>Ga0224500_10000013_pt1 | contig 129864 bp, 143 predicted proteins | sample SF_Oct11_sed_USG_FD_168126 | JGI IMG/M metagenome (GOLD analysis project Ga0224500, IMG submission 168126) | Sediment microbial communities from San Francisco Bay, California, United States - SF_Oct11_sed_USGS_4_1 | ecosystem: Environmental > Aquatic > Marine > Sediment | place: USA...
GGTGGTGCACGGCGGCGGCCCGCAGATCGAGCAGATGCTCGCCAAGCTCGGCAAGAAGGGCGAGTTCATCCAGGGCATGCGCGTCACCGACCGCGAGACGATGGACGTGGTCGAGATGGTGCTCGGCGGCACGGTGAACAAGGAAGTGGTCGAGCTCATCAACCAGGCCGGCGGCAAGGCGGTCGGCCTCACCGGGCAGGACGGCGTGTTCATCCGGGCGCGCAAGATGCTGCTGCCCGGCAAGGACAACGGGCGCGTCGACCTCGGCCAGGTGGGCGAGATCGAGTCCATCGACCCGGCGATCATCTCGGCGCTCGAGCAGGCCGGCTTCATTCCGGTGGTGGCGCCGATCGGCACCGGTGCCGATGGCACCACCTACAACATCAATGCCGACCTCGTCGCGGGCAAGCTGGCCGAGATCCTGCGCGCAGAGAAGCTGGTGGTGCTCACCAACACGCCCGGCGTGCTCGACAAGGACGGCAAGCTGCTCACCGGCCTGACGCCGAAGAGAATCGACGACCTGGTGGCCAAGGGCGTGATTTCCGGCGGCATGCTGCCCAAGATCGCCTCGGCGCTCGACGCCGCGCGCAATGGCGTGAAGAGCGTGCACATCATCGACGGGCGCGTGCCGCACGCGCTGCTGCTCGAAGTGATGACCGACCAGGGCGTCGGCACGCTCATCAAGAGCAAGTAGCTTCCATGCGCCTCGTCGGCCTGCCGCCCGCGCGGCGGGTGTGGATCTTCGATCTGGACAACACGCTGCACGACGCGCACGCGCGCATCTTCCCGTCGATGCACGAGCAGATCAACGCCTACCTGATGCAGCGCTTCGACCTGGACGAGGCGGGCGCCAACGAGATGCGCCGCGGCTTCTGGCAGCGCTACGGCACCACGATGAACGGCCTCATGCGCCACCACGGCACCGACCCGCGCGAGTTCCTCGCCGCAACGCACCAGTTTCCGGAGCTGGCCGACATGGTGGTGCACGAGGCGGCGGTGCGCCACGCGCTCGCGCGCCTGCCGGGCAGGAAGCTCATCTTCTCCAACGCCCCGCGCCACTACGTCGAGGGCGTGATCAAGGCGCTGGGCGTGGCGCGTTTCTTCGCCGCGGTCTACACCATCGAGAGCACGCGCTTCCGGCCCAAGCCCTCGTTCCAGGGCTTTCGCGTCCTGCTGCGCCGCCACCACCTCGACCCCCGGCGCTGCGCGCTGGTCGACGACCTGCTGGAGAACCTGCGCGCCGCCAAGCGTCTGGGCATGGCGACGGTATGGGTCAGCCGCGAGCGGCGCAGCGTGCCCTACGTCGACTTGCGCATTACATCGGTCACGCAGCTGCCGGGCCTCGTTTTTCGCTACTCGCGCTAGTAGAATCTTTTCATGCCCCGGGCCAAAGGCGAGCGCCGACTCGAGATCCTGAAGGCCCTTGCGCACATGCTCGAGGCGCCGCGCTGGGAGAAGATCACCACCGCCGCGCTCGCCGCGCGGCTCGACGTGTCGGAAGCCGCGCTCTACCGGCACTTCGCCTCCAAGGCGCAGATGTTCGAGGGGCTGATCGAGTTCATCGAGAGCTCGGTGTTCACGCTCGCCAACAAGATCACCGCCGACGAGGCGGACGGCCGCAAGCAGGCCGACCAGCTGGTCGAAATGCTGCTCGCCTTCGCGGAGAAGAACCCTGGCATGGTGCGCGTGATGACCGGCGACGCGCTGGTAGGGGAGCACGAGCGGCTGCAGGCGCGCATGAACCAGTTCTTCGACCGCTTCGAGGCGACGCTCAAGCAGGCGCTGCGCGCCGCCGCCGACGGCGACGCCGCCGCGCACGCCGCGACGCTGCTGCGCTACGCCATCGGCGCGCTGCACCAGTTCGCCAAGAGCGGCTTCGCGCGGCGCCCGACCGAAGGCTACGCGGCGCAGCGCGCGTTCCTCGCCGCTTGAGCCGCTCGCTCGCTCTGGTCTTGCTGCTGTGGAGCGGGGCCGCGGTCCCGCAGGGCGGCATGGCCGTGACGGCGGCGCGCACCGAGGCCGCGGGCTACGCGGTGACGCACGGCCTCGTGGTGAAGAACCTCGTCGCGCAATGCCAGCGCTTCCGCGACCGCCTGAAGGTGGAGCCGGACGCGGCGCTCGCCGGCTGGCGGCAGCGCAACGCCGAGCGCGCGGCGGCCGCCGAGGCCTACTTCGTGTACGCCGCCGCGGCGATCGAGCGCCAGGAGGGCGCGGCCGCCGCCGAGAGTTTCAACCGGCGCACGCGCGGCCTGTTCCGCCGCAAGGCGAACGACACGCTGAACGACATCTTCGAGCGCACGGCGCCGCAGCCCTGGGTGTGCGAGCAGTGGATCGACGCCATCGCGCAGGGCAAGACCGACCTGGACTGGGAGTCGAAGTACCTGAACACGCTGGACGAGCTGGTGGCTTTCGAGCGCTCCCTGCGCCCGGGAGCGGGGAAGTAGCGCCCTGGACGGCACCGCGCTGACGGTCGTGCTGTGCGTCGCCGTCGCGGGCCTGGTCGCCGGCATCGAGCGGCTGCTGCGCAAGCCCGAGGCCGAGCTGACGTCGGTCGACCGCACGCTCGCCTACGTGTTCGTCGGGCGCTATTTCGCGCGGCTGCGCCGGCGCGGCTACCTGCTGCCTGCCCGCGGATGGCAGGCGCTGCTCGCGGCGCTCGCCGCCATCGCGCTCGCCGCGCTGCTCGCGCGCTAGCGCGCGCCGCACACCGCGCAGCGCGGATCCTTCTTCACCTTCACGCTGCGCAGCTCCGAGCGCAGCGCGTCGATGAGCGTCAGCTGCCCGAGCGGCGTCTCGCCCGCGCCGGCGAGCAGCTTCACCGCCTCGAGCGCCTGCAGCGCGCCGACGGTGCCGGTGAGCGGCGCGAGCACGCCCATGACGTTGCACTGCACCTCCTCGACCTCGCCGTCCTCGGGAAACAGGCACGCGTAGCAGGGGGCTTCCTTGCGGCGCAGGTCGAACACCATGAGCTGGCCGTCGAAGCGAATGGCCGCGCCAGAGACGAGCGGCCTCCCGTGCCGCACGCAGGCGCGGTTCAGCAGGTGGCGCGTGGCGAAATTGTCCGAGCAGTCGAGCACCACGTCGGCCCCGGCGACCAGCGTGTCGACCTGGTCGGCGCCGACCCGTTGCGCCAGCGGCACGATCTCGACGTCCGCATTCATCGCGGCGAGCGTGCGCTTGGCTTCGTCGACTTTCTTCGCGCCGACGGACGCGGTGCGATACAGGACCTGCCGCTGCAAATTGGTCAGGTCGACGGCGTCGGCGTCGGCGATCACCAGGCGCCCGACGCCGCTCGAGGCGAGATACAGCGCCGCCGGGCAGCCCAGGCCGCCCGCGCCGACCACCAGCGCGGCCGAGGCGCGCAGCCGCTCCTGCCCCTCGACGCCGAACTCGTTGAGGAGGATGTGCCTGGAGTAGCGGAGGAGCTGCTGGTCGTTCAGCTGCCGGACTTGTTGTCCGCGACGGCCTTCGACGGCTGGCCCTGGACCGGCGCGCCCTTGAGGAAGTTGAGTGCCTGCGCGAGCTGGAAGTCGTCCTTCGAGCCGAGCTCGATGGGCTTGGGCAGCTCGCCCGCGGCAGGCGCCGGCGGCGAGGTGCGCGCGCGCGGCGGCGTCTTCTTGGCCTCTTCCGCGGCGGCTTCGTTCTCCAGGTGGCGCTCCAGGTCGGCTTCGCGCACGCGCGCGGCCGGGCTCTGGCCCGGCTCCTCGACGATGATGTCGGGCGTGATGCCCTTCGCCTGGATCGAGCGCCCGCTCGGCGTGTAGTAGCGCGCGGTGGTGAGCTTGATGGCCGTCTGGTTGCCCAGCGGCATGATGGTCTGCACCGAGCCCTTGCCGAAGGTCTGCGTGCCGATCACGGTGGCGCGCTTGTGGTCCTGCAGCGCGCCGGCGACGATCTCGGAGGCCGAGGCCGAGCCGCCGTTCACCAGCACCACCATCGGCACGCTCTTGGCGGCCGCCGGGAAGCCGCGCAGCACGTCGTCGCGCATGCCGCGCTGGTAGTCGTCCGGCGTGGCATGGAACTTCTTCTTCGCGTCCTCGGTGCGCCCGTCGGTGGACACCACCAGCGCGTTGTCCGGCAGGAACGCCGAGGAGATCGCCACCGCGCCGTACAGCAGGCCGCCGGGGTCGTTGCGCAGGTCGAGCACCAGCCCCTTGAGCGGGCCCTGCTTGTACAGGTTCGCCACGTGGCGCACGAGGTGCTCCGTGGTCGACTCCTGGAACTGCGACACGCGCACCCAGCCGTAGCCCGGCTCGATCACCTTGGACTTCACGCTCTGCACCTTGATCACGGCGCGCGTCAGCGTGACGACGATCGGCTGCGGCTCGCCCTTTCTCGAGATGGTGAGCGTGATCTGCGTCTTCGGCTTGCCGCGCATGCGCTTCACGGCGTCGGCGAGCGTCATGCCCTTCACCGGCGTGTCGTCCAGGCGGATGATCAGGTCGCCGGGCTTGATGCCGGCGCGGAACGCCGGCGTGTCCTCGATCGGCGAAATGACCTTGACGAAGCCATCCTCCATGCCGACCTCGATGCCCAGGCCGCCGAACTGCCCCTGCGTGCCGACCTGCAGCTCCTTGAACGCCTCGGCATCCAGGTACGCCGAGTGCGGGTCGAGCCCCGAGAGCATGCCGTTGATGGCCTCGGTGATGAGCTTCTTGTCCTCGACCGGCTCGACGTAGTTCTGCTTGATCGCGCCGAACACCTCGGTGAAGGCGCGCAGCTCCTCAACCGGCAGCGGCCCGCGCGCGACGCGGTCGGCGACTGCCTGAAAGTTGAGACTGACCAGCACTCCGGCGACTGCGCCGAGGGCGATCAGCCCGAAATTCCTCATCCTGCCCATGGTGATTGCGTGCCTCTGCGGACGCTGCCTACTTCAGCACGACCCAGCGAAGGGGGTCGAACGCCTTTCCGAGATGTCGGAGCTCAAAGTATAGCCCCGATTGCTCGTTGCCACCGCTCGCGCCGACGGTGGCAATCGCCTCGCCGGCGCCTACCGGGTCGCCTGTCTGCTTCAACAACGACTCGTTGTTGGCATAAATTGACAGATAGTTCTCACCGTGGTCGACGATCAGCAGGTTGCCGTAGCCGCGCATCCAGTCGGCGAACACCACCTGGCCTGCGGCGACGGCGAGCACCGGCCGGCCTTCGGGCGCGCGGATGAACACGCCCTTGGTGCCGGCGGGGCCTGCGCTGCGCGGCGCGCCGAACAGCCCGAGCAGCTCGCCGCGCACCGGCAGGCGCAGCTTGCCGCGCAATTCCGCGAAAGGCCCGGCGACGCTGCCGAGCTGCGGGACTTTCTCCACGCGCGCGTAGCCGGCGCCCGGACGCGCCGCCAGCACGCGCCCGATCTCCTCGACCACGCGCGCCAGGCGCCGCTCGTCGGCCTCGAGCGCGCCGAGCGTGCGCCGCGCCTTGCGCACGTCCACCGAGACGCGTTGCAGGATCGCGCGCCGCTCGCGCTGCTGGGCGACGATGCGCGCGCGGTCGCGCCGGCTCTCGGCCTCGATGGCGGCCAGCCGCCGGCGGCGCTCCTCGGCCGCGGCGCGCAGCGCGCGCGACTCGGCGAGATCCTCGCGCAGGTGCTGCGCGAAGCGCGCCGTCGCGCGCGACAGCTCGGCGAGGTAGGCGAGGCGCCGCGCGACGTCCGAGGGGTTCTCGCCCGAGAGCGCGATCTTCAGTGCGCCGGGCGCGCCGGCGGCATAGCGCGCGGCGAGCAGCCGCCCGAGCGCCTCCTGCCGGTCCGCCAGCCGCGCCTCCAGCGTCCGGCTGCGCTCGGCGAGGCGCGCGAGCTGGGCCTGCGCTGCGCGGCGCTCGGCCTCCAGCGCGCGCAGCGTGCGATTGGCCTCCGAGATGGCGCGCTCGGAATCGCGCAGCGCGTCGCGCGCCTCGCGCCGGCTCGCTTCCTTGGCCTCGAGCTCGGCGCGCACCGCCTCCATGCGCGCGCGCAGCGCCGCCAGGTCCTCGTCGCGGCCGGCGTGCGCCGCCGCGCAGGTCGCGGCGAGCAGCAGCCAGGCGAGGGCGCGAATCAGGCGCGCGCCTTGCCCTGCGCCGCGACCGCCGCCACGCGCCGCGCCACTTCCTCGGCGTCGCCCAGGTAGTAGTGCCGCAACGGCCGCAGCCCTTCGTCCAGCTCGTAGACGAGCGGCACGCCGGTCGGCACGTTCAGCCCGACGATGTCGGCGTCCGACACGCCGTCCAGGTGCTTGATGAGCGCGCGCAGCGAATTGCCGTGCGCGGCGACCAGCACCTGCCGCCCGCCGCGCACCGCGGGGGCGATGGCCGTGTTCCAGTACGGCAGCACGCGCGCCACCGTGTCCTTCAGGCACTCGGTGAGCGGCACCGCGGCGCCGGCGTAGCGCGGATCACCGCCTTCGTAGCGCGCATCGCGGCGCTCGAGCGCCGGCGGCGGCGTGTCGTAGCTGCGGCGCCAGGCGAGCACCTGCGCCTCGCCGAACTTGGCCGCCGTCTCGGCCTTGTCCAGCCCCTGCAGCGCGCCGTAGTGGCGCTCGTTCAGGCGCCAGTGCTTCTCCACCGGCAGCCAGACGCGGTCCATCTCCTCGAGCACGAGCCACAGCGTGCGGATCGCGCGCTTGAGGACCGAGGTGAAGGCGAGGTCGAACTCGTAGCCCTGGGCGCGCAGCAGGCGCCCGGCGGCGCGCGCTTCCTCGACGCCGGCCGGCGACAGGTCGACGTCGGTCCAGCCGGTGAACCGGTTCTCGCGGTTCCACACCGACTCGCCGTGGCGAAGCAGCACGATGCGGTGCATGCGCTCAATTATATAATCGCCGCCTCATGCTCGAATTCCTGCAGAAGAACATCCTGCTCGTGGCCGCGGCCGTCGGCTCCGGCGCCATGCTGCTGTGGCCGCTGATCCGCGGCGCGGGCGGCGGCGGGTCGGTGAGCACGCTCGAGGCGACGCAGCTCATCAACCGGCAGGACGCGCTGGTGCTCGACGTGCGCGACGCCGCGCGCTACGCCGAGGGGCACATCCTGGGGGCGAGGAACCTGCCGCTCGCCGACCTGGAGCGGCGCGCCGGCGAGCTGGACAAGTACAAGAACCGGCCGGTGATCGTCGCCTGCGACTCGGGGAGCACCTCGGGGCGCGCCGCGAGCCGGCTCAGGGCGCTCGGCTTCCCGCAGGCGGTGAGCCTCGCCGGGGGCTTTCGCGCCTGGGTGCAGGGCGGCCTGCCGCTGGAGAAGTAGAATGGCCCGCGTGCAGATCTACCTGACGGCCTACTGCGGCTACTGCCGCGCCGCGCTGCGGCTGCTGCGGGAGAAAGGCGTCGCCGACGCCGACATCGACATGGTGCGCGTGGACGAGGAGCCCGCGCGCCGCGCGGAGATGCGCGCGCGCTCCGGGCGCCACACCGTGCCGCAGATCTGGATCGGCGAGCGCCACATCGGCGGCTTCGATGACCTGTCCGACCTGGAACATGCCGGCGAGCTCGACGAGCTGCTCGCCATCGAGAAGACCTGAGCCCATGGCCGACGCCGAGCAACCCAGCTTCCAGATCGAGAAGATCTATGTGAAGGACGTGTCCCTCGAGATCCCGGGCGCGCCGCAGGTGTTCCTCGAGGCGCTGCAGCCGCAGCTCGAGATCCAGGTGCGGAACGAGTCCTCGCGCTTCGGCGAGGCGCTGTTCGAGGTGACGATCACGGTGACGGTCACCGCCAAGGCGGGTGAGAAGACGCTGTTCCTCGCCGAAGCGGCGCAGGCGGGCATCTTCTCCGTGCGCCACGTGCCGCCGCAGGACCTCGAGCCGCTGCTCGCGGTGGCCTGCCCGACCATCCTCTACCCGTATGCGCGCGAGACCGTCTCGGACCTCGTGGCGCGCGGCGGCTTTCCGCCGGTGCTGCTCGCGCCGGTGTCCTTCGAGGCCCTGTACGCGCAGCGCCAGCAGCAGCAGGGCGGCGCGCCCGTCGAGGCGGCGAGCTAGCGCCATGCGCGCGCTCGCCGCAATGCTGCTCGCGCTGGCGGCCGCCGCGGCGCAGGCCGGCGATTTCAAGAGCGTGGGCGAGCCGGCGGCGGTGCTGTACGACGCTCCCTCGCGCAACGCCAAGCCGCTGTACGTGGTGTCGCGCCACTACCCGGTGGAGATCATCGTCAACCTGGACGCCTGGGTGAAGGTGCGCGACCACACGGGCGCGCTGGCCTGGATCGAGCGCAAGCAGCTCGTCGACCAGCGCATGGTGGTGGTGACCGCGCCCTCGGCCGAGGCGCGCGTGCGCGCCGAGGACGGCGCGCCGCTGGCCTTCGTCGCCGCGCAGAACGTCGCGCTGGAGCTGCTCGGCTTCGTCCCGGGCGGCTGGCTGCGCGTGCGTCACGCCGACGGCGCCAACGGCTACCTGCGCGCCGGCGCGGTCTGGGGGACGTGAAGCGCATCGCGGTGCTCGGCGCGGGCGCCTGGGGCACCGCGCTCGCCGCAGTGCTCGCCGCGCGCCACGACGTCGTGCTCTGGGCGCGCGACCCCGCGCAGGCCGAGGCCATGGCGCGCACGCGGCGCAACGCGCGCTACCTTCCCGAGATCGAGCTGCCGGCGCGGCTCGCCGTGCGCGCCGACTGGCCCGCGGGCGCCGACCTGCTGCTCGCCGCGACGCCGGTGTCCGGGCTGCGCGAGGTGGCGGCGCGCGCGGGCGCCGCGCCGCTCGTCTGGCTGTGCAAGGGCTTCGAGGCGGGCACCGGGCTGCTGCCGCACGCGGTGGTCGCCGACGTCCGCGGGACGCGCGCACCCGGCGGCGCGCTGTCGGGGCCGTCCTTCGCGCTCGAGGTGGCGCGCGGCCTGCCTTGCGCGCTGACGCTTGCCTCGCGCAACGCCGCCTTCGCGCAGCGCACCGCGCGCGACCTGCACGGCGGGCGCATGCGCGTGTACTACAGCGCCGACCTCGCCGGCGTGGAGATCGGCGGCGCGGTGAAGAACGTCATGGCGATCGCGGTCGGCATCGCCGACGGGCTGGGCCTGGGGCAGAACGCGCGCGCGGCGCTCATCACCCGCGGCCTGGCCGAGATGACGCGCCTCGGCGTGGCGCTCGGCGGGCGCGCGCACACCCTGATGGGGCTCGCCGGCGCGGGCGACCTGATCCTGACCGCGACCGGCGAGCTGTCGCGCAACCGGCGCGTCGGCCTTGCGCTGGCGCGCGGCGAGGCGCTGCCCGAGATCCTGCGCGGGCTGGGCCACGTCGCCGAGGGCGTGCACACGGCGCGCGAGGCGCTGCGCCTGGCCACGCGCCATCGGGTCGACATGCCGATCACGCAGGCGGTGAGCGCGGTGCTGGAAGGCAGGCTCGCGCCCGCGCAGGCGGTGGAGCTGCTGCTCGCGCGCGATCCCACGGTGGAGACGCGCGTCAGCGCCCGCCGGCGAAGCCGAGCTGCCGCCAGGCCTCGTACACGAGCACGGCGACCGCGTTCGAGAGATTGAGGCTGCGGTTGCCGGGCAGCATGGGCAGGCGCAGGCGCCGCTCGGGCGGGAATTCCTCCAGGATCGCCTGCGGCAGTCCGCGGGTCTCGGCGCCGAACACGAACACGTCGTCGACGGCGAAGCGCACGTCCGCGTAGCGCACCGTGCCGCGCGTCGACGCGGCGAACAGCCGCCGGCCGGCGAGCGCCGCGCGGCATGCCGCCCAGTCGCGATGCACCTGCACGTTCGCCATCTCGTGGTAGTCGAGCCCGGCGCGCTTCAGCTGCCGGTCGTCCATGGAAAAGCCGAGCGGCTCGACGAGATGCAGGCGCGCGCCGGTGTTGGCGGCGAGGCGGATCACGTTGCCGGCGTTGGGCGGGATCTCCGGCGCATGCAGCACGATGTCAGGCATGCGCGTGCGGCGCGGTGCGCGCCACCACCCAGTTGACGACGCGCGCGGCGCCCGCGCGCTTCAGGGTCGCGGCGAGCTCGGCGAGCGTCGCGCCGGTCGTCATCACGTCGTCGACCAGCGCCACTTCGGCGCCCGCGAACGGCGCCGCGCAGCGGAAGGCGCCGCGCACGTTGCGCGCGCGCTCGGCGAGCGGCAGGTCGAGCTGCGCCGGCGTGTCGCGGCCGCGCTCGGCGGCGAGCGGCGCGAGCCGGCAGCCGGTCGCCGCGGCCACCGCGCGCGCGATCTCGAGCGACTGGTTGAAGCCGCGTACGCGCAGGCGCGCGGCCGCGAGCGGCACGGGCAGGATGAAATCCGCGCGCGCGTCGCGCGGCAGGCGCGCGGCGAGCAGGCCGCCGAGCAGCGGGGCGAGCGCGAGCTCGCCACGGAACTTCAGTCCCTGCACCAGCACGTCGCACGGGAACTCGTAGGCGAGCGCGGCGACGGTCGCGTCGTAGGCCGGCGGCTGCGCAAGGCATTGTCCGCACGTCTCGCCCGCGGGGCTGGGCAGCGCGCAGCGCGGGCACAGCGCGCCCTCGAGGCGCGGCAGCTCGGCGTCGCACTGCGCGCACAGCACGCCGTCGGCCACGCCGCGGCACAGGTAGCAGCTGCCGCCGAAGGCGAGATGCGCCAGGTTCACAAAGCGCCGCGCGAGGCCACCGAGCATTGCGAATATTGTGCGCTAGACTTCCTGCATGTGGACGGTAGCGGGGCTTGCCCGCGATCTCGCCGAAGGCAGAACGACCAGCCGCAAGCTCGTAGAGGAGGCGCTGGCGCGCATCGCCGATCCCGCGGGGGAAGGGTCGCGCGCGTTTCTCAAGGTGTATGCGGATGACGCGCGCGCCGAGGCGGAGCACTCCGACCGGCTGCGCCGCTCGGGCATCGTACGCTCGCCGGTCGAGGGGCTGCCGGTGTCGCTCAAGGACCTGTACGACGTCGCCGGCGACGTGACGCGCGCGGGCTCCAGGCTGCTCGCAGACGCGCCGCCGGCGAAGCAGGACGCGCCGGCGGTGGCGCGCCTGCGCGCGGCGGGCGCGGTGCTCATCGGGCGTACCAACATGGTGGAGTTCGCCTTCGGCGCCGTAGGGCTCAATCCGCATTACGGCACGCCGAAGAATCCATGGGACCGCAAGACCGGCAGGGTGCCTGGAGGCTCGTCCAGCGGCGCGGCGGTCGCGCAGGCCGACGGCATGGCGGTGATGTCGCTCGGCAGCGATACGCGCGGCTCGATCCGGCAGCCGGCGGCGCTGTGCGGCGTGGTGGGCTGGAAGCCGACGCAGCGGCGCGTGCCGCGCGACGGCGCGTTCCCGCTGTCCTATACGCTCGACACGGTCGGCCCGCTCGCCAACTCGGTGGACTGCTGCGCCGCGTACGACGCGGTGCTCGCCGCCGAGCCCTGGGCGCCGCTGCCCGAGGTGCCGGCGCGCGGCCTGCGCCTGCTCGTGCCGCAGGGCGCGTTGCTCGAGGACCTCGCGCCCGAGGTGGCGCGCGCCTTCGAGACGGCCCTGAAGAAGCTCGCCGCGGCGGGCGCGGCCCTCCACGAGCGCGCGGTGCCGGCGTTCGACCGGCAGGCCGAGTACTTCAAGGGCGGGGGGTTCGCTGGCGCGGAGGCCTACGCCATCCACCGCCGCTGGGAGAAGCGCCTCGCGGAGTACGACCCGCGCGTCGCCAAGCGCGTGCTGTTCGGCAAGGACATCGGCGTCGCCGACTACATCGACCTGGGGCTGCTGCGCGCCGAGTACATCCGCACCGTGGAGGCGCTCGCCGCGCCCTTCGACGCGATGCTCATGCCGACCTCGCCGGCGCTTGCCCCCGGCATCGCCGAGGCCGACGCGAGCGACGAGGCGTACTTCCACTGGAATTTCCGCATCCTGCGCAACGTCGGGGTGGTGAACTTCCTCGACGGCTGCGCGCTGTCGCTGCCCTGCCACGCGCCGGGCAGCGCGCCGGTCGGCCTGTCCGTCTTCGGGCCGGCGCTGTCGGACCGGCGCGTGCTCGCCGCCGCGTCGGCCATCGAAGGGGTGCTGCGCGCGCGTGACTGAGATCGATGCGCGCGCCGCGCGGCGCCGCTTCGACCGCGCGGCCGCCGGCTACCTGGGCGCGGCGCGCCTGGAGCTGGAGGTGGGCGAGCGCATGCTCGAGCGGCTCGACTACGTGCGCCTCGCGCCGGCGTGCATCCTGGACGCGGGCTGCGGCCCGGCGCCGCAGGCCGAGGCGCTCGCGCGGCGCTATCCGGGCGCGCGCCTCTTGGCGCTCGACTTCTCGCAGCCGATGCTCGCTCGCGCGCGCGGCGCGCGCGGCTGGCTCGCGCGCCTGCGCGGCCGCGGCCCGCTCGCGGTGTGCGCCGCGCTCGAGCGCCTGCCGCTCGCCGCGGGCAGCATCGAGTTCGCCTGGTCGAACATGGCGCTGCACTGGGCGGCCGACCTGCAGGCGGCGCTCGCGGAGCTGGCGCGCGTGCTCGCGCCGGGCGGCCTGCTGATGTTCAGCACGCTGGGGCCGGACACGCTGAAGGAGCTGCGCGCCGCGGCGGGCGAGGCGCGCGTGCACAGCTTCGCCGACATGCACGACCTGGGCGACGCGCTGGTCGCGGCGGGCTTCGCCGCGCCCGTCATGGACATGGAGATGCTCACGCTTGCCTACCGCGGGCCGCTCGGGCTGGTCACCGACCTGCGCGCAAGCGGGCAGACGCTCGCGCGGGGCGACCGCGCGCGCGGTTTCGCGCCGCGCGCGCTGCGCGCCGCGCTCGCTGCGGCGGGCGCTTCTGCGTCCATCGAAGTGATCTATGGCCACGCGTGGAAAGGCGTGCCGCGCAAGCTTGCCGATGGACGCAGCATCGTGCATTTCGAGAGACGGCCTCTGCCCTGAGCGTCCAAACTATGTTAATGTTTCGCCGCATTTTTTTGCGGAGGCGGCGGGGCAATCGGTGACGACGCTGAGCGAGGACGGCCCGGTGCGCGAGGCGCGATTCGCGGAGACGGAAGCGGGCTTTCTGGTGGTGCTCAAGCGCAACTGCTCGATCTCGCCGCTGGGCATGTTGCTCGTCTTCGCGTCGCTCGCAGCGGTGTCGTTGGGCATCGCCGCGGGATTCGCGGCGCTGGGCGCGTGGCTGATCCTGCCGTTCGCGGGGCTCGAGGTGCTGCTGCTCGGCGCCGCGTTCTGGCTGACGGCGCGCCATGCCACGGACCAGGAGCGCATCGCGCGCTCGCGCGAGCGGCTGACGGTGGAAGTCAGCGACGCCGAGCGCGTGCGGCATTTCGCGATGGATGCGCGCCGCGCGCGCGTGCGCCTGCAGGACGGGCGCGTGCTGCTCGAGGCGCCGTCGGCGCGGCTGGAAGTCGGACGCCACCTGCCCGCGCAAGCGCGGGCCGGATTCGCGGCCGAGCTGGGGAAACGACTGCAAGTCTGATCGGGGAAGGGTCGATGATGCTGAAGAAGCTAGGTCTGGGCGCGCTGCTGCTGACGCTGAGCGGACTCGCGCTCGCCGCGGAGTGGAACCTGCAGCCGGCGGCCTCGAAGATGGCCGCGGACATCCACTGGGTGCACGAGATGGTGATGGTCCTGGTGCTCGTGCTGTTCGTGGGCGTGTTCGGCTTCATGTTCTGGTCCTGCTACGCGCACCGCAAGTCGGTCGGACACAAGGCGGCGCAGTTCCACGAGAACACCACCGTCGAGATCCTGTGGACGGTGATTCCGGCGATCATCCTGGTGATCATCGCCGTGCCCGTGACCAAGGTGGTGGTGGCGCAGAAGGACACCAGCGCCGCCGACCTGACCATCAAGGTGACCGGCATCCAGTGGAAGTGGGCCTACGACTACCTGAAGGGCGAGGGCGAGGGCATCAGCTTCGTCTCGATGCTCGCCACGTCGCGCGCGCAGATCGAGGGCAGCGCGCCCAAGGGCGAGAACTACCTGCTCGAGGTGGACAACGAGCTGGTGGTGCCGGTCGGCAAGAAGGTGCGCGTGCTGACCACGGCCGCCGACGTCGTGCACTCCTGGTGGGTGCCGGCCTTCGGCGCCAAGCAGGACGCGATCCCCGGCTTCATCCGCGACACCTGGTTCCGCGCCGACAGGACCGGCACCTACCGCAGCCAGTGCGTGGAGCTGTGCGGCAAGGACCACGGCTTCATGCCGATCGTGGTGCGCGTGGTGCCGCAGGAGGAATACACGAAGTGGGTGGGCGAGAAGAAGGTGGCGCTCGCCAAGGCCGCGGACGACGAGACCAAGTCCTACACGCTGGAGCAGCTGAAGACGCGCGGCGAAAAGGTGTACGCCGCCAACTGCGTCGCCTGCCACCAGGCGAGCGGCAAGGGCACCCCGCCCGCGTTCCCGCCGCTCGACGGCTCCAAGGTCGTGCTCGGGCCGAAGGACGGGCAGATCGACATCGTGCTGAACGGCAGGCCGAAGACCGCCATGCAGGCCTTCGACCGGCTCAACAACGTCGAGCTGGCCGCGGTGATCACGTTTACCAGGAACAACTGGGGCAACAGGACCGGCGAGGCGATCCAGCCCGCCGAGATCAAGGCCCGGAGGAAATAGCGATGAGCGCAGTCGTAGACACCCACGGCCACGGCCACGAGCACGGCGACCACCACGGGGGCTACAGCGGCCTCATGCGGTGGGTGACGACCACCAACCACAAGGACATCGGCACGATGTACCTGTGGTTCAGCTTCATCATGTTCATGGTGGGCGGCGTGATGGCGCTGGTCATCCGCGCCGAGCTCTTTTCGCCCGGCCTGCAGATTGTCAATCCCGACTTCTTCAACCAGATGACCACCATGCACGGGCTGATCATGGTGTTCGGCGCGATCATGCCCGCGTTCGTGGGCTTCGCGAACTGGCTGATCCCGATGCAGATCGGCGCGCCCGACATGGCGTTCGCGCGCATGAACAACTGGTCGTTCTGGATCCTGCCGTTCGCCGGCGCGCTGCTCATCATCTCCTTCTTCACCCCGGGCGGCGCTCCGGGCGTGGGCTGGACGCTGTATGCCCCGCTCACGGTGCAGATGGGCATCGGCATGGACCTGACGATCTTCGCCGTGCACCTGCTCGGCATGAGCTCGATCATGGGCTCGATCAACATCGTCACCACGATCCTCAACATGCGCGCCCCTGGCATGACGCTGATGCGCATGCCGCTGTTCTGCTGGACGTGGCTGATCACCGGCTACCTGCTGATCGCGGTGATGCCGGTGCTCGCGGGGGCGGTCACCATGACGCTGACCGACCGGCACTTCGGCACGGCGTTCTTCAACGCCGCGGGCGGCGGCGACCCGGTGCTCTACCAGCACATCTTCTGGTTCTTCGGCCACCCCGAGGTGTACATCATCGCGCTGCCCGCCTTCGGCGTGGTGTCGCAGATCATCCCGGCGTTCTCGAGAAAGCCGCTGTTCGGCTACGCCTCGATGGTGTACGCGACGGCCGGCATCGCGATCCTGTCCTTCATCGTCTGGGCGCACCACATGTACACCGTGGGCATGCCGGTCACCGGGCAGCTGTTCTTCATGTACGCCACGACCCTGATCGCCATCCCTACCGGGGTGAAGGTGTTCAACTGGGTGGCGACCATGTGGAAGGGCTCGCTGACCTTCGAGACGCCGATGCTGTTCGCCGCCGGCTTCCTGTTCCTGTTCACGCTCGGCGGCTTCACCGGCCTGGTGCTGTCGCTCGTGCCGATCGACATCCAGCTGCACGACACCTATTACGTGGTGGCGCACTTCCACTACGTGATGGTGGCCGGCGCGCTGTTCGCGGCCTTCGGCGGGGTGTACTTCTGGCTGCCGAAGTGGACCGGGCGCATGTACGACGAGACGCTCGGCAAGTGGCACTTCTGGCTGACGATGATCTTCTTCAACGTCACCTTCTTCGTGCAGCACTTCTCGGGCCTGGCGGGCATGCCGCGGCGCATCCCGGACTACCCGCTCATGTTCGAGACCTGGAACAAGGTGAGCTCGATCGGCGCGTTCGGCTTCGGCATCTCGCAGCTGCTGTTCCTGTACGTCGTGCTGAAGTGCATCAGGAGCGGCGCGAAGGCGCCGGAGAAGCCCTGGGAAGGGGCGGACTCGCTGGAGTGGACGCACCTGCCCACCCCTGCGCCCTACCACACCTTCGAGACGCAGCCCGACCTGCGCTGATGGCGGCCTTGAGCAAGAACGCGAGAACCGGCCTGATCCTCGCCTCGATCGCCGCGGCGTGGTTCCTCGGCCTGATCCTCAAGTACTGGATCATGGGCGGATGAACCGCGTCGCCAACCGGCGCACGCTCATGCGCCTCGCCGTGGTGGCGGCGGCCATGTTCGGCTTCGGCTATGCGCTGGTGCCGTTCTACGACGCCATCTGCCGCGCGCTGGGCGTGAACGAGTTCATCCAGGCGGACGCACGGCCGGCGGGCAACACGCAGGTGGACGCCTCGCGCACCATCACGGTCGAGCTCGACGCCAACGTGCACGACGTGCCCATGCACTTCAAGCCGCTGGTGCGCTACGTGAAGGTCCACCCCGGCGAGCTGGCCACGGTCGAGTACGAGATCGCCAACGTGCGCGGCGCCCCGGTGACCGCGCAGGCGGTGCCGAGCTACGGGCCGGCACGCGCCGCCGAGCATTTCCGCAAGATGGAATGCTTCTGCTTCACGCAGCAGACCCTCGCGGCGGGGGAGACGCGCCGCATGCCGCTGGTGTTCATGGTCGACCCGAAGCTGCCCAGGGACGTGAACACCATTACGCTGTCCTACACCTTCTTCGAAGTCGCGGGACGCGGGGGCCGCTCATGATGGCGGACGCGCCGCCGCGCCGCGCCGGGCCGCTGGACGTCGCCAAGACCGTCCTGCACGGGCTGATCGGCGTGCGCCGCAAGGCCGACCACGAGAGCGTGCGCATCACGCCGCTGCAGGTGATCGTCGCGGCGGTGGCACTGGTGGCACTGTTCATCTTCACGCTGCTCACGATCGTGCGGATCGTGACCGGCTGACGCATTCGCTACAGGGAGACAAAGCAATGGCGCAAGGCGCAACCACCCCGCGGCAGCACTACTACGTGCCGCAGCCCATGTACTGGCCGGTGCTCGGCTCGGCGTCGCTGTTCCTCATGATGCTCGGCGGCGTGTTCGTGATGAACGCGTCCGCGGGCGGCTGGGTGTCCATCGCCGCGGGCTTCATGCTGATCCTGTACATGATGTTCCGCTGGTTCGGCGACGTGATCGGCGAGTCCGAGGGCGGCAAGTACCACGGCTGGGAGGATGTCTCCTTCCGCTGGGGCATGAGCTGGTTCATCTTCTCCGAGGTGATGTTCTTCGCCGCGTTCTTCGGCGCGCTGTTCTATATCCGCGTGCTGTCGGTCCCGGATCTGTCGAGCCTCGAGCACAACGAGCTGCTTTGGCCGGGCTTCAAGGGCACCTGGCCCTCGGCCGGCCCGGGCTTCGAGGAGAAGTTCTCGCCCATGGGCGCCTGGGGCCTGCCGGCGATCAACACGGCGCTGCTGCTCACCTCGGGCGTCACGGTGACCATCGCCCACTGGGCCCTCAAGGAGGGCAAGCGGGGCATGTTGAACCTGTTCCTGTTCCTTACTATCGCGCTCGGCGTGCTGTTCCTCGGCGTGCAGGCCTACGAGTACGGCCACGCCTACGCCGACCTCAACCTCAAGCTGACGACCGGCGCGTACGGCTCGACGTTCTTCATGCTCACGGGCTTCCACGGCTTCCACGTGACCGTGGGCGCGATCATGCTGGCGGTCATCTTCGCGCGCTGCGTGAAGGGGCACTTCAAGCCCGACCACCACTTCGCCTTCGAGGGCGTGGCCTGGTACTGGCACTTCGTCGACGTGGTGTGGCTGGGGCTGTTCATCTTCGTGTACTGGCTGTAAGGCAGGCAGGCGACGACGCAGGCCTCGTCGCGGGGCTTGCCTTTCGAATCGATCTCGTGTTTTCGGGCCGGGTGAATCTTCCGGCCCGAAAACACGAGACCATAGGGGGGCTGATCGCAGGCTTCGACGCGTTTGCGTCGCCTGCGCCCGACTATTTACAGCCGCCCCGGAATGAACCCGAAGTAGTACGCCAGCATCAAAAACAGGAAGAGCGCGAGCGACAGGCCGACGCGCAGCGCGAGCGCCTTGACCGCCCGCGTGGAGCCGCTGCGGTCGCGGAACACGAACACCAGCGCCGAGCCGAGGCTCACGACGATCAGGATCAGCACGCCGATGACCACGTAGCGCATGAAATCAGGATACTCCTTCCGCCCGCGGCTCTGGGGCTTCGCGCTCGCCGTGGCGGGCTGCGCTGCCGGCATCGCGCTCGGCAACTGGCAGGCGGGGCGCGCCGCCGAGAAGCGCCTGGCGGCGGCATCGCAGAAGCAGCTGTCGCTGCGCGGGGAGTTTCTCGAGCGCTACACGGTGCTGCTCGACAACAAGGTGAACCGCGGCCGCCCGGGATACCACGTCGTGCAGCCGCTGCGCCTGGCCGACGGTCGCCACGTGCTGGTGAACCGCGGCTGGATCGCGGCGCCGGCGCACCGCGAGCAGCTGCCGCACATCCGCACGCCGTCGGGAGAGCACGCGATCGAAGGCCGCGTGCTGGAGCACTTCCCGCGCGCCTACCAACCCGCGGACGCGCGGCCCGAAGGGCGCGTATGGCAGAACGTCGAGGTCACCACGTTCGCCGCGTGGTCCGGGCTCGCGCTCGAGCCCTACGTGCTCGAGCAGCACTCGCCCTTTCCCGACGGGCTGGCGCGCAACTGGCCGGCGCCGGATTCGGGCGCGGCCACGAACGAGAGCTACGCCCTGCAGTGGTACACCCTCGCCGGCCTGTCCGTCGTGCTGTTCGTCGCGCTGAGCATCCGCCGTGCACCGCCCGCCGCCTGACGCGATCCGCCGCGGCCGCCTCAAGCTCGCGCTGCTCGCGCTGTTCTTCGCCGCGCCGTTCGTGCTCGCCTGGCTCGCCTGGTGGCTCGACTGGGCACCGGGAACGACCTCGAACTACGGCGAGCTGATCACGCCGGCGCGCCCGCTCGAGGGCGCGCCGCTCGACCAGCTGCGCGGCAAGTGGGTGCTGGTCACGTTCGACCGCGCCGCATGCGACGCCTACTGCGAGAGGAAGCTCTACTTCATGCGCCAGGTGCGCCGCGCGCAGGGCAAGGACCAGGAGCGCATCGCGCGATTGTGGCTGGTGACGGACGGCGGGCAGCCGCACCCGGAGCTGCTCGCGTCGATTCGGGGCACCGTCGTCGGGCCCGGCAGCGCCGCGGATGCGCGCTTTCCGGCCAGCGGCGCGCGCTCCGATCACATCTACGTCGTCGACCCCCTCGGCAACCTGATGATGCGCTATCCGCGCGACCCGGATCCTTCGCGCATGCTCAAGGACCTGCAGCGGCTCCTGAAGGTTGCGAGCTTCGGCTGACGGCGGGCGGCGTGCCGCGGCGGTGCGCCAGCAGGTAGATGGAGGGCACGACCAGCAGGCTCACGAGCATCGAGAACAGCAGCCCGAACACCATGCACACGGCGAGCGGGCGCAGCATCTCCGAGCCCTCGCCCAGGCCGAGCGCCAGCGGCGACATGCCGACCACCGTGGTGAGCGTCGTCATCAGGATCGGCCGCAGCCGCAGGCGCGCGGCCTCGACGATCGACTCGACGAGCGCGCCGCCGCGCTGGCGCAGCAGCTCGATGTACTCGACCAGCACGATGGCGTTGTTCACCACCACGCCGATCAGCATGATGATGCCCAGCCACACCGGCATCGACAGCGGCAGGCCGGTCGCAAGCAGCCCGATGACTACGCCGATCAGCGCGAACGGCACGCCGATCATGATCACCGCGGGATTGCGCAGCGACTCGTACTGCACCGCCATCACCACGAAGACGAGGAACAGGGCGAGGCCCGCGAGCGTGCCGACCAGCACGTTGCCGCGCACGAGGCTGTCGAAGGCGCCGCTGAAGTACAGCGAATAGCCGGGCGGCAGCTCGAAGCCGCGCAGGTCCTCGCGCAGGTTGCGCAGCACCTCGCCGAGCGGCCGCTCACCCGTGAGCGCGGCGCTCACCTCGACCATGCGCCGCTGGCTCTCGCGCCGGATCTCGGTCGGCGCCACCACCAGCTCGACGCGCGCCACGTCGCCCAGATACACCGCGGGCCGGCCGCCCTGCGCGCCGAACAGCAGGATGGCCTCCATCGCCGCGGGGCTGTCGATCGCGCCGCGCGGCAGGCGCACGCGCACGTCGTAGGCGCGGTCGGCCTCGATGAAGTCGCTCACCACGATGCCGTCGAGCGCCACGCGCAGCGCGCGCCCGACCAGCGTCACGTCCACGCCCAGCTCGGCGGCGCGCGTGCGGTCGACGCGCACGGCAAACTCCTGGCGCTGCTCCTCGGCCGAGTGCTGAGCGTTCCTCAGGCCCGGCCGCCCGCGCAGCCGTTCGACCAGCCGGTCGCCGATTTGCGCGAGCAGCTGCAGGTCGGGACCCTGCACGCGCACGCTCACGTCCTCGTCGGCGCGCGACAGGCGCACGCCGCGCAGGCCGGCGGGACGCGCGAGCACCTTGACGCCCGCGAGCTGCTGGGCGACCACGGCGCGCGCGTAGCCGCCCACCCACTGCTCCACGGACATCGCACGCTGCGACACCGGCACGAGCTGGATGCTGATCGTGGCGCGATTGGGGCGCTCGCGCTGCGAGCGGCCGAAGATCGAGCCGCCCGACATGACCGAGACGCCCTCCACGCCGCCCTGCGCCTGCGCCAGGCGCTCGAGCAGCTGCACGGCGCGGTCCATCTCCTGCAGCGCATTGCCCGGATCGGTGATCACCTGCACCTGCACGCGCCCGTCGTCCATGATCGGCAGGAAGGCCTGCTTGCCGGTGAGCTGCGCGAACAGCAGGGCGAAGCCGGCCAGCAGCGCGACCGCGCCCGCCACCACGAGCCAGGGGGACTTGAGGATTACGCCGACTATCGGCACGTACAGGCGCTGCGCGCCCGCCACGAGGGCCTGCACCGCGCGCGTCATGCGCGAGGGGGGCGGCGGCCGGCCGCGCGCGGCGAGCGCGGGCACCAGGGTCACCGCGACGATGAGCGACGCCACGATGGAGGCGCTGATGGTGAAGATGAGCTCGCGGAACAGCAGCCCCACCAGCCCGCTGATGAACAGGAACGGCAGCACCGCGGCGAGGTTCGTGCTGGTGGCGGCGATGATCGGACTGGTGACCTCGGCGGCCGCGGCCTCGGCCGCCTCCAGCCCCGATTCGCCCTCGCGCTGGTGGCGCTCGATGTTCTCCAGCATGACGATGGTGTTGTCCACCAGCATGCCGATGCCGAGCGCCAGCCCGCCGAGCGTCATCAGGTTCAGCGACAGCCCACCGAGCGCCATGATGACGAAGGTGATCATGATCGAGATCGGGATCGCGGTGCCGATGATGAGCGTCCCGCGCACGCTGCCGAGGAAGCAGTACACCACCAGCATGGCGAGCGCCGCGCCGGCCAGCGCGGCGAGCGTGGCGTTGTCCAGCGACTGGCGCACGTACACCGCCTGGTTGGAGACCAGGTCCACCTGCACGTCCTGCGGCACGAGCCGGCGCGCGCGCAGCTCGGCCAGGCGCGCCTGCACGACGTCGGCGACGTCCACGGTGTTGGCGGTGGGCTGCTTCTGCATCGCCACGCGCACGCCGGGCACGCCGTTGTAGCGCACGCGGATGCGCTCGTCCTCGTGTGTGTCGATCACCTGCGCGATCTCGGAGAGCGGCACCGACTCGCCGTTCGGCAACCGGATCGGCAGCGCGCCGAGCGCCGCGACGCTCGCTAGGCGCCCCGAGGTGCGGCTGGTGTATTCCTGCCCGGCCATGCGCAGCCGCCCGGCGGGCGAGTCGACGTTGCCGCGCTCGATCGCCTGCACGATTGCCTCCACCGAGAGCCCGAGGCCGGCGAGGCGCCGCTGGTCGGGCAGCACGTGCACTTCGCGCACCAGGCCGCCGCCCACCTCGACGGCGGCCACCCCCGGCAGGTTGAGGAAGTACTTGGCGAACACGTCGTCGGTCCAGTTGCGCAGCTCGGTCATGCCGCGCAGGTCGGAGCTGACCACGAACTCCATCACCGGGATCTGCGACGGATCGCGCTTGAAGATGATCGGCGGATCGATGGTGGCCGGCAGGAAGCGCTTCGCCCGGTCCAGGCGCGTGCTCGCGTCGCGCAGCGCCACGTCGATGTCCTTGCCGTAGTCGAAGTACAACTCCACCTCGGCCGTGCCCTCCAGCGTGGTCGAGGTGACGCCGACGGAGTCCTCGGTGATCGCCAGCTGCTCCTCGAGCTGGCGCGTCACCTGGTCCTCCATGATGTTGGCGGGCACCGCCGGATCGATGATGCGCACGCCGATTTCCGGGTAGATGAGCTGCGGCAGCAGGTCGACCGACAGCCGGCTGAGGGCGAACAGGCCGAGCACGATCGCGGTGAGCGTCAGCATCACCGTGCTCACGGGGTGGCGGATGCTCCAGCCGGCGACGCCGCCGCGACTCACGCTAGCCCTGCCGCTCGCGCGGCGCGACCGGCTTCACCTGCTGGCCGGCAGCCAGGCCGAGGAAGCCCTTGACCACCACTTGCGCGCCGCGCTCCAGGCCGTCGCGGATCTCGACGCGATCGGCGAGGCGCAGGCCGCTCGCGACGCCCGCGCGGCGCACGGTGCCCCGCCCGGACTCGAAGACGTACACGTACTCGCCCTTGGCGTCGCGCTGCAGGGCGGAGAGCGGCACCACGAGTTGCTCGCTCGCGCCGGTGGAAAGCACCACGCGGCAGAACTGCCCCGCGCGCGCGCCCTTGGGCACCGGCGTGAGCGCCACCTCTACGCGCCCGGTGCGCGTGGCCGGATCGATCGAGGGATGGATGCGCAGGATTCGTCCCGGGTACAGCGTCTCGCCCAGCGCGTCGATGCGCACCGCGGCGCGCTCGCCGAGCGCCACGTACGGCATCACCAGCTCGGAAACGTTGACGTCGGTCACCAGCTGCGACGGGTCGATCACGGTGAGCAGGTGCGTATGCTGCGGCGTGACGTTGCCCGGCTCGACCAGCCGGCGCGAGACCACGCCGGCGAACGGCGCCGCGAGTGTCATGTGCTGCACGCGCGTGCGCAGCAGGCGCACTTCCGCGCGTGCGATTTCCAGCGCGGTGGCGGCGCGCGACACCGCGTCCTCGCTGACGAAGCCCTTCTCCTTCAGTTGCCGCGCTCGCTGGTGATCGAGCTCGGCCTGGCCGAGCGTGGCGCTCGCCTTGTCAAGCTGCGCGCGCAGGATGCGGTCGTCGTAGCGCGCGAGGACGTCGCCCGCCTCCACGCGGTCGCCCTCGCGCACGCGCACCTCGGTCAGCCGGCCTTCCTCCTGGTTGACGATGCGCACTTCGCGCAGCGCGCGCAGGCTGCCCGCGCGGTCCGCGGTGTAGGACAGGCGCCCGGGCTCGGCCACCGCCAGCTCGACGAGGTGCGCGCGCGGCGCGGGCGGGGCGGGCTTGCTGTTCGACTCCGCGCCGCAGCCGGCGAGCATCGCGAGCGCCGCCGCGAGCAGGCCGAAGAGCTTGATTGACATGGTAAAATTCTACGCTTTCCGCATCGACCGCGCCGTGTCCGCCCACGCCCTTCCCGCCGGCCTCCTGCAGCGCGCCCGCGCGTTCTACGCGCTCACCAAGCCGCGCGTCGTGTCGCTGATCGTGTTCACCGCCGTGATCGGCATGTTCCTCGCGACGCCGGGGATGGTCGAGCCGCGCGTGCTGCTCGCGGGCACGCTCGGCATCGCGCTGGTCGCCGGCGCGGCCGCCGCGGTCAATTGCCTGGTGGAGCAGAACGTGGACGCGCTCATGCTGCGCACGCGCTGGCGGCCGCTGCCGAGCGGCGAGCTGACAACCCTGCAAACCCTGGTGTTCGCAGGCGTGGTCGGCGGCGCGGGGCTGTGGCTGCTGCACCAGCAGGTGAACGCCCTCACCATGTGGCTGACGCTCGCCACCTTCGTCGGCTACGCGATCGTCTACACGGTGATCCTCAAGCCGCTCACGCCGCAGAACATCGTCATCGGCGGCGCCTCCGGCGCGATGCCGCCGGTGCTCGGCTGGGCGGCGGTGACGGGCGAGGTCACCACCGAGGCCATGGTGCTCTTTCTCATCATCTTCGCCTGGACGCCGCCGCATTTCTGGGCGCTGGCGCTGTACCGCACCGAGGACTACGCGCGCGCGGGCCTGCCCATGCTGCCGGTGACGCACGGCGCGCGCTACACCCGCCTGCAGGTGCTGCTGTACACGCTGATCCTGTTCGGCGTGTCGCTGCTGCCGTTCGCCATCCGCATGAGCGGCTGGCTCTACCTGGCCGCCGCGCTTGCGCTGGGCGGCGCGTTCATCGCGTACGCGCTGCGCGTGTACCTCGCCTACACGGATGCGCTGGCGCGCAGGACCTTCCGCTTCTCCATCACGTATCTTGCCCTGCTCTTTGCCGCGCTTCTGGCCGATCATTATCTGTAGCCTCCTGCTCGCCGCTTGCGACGCGGGGGGGCCGCAGTTCAAGAGCACCGACATCACGGGCGTCGACTACGGCCGCGCGCTCGAGCTGACCGACCACCACGGCAAGCCGCGGCGACTGGAAGAATTCCGCGGCAAGGCGGTGGTGCTGTTCTTCGGCTTCACGCACTGCCCGGACGTCTGCCCGACGACGCTGGCCGACATGGCGCAGGCCATGCGGCAGCTGGGCGCGGACGCGGACCGCGTGCAGGTGCTGTTCGTCACCTTGGACCCCGAGCGCGACACGCAGGAGGTGCTCGCGCAGTACGTGACGGCCTTCGACCCGCGCTTCCTGGGCCTGCGCGGCGACCTGGAAGCGACACGGACGGTGGCGAAGGAATTCAAGGTGTACTTCGAGAAGCGCCCGGGCGCCGCGCCCGGCGCGTACACGGTGGACCACAGCGCGCAGACCTACGTCCTCGACCCGCAAGGGCGCTTGCGCCTGTTCGTGCGGCACGGGCGCATCGTCGAGGACCTCGCGCCGGATCTGCGCGTACTGCTGCACTAGGCGGCGCACCGTGGAGTTCAAGGACTACTACCAGACGCTCGGCGTGCCCCGCGAGGCGTCGGCGGACGACATCCGCAAGGCCTTCCGCAGGCTGGCGCGCAAGTACCACCCCGACGTCAGCAAGGAGGCCGACGCGGAGGCGCGCATGAAGGAGGTGAACGAGGCCTACGCCGTGCTCTCCGATGCGGAGAAGCGCGCCGCATACGACCAGCTCGGGCGCGGCTACCGGCCGGGCGAGGAGTTCCGCCCGCCGCCGGACTGGGATGCGGGCTTCGAGTTCTCGCATCACGACTTCCAGGGGGCGGACTACAGCGATTTCTTCGCCGAGCTGTTCGGGCGCATGGGCACGCGCGCCCACGGCGAGGACCACTATGCCAAGGTGCTGCTCGACGTCGAGGACGCATTCCTCGGCGCGACGCGCCAGATCGCGCTGCGCGCGCCGAAGGTGGACGCGCGCGGGCGCGTCGCGCTCGAGACGCGCACGCTGAACGTGAAGATCCCGGCAGGGGTGCGCGAGGGGCAGCTCATCCGCCTGGCCGGGCAGGGCGCCGCGGGCGCGGGCAAGCCGGGCGATCTGCTGCTCGAGGTGCACTTCAAGCCGCATGCGCGCTACCGCGTGCAGGGGCGTGACCTGCACGTCGACCTGCCGGTCGCACCGTGGGAGGCGGCGCTCGGCGCGGTGCTGCGCGTGCCGGTGCCGGGCGGCGCGCTGAACGTGCGCATTCCGGCCGGAGCGCAGAGCGGACGCGTGCTGCGCGTGCGCGGCAAGGGCATCCCGGCCGAGCCGCCGGGGGACCTGCTGCTCGCCATCCGCGTGGTCGTGCCGCCCGCCGATTCCGCGCAGGCGCGCGCGCTCTACGAGCAGATGGCGCGGGACATGGCGTTCGATCCGAGGGCCGGCGCGTGAGCGACGACGAGCTGATCACGCTCGAGGAGTTGACCGTCGTCTGCGCGGTCAGCGCCGAGTGGGTGCGCGAGCGCGTCGCGGAGGGCCTGCTGCCGGAGCGGTTCGACACCCTCGCCGTGCGCCGCGTGCGGCGCATGCGGTCGCTGGAGCGCGATTTCGACGCGGCGCCGGAGCTCGCCGCGCTGGTGGCGGACCTGCTGGAAGAGCTCGACGCGCTGCGCGCGCACCTGCGCTAGGCGGCCTCGGGCGCGGGCAACGCGCGGCGCGCTTGCGGCGCCTGCAGGGCCTTCTTCATCTTCAGCATCGCCTTCGCCTCGATCTGGCGGATGCGCTCGGCCGAGACGCCGAATTCCGCGGCCAGGTCGTGCAGCGTGGCGCAATCCTTCTCCCGCAGCCAGCGCGCCTCGACGATGCGGCGGCTGCGCGGATCGAGCGCGGCGAGCGCGCGGGCGATGCTCTCGGTGCGCAGACTCTCGCCTTCGGCGGCCTCGAGCTGCTCCGAGGGCTCGGCGCCCGGGTCGGCGAGGTAGTGCACCGGGGCGTAGCTGTCCTCGTCGTCGTCGCCCTCGAACGCCACCTCGCGGCCGGCGAGCCGCGTCTCCATCTCGACCACTTCCTCGGGCTTGACGTTGAGCGCCTGCGCCACGTCGCGCACCTGCGCCGCGCTGAGCGGCGCAAGGCCCTTCTTCAGCGAGCGCAGATTGAAGAACAGCTTGCGCTGCGCCTTGGTCGTGGCCACCTTCACCAGACGCCAGTTGCGCAGGATGTACTCGTGCATTTCCGCCCGCACCCAGTGGATGGCGAAGGACACCAGGCGCACGCCGCGCGCGGGGTCGAAGCGCTTCACGGCCTTCATCAGGCCGATGTTGCCTTCCTGGATGAGGTCGGCATGCGGCAGGCCGTAGCCGAGGTAGCCGCGGGCGACCGCGACCACGAGCCGCAGGTGCGACAGCACCAGCTGGCGCGCGGCCTCCACGTCGCCGTCCTGCCGGTAGCGGCGCGCGTAGTCCACCTCCTGCTCCGCCGTCAGCATCGGGAACCGGTTGACGGTCTGGATGTAGGACTCGAGGCTTCCCGCGGCCATGGGCAGGGCCATCGGCATCGGCAGGCTGGACAGCGCTTGCATCGTATGACCTCCTTGAAACGATATTAGCACTCCGGATTTTAGAGTGCTAACCCCGCCACTGGTTCCCGCCACGCTAATCCCTAAAACCCTACGGAATATAGCTATTAACGTAAGTGTCTACTTACAGACATCGCGCTCCCGAGCCAGCCCAGGAACCCCGAGAAGCCGACGACGGAGAGCGCGTCGTCCCATGGGAGAAAGGGCAGGCTGAAGCTCGAGCCGTAGGTCTGCGCGAGCTCGCGCACGCCGACGTTGAGCACCGCGAGCGCACCGGCGAGGATCGCCAGGCCGAGCGCCCCGCCGGCCAGGCCTTGCAGGAAGCCGAGGTACAGGAGCGGGCGGCGCACGAAGCCGTCGCTGGCGCCCAGCAGGCGCGACACCTCGATCTCCTCGCGCTGGGTGAGGATCTGCAGGCGGATCGTGTTGAACGTGACGGCGACCAGGCCGGTGGCGAGCAGCACCGCGAGCGCGCCGAGCGCGAGGCGCCCGGTACGCACCAGGGCGGCCAGGCGCTGTGCCCAGGCCGAGTCCACCTGAACGCGCGCGACGCCCGGCAGCGCGCGCAAGGCCTCGGCCAGCGCCTCGAGCGCCGCCGGCGCGGCATCGGCGCTGCGCACGACGAACGCATCAGGCAGCGGATTGCGCTCCAGCTGCGCGACGACGTCGGCGAGCTCCTCGGTGACACGCAGCTCGGCGAGCGCCTCGTCGCGCGAGACGAAGCGCAACCCGGCCACGCGCGGGTCGCGCCGCATGCGCGCCTCGAGGTCCGCCTGCGCCGCGCCGGCCTTGAGGAACACGGATACCTGGGGCTCATAGCTCACCCGCTGCGCCACGCCCTGCAGGCCGCTGAGCAGCAGGTAGCCGCCGGCAGGCAGTGACAGCGCGACACCGATGACCAGCGCGTTGAGCAGCGTCGCCATGCGCTGCGCGCCGAGGCGCCCGAGCGCGCGCGCCAGCGCCTCGCGGTGCTGGCGTAGCCAGGTCCTCATGCGCCGGCCAGCCTGCCGGCGGCAAGCTGCAGCACGCGCCGGCCGTGGCGCGCCACCAGCGCCTGGTCGTGGGTGGCGACGACCAGCGTGACGCCCACCTGGTGGAACGACAGCAGGATGTCGACGATGCGCCAGGCCGAGTCCTCGTCGAGGTTCGCGGTGGGCTCGTCGGCGACCAGCACGGCGGGCCGGTTGACCACCGCGCGCGCGATCGCCAGCCGCTGCTGCTCGCCGCCCGAGAGCTGGATCGGGTTGGCGCGCTCGCGCTCGAGCAGCCCGACCTTGTCGAGCGCGGCGCGCGTGCGTCGCGCCGCGTCGCGCGGCGCGAGCGTGCCGAACGAGAGCGGCAGCATGACGTTGTCGAACACCGAGCGGTCGTAGAGCAGCTTGTGATCCTGGAACACCAGGCCGAGGTTGCGCCGCAGATAGGGAATCGCGCCGCGCTTGAGCGCGCCGACGTTCTGCCCGTTGACCACCACGCTGCCCGCGGTGGGCCGCTCGATGGCCGGAATGAGCTTGAGCAGCGTCGACTTGCCGGCGCCGGAGGGGCCGGTGACGAACACCAGCTCGCCCGCCTCGATGGTGAAGCTCACGCCGCGCAGCGCTTCCAGCCCGCCCGGGTAGCGCTTGGAGACCGCGGAGAAGCTAATCAACCAGGGCCCCGGCGAATTCGGCGGCGTCGAACGGCCGCAGGTCGTCGATGCCTTCGCCCACGCCGATGAACAGCAGCGGTACCGGCCGCTCGCGCGCGATCGCGCACACCACGCCGCCCCTGGCCGTGCCGTCGAGCTTGGTGAGCACCAGGCCGGTGAGCCCCAGCGCCTCGTCGAAGGCCCTGACCTGCGCGAGGCCGTTCTGCCCGGTATTGGCGTCGAGCACCAGCAGGATCTCGTGCGGCGCGCCGGGCAGCGCCTTGCCGAGCACGCGCTTCACCTTCCTGATCTCCTCCATCAGGTGCAGCTGGGTGGGGAGCCGCCCCGCGGTGTCGGCGATCAGCACGTCGATGCCGCGCGCGCGCGCCGCGGCGGCCGCGTCGAACACCACCGCCGCCGCGTCGCCGCCCTTTTGCGCGATCACCGCCACGCCGTTCCTCTCGCCCCAGGCGACGAGCTGCTCGCGCGCCGCCGCGCGAAAGGTGTCGCCGGCCGCGAGCAGCACGCTGCGGCCCTGCCCCTGCAGCCACTTGGCGAGCTTGCCGATCGAGGTGGTCTTGCCCGAGCCGTTGACGCCGGCGATCATGATGACCAGGGGCCTGTCGCGCGTCAGATCGAGCGGCTTCTCGAGCGGTGCGAGCAGCAGCCGCAGCTCCTCCCGCAGGGCGCGCTTGAGCGCCGGCGGCTCGACGATGCGCTCGCGCCGCGCGCGCTCACGCAGGCGCGCGAGCAGCGTGCGCGTCGCCTCGACGCCGCAATCCGCGGTGAGCAGCGCCGCTTCGAGCTCCTCGTAGAGCGGCTCGTCGACGGCTGCGCCGCCGAACAGCGCGCCGAGCCCGCCGCCCAGCGCGGCGCGCGTGCGCGCCAGACCGGATCTCAGGCGCGCCGCCCACGAGGTCGCTGCTAACATGGCGCGGTGAATTCTAGCAAGCGCGCGCGGCCGGGCCGCGTGCGCATCATCGGCGGAGAGTACCGCGGCCGCCGCATCGCCGTGCCCGAGCGCGCCGATCTGCGTCCCACGCCGGACCGCGTGCGCGAGACGCTGTTCAACTGGCTCGGCCAGCGGCTGGACGGCGCGCACTGCCTGGACCTGTACGCGGGCAGCGGCGTGCTCGGCTTCGAGGCCGCCTCGCGCGGCGCGGCGCGCGTGGTGCTGGTGGAGAAGGACCGCGCCGCGCTGGAAGGGCTGCGTCGCGCGCGCGAGGCGCTGGGCGCGGCGGCAACGCAGATCGTCGCGGCGGACGCCGATGCGTACCTGGCGCAGGACGGCGAGCGCTTCGACCTGGTTTTCCTCGACCCGCCCTTCAGGCAGAATGCCGACGCGTCGCTCCTCGAGCGGCTCGTGCCGCGCCTGCAGTCCGCGGCACGCGTCTACCTGGAGTCGGCGCAGCCGGCGTCGGTGCAGCCGCCCTGGCGCGAGCTGAAGCGCTCGCGCGCCGGCCAGGTGAGCTTTCAACTGCTTGCATGGGAGCCAGCATGATCCGCGCGGTGTACCCGGGCACCTTCGATCCGCTCACCCGCGGTCACGAGGACCTCGTGCGCCGCGCGGCGCGCATCTTCGACCCGCTGATCATGGGCGTGGCCATCAGCCGCGGCAAGAGCACGTTCTTCACGCTGCAGGAGCGCACCGAGATGGCGCGCGAGGTGCTGAGCGACCTGCCGAACGTGCAGATCGCGAGCTTCACCGGGCTGCTGGCGAACTTCGTCAAGCAGCACGACGCGCACGTCGTCATCCGCGGCCTGCGCGCGGTGTCGGACTTCGAGTACGAGTTCCAGCTCGCGGGCATGAACCGCAGCCTGTACCCGGAGTTCGAGACGCTGTTCCTCACACCGTCGGAGCAGCACATGTTCATCTCGGCCACGCTGGTGCGCGAGATCGCCACGCTCGGCGGCGACGTCTCCAAGTTCGTGCACCCGCTGGTCGGCAAGCGGCTCGCCGCCAAGGTGAAGTCGCTCGGCAGGAGCTAGGCGCGCCGGCGCTGGCAGGCGGGGCAGTAGAAGGTCGAGCGCTGTCCCTGCACGATGCGGCGCACCGGCGTGCCGCAACGCCGGCAGGGCTCGCCCGCGCGGTCGTAGACCAGGGTGCGCTGCTGGAAGCAGCCGTAGGCGCCGTCGCTGCCCACGAAGTCGCGCAGCGTGGAGCCGCCGGCGCGGATCGCCGCGCGCAGCGTGTGCTTGACGGCGCGCGCGAGGCGCGCGCACTGTGCGCGCGACAGGCGCTGCGCGGCGGTGCGCGGATCGATGCGCGCGCGGAACAGGCTCTCGCTCGCGTAGATGTTGCCGACGCCGACCACGCGGCGGCTGTCCATCAGGAAGGTCTTGATCGCCGCGTGGTGGCCGCGCGTCATGGCGTGCAGCCGCGGCCCGTCGAGCTTGCGCGACAGCGGCTCCACGCCGAGTCGCGCAAGCAGCGGATGCGGTGCATCCGCGCGCGCGCGCCACAGCACCGCGCCGAAGCGCCGCGGGTCGCGCAGCCGCAGCACACAGTCGCCGAACTCCACGTCGACGTGATCGTGCTTGCCGGGCGCGCTGCCGGCCGGCAGCACGCGCAGGCTGCCGCTCATGCCGAGGTGCACGATCAGCTGGCCGTCGCCGCAGTCGAGCAGCAGGTACTTCGCACGGCGGCGCACGGCGCGCAGCGTGAGTCCGGGAAGCGCGCGCACCGCAGCCGGCACGCGCCAGCGCAAGCGCGGCTCGCGCACGATGACCGCGGAGACGCGCCGGCCGGCGAGCGCGCGCGCCAGGCCGCGACGCGTGACCTCCACTTCAGGCAGTTCTGGCACGGGGCTTGGTTGCTTGTGCGGGGCACCAAATATACCTACACTGCCCCGCCATGTCCGCGCTGTCGCGTCTGCTCGCATTGCTTGCCGCGCTGCTGCTCGTCGCCTGCACGTCGCTCGCGCAGCGCGACGAGGCGACGCCGGACGCGGAGGCGGCGGAGCCGGAAAGCGCGCCGCCCGCGGAAACGCTGCCGGAGCAGGAGCTCACCGAGCCGGTGCTGTACGAGATGCTGCTCGGCGAGATCGCGCTGCAGCGCGGCGACGCGGCGCTGGCGGCGCAGACCTTTGCCGAGCTCGCGCAGCGCACGCGCGATCCGCGCGTCGCGCGGCGCGCCGTAGAGATCGCCAACATCGCGCGCACGCCGCAGTTCGCGCTGCAGGCGGCGCTCGTCTGGCACGAGGCCGATCCCGCCTCGGTGCAGGCGCTGCAGACCGTCGCCGCGCTGCTGGTGCGCGAGCGCCGCGTGGAGGAGGCCGAGCCCTATCTCGCCAAGCTGCTCGCGCGCGACGGCGACGCCGCGGCCAACGGCTTCATGCAGCTCGGGCGCCTGCTGGCCGGCAATCCCGACAAGCAGACCAACCTGCGCATGGTGCGCACGCTTGCCGAGCGCCATCCCGACCTGCCGCAGGCGCGGCTCGCGGTCGCGCAGGCGGCGCTGGCGGCCAACGACGAGACGACGGCCCTGGCAGAGACGCGGCGCGCGGCGGCCATGCGCCCCGGATGGGAGCCGGCGGCGATCTACGAGGCGCAGATCCTGCAGCGCCGCTCGAGCGCGGAGGCGGCGCGGTCGCTCAACGCGTTCCTCGAGCAGCATCCGCAGTCGCGCGAGGCGCGGCTCGCCTACGCGCGCCTGCTGGTGGCGGACCGGCGCTACGCGGAGGCGCGCGTCGAGTTCGAGAAGCTGCTCGCCGCGCATCCTGGCGACGCGGACGTGCTGTACGCGGTCAGCCTGCTGGCGATGCAGCTCAAGGACTACGCCACGGCCGAAGCGAGCCTGCGCAAGCTGCTCGATGCCGGCTATCGCGATCCCGACAGCCTGCGCTTCATGCTCGGGCAGGCGGCCGAGGAGCAGAAGAAGTGGGACCAGGCGGTGCGCTGGTACGAAAGCATCGAGCGCGGCGACCAGGCGCTGGCCGCGCGCCTGCGCGTCGCCGGCGTGCTCGGCAAGCAGGGCAAGCTCGACGAGGCGCGCGCCTACCTGCGCACGCTGGAGGCGGACGGCGCCGAGCGCGTGCAGGTGCTGATCGCCGAAGCGCAGCTGCTGCGCGACGCCGACAGGCACCGCGAGGCCTACGAGCTGCTCGGCAAGGCGCTCAAGGCGCAGCCCGAGCAGCCCGAGCTGCTCTACGACTACGCGCTCACCGCGGAGAAGCTCGAGCGCTACGACGTGCTCGAGTCGAGCCTGCGCAGACTCATCAAGCTCAAGCCCGACTACGCGCATGCCTACAACGCGCTGGGCTACTCGCTCGCCGACCGCAACCAGCGCCTGCCCGAGGCGCGCAAGCTGATCGAGCGCGCGCTCGAGCTCTCGCCCGAGGACTACTACATCATCGACAGCATGGGATGGGTGCTCTACCGCATGGGCGACCTGAAGGGGGCCGAGCAGTACCTGCGTCGCGCGTACGACGGGCGCCCCGATGCCGAGATCAGCGCGCACCTGGGCGAGGTGCTGTGGGCGATGGGCGAGCGCGTCGAGGCCGAGCGCGTCTGGCAGGAGGCGCTGAAGAGCCATCCCGAGAACGAGCTCCTGCACAAGACCATGAAGCGCTTGCGCCGCTAGCGCCGCGCGAGCGCCCGAGTCCCGCGTGAACACCCTGCTGCGCGCCCTGGCCCTGGCGGCGGCGCTCGCCGCGGCCGGCTGCGCCGAGCTCGCCGAGCGCGCGCCCGGCGAGCGCGTCGAGTTCGAGTTCACCGCGCGCTTTGCCGCGCGCTACGGCGGCGAGGCGGCTTCTGGGCAGCTCGCCTGGCGCCACGACGCCGCGCGCGACGAAGTGCTGATCAGCTCGCCCTTCGGGCAGGGACTGGCGCGCGTCACCCGGCAGGCGGGGCACGCCACGCTGGTCATGGCCGACGACCGGCGCTACAGCGCGGCCGACGCGGAGACGCTGACCGAGGAGGTGCTCGGCTTCCGCCTGCCGCTCAGGGGATTGGCCGACTGGGTGCGGGCGCGTCCGTCGGCCGACGCGCCGGCGCGCATCGAGCGCGGGCCGGACGGCCAGCTGGCACTGCTCGAGCAGCAGGGCTGGCGCGTCGAGTACCAGGCGTTCGACGGCGGCGGGCGCCCGGAGCGCATGCGCCTGCACTACCCGGGACTCGAGCTGAGGCTGGCGATCTCCCAGTGGAAATGAACTGGTTTCCCGCGCCGGGAAAACTGAATCTGCTCCTGCACGTGCTGGGGCGGCGCGCCGACGGCTACCACGAGCTGCAGACCGTGCTGCGGCTGATCGATCGCGCCGACCGGGTCGGCATCGCGGTGCGCGCCGACGGCCAGATCCGCAGGCACGATCCGCTGCCCGGGGTGCCCGCGGAAGCGGACCTGTGCGTGCGGGCCGCGCGGCTGCTGCAGGCCCACGCGAAAACGCCTCTGGGCGCGGACTTGGCGATCGACAAGCGACTGCCGATGGGCGGAGGACTCGGGGGCGGCTCGTCGGATGCGGCGACGACGCTGCTCGTGCTCAACCGGCTCTGGAATGCCGGGCTCGCACGCGCCGAGCTGCAGCAGCTCGCGCTGCGGCTGGGCGCGGACGTGCCGTTCTTCGTGTTCGGCGAGAACGCGGTCGGCGAGGGGATCGGCGAGCGCCTGCGCCCGCTAGCGCTGCCCGACGCCTGGTACCTCGTGCTGGTGCCGCCGCGCCCGCTTTCCACCGCCGACGTATTCGGCGATAACGCATTGACACGTAATACGAAACCGCTCAAAATACCGCCCTTTTTCCCGGGCCTGGGCGCCAATGATCTCGAGCCGGTGGCAATTCGCCGCAGCCCGGAGATCGCGGCGCATCTCGCCTGGCTGCGGGCGCGCCGTGCGCAGGCGCGCATGACGGGATCGGGTGCCTGCGTGTTCGCAGAGCTTGCGACGGAGGACGAGGCGAGGGCCCTGCTCGGCGAGCTGCCCGCGGAGATGCGCGGATTCGTGGCGCGGGGCCTCGAGCGTCACCCGCTGTACGGGTTTTGAGCCGGTTTGATTTGCACCACCTACTGGGGAGTCGCCAAGTTGGTTAAGGCACCGGATTTTGATTCCGGCATTCGTGGGTTCGAATCCTACCTCCCCAGCCATTTGCGTCCGCGCCCGTGAACAGGATCGCCAACTCCCCGGCCAGCGTGATGGAGCGCCTGATGGTGTTCACCGGGAACGCCAACCCGCGCCTCGCGCAGGAGGTCACCAGGCACCTCAACCTGTCGCTCGGGCGCGCCATCGTCGGGCGGTTCTCGGACGGCGAGGTGATGGTCGAGATCATGGAGAACGTGCGCGGCAAGGACGTGTTCGTGCTGCAGTCCACCTGCGCGCCGACCAACGACAACCTGATGGAGCTGCTGGTGATGGTGGACGCGCTCAAGCGCTCTTCGGCTGCGCGCGTCACGGCCGCCATCCCGTACTTCGGCTACGCGCGCCAGGACCGGCGCCCGCGCTCGGCGCGCGTCGCCATCAGCGCCAAGGTGGTGGCCAACATGCTCACCTCGGTAGGCGTGGCGCGCGTGCTGACGATGGACCTGCACGCCGACCAGATCCAGGGCTTCTTCGACATGCCGGTGGACAACGTCTACGCGGCGCCCGTGCTGCTCGGCGACGTGTGGAAGCAGCGCTACGACAACCTGATCGTGGTGTCGCCGGACGTCGGCGGCGTGGTGCGCGCGCGCGCGCTCGCCAAGCGCCTGGAGTCGGACCTGGCGATCATCGACAAGCGCCGCCCGAAGGCCAACGTCTCCGAGGTGATGAACGTCATCGGCGAGGTGCAGGGCCGCACCTGCGTCATCATGGACGACATGGTGGATACCGCGGGCACGCTGGTAAAGGCCGCGCAGGTGCTGAAGGAAGAAGGCGCCACCAAGGTGGTGGCGTATTGCACGCACGCCGTGCTCTCGGGGACCGCGGTCGAGCGCATCAACGGCTCGGACCTGGACGAGCTGGTGGTGACCGACACGATCCCGCTGCGCGAGGACGCGCAGGCGAGCCCGAAGATCCGCCAGCTGTCCGTGGCGGCGCTGCTGGCGGAGACCATCCTGCGCATCTTCAACGAGGACTCGGTGAGCTCGCTGTTCATCGAGTAGTTTCTTGCAACCCCGCCGCTGCCTGGTCGCGGGCGCGGCGGACCACAGAGGAGCAGTCCATGAAATTCGAGATCAATGCCAATCCCCGCAAGGCGCAAGGTACGGGTGCGAGCCGCCGCCTGCGCCGCGCGGGCCGGGTGCCGGGCATCGTGTACGGCGGCGACAAGGGCGCCGTGAACATCGAGCTCGATCACCGCGAGCTGTACCACCACCTGATCAACGAGAAGTTCCACGCCTCGATCCTGACGCTCAAGCTCGACGGCGCGGCCGAGCAGGTGCTGTTGCGCGCCTTCAACATGCATCCGGTGAAGTCGCAGGTGCAGCACATCGACTTCCAGCGCGTCTCCAAGGACAAGAAGATCCACATGAAGGTGCCGCTGCACTTCGTCAATGCGGAGAAGTCCCCGGGCGTGAAGGACCAGCAGGGCGTGATGACGCACGTGCTGAACGAGCTCGACATCACCTGCTTTCCCGACGACCTGCCCGAGTTCATCGAGGTGGACCTGGGGCAGCTCTCGGTCGGCAAGTCGGTGCACCTGCGCGAGATCGCGCTGCCCAAGGGCGTCGAGGCGGTGCTGCACAAGGGCGAGGACCCCGTGGTCGTCACCTGCACGATGCCGGCGCTGGTGACGGAGGAGGAGGTCGCGGCCGAGGCCGTGCCGGCGGCGGGCGAAGTCCCGACCACCGAGCAGGCGGCGCCGGCGGAGAAGGCCGAGGAGGCCGCCGCAGGCGACAAGGCCAAGGCGGCCGACAAGGGCGCCGCCGACAAGGCGGACAAGAAAGAGAAGAAGTAACCGCTGTCCAAGATCCGCCTCGTCGTCGGCCTGGGCAACCCGGGCAAGGAGTACGAGCGAACCCGGCATAACGCCGGGTTCTGGCTCGTGGAGCGCCTTGCGCTGGCGCGCGGCATCGCGCTGAAGAAGGACAACCACTACCAGGCGCTGGTGGCGCGCGACGGCGGATTGTGGCTGGTGCTGCCGCAGACCTTCATGAATGCCTCCGGGCGCGCCGTGCAGATGCTGGCCGGCTTCTTCAAGATCCCGCCGCAGGAGATCCTCGTCGTGCACGACGAGCTCGACTTCCCGCCGGGCGCGGCGCGCCTCAAGCAGGGCGGCGGCATCGCCGGGCACAACGGGCTGAAGGACATCTCGCAGCGCCTGGGCTCGCACGAGTACTGGCGGCTGCGCATCGGCGTGGGGCGGCCGACGGGCGACTCGGGCGCGGACTACGTGCTCGAGAAGCCGCCGGCGGAGGAGCGCGAAGCGATCGAAGGTGCCATCGCGCGCGCGCTCGAGCTGATGCCGCTGATGCTCGAGGGCGACATGCAGGGCGCCATGCAGAAGCTGCACGGCCAGGACAAGCCGGTGGCGAAGAAGGCCGAGCCGGAGAAGAAGCCCGAAGCGAAGCAGCTCGAGCCGAAAAAGCCCGCGCCGAAGAAGGCTGAGACCGCGCCGCCGCCGAAGCAGGAAGAGAAGGGCGGCGGCATGCTGAAGGGCCTGCTCAAGGGCCTCACCGGGAAGAAATGAGCCTGAAGTGCGGCATCGTGGGACTGCCGAACGTCGGCAAGTCCACGCTCTTCAATGCGCTCACCAAGGCGGCGATCGCCGCCGAGAACTATCCGTTCTGCACCATCGAGCCGAACGTCGGCATCGTCGAGGTGCCCGATGCGCGCCTCGGCAAGCTCGCCGAGATCGCCAAGCCGGAGCGCGTCATCCCGGCCGTGGTGGAGTTCGTGGACATCGCGGGGCTGGTGGCGGGCGCTTCCAAGGGCGAAGGGCTGGGCAACAAGTTCCTCGCCAACATCCGCGAGACCGATGCCATCGCGCACGTGGTGCGCTGCTTCGAGGATCCCAATGTGATCCACGTCGCCAATCGCATCGACCCGGTGTCGGACATCGAGACCATCCACACCGAGCTCGCGCTCGCCGACCTGGAGACGGTGAGCAAGCAGCTGCAGAAGAACACCAAGGTGGCGAAGACCGGAGGCGACAAGGAGGCGCAGCGCCTGGTCGCCGTGCTCGAGAAGGCGGAGAAGGCGCTCGATGCGGGGCGCCCCGCGCGCTCGGTCGACTGGTCCAGGGAAGAGCTGGCAGTGCTCAAGCCGTTGTTCCTGTTGACCATGAAGCCGACCATGTACGTGGCCAACGTCGCCGAGAACGGCTTCAAGGACAATCCGCTGCTCGCCCAGGTCGAGGCCTACGCGCAGAAGGAAGGCGCGCCGGTGGTCGCCATCTGCGCGTCGCTGGAAGCGCAGATCGCGGACATGAGCGACGAGGACAAGAAGGTGTTCCTCGCCGACGCCGGCCTGGCCGAGCCGGGCCTCAATCGCCTCGCGCGCGCGGCCTACACGCTGCTGGGCCTGCAGACCTACTTCACCGCGGGTCCGAAGGAAGTGCGCGCCTGGACGGTGGTGCGGGGCGCCACCGCGCCGCAGGCCGCCGGGGTGATCCACACCGACTTCGAGCGCGGCTTCATCCGCGCCGAGGTCGCCGCCTACGACGACTTCGTCGCCTGCGGCGGCGAGCAGGGCGCGAAGGAGGCGGGCAAGCTGCGCCTCGAGGGCAAGGACTACGTGGTGCGCGACGGCGACGTCATGCACTTCCGCTTCAACGTGTGACCATGGAGCTGGGCTGCGCCGCGCAGCGCGACGTGCCACAGCTCGTGACGCTGCTCGGCATCCTGTTCGCCCAGGAAGCCGAGCTTGCCCCCGATCCCGGGAAGCAGCGCCGCGCGCTGGAAATGATCCTCGCCGATCCCGCGCGTGCCCGCATCTATGTGGCGCGCCTCGAGGGCGAGGTGGTGGCGATGGCCGCGCTGCACTTCACCACCAGCACCGCCGAAGGCGGGAAAGTGGCCGGGCTCGAGGACTGCATCGTCCATCCGCGGCATCGGCGCCGCGGCATCGGCAAGGCGCTGCTGGCTTACGTGCTCGAGCAGGCGCGCGCCGAAGGCGCGCTGCGCGTGATGCTGCTCACCGACGGCGACAACACGCGCGCGCAGGCGCTCTATCGCCGGCTGGGCTTCGCGCCCTCGTCAATGCTCGCGATGCGGCTGAAGCTCCGCTAGGCGGCTACACCCCACCCATGCAGATGTACTTCACCTCGACGAACTCCTCACAGCCGTATTTCGACCCTTCGCGCCCGAGGCCCGACTGCTTCACGCCGCCGAACGGCGCCACTTCCGTGGTGATGAGGCCGCTGTTCACGCCCACCATGCCGTACTCGAGCGCCTCCGCGACGCGCCAGGCGCGGCCGACGTCGCGGCTGTAGAAGTAAGCGGCGAGGCCGTACTCGGTGCGATTGGCGAGCTCGATCACCTCGGCGTCGGTCTTGAAGCGAAAGAGCGGCGCCACCGGCCCGAAGGTCTCCTCGCGGAAGATCTTCATCGTCGGCTGCACGTCGGTGAGCACGGTCGGCTCGTAGTAGGTCTTGCCGAGCGCATGGCGTTTCGCGCCGGTGAGCGCCTTCGCGCCGCCGGCGAGGGCGTCGGCCACGTGCTCTTCCACCTTGGCGAGCGCGGCCGTGTCGATGAGCGGGCCCTGGTTGACGCCCGCCTCGGTGCCGGTGCCGACTTTGAGCTCCTTCACCTTTTGCGCCAGCTTGGCGGCGAACTTGTCGTACACGCCGTCCTGCACAAAGAGCCGGTTGGCACACACGCAGGTCTGCCCGGTGTTGCGATACTTGGACACCATCGCGCCCTCGACCGCCGCATCCACATCGGCGTCGTCGAACACGATGAAGGGCGCGTTGCCGCCCAACTCGAGCGAGATCTTCTTCACGGTGGGCGCCGATTGCCTCATCAGCAGCCGCCCGACCTCGGTCGAGCCCGTGAACGAGATCTTGCGCACCACGGGGCTCGAGCAGAGCTCGCCGCCGATCGCGGGCGCATCGCCCGTGATGATGTTGAGCACGCCCTTCGGGAAGCCCGCGCGCTCGGCGAGCTCCGCCAAGGCGAGGGCCGAGTAGGGCGTCTGCTCGGCGGGCTTCAGAATGACGGTGCAGCCCGCGGCGAGCCCCGGCGCGACCTTGCGCGTGATCATCGAGTGCGGGAAGTTCCAGGGCGTGATGGCCGCGCACACGCCGACCGGCTGCTTGATGACCACGATGCGACGGTCGGCCCAGGGCGTCGGGATGGTGTCGCCGTAGATGCGCTTGGCTTCCTCGGCGAACCACTCGACGTAGGCCGCGCCGATGGTGATCTCGCCTTTCGACTCGGCGAGCGGCTTGCCCTGCTCGCTCGTGAGGATGAGCGCGAGGTCCTCGAGGTTGGCCAGGATCAGGTCGTTCCACTTGCGCAGGATGGCGCTCCTTTCCTTGCCGGTCTTCGCGCGCCACGCGGGCAGCGCGGCCTCGGCGGCGGCGATGGCCTTCTTCGTCTCCGCGGCGCCCATGTCGGGCACGATGCCGATCTGCTCGCCGGTCGCCGGATTGCGCACCGCAAAGGTCTTGCCGCCCGCGGCGCCCGTCCAGGCGCCGTCGACGTAGCACTGCTCGCGCAGGAGCTTGGGGTCTTTCAGCGGAAGCGCCGGCAGTCCGGCGCGCGCGGGTGCGTTCATGGCTCATTCCTCCGTGTGGGTCGCCGCAACGTGCCCACCGTGCGCGCGCCACTCGCGCGGACTGGCGCCATAGCGCTGGCGGAACATGCGGCTGAAGTGCGCGGCGCTCGAGAATCCGGCGCCGAGCAGGATGCTGGTGATGCTGCGCGCGGCCTCGCGCGGATCCTCGAGTTGCCGGCGCGCGAACTCGAGGCGCGACAGCCACAGGAAGCGGCTCAGGGACAGGCCGCAGTCCTCGAACGCCTTGTGCAGCGCCCGCTTGGAGCTGCCGAGCGCGCCGGCGATGACGCCGACGTCGAGCGCCGGGTCGCACAGGCGCTCGACGATCAGGGCCGCGGTACGCTCGCGCAGGACGTCGCGCGAGCCGAGCGCGGGATGCCGGCCGGACTGCTCGAGCAGCGCGAGCCGCACCTGCCGCAGGATGGTCGCGCCAAGCCCCGCTTCGCCGGTGGCGAGCGCGCGTGCGATCGACTCGCAGGCCACGCGTCCCATGCCGCGCGCGCCCGTCAGCGGCCGAACCAGCAGCGCGCTCAGCTCCGGCGCTCCGTCCACGATGCGCTCGCGCGGCAGCAGCAGCACGTCCTGCAGCACGTCCTGCGGGTTGGAGACCGTATAGGACTGCGTCGTGTCGTAAACGCTCCAGGCGCCCGGCGCGAGCCACGCGCGCCGCCCGTCCTGCTCGAACAGGCTGCAGCCGCGGCGCTGCACCACCATCTTCAGGTGCCCCGGGTCGCTCGGCCCGCCCGCGCTCGAGGTGCGCTCGACGCGATGGCGCGACGCCTCCAGCCGGCAGATGCGCAGCTCGCCGAGCTCGAACCCGCGGATCTCGCCGCGGAAGCGCTCGTCGCCGTAGGTCTGCGAGCGCAGGCGGCCGAAGGAGCGCTGCACGGCGTCGCCCCAGTATCCGACCCGGTCGCGGGCGGGCACGGCGTCGGTGGTGAGCAGCAGGGAGGCGGTCAAAGGGGGGCGCTCTCGGACAAGACCGGACGTGCCGTCCTTTCTACCATATCGTCCCGGGCTGAAGTAGGGGTTGCCTGAACAGTTGTTCGCTCGTAAAGTACTAAAAAACAAACAGATTTGAGACCGTCGGCCTTTCGGCGGCCTTTACCAGAGGAGACAGCAATGGGTATCGTCCATTTCGTACGCGGCGCGGCGGCCGTCGCGCTGGCCGCCATGGCGGCCGTTCCGGCACTCGCGCAGGACGTGCGCATCGGCTACGCGATCTCGCGCAGCGGACCGGGCGCGCCCGGCGCGCAGACCTCGCAGGAGCCCAACTACATCATGTGGGCCGAGCAGGTGAACGCCGCGGGCGGCCTCAACGTCGGCGGCAAGAAGCGCAAGATCGAGCTGATCGGCTACGACGATCGCACCGACGCCGAGACCATGTTGCGCACTTACGAGAAGCTCATGACCAGCGACAAGGTCGACCTGATCCTCCCGCCGTGGGGCACGGGGTTGAACTTCGCGCTCATGCCGCTCGCGCAGCGCCACGGCTACCCGATGCTCTCGCCGACGGCCACGGGCAGGAAGCTCCTGTCGCTGAAGAACCCGTACTTCTTTCCGCTGCTGCAGCAGCCCGACGTGATGATGGAGGCGCTCGCCACCTTCCTCAAGGCGCGCGGCACGAAGACCGCCGCCGTGGTCCACGTCGACGAGCTCTTCGGGCTGGAGCAGGCCGCGGCGCTGGAGAAGGCCTTCAAGGAGAAGGGCATCCAGATCATCGAGAAGAAGAGCTACCCGTTCGGCGTGAAGGACTTGCAGCCCGTGCTGCGCGACATCAAGGCGAAGGAGCCCGGCGCCTTCATCGCGCTGTCCTATCCGCCGGACACGTTCCTCATCACCGCGCAGTCCAAGGCGCTCGCGTTCAATCCGAGCGCGTTCTACGCAGCGGTCGGAACGGCCTTTCCGATCTACCGCGACAAGATGGGCGCGGCCACCGTCGAGGGCGTGATGGGCCTGGGCACCTGGAACCCGAAGTCCGGCCCGGCCGCCAAGGCGTACTTCGACGCGCACGTCGCGCGCTGGAAGAAGGAGCCCGACCGCTGGGCGAGCGCGCACTGCTGGGCCGGTTTGCAGATCCTGCAGCAGGCCGTGGAAAAGGTCGGTCTCGATCGCAAGAAGATCCGCGACTACATCGCCAGCACCGAGTTCGACACCGTGATCGGCAAGATCCGCTTCAAGAACGGCGAGAACGTCTCCACGCCGGGCGTGGTCAGCCAGTGGCAGAACGGCGAATTCGAGGTCGTGTGGCCGCCGGAACGTGCCACGGCGTCCTCGCAGTTCCCCAAGCCCGGCTGGAACTGAGCCGCGCCCTCGACGCGCACGGCCCCGCGGGCGACCGCGGGGCCTTTTTGTCTGTAGACGCATGAGCCTCTGGTTCGAGCTGATCGCTTCCGGGCTGATCACCGGCGGCATCTACGCCGTGGTGGCCATCGGCCTCAACCTGCAGTACGGGCTGATGCGGATCCTCAACATCTCGCACGGCGAGTTCCTCATGCTGGGGGCCTACCTCACCTGGCTCGCGCACACGGTGCTGCAGGTGAATCCGCTCGCCTTCCTGCCGGTCGTCGCCCTCGTGATGTTCGTGGCCGGTGTGCTCGTCTACCGGCTGTGCTTCTATCGCATCGTCAGCACGGCGCCGGCGGTGGAGGTGATCGAGGCGCGGAGCCTGCTGGTGGGCTTCGGGCTGCTCTACCTCGTGCAGAATCTGGCCTATCTCGCCTGGGGCGCCGACCTGCGCGGCTACTCCTTCCTCGTCGAGACGCTGGAGATCGGCGGCGCGCGCTTCAACCTCAATCGCGTGGTGGTGTTTGGCTTCGCTATGGCCGCGAGCCTCGCGCTGCTCGCCGTGCTGCGCTTCACGCTGATCGGCAAGGCGGTGCGCGCCATGATGCAGTCGCCCACCGGCGCGCAGCTGGTCGGCATCGACACCAAGGTGCTGCACCCGGTGGTGTTCGGCGCGGGCCTGGCGCTCGCCGGGGTCGCCGGCGCGCTGCTGTCCACGGTCTTCGAGATCTCGCCCGCGATGGGCGAGCCCTACACCGTGACGGCGCTGATCGTGATCGTGCTGGGCGGGCTGGGCAGCGCGCTGGGCAGCCTGCTCGGCGGCTTCCTGCTCGGCCTGGTGGAGACCTTCGGCATGCACTTCACCAGCCCCTCGCTCAAGATGGTGCTCTCGTACGGCGTGCTGATCGCGGTGCTGCTCGCGCGGCCCAAGGGCCTGTTCACGCGATGAATTCCCGCCACGCCCTGCTCGCGTTGCTCGCCGGCGGGCTCGCGCTCGCGGCGCTGCCGTGGCTGCTGTCGGATTTCCTGCTCGCGCTCGCGCTCTCCTGCGTCATGTACGCCGGGCTCGCGGTCAGCTGGTCGATGTTCTGCGGCCCCACGAACTACCTGTCGCTCGCCACCGCCGCGTTCTTCGGTCTGGGCACCTACGTGACGGCCTGGGGCGCGGGCGCGCTGCCCTACGGCCTGTCGGTCCTCGCGGGGGGCCTGGTGGCCGCGGGCTTCGCCGCGCTGATCGGCGCGGCGGTGTTGCACCTGCGCGGCGCCTACTTCGCCGTCATCACTTTCGGCATGGGCGAGTTGGTGCGCCACGGCATCACCTACTACGAGAAGGCGTTCGAGGGCACGGTCGGACGCATCATCGCCGAGGCGCCCGAGTCGACCACGGTGTACTGGATGGTGCTGCTCGTCTCCATGGGCGCGGTCGCCGCCGCGGTGCTGGTGCGCGACCACCGCCTCGGGCTCGCGCTGCGCGGCATCGGCTCCGACGAGGAGCGCGCGCAGACGCTCGGCGTGAACGCGCGCCGCAGCAAGATCGCCGCTTTCGCCCTGTCCGCGTTCTTCGCCGGGGCGCTGGGCGCGGCGATGGCGGTGCGCTGGACCTACATCGACCCGCTGACCGTGTTCAACCCGTTCATCGGCTTCCAGACCGTGCTGATCGCCATGGTGGGCGGCGCGCAAACCATCCTCGGGCCGATCGCGTCGGCCGTGGTGTTCGGCCTGCTGACGGAATTCCTGCGCTTGCAGTTTCCGTACCTCTTCCTCGTGATCCTGGGATTCCTGCTGATCTTGCTCGTGCTCTACCTGCCCGGCGGGATCGCCTCCCTGTTCGAGCGCTGGCGCTGGAGGCGCGGCAATGTCTGAGCCGCTGCTCGCCGCGCGCGGCGTGAGCGTGCGCTTCGGCGGCCTGGTGGCCGTGGACGGCGTGGACCTCGACGTGCGCGCCGGCGAGCTCGTCGGCATCATCGGGCCGAACGGCGCCGGCAAGACCACTTTCTTCCACACGCTCTCGGGGGTGCTCGCACCCACGGCGGGGCGCGTGCTTGTGGGCGGCGACGACCTCACCGGCAAGCCGCCGCACGCCTACGCCGCGCACGGCGTGGCGCGCACCTTCCAGACGCCGCGCGTCTTCAAGGAGATGCCGGCGATCGACAACGTGCGCTTCGGGCTGGAATTCGCCGGCCGCACGCGGCAACATGCGCACGATGCTTTCGACGAGGCGGAGACCATCCTCGAGTTCCTCGGCCTGGCCGACGTGGCCGCGGTGCCGGCGGGCGGCCTGACGCCGTCCCGGCAGCGGCTGCTGGAGATCGGCATGGCGCTCGGCGCGCGCCCGCGCGTGCTGCTGCTCGACGAAGTGGCCGCCGGGCTCACGCATGCCGAAGTGGACGCCAGCGCGCAGCTCATCCGCCGCGTGCGCGACGAGCTGGGCCTCGCGGTCGTCTGGATCGAGCACGCCGTGCGCGTGCTCATGAACTACGTGGAGCGCGTCGCCGTGCTGCACCAGGGCAGGAAGATCGCCGACGGCGATCCGCGCGCGGTGGCCAAGGACCCGGCGGTGGTCGAGGCCTACCTCGGCGAGGAAGGCGAGCCCGAAAGGAGGGCGGCATGAGCGGCGGACTGCAGATCAAGGGCCTGTCGGCGGGCTACGGCCCGATCCGCGTGCTGCAGGGCGTCGACCTGGAGGCGCCGGAGGGCGAGATCACCGTGGTGGTCGGGCCGAACGGCGCCGGCAAGACCACGCTGCTCAAGGCCGTCTCGGGGCTCATCCCGCGCCAAGGCGAGGTGCTGTTCGACGGCGTGGCGCTGCCCGCGCGGCCCGCGGCCATCGTGCAGCGCGGCCTGGCGCAGGTGGCCGAAGGGCGGCAGCTCTTCCCGCAGATGTCGGTGCGCGAGAACCTCGAGCTGGGCGCCTACCTGCTGGCGAAGGGCGAGCGCGCGGCGCGCCTGGCGCGCGTGTTCGACTTCTTTCCCAAGCTCGCGGAGCGGCGCGAGCAGCTCGCCGGCACCATGTCGGGCGGCGAGCAGCAGATGCTCGCCGTCGGGCGCGCCCTGATGGGCAAGCCGAAGCTGCTGATGCTCGACGAGCCCTCGCTCGGCCTCGCGCCGAAGATGGTGGACGAGCTGCTGGCCATCGTGCGCCGGATACGGGATGACGGCGTGACCATCCTGCTCGTCGAGCAGAACGTCGCCAAGGCGCTCGCCATCGCCGAGGGCGCCTACGTGATCGAACGCGGCGCGGTGGTGATGAAGGGCCAGGCGGGCAAGCTGCTCAAGTCGGAGCGCCTGCGCGCGGCCTACCTCGGCGCCGAGCACAAACCCGGAACATTGACCTGGACTGGAGGACTTTTCATGGCCGAGAAGCAGACCACGGCGGTGACCATCGCCGCCGAGAACGCCTGGAAGGGCAAGGTGTTCACCGGCCGCTGGCAGATGGCGAAAGGCGGCACGCGCGAGGTGATCGAGCCCGCGACCGGCAAGGTGCTCACCGAGGTCGGCTTCGCCGACGCCGAGGACGTGGCCGAGGCCGCGCGCACCGCGGCCATGGCGCAGCCCGAGTGGGCCAGCACGCCTGCCGACCAGCGCGCGGCGGTGCTGCGGCGCGCCGCGCAGCTGCTGGAAGCGCACGCGGAGTCGATGCGTGGATGGATCGTGCGCGAGACGGGATCGATCCCGCCGAAGGCGGATTTCGAGCTGCACATGGTCACCGGCATCCTGCTGGAAGCCGCGGCGATCGCCACGCAGCCTCCGGGCATGATGCTGCCCTCGGGGCCCAAGCGCATGAGCTTCGCGCGGCGCGTGCCGCACGGCGTGGTCGGCGTGATCTCGCCGTTCAACGCGCCGCTCATCCTCTCGGCGCGCGCCGTGGCGCCGGCGCTGGCGCTCGGCAACGCCGTGGTGCTCAAGCCCGATCCAAATACGCCCGTCACCGGCGGCTTCATGCTTGCGCGCCTGTTCGAGGCCGCCGGGCTGCCGGCCGGGCTGCTCCACGTGCTCCCGGGCGATGCGGCGGTGGGCGAGGCGATGATCAAGGATCCGAACATCGCGATGATCTCGTTCACCGGATCGACGGCCGCCGGCAAGCGCGTCGGCCAGCTTGCGAGCGAGCACCTGAAGCGCGTGACGCTCGAGCTCGGCGGCAAGAACTCCACGATCGTGCTCGACGACGCCGACCTCGACGTCGCGGCCTCGAGCGCCGCCTGGGGCGCCTACCTGCACCAGGGGCAGATCTGCATGGCCACCGGCACCGTGCTCGCGCAGCGGAAGATCGCGCGCGACCTCACCGAGCGCCTCGTCGCCAAGGCGAAGCACCTGCCGGTGGGCGATCCGAGCGCCGGGCCGTGCGCGCTGGGACCGATCATCAACGGCCGGCAGATCGAGAGGATCGACGGCATCGTCAAGGACGCCGTGGCGAAGGGAGCCGTGCTGCGCGCGGGCGGGACCTACGACAAGCTGTTCTACAAGCCCACGGTGCTCGAGGGCGTGCGCCCCGACATGCGCGTCTATACCGAGGAGGTGTTCGGCCCGGTGCTGTGCGTGCTCGAGTTCGACACCGACGAAGAGGCGATCGCGCTCAACAACGCCACCGAGTACGGGCTGTCGACCGGCGTCATCACGCAGTCGGTCGAGCGCGCGATGAACTTCACCGCGAAGCTCAAGACCGGGATCATCCACGTGAACGACCAGACCGTGGCCGACGAGCCGTGGGTGCCCTTCGGCGGGCGCGGCGCCTCAGGCAACGGCGGGCGCCACGGCGGCGTGGCCAACTGGGAGGAGTTCACCCAGTGGCAGTGGGTGACGATCCAGGATAAGGCGACGCCTTATCCGTTCTAGCTAGAACGTCCCCGGGAACGCGCCGCCGTCCATCAGCACGTTCTGGCCGGTGATGTAGCCCGCGTGCACGCTGGCGAGGAAGGCGCAGGTCGCGCCGAACTCGTCGATCGTGCCGAAGCGCTTCGACGGGTTCGCGCCGGCACGCTGCTTGGCGAGCTCGGCGGCCGTCGTGCCGAGTTTCTTCGCGTTGAACTCCATGTTGCCGCGCAGCCGGTCGGTGTCGAACGGACCCGGCAGCAGGCCGTTGATGGTCACGTTGTGCTGCGCCACCTGGCGCGCGAGTCCGGCGACGAAGCCGGTCAGGCCGGTGCGCGCGCCGTTGGACAGGCCCAGCTCGGGGATCGGCATCTTCACCGCGCCCGAGGTGATGTTGATGACGCGGCCGAACTTCTTCGCGATCATGCCGTCGATCGTCGCCTTGATGAGCTCGATCGGCGTGAGCATGTTGGCGTCCACCGCCTTGATCCAGTCCTCGCGCGACCAGTTGCGGAAATCCCCTGGCGGCGGGCCGCCGGCGTTGTTCACGAGGATGTCCACGCCCGGGCAGGCGGCGAGGGCGGCCTTGCGGCCCTCCTCGGTGGTGATGTCGCCTGCCACCGTGGTGACTCTTGCGCCCGTCGCCTTGCGGATTTCCTCCGCGGTCGCCTCCAGCGCCTCCTTGCCGCGCGCGGTGATGACGACGTTCACGCCTTCGCGCGCGAGCGCCAGGGCGCAGCCCTTGCCGAGTCCCTTCGAGGCCGCGCAGACGAGCGCGGTCTTGCCCTTGATGCCGAGATCCATGATGTCTAGCCTTTCTTCAGGGTCACCAGAAGGACGCCGCTGATCACCAGCGCGCCGCCCATGAGCTGCAGGGGCGTGAGCGTACCATCCAGCAGCCCGAAATCCGCGAGCACCGTGGTCACCGGCCCGAGCGCGCCGATGAGCGCGAAGTGGTTCGCGCCGATGCGCTTGAGCGCCTCGGCGACCAGGAACACCGGCAGCACGGTGCAAGCGGTAGCCAGCAGGATTGCGTAGGCCCAGAACTCGCCAGGGAGCTCGAGCGCGGCCGGGGTCTCGAGCAGCGCGAACTGCACGACCGCCGGGACCGTGGACACCATCATGGTGTACGCGGTGAAGCGCATCGAGCCGACGCGCTTCACCAGCTGGCTGCCGGTGACCAGGTAGACCGCATAGCTCATCGCCGAGCCGAAGACGAGCGCCGCGCCGAGCAGGAACTGGCGATGCTCGGGCGACACGCCGAGACTGTGCGCAAGGACCAGCGCGATGCCCGCGTAGGTGAGCGCGAGCGCCGCGAGCTCGCGCCGCGTCGGCCGCCGGGCGAGGAACAGCGCCGACAGGATCACGACCAGCGTCGGGTACAGGAACATGATGAGCCGCCCCAGGCCCGCGGAGACGTACTGCAGGCCGAGGAAGTCGAGCAGGCTCGCGAGGTAGTAGCCGAGCAAGCCGAGCGCGACGATGCCGGCCCAGTCGTGCCGCGCGAGCGGCGGCTCGCGGCGCAGCCACCAGGCGACCGCCGCGAAGAAGGGCAGCGACAGCGTCATACGCAGGAAGAGCAGCGTCGTCGCGCTGACCGGCGCCGCTTCGTAGCCGAGCTTGATGAGCACCGGCCGGAACGCGAACGCGATCGTGCCGGCGAGGGCGAACAGCATGCCCCAGCCGCGATACGCGGCCGGCGTCAACGGCGCTTGCCGCCGAGCAGCGAGCCGAGCACGCCGCGAATGAGCTCGCGGCCGACCTGCGAGCCGACCGTGCGCGCGGCGCTCTTCGCCATGGCTTCCAGCAGGCCCTGCGACTGGCGGCCGCCGCGCGGCCCGGTCTTGCCGAACAGGATGTCCGAGGCGAGGCTCGATTCCTTGGGCTGCTGCGCGGCGGCGGTCTCCTGCGCGACCTGCTCGGCGCGCGCCTTGAGCTTCTCGTACGCGGACTCGCGGTCCACGGCCTTCTCGTAGTGCCCCGCGACTGGCGAGGCCGCGATCGCCGCCTTGCGCTCGGCCTCCGTGAGCGGCCCGAGCTGGCTGCCGGGCGGCACGACGAAGGCACGCTCGGTGATTCCCGGGCGGCCCTTGTCGTCCAGCAGGCTCACCAGCGCCTCGCCCACGCCGAGCTCGGTGATCGCCTGCCCGATCTTGAGCTTCGGATTGGGGCGCATCGTCTCGGCGGCCGACTTGACCGCCTTCTGGTCCTTCGGCGTGAAGGCGCGCAGCGCGTGCTGCACGCGGTTACCGAGCTGCCCGAGCACCGATTCGGGAATGTCGAGCGGGTTCTGCGTCACGAAGTACACGCCCACGCCCTTGGAGCGGATGAGGCGCACCACCTGCTCGACCTTGTCGAGCAGCGCCCTGGGCGCGTCGTCGAACAGCAGGTGCGCCTCGTCGAAGAAGAAGACGAGCCTGGGCTTTTCCACGTCGCCGACTTCGGGCAGCCGCTCGAACAGCTCCGCCAGCATCCACAGCAGGAACGTGCCGTAGAGCTTGGGCGAATTCATCAGCTGGTCGGCGCCGAGGATGTTCACCACGCCCTTGCCGCCCTCGACCTGCATCAGGTCGGCGATGTCGAGCATCGGCTCGCCGAAGAACCGGTCCGCGCCCTGCGTTTCCAGCGCCAGCAGCCCGCGCTGGATGGCGCCGACCGATGCCGCGGACACGTTGCCGTACTCCGTGGTGAACTTCGCCGCGTTCTCGCCGACGAACTGCAGCATGGCGCGCAGGTCCTTCGCGTCCAGCAGCAGCAGCCCGGCGTCGTCCGCGATCTTGAACACCAGGTTCAGCACGCCTTCCTGCGTGTCGTTCAGGCCGAGCATGCGGGCAAGCAGCAACGGTCCCATGTCCGAGATGGTGGCCCGCACCGGGTGGCCGGAATTCGCGAACACGTCCCAGAACACCACCGGGCAGGCCTCGTGCCTGAGCGCCAGCTTGAGCAGCTTCGCGCGCTCCGCGACCTTGGCATTCCCGCCGCCGGGCTTGCCCATGCCGGAAAGGTCGCCTTTCACGTCGGCGAGGAACACCGGCACGCCGATGCGCGAGAACTGCTCGGCGAGCGTCTGCAGGGTGACCGTCTTGCCCGTGCCCGTCGCGCCGGTGATCAGGCCGTGGCGGTTGGCGAGCGCGGGGAGCAGCAGGAGGTCGGCGCTGCCGCTTTTCGCGACGAGAAGGGGAGTGGCCATGACGTAAAATTATGGCATGGCCGGACACAGCAAATGGGCGAACATCAAGCACCGCAAGGCCGCGGCGGATGCGAAGAAGGGCAAGGTGTTCACGCGGCTCATCAAGGAAATCACGGTGGCGGCCCGCATGGGCGGCGCCGACCCGGACATGAACCCGCGCCTGCGCCTGGCGATGGACAAGGGCCGCGAGGCCAACATGGCGAAGGACAGCGTGCAGAACGCGATCAAGCGCGGCAGCGGCCAGCTGGAGGGCGTGTCGTACGAGGAGGCGCGCTACGAGGGCTACGGCCCGGGCGGCGCGGCGGTGATCGTGGATTGCCTGACCGACAACCGCACGCGCACGGTCGCCGAAGTGCGCCATGCCTTCACCAAGAACGGCGGCAACCTGGGCTCCGACGGCTCGGTGAGCTACCTCTTCAAGCACTGCGGGCAGTTCGTGTTCGCGCCCGGCGCGAGCGAGGAGAAGGTCATGGACGCGGCGCTGGAAGCGGGCGCCGAGGACGTGGTGGCGAACGACGATGGCTCGATCGAGGTGCTGTGCGCGCCCAACGACTTCCATGCGGTGCAGGCCGCGCTGCAGAAGGCCGGGCTCAAGCCCGAGCTGGCCGAAGTGACCATGAAGCCGCTGAACGAAGTCGTGCTCGCCGGCGGCGAGGCGCAGCGCATGCGCAGCCTGCTCGACGCGCTGGAGAGCCTCGACGACGCGCAGGACGTGTACACCACCGCGGTGCTGGAAGACGCGTGAGGATCCTGGGCATCGACCCCGGCTTGCAGGTCACCGGGTTCGGTGTCATCGACACGCAGGGCATGCGCCTCGCCTACGTCGCGAGCGGCTGCGTGCGCTCGGGCCGCGGCGAGCTGGCCGAGCGCCTCGCGACGCTGCTCGCGGGGCTGCGCGAGGTGATCGCCGTGCACCGGCCGCAGCAGGCGGTGATCGAGAAGGTGTTCGTCAACGTGAATCCCCAGTCCACGCTCGCGCTCGGCCAGGCGCGCGGCGCGGCGATCTGCGCCGCCGTGCTCGCGGGGCTGCCGGTCGCCGAGTACACTGCCCTGCAGGTGAAGAAATCAGTGGTCGGCAACGGCCACGCGAAGAAGGAGCAGGTCCAGCACATGGTGCGGCGTTTGCTCTCGCTGCCCGGGGCGCCCGGCACCGATGCGGCGGACGCGCTCGCCTGCGCCATCTGCCATGCGCACGGCGAGCGCCTCGGGCGGCTGCCGATGCGCGGGTTGCGCATGCGCCGCGGCAGGCTCGCATGATCGGCCGGCTGTCGGGCAAGCTCGCCGCCAAGCACCCGCCGCAGGTGATGGTCGATTGCAACGGCGTGGCCTACGAGCTCGACGTGCCGATGAGCACCTTCTACAATCTGCCCGCCACCGGCGAGCCGGTCACGCTGCACACGCACCTCGTGGTGCGCGAGGACGCGCAGTCGCTCTACGGCTTCGGCACGCTGGAGGAGCGCGCCGCGTTCCGGCAGCTGATCCGCATCGCGGGCGTGGGCGCGCGCACGGCGCTCGCCGTGCTCTCCGGCCTGTCGGTGGCCGAGCTCGCCCAGGCGGTGGCGCTGCAGGAATCCGCGCGGCTGACCAAGATTCCCGGCATCGGCAAGAAGACCGCCGAGCGGCTGCTGCTCGAGCTGAAGGGCAAGCTCGCGGAGGCCAGGCCCGCGGGCGGCGGCGCGGGCGACGTGCAGAATGCGCTGCTGGCGCTCGGCTACAGCGAGAAGGAGGCGCTCGCCGCCACGCGCGGGCTCGCGCCGGGGACTTCCGTCACGGAGGGCATCCGCGCCGCGCTCAAGGCGCTGGCGAAGTCCTGAGCCTCAGAAGCGGACGACTGCGTTGATCGACCAGAGGTCGGAACGCGTCCCGTTGCCGTTGTCGCCCTCGAGCCTGCCGAAGTTGTTGTAATCGACGCGCAGGCCGAGCCAGGAGCTGTAATCGTACTGCCCGCCGAAGCCCCACAGGACCGTCGAGCGGTAGCGCGGCAGCGCAGAGCCGATCCCCTGCCCCTGCGCGCCCGCGCCCAGACCCGGCGCGGACAGCGTCGCGTCGGGCGTGGCCATGGACCATCCGAGGCGGCCCTGGAGCGAGAACGCCTCGCCGATCGGCAGCACGCCCGTGCCGGCGAGCGTCCAGGCGCTCGTCTGGTAGCCGTACTTCTCCTGCAGCTGGGCGCCGGCTTCCGCTGCGCCTTGGCCGCGGCCGAGGTCCGAATAGCCGACCTCCACGCCCCAGTGCCGGCTGAACCGGTAGCCGCCGAAATTCCGGTAGCCGATGTCGGTGTCTTCGTTCGCCGGCGTGGGCGGCCGGATGCCGCCGCCGAGATACCAGCCCTGGTCCGTGGCGGGTCCTTGCGCGAGCGCGTGCGGCAGGGGAAGCGCGGCACCGAGCGCGATAGCCAGGAGGCGCGGGGAGATCATTGCTGCAATGCTAGGCCCGCAGGGCGTGCGATTCAAGGGCAAATGCTCCGGCTCTGGCAGAATTCGCACATGTCCATCGAAACCGACCGCCTGATCGCCGCCGCGCCCGCCTCCGGCGAGGAGGAAGCGTTCCAGCGGTCGTTGCGGCCGGCACGCCTCGCCGATTACGTGGGCCAGGCGAAGGCGCGCGGCCAGCTGGAAATCTTCATCGAGGCCGCGCGCGGCCGCAGCGAGGCGCTCGACCACGTGCTGCTGTACGGGCCGCCGGGGCTGGGCAAGACCACGCTGGCGCACATCATCGCGCGCGAGATGGGCGTCAATCTGCGCCAGACCTCGGGCCCGGTGCTCGAGCGTCCGGGCGACCTCGCGGCGCTGCTCACCAATCTCGAGCCGCGCGATGTGCTGTTCATCGACGAGATCCATCGCCTGTCGCCGGTGGTGGAGGAGATCCTCTATCCGGCGCTCGAGGACTACCAGATCGACATCATGATCGGCGAGGGGCCGTCGGCGCGCTCGATCAAGCTCGACCTGCCGCCCTTCACGCTGGTCGGCGCGACTACGCGCGCCGGCATGCTGACCAATCCCCTGCGCGACCGCTTCGGCATCGTGGCGCGGCTGGAGTTCTACGCCGAGACCGAGCTGGCGGCGATCCTGCGCCGCTCGGCCGGGCTGCTGGGCGTCGTGCTCGCCGAGGAAGGCGGCGCCGAGATCGCGCGGCGCGCGCGCGGCACGCCGCGCGTCGCCAACCGGCTGCTGCGCCGCGTGCGCGATTTCGCGCAGGTGCGCGCGGAAGGCGTCGTCTCGGCGAGCGTCGCCCGCAACGCGCTCGGCATGCTGGACGTCGACGTGCTCGGCCTGGACGTGATGGACCGCAAGCTGCTGCTCGCGGTGATCGAGAAGTTCGGCGGCGGGCCGGTGGGCGTCGAGAACCTCGCGCACGCCATCGGCGAGGAGGCCGACACCATCGAGGACGTGCTCGAGCCCTACCTCATCCAGCAGGGCTACCTGCAGCGCACGCCGCGCGGACGGGTGGCGACGCTCGCCGCGTACCGCCATTTCGGGCTCGCGGCGCCGTCGGGCAGAGACGACTTGCTCGCGCCGCCGCCTGGGCGCGCCTAGCGCCGCGCCGGACTACAATCGGGCGGTGCACAAGGATCCCGCGCGCGTGTTCGCCTGGCCGGTGCGGGTGTACTACGAGGACACCGATTTCGGCGGCGTCGTCTACTATGCCAACTACCTGCGCTACTTCGAGCGCGCGCGCACCGAGTGGCTGCGCAGCCTGGGCGTCGACCAGCAGCGCCTGGCGGCCGAGGACGGGCTGCAGTTCGTCGTGCGGCGCGCGGAAATCGATTTCCTGCGCGGCGCGCGGCTGGACGACGCGCTGAGCATCACCGTGGAAGTCATGGAACGAAAGCACACCTACCTGCGCCTGCGGCAGTGCGCGCTGCGCGTCGAGGAACCGATGGCCGAGGCGATGGTCCAAGCCGCGTGCGTGCGCCGCGACACCTTCAAGCCCGCTCCCCTGCCCGCGGCGCTCGCCGCGCGGCTCGCCGGCTGACGCGGTGAACGTCACCACCGACCTCGACATCTGGGTGCTCATCCTGGGCGCGAGCCCCGTGGTGAAGGGCGTGATGGCGCTGCTCGCCGTCGTGTCGTTCATGTCGTGGCTGTTCATCTTCAGCAAGTGGTTCACCATCGGCCGCGCACGCCGGCAGACCGAGCACTTCGAGCGCGAGTTCTGGGGCGGCAACGACCTGAACCTGCTCTACCAGGGCGCGGTGAACAACCGGCACACCATCGGCAGCCTGGAGCGCATCTTCGAGGCGGGCTTCCGCGAGTTCGCCAAGCTCAGGAACCAGCGCGGCACGGACCCGAGCGACATGGTGGACGGCGCGCGCCGCGCGATGCGCGCCACCTATCAGCGCGAGATGGACCGGCTCGAGCGGCGCCTCGCGTTTCTGGCCACCACCGGCTCGGTGAGCCCGTACGTGGGCCTGTTCGGCACGGTGTGGGGCATCATGCACGCCTTCCGCGGGCTGGCCAACGTGCAGCAGGCGACGCTCGCGCAGGTCGCGCCCGGCATCGCCGAGGCGCTGGTGGCCACGGCGCTGGGCCTGTTCGCCGCCATCCCGGCGGTGGTGGCGTACAACCGCTACTCGCACGACATCGACCGCATCTCGATCCGCTTCGAGAGCTTCATGGAAGAGTTCTCCAACATCCTGCACCGCCACGCCGTGAAATAGCCATGCCGGCCGCCCTGCGCAAGCGCCGTCCGATGCACGACATCAACATCGTGCCGTACGTGGACGTGATGCTGGTGCTGCTCGTCATCTTCATGGTGACCGCGCCGCTGATCACGCCGGGCGTGATCGACCTGCCCTCGGTGTCCAAGGCGTCGAACGCGCCGGCGACGCCGCTCGAGATCATCATCAAAGAGAACCGCAGCATGGTGCTGCGCGTGCGCGACAAGCACGGCGCCATCGCCGAGGAGCGCCCAGTGGCCCGCGGTGAGCTGGCGAAGCTGATTCGCGAGCGCCAGGGCAAGAACCCCGACCGGCCGGTGCTCATCGCGGCGGACAAGGACGTGCGCTACGAGGCGGTGCTCAACGTCATGGACGAGCTGCAGCGCCAGCAGGTGCGGCGAGTCGGCCTGCTGGTGCAGCCGGCGAAATGAGCGCGACGCGCGCCGGGGCCTTCATCGGCCCGGGCTTCGAGGTGCCGCGCGACGAGTTCGTCGGGCCTTCGGCGCTGCTGGCGCTCGCCGTGCACGCCGCGCTCGCCGTCGCGCTGGTGGTCGGCGTGCACTGGCAGAGCCGCGCGCCGGCGGTGGTGACGGTGGAGTTGTGGCAGGCGCCGCCGGCGCCGGTGGTGCAGCCCGAGCCCGTGCGCGCCAAGCCCGCGCCTCCTCCTCCGCCGCCGCCCAAGCCCGAGCCGCGCATCGAGAAACCCGACATCGCGGTCAAGGCGCCGGTGAAGCCCAAGCCCAAGCCGGAGGTGAAGCCCGCGCCCAAGCCGGCGGCGAAGCCCGTGCCGGACGAGCGCCCCGCGCAGCAGCTGCTCGCCGACGCGCTGCGGCGCGAGCAGCAGGCGCTCGCCGCGGATCGCGAGAGCCGGGCCATCCGCGAGCAGCTGGCGCGCGAGGCGCAGGCGGCGCACGACCGCGGCATGCAGACCTGGGTCGACAAGATCCGCGCCAAGATCCGGGGCAACATCGTGCTGCCGCCGGACCTGCAGGGCAATCCGGAGGCGATGGTGCTGGTGACGCAGCTGCCCACCGGCGAGGTGCTGCAGGCGAAGCTCGTCATCTCGAGCGGCCACGCGGGCTACGACGACGCGATCATGCGCGCCATCCTCAAGTCCTCGCCGTTGCCGAAGCCCGACAGTGCGGGCCTGTTCGCGCGCGAGCTCAAGCTCACGTTTCATCCGAAGGACTGAAATATAATGAGTGTGATGCGACCCCTGATCGCGGCCTTGCTGCTGCTCGCTGCCGCGTGCGGCGCGCACGCGCAGCTCTCCATCGAGATCACCGGCGCCGGCGCGCAGCGCATTCCCGTGGCCATCGCGCCGCTCGCCGGCGAAGGGGCGCTGCTCGACGGCGGCAACGCGGCGATCAGCGCCATCGTGCGCGCGGACCTGGAGCGCAGCGGCCTGTTCCGCGCCGTGGACGTGCCGCGCCTCATTCCGCAGCCCACCGAGTCCTCGACGGTCAATTACGCGGAGTGGCGCTCGCGGCTCGCCGACGCGCTGGTGCTCGGCTCGGTCTCGGGGCGCCCCGACGGGCGCTTCGAGGTGCGCTTTCGCCTCTACGACGTGGTGAAGCAGGCGGCGCTCGGCGGCGTGGCGTACACGCTGACGCGCGAGCAGGTGCGCGCCACGGCGCACCGCATCGCCGACTACGTCTACGAGAAACTGACCGGCGAGAAGGGCGTGTTCTCGACGCGCATCGCCTACGTGGTGAAGCGCGGCGAGCGCTTCGAGCTGCAGATCGCCGACGCCGACGGCGCCAACGAGCAGGCGATGCTGGTGTCCAACGAGCCGATCATCTCGCCGGTCTGGTCGCCCGACGGGCGGCGCATCGCCTACGTCTCGTTCCAGAACAAGAAGCCGATCGTCTACGTGCAGGACGTCCAGGTGCCCAAGCAGCGCATCGTGGCGAACTTCAAGGGCTCGAACTCGGCGCCCGCCTGGTCGCCGGACGGCGCGCGCCTCGCGGTGGCGCTGACGCGCGACGGCAGCTCGCAGCTCTACCTGATCGATCCCGACGGCGGCAACCTGCGCCGCCTGACCAACTCGTTCGCCATCGACACCGAGCCGTTCTTCTCGCCGGACGGGCGCTGGATCTACTTCACATCGGACCGCGGCGGCAGCCCGCAGATCTACCGCATGCCGTCCACGGGCGGGGAGGCGCAGCGCGTCACGTTCGAGGGCGGCTACAACGTCTCGCCGCGCGTCAGTCCCGACGGCCGCAGCCTCGCCTACGTGACGCGCAACGGCGGCCGCTTCCAGGTCGCGCTGCTCGACCTGGGCACGCGCCAGTCGCTCGTGCTCACCGACAGCGACCTGGACGAATCGCCCAGCTTCGCTCCCAACGGCCGGCAGATCCTGCTGGCCACCATCCTCAACGGCCGCGGCGTGCTGACCGCGGTGTCCTCGGACGGCCGCGTCAAGCAGCGCCTGACGCTCAGCGCCGGCGACGTGCGCGAGCCGTCCTGGGGTCCCCTCATTCCATGAGCAGGAGATCGAACATGAAACGCATCTGCACCATCCTCCTCGCAGCGGCGCTCGCCGGCTGCGCCACGACCGAGACCGCCACCCAGCCGCCGGCTGCCGTCGAGGACCGCGCCGGCACGACCAAGCCGGGCGCGGGCCCGGGCGCGAGCGGCGTGCCGGAGAAGCCGGTAACCGGCGTGGACCTCACGGGCGGCAAGCCCGCCGGCGCCGATCCGCTGAAGGATCCCTCGAGCCCGCTGTCGATGCGCTCCATCTACTACGACTTCGACAAGTACGACATCAAGGACGAGTACAAGCCGGTGATCGAGGCGCACGCCCGCTACCTGCGCGAGAACGGCGGCGTGAAGATGCTCATCCAGGGCAACACCGACGAGCGCGGCAGCCGCGAGTACAACATCGCGCTCGGGCAGCGCCGCGCCGAGAGCGTGAAGAAGATGCTGCTGCTGCTCGGCGCGCGCGAGGAGCAGGTGGAAGCCGTGAGCCTGGGCGAGGAGAAGCCCAAGGAGACCGGCCACGGCGAGGAAGCGTGGACGCGCAACCGCCGCAGCGACATGCTGTACGCGGGCGAGTACTGACATGGGCGCGGCGCGCGGTTGGGGCGCGGCGCTCGTCGCGCTGCACTTCGCCTGGGCGGGCGAGGCGGGCGCGCAGCTGTTCGGCGGCGACACGGAGGCTCGCAACCGCATCGAGACGGTGCGCACCGAGCTGCTGATCTCGCTGCAGAAGGTGCAGGACCGCATGCAGGCGCTCGAGTCGACCTCGGTGGAACGGCGTGCGGTGCTCGACCTCGCCGGGCAGATGGAGGCGCTGCGCGCGGAGCTGATGCGCTCGCGCGGGCAGATCGAGGTGCTGCTGTACCAGATGGAGGCCACCGACAAGCGCCAGAAGGACCTGTACGTCGACATCGACACACGGCTGCGCAAGCTCGAGCAGGGCGCCGAGCAGCACGCGGCCGCGGCCGCGGCGCGGCCCACGGACGCCGGGCCATCGGACGAGGAGAAGCGCCTGTATGAGAGCGCGCTCAACCAGTTCAAGCTGGGCAACTATTCGGCGGCCATCGACCTGCTGCAGCAGATGCAGCAGAAGTATCCCAACGGCAAGCTGGCGCCCAACGCCCAGTACTGGATCGGCATGGGCTATTCCGGGCGGCGCGACTACCGCAACGCGATCCTCGCGCTGCAGAAGGTGGTCGCGCAGTGGCCGGACGATCCGAAGGCGGCCGACGCGATGCTGTCGATCTCCAGCGCACAGGAGGCGATGGGCGATACGCGCTCGGCGCAGGCCACGCTGCAGAACGTGCTGGCCAAGTACCCCGGCAGCACCGCCGCCGACCAGGCGCGCCTGCGGCTGCAGCAGACGGTCAAGCGCTGAAGGCCGTCGTCCTCCTCTCCGGCGGACTGGATTCCGCCACCGCGCTCGCCTGGGCGCGGCGCGAGGGGTTCGAGTGCTACGCGCTCTCGGTGGACTACGGCCAGCGGCACGGGGCGGAGCTGGAGGCTGCCGCGCGGGTCGCGAAGCGCCTGGGAGCGGCGCAGCATCGGGTGGTGAAGCTGGACCTCGCGCAGTTCGGCGGCTCGGCGCTGACGGATTCGAGCATCGCGGTTCCGGACCAGGGCATGCAGGGTGGCATCCCTGCCACGTACGTTCCGGCCAGGAACACCATACTGTTGTCCCTCGCCCTTGCTTGGGCGGAAGTGCTGCAGGCGCAGCACATCTTCCTCGGCGCGAACGCCGTGGACTACTCGGGCTACCCTGATTGCCGTCCCGAGTACCTTGCGGCCTTCGAGGCGATGGCCAACCTCGCGACCAAGGCGGCGGTGGAGGGGCGCGGGATCGCCGTGCGCGCGCCGCTCATCGACCTGCCGAAGAAGGAGATCGTGAAGAAGGCGCTGGAGCTCGGCGTCGATCCCGCGGAGACGGTGACCTGCTATCAGCCCGACGCGGAAGGACGTGCCTGCGGCGTGTGCGATGCGTGCCGGCTGCGGAAGAAGGGGTTCGCGGACGCGGGAATTGCCGATACGACGCGCTATCAGCGCTGAAGCAGTAGCGAATCGGGCGCGAGGACTGATAAAATCGCGCCCTTTCCCTGGGGGCCGTTAGCTCAGCTGGTAGAGCAGCGGACTTTTAATCCGTTGGTCGGCGGTTCGAATCCGCCACGGCCTACCAATTCACTGTTTCCGAGCTTCGCGCAGCACCGCCTCCGCCGCGGGTTGCAGCGCTTTCGCCCACTGCTCGTAGCCGCAGGATCTCGACGACACGCCGCACGCCCTGGAGTGCCTAGTCCCATGGCCGCGGTAGCTGCATTCTGGGATTTGCCTCGTGCCTCGCTCAGATTACCGTGCCCGGGTCGCAGATGACTAGAAGGCGGCACGATGCGAAAGGCGCTGTTGATACCGATCTTGCTGACGGCATTGGCGGCTATGCCGGCCCAGGCCGGAGAGATCTCGCTCGGCATCGGTCCGCTCGTGCTCTCGGAGGACGGGGCGGACTTCCACATCTCCTATCGCGCGGACGCGAGCCACTGGGAGTTCGGCTACAGGTATTCGCGGTACTCGGAAAGCACCGACGACCCATACTTCGGCGGCACGCTGACGGAATCGACCACCACCATGCAGGGCCCGACCCTGTTCTACCAGTTCAAGCCGGAGGCCAATGGCACCTGGTTCGTCGGCGCCGCGGTGCTGAAGGCCGAGCGGGTCGAGCGAGCCCTGCTGGTCAACGAGGAGGCCCACGCTTCAAAGAACGCGTTCTTCTTTGGCGGAGGATACCTAGGGCGCTGGGGCCGGTACGGGTTCTACCGGCTCGGCATGCTGGTCAGCCCGGGCGCCAAGCTGAACACGAAGACCAGCGCAAGCTCCACCGAAGAATCGGGGCTGGCTGACATCTACGCCCAGATCGGTCTCAGGTTCTAGTTCGCTTCGAGAAACCCGCCTGCGCAGGGCCTACCAAGCCAGTTGCGCGCGAGCGCCAGTCCTCCAGACCGGCGCTCGCGACTTCACTAACTAGCGCGACACCGTCACACGCAGGAACGTTGCCGGAATCACGGTGAGATCGCTCCGCCCGCTCAGGTTCTGGCGCACGAACAGCTCGACCAGCGCCTCGCGCAGATCGAGCGCCTTGCCGTTCTTGTCCGCCGCGTCGAAGGCGTTCATCGTCGGCCCGTAGTAGTTGCGGAACTCCTCGACGAACGCGCCCGGCGCGCCGGGGTAGCGGAACGTGAAGGTCTCGCGCGAGAACGCGACGTTGCCTGCGGAGATGCCTGCGGCGGCGAAGCGCTCGAGCACGGTTTCCTCGACGCCCCAGGTCATCGGGCTGACGAAGCCCGCGGGCGGCGGGGGCGTGTGGGCCGCGCTGATCTTCAGGATCTGCGCGACCAGCGTCGGGTCGTTGGGAATCCAGTTGCCCATGACGATGCGGCCGCCGCGACGGGTGACGCGAACGAGCTCGCGCGCGACGTCCAGGGGCCGGGGCGCGAACATGGCGCCGAAGATGGAGACCGAAAGGTCGAACGACGCGTCCTCGAGGCCATCGAGCGCGCAGGCGTCGCCTTCCTGGAAGCGGAGGTTCGCGAGGCCCGCTTCCCGGGCGCGCGCCTGGCCGGCGCGCACGAGGTTCGCGGCAATGTCGACGCCAAGCACGTCGGCGCCGAGTTGCGCCGCGGGCAGCGCCGTCGTGCCGTCGCCGGAGCCGAGGTCCAGCACGCGCTGGCCCGGCGCGACGCCGATCGCGCGCACGAGGGCCTCGCCGCTTTCGCGCATGGTGCGCGCGATGCGCGTGAAGTCGCCCTTTTCCCAGAGCGCCTTGTTGGGGTTGGTGGAAGGCTGGGCGGGCCGCGGCTGTGAAGCCGAAGGCTCGGTGGCGCTGCGGGGGGTCGCTGCGATCGTGGTCATGCTTGCGGTCTCCTGGTTCGTAGTGTGCGCGGCCCGCGGATGGGCCGGCATCGGCAGGCATCCTGGGTGGCGCAGGTATCCGGCGGATTTCTGCCGCGGCCAGTTTTGGTTACCCGATTGTTACCACGACCGGCGGCCCGGGAATCCTGCTCCGGTTCGAGTCGGTCAATCAGTTCCTCGGTCGCCTCCGATTGCGCGTATAAGGAAGCAGATGACCATGACCGTTGGGACGACCAATTCGAAAGCTTGCGAGATCTACAGCGTCCTGCGCAAGAACGCCTTGCTGTGGAAGTGGCGAAGCACGGGCGCGGATGGGGGCATGACGGCCTGCGCGGAGGAGTACGCCCTGTTCTTTCAGTGCGCGGCGGCGGCACGGGCGAGGGGTTACGAGCCGCGATCCGATTGGACGGGCCCGTGCGCATCGGTTATCGCGCGACGCGAGGCGGCGAAGACGGTGCTGCCGAAGTGAGCGCCATGGGGGCGGCCGCCAGGGGCAGGGGATGATCGGAAACGCGCCGCTTCGATCCGCGTTGGCGGCGCTATCGCAGATGGCCGTCATGGCCGCGGTCGTCGCGACGCTGGTGTACCTGCCCGTGTTCATCGCGCTGGCGCTGATATTTCGCGCGCTCGGCATTTCCCTCGAGGCCTGGCTGACCCTTGACGCGGCGCTTCATCCGGCGCTCGGGCTGCTGGCCTGGTGGCTGTTTGTCTTCGTGGGGTCATGCGGCTACGCCGCCTGGGAGTTCCCATGGGGAGACAGGAACTTCGGCTGGCCGGTGCGGAAATAGCCGAGGCGACGCGCCCGGCAGGGCGGGCAATCGGAATCCCCGGCGTCGACTCTTGATCCGTCGGTCGGCGGTTAGAATCCGGCCTGATCTACCAAGCCTTCGCGCAGCTTCGATGCAATCACCCCCGGTCCTGATCGCCGGCGCCGGCATCGGCGGCCTGAGCCTTGCACTGACGCTGCACGAGATCGGCGTTCCCTGTCTCGTCCTGGAATCGGTCGCCACGCTGAAGCCGCTTGGTGTGGGCATCAACCTGCAGCCCAATGCCGTGCGCGAGCTCTATGAAATGGGTTTCGGGCCAGGGCACCTGGACAAGATCGGCGTCCAGACGCAGGAATTTGCGCTCGTAGGGCTGAACGGCAAGGACGTCTACGCCGAGCCGCGCGGCCTCAAGGCGGGCTATCGCTGGCCGCAGTATTCGGTGCATCGCGGCGGACTGCAGATGTTGCTGTATCGCGCGACACTCGAGCGCCTCGGCGAGCGCGCCGTGCGTACCGGAGCCCGTGTGATGGGCTATCGCAACCATGCGGGCGGCGTGACGGTGCTTGCGGAGCAGGGCACCGGCAAACGGCTGGAGATTGAGGGCTCGCTCCTCGTCGGTGCCGATGGCTTGCACTCGGCCGTGCGCGCGCAGATGCACCCGCGGCAGCCGCCGATCCAGTGGGGCGGCGCCATCATGTGGCGCGGCGTCACGCGGGGCGTGCCGATCCGCACGGGCGCCTCGTTCGTCGGCTTCGGCACCCACCGGCAGCGCGTCGTGTTCTACCCGATCTCCCGGCCAGATCCGGCGAGCGGCCTCGCCGACATCAACTGGATCGCGGAGATCACGGTCGACAACGCCGGCGGCTGGCAGGACGGCGACTGGAACAAGAAGGCCCGGCACGAGGACTTCATGCACCATTTCGAGCAGTGGACCCAGGACTGGATCGACGTCCCCGCCATGCTGCGCGGCGCCGCCGACGTGTACGAGTACCCGATGATCGACCGCGATCCGGTGCCCACCTGGGTGGACGGCAACGTGGCGCTGCTTGGCGATGCGGCGCACGTGATGTATCCCACCGGCTCGAATGGCGGCAGCCAGGCCATCATCGATGCGCGCGTGCTCGGCGCGACCATGCTGACGCACGGCGTCACGCCCGCGGCGCTCCGAAATTACGACGCGAAGCTGTGCAAGGACGTCTCGGCGCTCGTGCTGCGCAACCGCGGCGCAGGCCCGTTCGGTCTGCTCAACCTGCTGGATGAGCGCTGCGGCGGCGTGTTCGACGACATCGAGGACGTCATCCCGCGGGCCGAGCGCGATGCGTTTATGAGGGGGTACCGGGCGGCGGCGGGCTTTGCGATGGAACAGCTTAATGCTTCGTCGCCGATCCTCGCCAGAGGCGCCGGCACGGTGACGCGCGCGAAGGGCTGAGTCCGCCTCGGCCTGCTCTAGTTCTTCGTCGCCAGGTTCTCGGAGAAGAACTGGACGGCGAACGCCCACGCTTTCTCCGCAGCGTCCGCGTTATAGCGGATGACCGCGACGCCGTGACGTGCGCTCAGCTCCCTGTGCTGCCGGTTGGCGCCAGGTTCGTCGAACACGTGATGGGCTCCCGGGTACACGGTCGTCGCAAAGTGCTTGCGCACGTCTTCCCGCAGCGCCGCGATGAACTTGGGGCAGCTGTCGGGCTCGTCATAGGTGTCCAGCTCGCCCGCGAGGACATGGACCGGGGCGCCGGTGACGCGCTGATAGATGCTCGCGCCGTACACCGGGTTCGCCCCGGCCAGGATCTTCAGGTGGGTGCTGCACACGGGGTACAAGGCCAGGTGGGCCGCGAACTTCGCCTTGTCCCCGGTGTACTCCTGCACGAGTTCATCCGAGGCCATGACGAGCGCCATGACGCCGCCGTAGGAAAAGCCCAGCACGCCGATGCGCTTCGGGTGGACGCGCGCGTGCTGCGTCAGAAACAGCAAGCTGCCGAAAGTGTGCGGCAGCACGTCGCGGGTCGAGCCCGGCCGCGAGCGGCTGTCCGGGAACATGCTGATCCTGAGAGTGGCGATCCCCGCGCGATTGAGTCTGTCGATGTAGTGGGAGCTGATGCGATCCCCACTGGAGCCGGCGCTGGTGTGCAGCACCAGAACAGCCGGAAGCGCACCGCTCCCGGCTTCCGGCATGCGCAACTCGCCGCGCACGGCGGTGCCGGTGCCGCGGAGTGTCGCGGCAGTGAATGAAACCATCTCGCTGGAAACACCGGGCTGGGCAAGGAGTGGGCTGGCTGCTCCCGCGACCATGAGCGCGCCTGCGAGAAATCCGGTCAGCGTGCCGAGAAGCTTGCGCATAGATTCCTCCATCGGCGCCCAAGCGTGCTGCGCCGCCAAAAAAAGAGAGAGGACTTCTTCCGCGATTAGAGAGCGGTGCTCCGTGGATTGCAATTCCCATGAACCGGGGATGTCGGCGCAGCTCGACGTTGTTATTGCAGTGCGACAAGCGCCGAAATCTCTCCGGCCTGCGCGCCGTCCGCGATATGCTCGCAGCTGAGGGTCAGGGCCCGTCCGGGCCGTGACAACAGGAGGAGAGACTCGCAATGATCCCAGCCGCATTTGACTACCATGCGCCGCGTTCGGTCGCCGATGCGATCAAGCTGCTCGGCCAGCTCGGGCCCGAAGCCAAGCTGCTCGCCGGCGGGCACAGCCTGCTGCCGATGATGAAGCTGCGCTTCGCGCAGCCCGCCCACCTCGTCGACCTCGGCCGCATCGCCGAGCTGCGCGGCATCTCGCAGGTCGGCAACGAAATCCGCATCGGCGCGATGACCACCGAGCATGAGCTGCTCAGCTCGAAGCTGCTCGCCGAGAAGGCGCCGCTGCTGGTCGAGGGCGCCGGCTGGATCGCCGATCCGCAGGTGCGCTACAAGGGGACCATCGGTGGCGACATCTCGCACGGCGATCCGGCCAACGACCACCCGGCGCTGATGATCGCCCTGGATGCGTCCTTCGTGCTGACGGGCCCGAAGGGCGAGCGCGTGGTCAAGGCCGACGGCTACTTCCTCGGCCTGTACTCGACGCAGCTGGCCGCCGACGAAATCCTCACGCAGATCCGCATCCCGGTTCCGGCCGCGGGCAGCGGCTGGTCCTACCAGAAGCTCAAGCGCAAGACCGGCGATTTCGCCACCGCTGCCACCGCGGTGATGCTGCAGATGAAAGGCAAGAGCGTCGCCAAGGCGGCGATCGGGCTTACCAACGCCGGGCCGACCGTGCTCAAGGCGCGCGAGGCCGAGGCGTATCTCGCCGGCAAGGAGATCAACGACGCAAGCCTCAACGAGGCCGCGCGCCTGGCGATGAAGATCTGCAATCCGACGCCGGACCAGCGCGGCGACGCCGACTACAAGCGGGCGATGTGCGGCGAGATGACGCGGCGCGCCCTGCAGGCCGCGCACGCGCGCGCCAAGGCCTAGACGAGGCATCGAGGGGGAGCGACGACCATGGCGAAAACACAAAAGGTGTCATTCAAGCTCAACGGCAAGCCGGTGGAAGCGACGGTCGAGGCGCGCGAGCTGCTGATCTACACGCTGCGCGAGAAGCTCGCGCACACCGGGCCGCACATCGGCTGCGAGACGTCGCATTGCGGCGCCTGCACGGTGGATCTGGACGGCATGTCGGTGAAGTCCTGCACCGTGCTGACGGTGCAATGCGAGGGCGCCGAGCTGACCACGATCGAAGGCATGGAGCAGGGCGGCGCGCTGCACGCGCTGCAGCAGGCGTTCCACGAGGAGCACGGCCTGCAGTGCGGTTACTGCACGCCCGGCATGATCACGCGCGCCTACCGCCTGCTGAAGGAAAACCCGAACCCGAGCGAGCAGGACATCCGCAAGGGCATCGCGGGCAACCTGTGCCGCTGCACCGGCTACCAGAACATCGTCAAGGCAGTGCAGTCCGCGGCGAAGAAGCTCGCGGCCGCACGCTAACGGAGAACCCTCATGAGCCAGACAGCCGAACTGAAGGAACGCGAGCAGAAACTGCAGGGCATGGGCACGTCGCTGCTGCGCAAGGAGGACGCCCGCTTCATCCGCGGCCAGGGCAGCTACGTGGCCGACATCAAGATGCCGGGCATGCTGTTCGGCGCCATCGTGCGCAGCCCGTACGCGCACGCGCGCATCAAGGGCATCGACAAGGCCAAGGCGCTCGCCTGTCCGGGCGTGGTGGCGGTGCTTACCGCCGCGGACCTGAAGCCGGTGAAGCTGGACTGGATGCCCACCGTGGGCGGCGACGTACAGGCGGTGCTCGCCGACCAGAAGGTGCACTTCCAGTACCAGGACGTGGCCATGGTGCTCGCCACCGACCGGGCCGCCGCCTACGACGGCGTCGCGCTGGTGGAAGTGGACTACGAAGAGCTGCCGGCGATCGTCGATCCGAAGAAGGCGTTGCTGAAGGATGCGCCCGTCTTGCGCGAGGACATCGTCGACAAGAAGGACCTGACGCACGGCCCGCGCACGCACCCGAACCACATCTTTACCTGGGAGGCCGGCGACAAGGCCGCGGCCGACGCTGCCTTCAAGAATGCGCCGATCACCGTGCGCGAGGAGATCCTCAACCCGCGCGTGCATCCCTGCCCGCTGGAGACCTGCGGCTGCGTCGCCTCGTTCAACAAAGCCACCGGCTATCTCACCCTCTACGTGACGACGCAGATCCCGCACCTGTTCCGCACCGTGCTGGCGATGCTCTCGGGCATTGCCGAGAGCAAGATCCGCGTGGTCGGCGGCGACATCGGCGGCGGCTTCGGCAACAAGGTGCCGGTCTACCCGGGCTACGTGGTGGCCACGGTCGCCTCGATCGTCACCGGCGTGCCGGTGAAGTGGATCGAGTCGCGCATCGACAACATCTCCACCACGGGCTTCGCGCGCGACTACCACGGCGTGGGCGAGCTCGCCGCGGACAAGGACGGGCGCATCAAGGGCCTGCGCTTCACCGCGCTCGCGGACCACGGCGCGTTCAACTCGCACGTCTCCGCGACCAAGTTCCCGGCGGGCCTGTTTTCCATCTGCACCGGCTCGTACGCGATTCCGAACACCTATTGCCGGGTGGACGCGGTGTTCACCAACAAGGCGCCGGGCGGCGTGGCCTATCGGTGCTCGCTGCGGGTGACCGAGGCGATCTACCTGATCGAGCGCATGATGGACGTGCTCGCGCAGAAGGTCGGCGTCGACAAGGCCGAGATCCGGCGGCGCAACTTCGTCAAGGCCGAGCAGTTCCCCTATACCACGGGCTTCGGCTGGACGCTCGACTCGGGCAACTACCACGCGGCGCTCGACAAGGTGCTGAAGGCGGTGGACTACGAAGGCCTGCGACGCGAGCAGGCCGCCAAGCGCGCCGATCCGAAGTCCCCTACGCTGATGGGCATCGGCATCTCGACCTTCACCGAGATCGTCGGCGCGGGCCCGACCAAGGTGTGCGACATCCTCGGCGTGGGCCTCTTTGACAGCTGCGAGATTCGCGTGCATCCGACCGGGGGCGTGATCGCGCGCCTGGGCACCATGACACAGGGCCAGGGCCACTCTACGACCTACGCGCAGATCATCGCCACGGAGCTCGGCCTGCCGGCGAGCGACATCGTCGTCGAGGAGGGCGACACCGACAAGGCGCCCTACGGCGCGGGCACCTGGGGCTCGCGCTCCACGCCGGTGTCGGGCGCCGCCACCGCGGTGGCGGCACGCAAGATCAAGGACAAGGCGAAGAAGATCGCCGCGCACCTGCTCGAAGTGGCGGAGGGCGACCTGGAATGGGAGATCGACCGCTTCAAGGTCAAGGGCAACCCCTCGCAATTCAAGACCATGAAGGAGCTGTGCCTCGTCTCGCACACCGGCAACCTGCCGGCCGGCATGGAGCAGGGCCTGAACGCGGTCGCCTACTACGATCCGCCCAACCTGACCTTCCCGTTCGGCGCGTACCTGTGCGTGGTGGACATCGACAAGTTCACCGGCGAGGTCAAGGTGCGGCGCTTCTACGCGCTCGACGACTGCGGCACGCGCATCAACCCGATGATCATCGACGGGCAGGTCCACGGCGGCCTCACCGAGGCGTTCGCCGTGGCGATGGGGCAGCAGCTGCCGTTCGACGAGAGCGGCAACCATCTCGGCAACAGCCTGATGGACTATTTCCTGCCGACCGCGGTGGAGACGCCCGCGTGGGAGACCGACCACACCGTGACGCCGTGCCCGCACCATCCGCTGGGCGCGAAGGGCGTGGCCGAGTCGCCGCACGTAGGCGGCATCCCGTGCTTCAGCAACGCCGTGATCGACGCCTTCGCGCACCTGGGCGTAACGCACATGGACATGCCGCACAGCGCCTACCGCGTCTGGCAGAAATGCAATGCGCTCGGCCTCAACAAGCGCTGAGCGAGGCAGGATGGCGGCGCTGCGCCGATGAAGGTCCAGCTCAGCCGGGCGTTTCCGCTGCCCGCCTCGGCCGAGGCAGCCTGGGTGGCGTTGCAGGACATCGCCGCGGTCGCCGCCTGCATGCCCGGCGCGAAGATCACCGAGCGCGTGGACGCAACGCACTACAAGGGCACAGTCGCCGTGAAGGTCGGGCCGGCGAGCCTTTCGTTCCGCGGCGAGATCGAAGTGAAGGGGGTGGACGCGTCCGCGCGCACGCTGCGCCTGTCGGCCAAGGGCACCGATACAACCGGCAGCTCGGCCGCGTCGATGGACCTGACGGCGCGCATCGACGCGCTCGGCGCGGACGCGTGCAACCTGGTAGGCGAAAGCGAAGTGTCCATGAGCGGCAAGGCGGCGGCATTCGGCTCGCGCCTGATGGGTCCCGTGTCCGACCAGGTGCTGAACCAGTTTGCCGCCAACTTCGCCGCGCGCCTGCAGGCGGCCCCCGCGCAGGCGCAGGCCGCTCCGGCGCCGGCACCCGAGGCAAAACCGCTGAACGCGCTCAGCTTGATGTGGGCGCTCGTCAAGGACTGGTTCCGCTCGATGTTCGGCAGGCGATGAGCGCAAGGGCATGACCTCGCCGCGCGCACTCGACATCGCCGGATTGCAGCAGGAGCTTGCGCGCGTCGGCTACATCGCCGACGCGAGCCTCGCGGCGGCGCTGCTGCTGATGCGCGACCTGGCGCGTCCGCTGCTGCTCGAAGGCGACGCCGGCGTGGGCAAGACCGAGGTCGCCAAGGCGCTCGCCGAGATCAACCGCACGCGGTTGATCCGGCTGCAGTGCTACGAAGGACTCGACGCGCATTCCGCGATGTACGAGTGGAACTACCAGCGGCAGCTGCTCGCGATCAAGCTGCTCGAGCACGACGAGCGCTCGGGCGCGAAGGACCTGGCGCAGCGCGAGCAGGACATCTTCTCCGAGCGCTACCTGCTCAAGCGCCCGCTGCTCGAGGCGATCTCGGGCGAGCGTCCGCCGGTGCTGCTGATCGACGAGATCGACCGCGCCGACGCGGCCTTCGAGGCCTACCTGCTCGAGCTGCTGTCGGATTTCCAGATCACGATTCCCGAGCTGGGCACCGTGCGCGCGACCAGCCGTCCGCTGGTGGTGATCACTTCCAACGGCACGCGCGAGCTGTCGGATGCCTTGCGGCGGCGGTGCCTGTATCAGTATATCGACTATCCCGACTACGAGAAGGAGCTCGCCATCGTGCGCAAGAAAGCGCCCGAGGCCGAAGCGAAGCTCGCGCAGCAGATCGTCGCCTTCGTGCAGGCCGTGCGGCGCATGGAGCTGCAGAAGAAGCCCGGCGTCGCGGAAACGCTCGACTGGACCGCCGCGCTGCTGCGCCTGGAGATCTCCACCATCGACATCGACGGCGCCGAGCGCATCATGGATACGCTCAGCGCGCTGATCAAGACGCGCGACGACCGCGTGGCCTTCCCCCGCGAAGTGGTCGCGCGCCTCGCGGCGGCCTCCTGAGCATGGGTGCGGGTCCGGCAATGCGTGCGGCGGAGCGCCTGGCCAGGTTTCCAGGCTTCCTGCGCGCCAATGGGTTCGGGATAGCCGGGGGCGACGCCGTGCAGGCGTTGCGCGCAGCGGAACGCACTGGCGTGCTCGATCGGGACGTGCTGCGCTGGAGCCTCAAGGCGCTGCTGTGCCACCGCGGCGACGAGTGGCAGCGCTTCGACGAATTGTTCGACGCCTGGTTCCTGCCCGCCAACCGCTGGCAGCGCCCCGAGCGACGCGAGAGCGCGGACGGGTCGCAAAGCGACGCGCATCCGGGCGGCTCCCGCGAAGGCGACAAGGCCGACGACGAGGATCTCCGCCCGCGGCGCGCGGCGAGCCGGGAGGAAGTGCTTTCCTCGGCCGACTTCAGCGCGCTTGCCGAGCGCGAGCACGCGCTCGAGATCGAGGCGCTGATGCGGCGCCTCGCGCGGCAGCTGAAACGCATCCGCCTGCGCCGCGAGATGCGCGCGCACCGCGGACGGCGGCTCGACCTGCCGGGCACGATCCGGCGCAGCGTGGCGAGCGGCGGCACGCCGTTCCACCTGCTGTGGCGCAACCAGCGCAGCGAGCGTCCGCGGCTCGTGCTGCTGATCGACGTCAGCCGCTCGATGGTGCTGTACAGCTTCTTCTACCTGCGCCTGGCGCGCGCGCTCGCGAGCGAGCTCGGCGACGTGCACAGCTTCATCTTCCACACGCGCGTGACCGAGGTGTCGCAGGCGCTGCACGATGCCGACCCGTGGCGCGCGCAGGAGCGGCTGCACCTCATCGCCCAGGGCTGGGCGGGCGGCACGCGCATCGGCGAGAGCCTCGCGCAATTCAACCGCGAGCACGCGCCGCGCGTGGTGCACGGGCGCACCGCGGTGCTGGTGCTCAGCGACGGCTACGACACCGGCGAGCCGCGGCAGTTGTCCGACGCGCTGGCGCAATTGCGGCGCCGCGCGCGTCGCCTCGTGTGGATCAACCCGCTCAGCAATCGCCCGGGCTATGCGCCGACCTGCCAGGGCATGCAGGCGGCGATGCCGCACCTCGACCTGCTCGCGCCGGGCGGCGACCTGGCGAGCCTGCGCGCGGTGCTGCCGAACCTGATCGAGACACTGCATTGAAGAACGGAGCCTGAACATGGGGTGCCCCTACAAAGCCAACGGCCTCTACAGCCGCATGTCGGTGGGCGCGGTGCTGCTCGCGGCCGGCGCCAGCGCGCGCATGGGGGGCCGCCCGAAGGCGCTGCTCGAGCTCGGCGGCGTGCCGCTGGTGCTGCGCCAGTTGATCGCGCTCTCGGGCGCGGGGGTGGACGAGGTCGTCGTCGTGCTCGGCCATCACGGCGACGCCATCGAAGCCGTGGTGCGGGCCTTTCCGATCACGCTGGTGCGCAATCCCTCTCCCGACGACGGCCAGGTCTCGTCGGTGCGACTGGGGCTGGCCGCGCTGTCGCCGAAGCTCGACGCGGTGATCGTCGCGCTCGCCGACCAGCCGCTGATCGACGCGCAGGACATCGTCGCGCTGATCAGCGCCTACCGCAAGCGTGGTGACGCTTCCATGATCGTGCCGCGAGTCAAGCGAACGGACGGCACGAACGTCCCGGGCAACCCGGTGATGTTCGACGCCACGCTGCGCGAGGAGTGGCTCGCGGGCGGCGCGGACCTCGCCTGCCGCAAGTGGCGCGAGCGCAATCCCGGGCGCGTCCATTGGCTCGACACCGACAACCAGCGCTATAGCGTCGACATCGACACACCCGAGGACCTCGAGCGCTTTGCGGCCAGCACCGGCCATCGCCTCGTCTGGCCGGCGGCCTACGCGCAGGAAGCGGTGGCGTGATCGACGCCGCCGCCGCGATCCGCGCGCGCCTGATGCTGGCGCGCGCCTGCGCCTGGGCGCTGCTGGTCGCGGGCTGGATCGGCATCGGCAGCTTCGCGCTGCTGGTCGCGCCGTCGCTGAGCAGCGGATTCGCGCTGGTCGCGCTGTGGCTGTTCGCCCTCGGCGCTGCCGCGGCGGTGGCGACACGGGGCGGCGTGCCGCCGGGGGCGCAGCGGGCGGCGCTGCTCGCGGGCGCCGCGGCAGCGGCCGGCGGCCTATGGGGGACCGTGCATGGCGGAGGATTGGGCGCGCTGCTGCTCGCGCTCGCCGGCTGGGCGGCGTTGACGGCGATGGCATCGGGCGTGGTGCGCAGTCTGCGCATTACTCAATCCGTGGCGCCGACGCCGCCGATCGTTCCTGCGAGCCTGGGTGCCTTGGCGGCGGCATTTTTCCTGGGCGACATCGGCGACCTGCCGGCGCTCGCCTTGCGCCTGATGGCATTCGTGACTGCCGTAAGCCTCTCGCTTCTCCTCTTGCAGGCTCGCGTCAGCGTGGGCGCGAGCAGGAAAGGCTGCCGTGCGGGCCTGTTCGATTGCTCGCTGCCGTCGTGGCCGGCGGGCGCCTGGCGGGATGTCATGCAGTGGCCGACCTTGATTGCGGGGCTGGTCATGCTGCCCGCCATGGCGGCACTGCCACTGATGGCGGAGTGGTGCCGGGCGGACGCCGTCGCGCCGCAGACGATGGTGCTGTTGCACCTGTCCGCCATGTTCGGACCCGCGCTGGTACTCCGCCGATGGATCGCACAGTGGTCGATGCGGACTCTCGCCTCTGTATGCGCGGGGTTGCTCGCACTTGGCGCAGCGGCGGCCTTGTGGGCCGCCTCGCCGCTCAATCTCCTGGGCATGTCCGCAGCGCAGGGCGCCGCCTGGGGAATTGCCTGGTGCGGCCAATTGTGGGCCCCCGCGCGGCGCGGACGGCAGGGCGCCTCGCCGCTGTATGCCGGCGTCGGCTATGCGGTGCTGACGCTTGCGTTCGGCGTTCTCGTCGATCATGCCGGGGCGCGCGGAGTCGTGCTCATGCACGCGTTCTTCGGCATCGCCGCAGCGCTGGCCTGGCTCGTCGCCGACGCGGCGCGCCTCTGGTTCCGAAGGCGAAACCTGGCCGCGCAAAGCGAGCGCGAAGTCCTCGCGCGAGCAGAACCGGGAAGCGGCTAGGGCGCGCGCTCGGCGGCTCGCTTCCGCCTCGAGACCGGCGGGAGCCCTACTGCTTCGTTGCGGCGGCCTGCTGCAGGTACTGGTGCACGAACGCGATCGTCATGCTGCCTTCGCCCACTGCGGAAGCCACACGCTTGACCTTGCTCGCGCGCACGTCGCCGCACGCGAAGATGCCGGGAACGCTCGTCTCCAGCAGATACGGGTCGCGATCGTGCGACCAGCGCCCGGCTTTCACCGTATCGTCGCCGGTGAGGACGTAGCCGTGCGCATTGCGGGCGATCTCGTCGGGCAGCCACTCGGTCTCGGCGTCGGCGCCGATGAAGACGAACAGGCCGTCGCAGTCGAGCCGGCGCACCGCCTGGCCGGCGTCGCGAACGTCGATGGCGGTCAGGTGCGTGTCGCCGTGCACCGCCTGCACTTCCGAGCGCAAATGGACCGCGACGTTCGACTTGCCGCGCAGCTGCTCGATCAGGTAGTGCGACATGCTCTTTTCCAGGGAGTCGCCGCGCACGACGAGCGTCACCTGGCGCGCGTAGTTGGCGAAGTACATGGCCGCCTGGCCGGCCGAGTTTCCGGCGCCGATCAAGTAGATGTCCTGCCCGTTGGTGGCGCCGGCCTCGCTGCGCGCCGCGCCGAAGTAGATGCCCTTGCCGATCAGCCGGTCGAAGCCCTCGATCTTGAGGCGGCGCCACTTGACGCCGGTGGCGATGATCACGGTCTTCGCCCGCACGACCTCGTCGTCGTCAAGATAGACCTCGCGCGTGCGCGGATCGAGGCGGGTGATGGCGCGCGTGACCAGGATCTCCGCTCCCAGGCGCTTCGCCTGCTGCAGCGCGCGGCTGGCGAGCTCGTCGCCCGAGACGCCGCTCGGGAACCCGCGGTAGTTCTCGATCCGCGAGGACGTGCCGGCCTGGCCGCCGGGCGCTTCGCGCTCGATGCAGAGCGTGCGCAGCCCCTCGGACGCGCCGTACACCGCGGCAGCGAGGCCGGCCGGCCCGCCGCCGATGATGACCGTGTCGTAATCGGCAAGGCGCGCGCTGGTTTGCAGGCCGAGGAGCTGGGCCACGTCGCGCGTCTTCGGCCGGATGAGCGCCTTGCCGTCGGCGAGCCGCAGCACCGGGCAATCGCCCTGCTTCGGGCGGGGCCCCTGCCAGCGCGCCATCAGATCGGGCGAGTCCAGGGTCACCCAGTCGAAAGTGATCTGGTTGCAGGCGAGGAACCAGCGCATGTCAGCGCACGCGGGGTCCCAGCGGTCGCCGAACATCGTGACCAGCGGCTTGGGGGGCTCGGCGGAGAAGCCCTGCATGCCGCCGATGCGCTCGCGCGCGAGCGCGCTCACCTTCTGGAAGACCTCGGGCGCTGCGGCCGCGATGGCGAAGTACTGGCGGGCCTCGACGCGCATCAGGCGCGTGGGCTCCGACGCCCGGTAGCCTCCATAGAACGGCGAGCCGATGGCGATGGGAATCTCGCCGAAGATGGCGCCGACGATGCGCCAGCCCAGGGTACGCTCGACGCCGTCGATCAACCTGACGACCTGCATCTTGCCCGAGAGCACCGCAAACAGGGCGCGGTCCGACGCGCCCTCGTGCACGGCAAATTCCCCGGCCGCGAGCTGGATGTCGGCGGAGGTCTGCGCGTGCAGCTGGAGCTCGGGGGTGGCGAGCGTCGAAAAGAGCGGGACGGCTCGGACGTCTTCAATGGTCAGCATGGCCTGGGTAGCGCCAGTGTATGCGGTAGGCGGTCAGTGGACTGCGCCTAGTCCGCCCGCGCGGCGAAATCGGCGCGCTCGAGCAGCCACGACACGGCGACGCCGAACACGAGACCCCAGAAGGGGGCGCCGACATTGAGGATCGCCACGTCCGCCACGGTCACGAGGAAAGTCACCAGCGCGCCAAGCGTGAACCTCCCGCCGAACGAGATGCTGAATGCGGTCTGCAGCACCCGCAGCATCGCCAGTCCCGCGAGCGCGGCGATGAAGGCCGCGGGCGTGGCGAGCAGCAGGCGCGTGAATACGGGCGACAGCAGCCCGAAGGCGAGCGCGAGCACGCCGACCATGATGCCCGAGGTGTAATGGCGGTGCTTCTCACCTGAAGCAGTGATGATTGCGTTGACCGGCCCGGTGAGGCAGGTCGAGACGGTTCCGACCATGCCGCTCACCAGCGCCCCGGCGCCGCACGCGGCGGCGATCGCGTTGACCGGCGGCTGGTGTTCCGCGGCGCGCAGCACGGCGATGCCTTGGCCGTTCTGCACGACGAGCACCGTGATGGCGATGGGCACGACCAGCTCCACCATCGCCTGCCAGGAGAACGCCGGCGCGTACAGATTCGGGCGCACGAAGGCGAGCACTTGCGCGCCGCGCGCGTCGAACAGGCCGAGCAACGCGACCATCAGCGCGCCCACGATCAGCGCCCCGATGACGGGCGGCAGCGCCTTGGCGAGGCGCCGCGACACGGAGAGAGCGAGAAACGCGAGCGTCATGGGCGCGGCGATCCAGAAGGCGTCGCGGATCGCGAACACCAGATCCAGGCCGAATCGCAGGAATACGCCCGCTACCATCCCCATGACGATCGGCATCGGGACGGCATCCATGAAGCGCTTGACCCAACCCGACAGGCCCAGCACGAGCATGAGCGCCCCGCAGGCGAGGTAGGCGCCGACGACTACCGCAAAGCTCAGGTGGCCGAGCGCGGGGCCCACCAGCACCACGCCGGGGATCGACCAGAAAAAGACGAGCGGCTGGCGGTAGATCCAGCAGAACGCGATGCTGATGAGGCCGTTCACGAAGAACGCGCCGAAGATCCACGAGGCGAGGTCGGATTCGGCGAGGCCGCCGCGCGTGCCGACGGCGAGCAGGATCGCCACCGGCCCCGAGGCCGCGAAGACGAAGGCGACCAGCGCGTTGGCGGCGTACAGGCCGCCGAAGTCGGCGAGCGCCTGCCGCAGGGAGGGCGGCGCGACCGCGGGCTTCTCGAGCGTGCTCAAGGCGCGACGCGCACCCGCACGACGCGGTTGTTGTAGGTGTCGATCACCCAGACGAACGGGGCGCGCGCGAGCACCGCCTCCGGCTTGTAGAACTCCATGGCCGAGCGGCCGCGCTTGCCGCTGCCCAGCACGCCGAGCGGCCGCAGATCGCGGTCGAGCAGCAGGATGCGGTGGTTGTACTCGTCCGCGAGCCAAATGCGTGCGCCGTCGAAGGCGAGGTACTTGGGCTCGTTGAGCCCCAACGCCGCGTCGGAGGTGGCAAGGTGCCTAAGGTCCGCATCCAGCACCTGCACGCGATGGTTGCCGGAGTCGACCACGTAGACCTTGCCGTCGCTGCCGAACTCGATGTCGTGCGGCCGGGAGAACTCGCCCGGCCCGCGGCCGTACCTGCCCACGGTGCGCTCGAGCCGTCCGTCGCGGAACACGCTCACGCTGCCCGCGCCCGTGTTCGTTGCGTAGACGCGGCCATCCGGCCCCAGCGCCACGCCCTCGGGATTCGACAGGCCCTTCAGCTCGCCGACGAGCCTCGGCTTCGTCCCGTCCACGGCGTAGATGGCGATGCGGTCGTTGCCCGTGTCCGCGACCAGCAGCCGGCCTTGCCGGTCGAACTCGGCGTCGTGCGGGCGCGAAAGCTCGCCGCGCCCGAACGTGTCGAGCAGTCGCAGCGAGTCCGCATCGAAGACGCGCATTTGGCTGTTCGCCATGTCGGTGACGTAGAGGCGCTTTCCGTCGGGCGAGAACGCACCGTCGTGCGGCTGCGCGAGGCCGACCGCATTCTCGGCGAGCAGCATCGCTTTGATTGCAGGTTGCGCGGGCGCGGCGGGCGCGAAGACCCACAGCGCGAGCGGGAACGGGAGGATCCAGCGTATCGGCGTCATCTTCATCCTCGCATGATCGAACGTCGTCCAACAGGATTCAACCCGGCGGACCGCGGCGACAGGTTCGCGGACGCCGAGATGGCGGCGCAACGACGAACAAGGTCTTTGTGTTGCGATGCAGCGCGCCTACCTGGGCGCCGCCGCGCACAGTTAGCGAACCGGAAGGAGACCCCGGTGCCCGAGGCCTACATCGCGCAGGCCGCCACGGACGACGAGCGCTTCTACGTGCCCTTCACCGAGACCGTGTCCTCGCGCCCGCTGTGGATCTCGCCTTCGCAGAACAAGTGGTGCGACATCCTGATGGCGAAGAGCGCGGGACTGGTGAACCGCCACTACCATCCGCACGAGGTGTTCGCCTACACCATCTCGGGCAAGTGGGGTTACCTCGAGCACGGCTGGACCGCCACCGCGGGCGACTTCGTCTACGAAACGCCGGGCGAGCGCCACACGCTGGTTGCCTACGAGCACCAGGATCCGATGAAGGTGTTCTTCAACGTCACCGGGCCGCTCATCTGGCTGGACGACAAGGGCGCCGAGGCGGGCTACTTCGACGTGCACAGCTACATTGCGCTGTGCCGGGCGCACTACGAGAAGGTCGGGCTGGGCGCCAGACGCATCGACGCGCTGTTCCGCTGACCGGGGGATTCAAAGGTACGAGTTCGCCGCCGCCGTGCGCAGCCACAGCGTGCGGCGCCAGCGCAATGCGATGCCCGCGGAGGCCGCCAGGCCCAGCCCCGCATACAGCAGCGTGGTGGCGGAAAAGCCGACACTGGCAATGAGCGGCCCCGCGGCCACCAGCCCGAGCGGCAAGCCCCAGATGGCGAGCATGCGAATGCCCATCACGCGCCCACGCATGTCCTCGCTGGAGGCGCGCAGCATGACCGCGGCGAGCGGCGTCATGCAGAAGCTCTGCACGAAGCCCACGGCGAACAGCAGGCCGATCCCAGCGGCGGGCGAGCGGATCTGGCCGAACAGCACGATCCCCAGGAACCACAGCGCCGTGCTGAGCAGCATGACCCGCGCCGCGCGCAGCGGCATGCGGTTCGCGCTTACCACCAGCGATCCGGCGAGCGCGCCCACGGCGAACGACCCGGCCAGCCATCCGAGCCCCGACTGGCCGATGGCGTAGACGTCCTTCGCCACGTAAGGCAGCAAGCCGAGGAAGAAGGGATAGGCGAGGAAGTTGACGAGGAACGCCACGCTGAACGCGCCCAGCAGGTCGGGCTTGTCCCAGACGTAGCGCACGCCTTCCTTCAGCCCCGCGAGCACCTTCGCGGCGTGCGCTTGCGCCGCATGCACCGGTGCGACGCCGAGCGACAGCAGGAATGCCCCTACGTAGATCGCGCTCACCACCGCGTACGCCGGCCCCATGCCGATCAGCGCCACGCCACCCGTGCCGGCGATCGCGCCGAAGATGCGCGCGGTGTCGGAGGTGGTGCGCGAGACGGCGAGCGCGCCCATCAGCGACTCGGGCGGAATCGTGTGCCCTACGAGCACGTGGCGCATGGCCATGTCGGAGGGCTTCATCAGGCCCGCGATCCCCGCCACGACGAGCACGTGCCAGGGCTCGAGCCACCCGCCGAGGGTGAGCGCCGCCATCAGCGCGGCGAGCAGCGCATAGCCGCCGCGCGTCAGGCACAGCAGCCGGCGCACGCCGATGCGGTCGCCCGCGATGCCGAAGAAGGGCGAAAAGAGCGACCCCAGCCAGGCGAGCGCGCCCACGACCACGAGCAGCTGCACCGAGCCGGTGGTGGCGAACACGTACCAGCCCAGGATCAGCGCCTCCATCTCGAAGGCCCAGGACGTGGCGAGGTCCGCGGGCCACTGGAAACGGAAGCTGCGGACGCGGAAAGGGGCGAGCGCGCTCAACGTGCCGCAGCGGCTACTTCGCCCGCCATCCTCCGTCCACCACCAGCGCGTGCCCGTTGATGTAGTCGGCCGCGCCGGAGGCGAGGAAGGCCACCGCGTCGGCGATGTTCCCGGGCGTGCCGCGCACGCCGGCCGGCACGAGTGCGCGCACCATGTCGTCGTTCACCGCGACGCCGCGGCCGCTCATGTCAGGCACACCCGGCCCGAGGATCGCCTGTGAGTGCGCGCGCAGGCCGGTGGCCACCGGGCCCGGGCAGACGCAGTTGGTGCGAATGCCGCGTGCGCCGTATTGCACCGCCATCTGGCGCGTGAGGCCGACCACGCCGTGCTTGGCGGCGATATAGGCGGCGCCGCCGCCCGTGCCATTCAACCCGGCGACGGAAGCCATGTTGACGATGCGTCCGCGCTGGCGCGGCAGCATCTCGCGCAGCGCGCGCTTGCAGCCGAGGAACACGCCGGTCAGGTCGATGTCGATCACTTTGCGCCACAGCGCCTCGTCCATCTCGTCGACGTCGAAGTAGCCGTCCAGGATGCCGGCGTTGTTGACCATCGCTTCGAGCGGACCGAGCTCGGCGACCGCCGCCGTCACCGCCCGGTCGAGCTCCGCCGCGCGGCTGACGTCGGCCTGCAGGGCGAGCGCCTTGCCGCCGGCGAGGCGCGCGGTCTCGCGCACGGCGGATTCGTCGAGGTCCAGCGCGGCGACCGCAAAGCCGTCCGCCGTGAGCTTGAGCGCGATCGCGCGGCCGAGGCCGGAGCCGGCCCCGGTGACGATCGCCAGACCCTGTTGCGCGCTCATCGGGGCGCTAGTACCTGTAGGTGTAGCCGAGCGACGCGGCGTCGACCTTGTAATCCGAGCCGTCGAACAGCTCTGCCCACTCGAAATTGAGCACATGGTGCTGGCTGAGCGCCACATCGAAGCCCAGCCCGAAGGAAACGGCGGTGTCCGAGCGGCTCGCGCTGTAGCCGAAGCCCTGCGCCGTTACCTTGCCGGCGGCCACGCCGAGCACCCCGTAGAAGGCGAAGTATTCCGACACCGGCAGGATGCCCTTGGCGTAGGCGCCGAAGTAGTGGTCGAGCGTGAACTCTACGGGCGTGCCCGCGATGCTCACCGTGTCGTCACCGACGCCGAAGCCGGCGCGCACCTCGACCGCGAAGTTGCGGGTGAGCTCCCTGCCCGCCTTGAAGGCGAGCGCCTGCAGCTTGACCGTGGGCAGGCCGTCCTGCTTGTAGCTGAGCGATCCAAAGCTGACTCCGGAGTAGATGCCGTCCTGCGCCAGCGCCGGGCCCACGCAGCATAGTGCGGCGATCGCCAGGATTGCGGTCGCAAACGACTTCATGGCGCGCTCCCTTCGGCAGTAGTGCTCATGCGGCTGGCGGCTCGGCACAGACCTGCTCGTACCGGTAGCGCTGCTTGAGCAGCCCATTGTATTCGAAGACGTCGAGCGTCCGTTCGTAGGCCGCGCGCGTGATCTCCACGTGCGGCGTCCAGCAGCCGAGCTTCTGGTAGGTGGCGATGCAATCGGCGAGCACGGCTTCGTCGATCTTCGGGAAGTAGGGCTTCTCGGCACGCGCGATCTCCGCGGCCGGCGCCTCGATCATGTAGACGCGCGTCCTGCGATAGGCGCGCACGAATGCTCCGGCCATGTCGGTCTTCAGCCAGTCGCGCGTCGCCGCGAGGCTGGAGAAGCCGCAGGGCCCGATCTGCGGGCCAACCTGCGCGACGACGTAGCCGACGCCGTCCGCTTGCAGTTGCTGCGGGTACGGCCCCTGCTGGTGCACGTACTGCCCCTGGCCCGCGCGGAAGGCCTGGTCGATCTCGGCGGGGCCGCCGGGGCAGACGAGCTTCAGCTTGGCGAAATCGATGCCCGCCCTGTGGCAGGCGTACTTGAACATCGCGTGCGGCTGGCCGCCCTTGAAGGTGACCACCTCGGCGCCTTCGAGCTTCTCCCAGGCGAAAGCGGGATCGGCCTTGCGCGCCGTGAGAAAGAATCCGTCCATCTCGTTTACCTGCGCGAAATGCACCGCCTGCGGCGTCTTGCCCTCGTTGAGCGATGTGAAACCCTGGCTGAGGGCGGACTGCACGACGTGCGCCGAGCCGTCCTGCAGCGCGGCAAGGGCCGACACGCCCGGGGGCGACACCGACCACTCCGGCTCGAGGCCCTCGGCCTTGAGGAAGCCGCCCGACATCGCCGAGATGAGCGGCGAGTAGAACGCGGAAAACAACGTGAACTGGATGCGGATCTTTTCCAAGTCGCTCACTCCCCTCCGTAGGAACCGTGGATGCCGACGCTCGCGTTCGTGCGGCTCAGTCCGGGCGCAGATCCCAGAAAGGCGAGTTGCCGCTCACCTGCAGAAGGCGCTGCACGAATTCCGGCACCGTCTCTGGCAGCGTGGAGACATAGTCCGGGCGCAGACGGTTCCGATGCCGCGGCGTGCTCATGACCCGCATGGCGTCGGAGGGTCAATATTCCCGCCTCGGTTCCCGCCTTGAACTCGGGCCACTTCTTCACGTGCTCTTTCGACCGAAAGAGATTCATGTGGCTTCAGGCGAAGGGCAGGTTGCCGTACCACTTCTTGATCGGCAAATCGACATAGAAGTGGATGTCGCCCGGATCCGCCCGCTGGATCTCGCCGTCGAGGATGTCGACGCGCAACGGCTCGCCGCAGTCCAGGCAAGGCGCGTCGACCGTCACGACCTTGCCCGGAAAAACCCAGGTCATGGCGAGCGACTCCAGCCCGCACTGGGCGAACCAGCGCTGCGCGCCGCCCACGGATATGCGGTATTGCGTAGGCAGATTGTTGAACGGCGCAAACGAGGCGATCAGATCCGTTCCCGGGAACAGCCAGTTGGGGAGGCGGGCCGCCATGAGCTCGTGCAGGCGGCGCCTGCCCTCCTCGACGGGGATGCCGAACTCGGCGGCGATCTCGGTGAAATGCGGCGCCTGGCCCCGCGCCACGAACACCGACAGGATGTAATGATAGGTCTCGTCCAGAGGGTCCGCCGCCATGCCGCCAGTTGACGCCCGCTGCGCCGCCGAGTCAAGCTTGCGGACCATGCACCCGATCCCCGTCCGCACCATGAAGTTCGACGTGCCGAGCGCGGCGGACTTCCATCCGCTCTACATCGCCGGCAACTCGGTACTCTCCTACCAGCACACCGCCTTCGGCCTGTACGCGGCGCTGGTGGAGCCGTTCGTGGTCAAGAGCCTGCGCCGGACGCTCGAGCGCATCCGCGACGACAAGCTGCGCGAGGAGCTCGATCGCTACTGCCGCCAGGAGTCGCAGCACTACCAGCGGCACGTGGACTTCAACAAGGTGGTCCTCGAGCACGGCTACCCGGGGCTGGAGGAGCGCCTGGCCCGCCTGCGCGCCGAGCTGGACGGGTTCCTGCGCGACGGCGGCGACCAGGAGCGTTTCTGCGTGGGCTACACGGAAGGCTTCGAGTCCTACACCACGCAGTTCGCGCTGCGGATGATCGAGAGCGGCCTGTACGACCACAAGCGCACCCATCCCGCGTTCGGCAGCCTGTTCAAGTGGCACATGCTGGAAGAGATCGAGCACCGCAACGTCGCTTTCGACGTCTACCAGCACCTGTACGGGGGCTACCTGTACCGCGTGCGCATGTGCTGGTTCACGCAAGGGCACATGCTGCGCTTCCAGGACGAGTGCGCGATGCTGATGTCGGCGATCGACGTGCCGCGCTACGGCGAGCGCTGCCGAATCACGCCGCGGCAGCGGCTGCAGATCGCCCTGTTCCCGGTCGGCATGCGGCTGCGCTCGATGCTGCCCGGCTACTCGCCGCACAACTACCGGGTGCCGGACGGCATCGCCCGGCTCTCCGCGCAGTTCACGGCGCTGGCCGAGAGCGTGCGCTAGCGCGCCGTCGCGGCTACTGCTCGCGCGCGAGCTTCTTCACGTCCGGCAGCCGCCGCAGCGCGCGCATGATGCGCGCCAGGTGCTGGCGGTTGGCGACCTCGAGCACGAACAGCATGTTGGCGAAGTGCGCGCGATCCTCTTCCATGCTGATCGAGTCGATGTTGGAGCCGGCTTCGGCGATCTCGGAGGCCACCTTGGCGAGCACGCCGCGCCGGTTGGCCACCATGACCTTGATCGCCGTGTGGTACAGGCGCGGCGAGGCTGGATCCCACTCCACGTCCAGCCACTGCTCAGGCTCGTTCCTGCGCGAGCGCTCGACCGCGCGGCAATCGGCGTTGTGCACCACCAGCCCCTGGCCCTTCTTCATCGAGCCGACGATGGCGTCGCCCGGGATCGGACGGCAGCAGGTGGCGAGCTGCACGGCGACGCCCTCGGTGCCGCGGATCACCACCTGCGCCGCCTTGCCCTTGGGCTCGGGTGCCACCTCGGCGCGCTTGAGCAGGCGCCGCGCGACGACCGCGGGCAGCTGCTTGCCTAGCCCGATGTCGGCGAGCAGCTCCTGGCGGGTGCGCCCCACGGTCTCGTGCACCACGCGCTCCCAGCTCGCCTCGTCGATCTCGGCAAGGGCCACGCCGTAGGCCTTCAGCGCCTGCTCGAGCAGGCGCTCGCCGAGCGCGGCCGATTCCTCGTACTGCATGGTCTTGAGGAAGTGGCGGATGTTGGCGCGCGCCTTGCCGGTGCGCACGTACTGCAACCATGCCGGGTTGGGCTTGGCGTGGCTCGCGGTGATGATCTCGACGCGGTCGCCGTTGCGCAGCTCGGTGCGCAGCGGCACCAGCTCGCCGTTCACCTTAACGGCCACGCAGCGGTTGCCGATGTCGGTATGCACCTGGTAGGCGAAGTCCACGGCGGTGGCGCCGCGCGGCAGTGACAGGATCTTGCCCGCCGGCGTGAACACGTACACCTCGTCGGGAAACAGGTCCACCTTCACGTGCTCGAGGAACTCGTGCGGGTCGCGCGACTGGTTCTGGATCTCGAGCAGCGACTGCAGCCACTGGTGCGTCTTCTTCTGCAGTTCCGACAGCGAGTCGCCGCTTTCCTTGTACATCCAGTGCGAGGCGACGCCGGCCTCGGCGAGGCGGTGCATCTCCTCGGTGCGGATCTGCACCTCGAGCGGCACCCCGTAGGGGCCGATCAGTCCGGTGTGCAGCGACTGGTAGCCGTTTGCCTTGGGGATGGCGATGTAGTCCTTGAACTTGCCCGGTACGGGCTTGTACAGCGCGTGCAGAGCGCCGAGCGCCAGATAGCAGGTGGCGACGTCCTTCACCACCACGCGCAGGCCGTAGATGTCGTGCACCTCGGAAAACGACAGGTGCTTCTCGGTCATCTTGCGGTAGATGGAGTAGATGTGCTTTTCCCGGCCGCCCACGACCGCGGCGATGCGCGCGTCGGACAGGCGCGCCTTGACCTGCGCCTCGATCTTGCTCACCACCTCGCGCCGGTTGCCGCGCGCCGCCTTGGTCGCCTTGGCGAGCACGCGGTAGCGCAGCGGGTGCAGGTGCGCGAAGGCGAGCTCCTGCAGCTCGTGGAACAGCCCGTTCAGGCCGAGACGGTTGGCGATCGGCGCGTAGATCTCCATGGTCTCGCGCGCCACGCGCCGGCGCTTGGCGGGCGGCACCGCATCGAGCGTGCGCATGTTGTGCAGCCGGTCGGCGAGCTTGATGAGGATGACGCGCACGTCGCGCGCCATCGCGAGGAGCATCTTGCGGAAGTTCTCGGCCTGCGCGTCCTCGGCGGTCTGGAACTCGATCTTGTCGAGCTTCGACAGGCCGTCGACCAGCTCTGCCACCGGCTTGCCGAAGGTGTCGGTGATCTCGGCCTTGGTGACCGAGGTGTCCTCCATGACGTCGTGCAGCAGCGCCGCCATCAACGCCTGGCCGTCCAGGTGCCAGCCGGCGAGGATCTCGGCGACCGCCAGCGGGTGCGAGATGTAGGGGTCGCCCGACTGGCGCTTCTGCCCGGCGTGCGCCGACTCGGAGAAGCGGTAGGCGTCGGCCAGCCGCGCGATGTCCGCCTTCTTCAGGTAGCTGAAGCGGCTGGCATCGAGCGTCTGTACTGCGGCCATGCGGAGAGGTTACCGCAGGCCCGCCCCCCTCGGGGGGCTGGTCCCGGGCCTCAGGGAGTCGGGAGCGTCGGCACCGCGGGATTGCGCTTCAGCACCTCGGTGCCGACCTTGCCGAGCGCGATCTCGCGCAGCGCGATGACGGTCGACTTGTCGCGATTGGGTTCGACCAGCGCCGAGGCGCCGGCGCCGAGCTGGCGCGCGCGGTAGGTGGCGGCGAGCGTGAGCTGGAAGCGGTTGGGGATTCTCTGCAGGCAATCGTCGACGGTGATGCGGGCCATGGTCAGCGTTCCATTCCAAAAATGTCCGGGTGCAGGGCGAGTTGGCGGCCGGTGGCCACGCGCTCGGCGCGGACGACCGCCCGCAGGTCCTGCAGGGCGTCGTCGAAGTATTTGTTAATTATAGCGTATTTGAACTCCACCGCGTGCGTCATTTCCTCGGCCGCATTCTGCAGCCGGCGGCGGATCACGGCGTCCGTGTCCTGCCCGCGCGCGCGCAGGCGCCGCTCGAGCTCGGCCATGGACGGCGGCAGCACGAAGATGCCGATGGTGTCGGGGTGCAGGCGCCGCACCTGCTCGGCCCCCTGCCAGTCGATTTCCAAGACGAGGTCACGCCCCGAGGCGCGCACCTGGTCGATCACCTTCTGCGAGGTGCCGTAGCGATGCCCATGGACCTCGGCGCTCTCCAGGAACTCGCCGCGCTCGAGCATGGCAGCGAAGGTCGCCGGGTCGACGAAGTGGTATTCGCGCCCGCTCTGCTCGCCCGGGCGCGGGGCGCGCGTGGTGTAGGACACCGACAGCCCGACGCCGGGGTCGGCCGCGAGCAGCGCGCGGATGAGCGAGGACTTGCCCGCGCCCGAGGGCGCCGTGACGACGAACAGCAGCCCCGTCATTCGACGTTCTGCGCCTGCTCGCGCAATTGCTCGATGGCGAGCTTCAGGTCGAGCGCGCCGTCGGCGATCTCGCGCGTGGCGGCCTTGGAGGCGAGCGTGTTGGCCTCGCGGTTCAGCTCCTGCGCGAGGAAGTCGAGGCGCTTGCCGGCGGCGCCGCCCGTGGCGAGCACGCGCGCGGCCTCGTCGAGATGCGCCGCGAGCCGCTGCAGCTCCTCCGCGACGTCGGTCTTGACGGCGAACACCGCGAGCTCCGCGCGTACGCGCTCGTCGTCCGCGCTGCCCAGCGCTTCGCGCAAGCGCTCGGCGAGGCGCGCCTGGTAGACCTCGTTGGCCGCCGGCACGAGCGGCGCGATGCCGGCGAGGCGCGCGCGCATCTCGGCCAGGCGCGCACCGAGGACGGCGGCGAGCTTCTCGCCCTCGCGTGCGCGCGTCGCGCACAATTCCGCCACGGCGCGCGCGGCGAGCGCCGCGACCCGCGCCTGCAGCTCGCCGGCGGCGAGCGCGCCTTCCCTCAGCACGCCCGGCCAGCGCAGGACCTCGCTCGCCGTGAGCGGCGCGGCGTCCGGAAACGCGCGCCGAGCCTCGCGCTCGAGGGCGCGCAGCCCCTCGAGCGCGTCGGGATCCAGCGACGGCAGCCCGGCGGCGCGTCCCGAGAGCGTCAGCCGGCAGTCGACCTTGCCGCGCGCTACGCGCGCCGCGATCGCTTCGCGCAGCGCCGGCTCGAGCGCGCGCAGCTCGTCGGCGATGCGGAACTGCACGTCGAGAAAGCGCGCGTTCACCGAGCGCAGCTCGAGCGTCAGCGCGCCGTGCGGATGCTCGGCGGAGACGAGCGCGTAGCCGGTCATGCTCCGGATCACGGAAGGCGAAAAGCGCTGGAAAGGCGCGCGAGGCGAAGCGCGTATCATAGGGAAAATGCCCTCGCAAGCCAACCAGCCGCTGCCGGAAGGGCATCCGCTGCAGAACTACCGCATCCTGCGCGTGCTGGCGCAAGGCGGCTTCTCCATCGTCTACCTGGCGCACGACGAGAACGAGACGCCGGTGGCGATCAAGGAGTACCTGCCCTCGACGCTCGCGCTGCGCACCGGCACGGGCGCCGTGCCCGTGGTGCCGGAAGCGCATGCGGCGGCGTTCCGCTACGGCCTGAAGTGCTTCTTCGAGGAAGGCAAGGCGCTTGCCTCGCTCGCGCACCCCAACGTGGTGCGCGTGCTGAATTTCTTTCGCGCCAACGAGACCGTGTACCTGGTCATGCGCTACGAGCGCGGGCGCTCGCTGCAGGAGCACATCCACGCGCGCGGCGGGGTGCTGCGCGAGACCTGGATTCGCAACACCTTCGCCACGCTGCTCAACGGGCTGCGCGAGGTGCACTCCAACAAGCTGCTGCACCTGGACATCAAGCCCGGCAACGTCTACCTGCGCGGCGACGGCACGCCGCTGCTGATCGACTTCGGCGCCGCGCGCCAGATGCTGGCCGGCGAGGCGGTGCTGCCGCCCATGTACACGCCGGGCTTCGCCTCGCCCGAGCACCATGCGGACCGCTCGAAGCTCGGGCCGTGGAGCGACATCTATTCGGTCGGCGCCACGCTGTACGCGTGCGTGACGGCCGACGTGCCGCCCGCCGCCGCGGAGCGCATGGAGAAGGACAGGATCGTCCCCGCGCGCCGCGCGGCCGCCGGGCGCTTTTCCGCCGAGCTGCTCGATACCGTGGACTGGTGCCTGCAGATGAACCACCTGGAGCGCCCGCAGAGCGTCTTCGCCCTGCAGAAAGCGCTGCTCGGCGAGAAGCCGCCCGACTACCGCGGTCCGGCGCCGGTGCTCGCGCAGCTGAAAGGGGCGCTCGCTAAGCTCGCGCGCCGATGAAGTGCGCGATCGCCCAGCAGTCGCACATCGGCCGGCGCCCGAGTAACGAGGATCGCCTGGGACACTGGCGCAGCGCGCAGGCGCTGCTGCTCGCCGCGGCCGACGGCATGGGCGGGCATGCGCACGGCGAGCTCGCCGCGGAGCTCGCGCTGCGCTATGTGGGCGCGCTGTTCCGGCGCGAGGCGCGCCCGCAGCTCGACGGGCCCGCGCAATTCCTCGCGCGCGCCGTGGCCGGCGCGCATGCCGTCCTGCTGCACGAGGCGCGCTCGCTCGGCCTGGAAGACTCGCCGCGCACCACGATCGTCGCCTGCGTGGTGCAGCAGGGCTGGGCCACCTGGGCGCACGTCGGCGACTCGCGCCTGTACCACGTGCGCCGGGGGGAGGTCATCGCGCGCACGCGCGACCACACACTGGTGCAGCAGATGGTGGACGAGGGGCGGCTGCAACCGGCCGAGGCGCGCGGCCATCCGCTGCGCAATCGGCTGCTGCATTGCCTGGGCGGCGCGCGCATCCCGCTGCTCGGCGCCGTGACGCAGGCGCGCCTCGAGCGCGACGACGTGCTGCTGCTGTGCACCGACGGATTCTGGGAGCCGCTGAATGACCGCCAGATCGTCGCCGGCCTGGAGAGCGGCCCGCTGGCCGAAGGCGTGGCGCGGCTCGCGGGGCTCGCGCGCGAGCGCGCCGGCGCGGACAGCGACAATATTTCCGCCCTGGCGCTGGCTTGGGACGAGCCGGCGGCGGCACTCGCCGAGGGGACGCTGCCGGGCCCGATGGTCGCGCCGCTCGCCGTGGCGGCGCCCGCGGTGCCGGATGCGGATATCCTTCGCGCCATGGAAGCCGATCCCGAGTCCGGCGTCGCGCGCCTGCGACAGGCCGTGCTGAGCACCGGGCGCCGCCCATGACACGCGCGCACGGCCGAGCCCCCGACGCGCTGCGCCCGGTGCGGCTGACGCGCGGCTACACGCGCTACGCCGAGGGCTCGGTGCTCGCCGAGTTCGGCGAGACGCGCGTGCTGTGCACCGTGAGCGTGGAGAACCGCGTGCCGCCGTTCCTGAGGGACAGGGGCCGCGGATGGCTGACGGCCGAATACGGCATGCTGCCGCGCGCCACGCATACGCGCGGCGAGCGCGAAGCGGCGCGCGGGCGGCAATCGGGGCGCACGCTGGAGATCCAGCGACTGATCGGCCGCGCGCTGCGCGCGGTGCTGGATCTGCCGGCGCTGGGCGAGCGCACGCTGCAGGTGGACTGCGATGTGCTGCAGGCCGATGGCGGCACGCGCACCGCGGCGATCACCGGCGCGTTCGTCGCAGTGCACGACGCGCTCGGCTGGATGCAGCGCGCGGGCTTGGTCGCCACGCTGCCCGTGAAGGACTTCGTCGCCGCGGTATCGGTGGGCTTGTCGGGCGACACCGGACTGCTCGACCTCGACTACGCCGAGGACTCGTCCTGCGACACGGACATGAACGTGGTGATGACGGGCGCGGGGCGCTTCGTCGAGGTGCAGGGTACCGCGGAGGGCGAGCCGTTCGCGCGCGCGCAGATGGACGCGCTGCTCGCGCTCGCCTCGCGCGGCATCGGCGAGTTGATCGGGCACCAGAAGCGCGCGCTCGGGCCGTGAAGCTGGTGCTGGCCTCCAACAACCCGGGCAAGCTGCGCGAGATGCGTGCGCTGCTCGCGCCGCTCGGCCACCAGGTGATCGTGCAGGCGGAGCTCGGCATCGCAGAGGCCGAGGAGCCGCACGACACGTTCCTCGAGAACGCGCTCGCCAAAGCGCGCCATGCGAGCCGCGCCAGCGGCCTGCCGGCGCTGGCCGACGACTCCGGGCTGTGCGTCGACGCGCTCGGCGGCGCGCCGGGCGTGCACTCGGCGCACTTTGCCGGGCGCGAGGGCAGCCGCGAGCAGCGCGACGCGCGAAACAACGCGAAGCTCCTGGCGAGCCTGGGCGAGCAGCGCCGCGCCCATTACCGCTGCGTCATGGCGCTCGTGCGGCGCGCCGACGACCCCGAGCCGCTCGTCGCCGAGGGTAGCTGGCAAGGCAGCATCGCGCGCGCGCCGCGCGGCGCGCACGGCTTCGGCTACGACCCGCTGTTCCTGGTGCCCGGGCGCGGGCTGACCGCTGCCGAGCTGTCGGAGGACGAAAAGAACCGGCTCAGCCATCGCGGCCAGGCGGCCGCGCGGCTCGTGGAGCTGCTGCGGTGAGCGCGGTCCTGCGCGCGCGCCACGACGTGCGCTTCGCCGTGCTGCCGCCGCTTGCGCTCTATGCGCACCTGCCCTGGTGCGTGCGCAAGTGCCCGTACTGCGACTTCAACTCGCACGAGAAGGGCGACGCGCTGCCCGAGCGCGAGTACGTCGCCGCGCTGGTCGCCGACCTCGAGGGCCTGCTGCCCTCGGTCTGGGGCCGGCGTGCGGGGAGCGTGTTCATCGGCGGCGGCACGCCGAGCCTGTTCTCGCCCGAGTCGATCGACGCGCTGCTCGCCGCGCTGCGCGCGCGCGTGCCGCTCGAGCCCGGCGCCGAGGTGACGCTGGAGGCCAACCCCGGCACCGCGGAGGCCGGGCGCTTCCGCGGCTATCGCGACGCTGGGGTCAATCGCCTGTCGCTCGGCATCCAGAGCTTCGACGACGGCCGGCTCGCGTCGCTCGGGCGCATCCACTCGGCCGACGAGGCGCGCCGCGCGATCGAAATGGCGCAAGATGCCTTCGACAACGTGAATCTCGACCTCATGTACGGGCTGCCCGGTCAGACGGTGTCCGAGGCGCGCAAGGAGATCGCCGAAGCGGTGCGCTGGGGCACGACGCACCTGTCGGCGTACCAGCTGACCATCGAGCCGAACACAGTGTTCTTCAGCAAGCCGCCCGCGCTGCCCTCGCATGACGAGGCGGCCGACATGCAGCTTGCGGTGGAAGAGATGCTTGCCGCGGCCGGCTTCGAGCACTACGAGACCTCCGCGTTCGCGCGGCCCGGACGGCGCTGCCGGCACAACCTGAACTACTGGGAGTTCGGCGATTACCTCGGGCTCGGCGCCGGCGCGCACGGCAAGGTGTCGTACGCGGAGCGCGTGACGCGCCACGAGCGTCCCAAGCCGCCGCGCGAGTACATGGCGCAGGCGGGCGCCCTGAAGGAATCGGTGATCGCGTCGCGCGAGCTGCCTTTCGAGTTCATGCTTAACGCGCTGCGGCTCGTGCAAGGTGTGCCGTCGAAACTGTTCGAGGAGCGTACCGGGCTGCCGGCGGCCGCGGTGGCACGCAGGCTTTCGACTGCCCGCGAAAAGGGCCTGCTGGAGGACGATCCGCTGCGTATCCGCCCGACGCCGCGCGGGCAGCTGTTCCTCAACGAGCTGCTGCAGCTGTTCCTGGATTGACGGCCCGATGCGCCTGGACAAGTGGCTGTGGGCGGCGCGCTGGTTCAAGACGCGCGGCCTGGCGCAGGCGGCGATCGCCGCCGGCCGGGTCAAGCTGCACGACGGGAGAACCAGGCCCGCGCACGCGCTGAAGGTCGGCGACCTGCTCGAGATCCGCGTCTCGGATTCGGTCTGGCACGTCCAGGTTGTCGCGCTTACCGACAAGCGCGGGCCGGCGGCGCAGGCGCGAATGCTCTATGCGGAGTCCGAGGCGAGCCGCGCCGAGCGCGAGCGGCGCGCGGACTTGCGCCGTTGGGGCGCCGATCCGGCCGCCGGCCGCAAGGGCCGGCCCACGAAGCGGGACCGGCGCAAGCTGGAGGATTTCACGGGCTCGGGCTGACCCAGCGCGCCAGGATCGGTGCGTAGGTCTGCGGCCAGCGCTCGAGCGCCTCGCCCGCGCCGTAGAACACCCGGCGCAGGAAGGCGAGCGAGAGCTCGCGCGTCGCCTGCTTCACCTGCGGATTGAGCTCCGCGCCGCCCGTGCCGGCGCGATTGGTGAAGATGCTGTGCGAGCCGCCCTCGAACACCGCGAGCGCCTTCACCGGGCTGCCCACCGCCTCGAATACCGCGACCCGGTCGCCCACGGGAGAGTAGTACCCCGGGATGGTGATCGTGTCCTCGGTCGCGGTCACGTGCAGGGTCGGCAGCGTGAGCGACCGCAGGATACGCTTGGGGTCCTGTTCGCCGTAGAACGGCGGCGCCGAGAGGAGCACCGCCGCCTTGATGCGTGGGTCGCGCAGCTCCATTCTGCGGCCATTGCGCTCGACGCCTGCGCCGGTGGCGAGCATCACGGTGTTGGCGCCATAGGAATGGCCCGCGGCGGCGATGCGCGCGCGGTCGATGCGCGCGCCGAACTCCCGGTGCGTAAGCAGCTGGTCGAGGGCGTAAGTGAGATCGCGCACGCGCTCCAGCGCCTCGCGCTCCTGCGCCGCGCCTTGCAGCCGTCCGATGAGCGAGAAGGGGTTGCCGAGCCAGAGGCTGCGGTCGCTGCCCACGTGCTGCAAGTGCAGGCTGGCGATGCCCTGGCTGGCGAAGTACTCGCCGAGGTAGCTGTAGCCGCGGCGCGAGCCGCCGATGCCGTGCGAGAAGACGACCAGGGGCACCGGCCGATCGGCCTCGGGCCAGTACAGGCGCACCGGCACGGGGCGCTCGCGCTTCTCGTCCACCCAGTCGAAGTCGTGCGTTTCAAACGCGGATGCGGTTCCCGCGACGAGCAGCAGCGCGAGCAAGAGCCAGCGGGCCATGTCAGGAGCGCTTTCTGAAGTGGAAGTCCCGGACCGTGTGACCGAGCCTCAGGCCGCGAAGTTCGAACTTGGTCGCCGGCCGCGCGCCCGCGCCGCCCGCGCGCTCGAGCAGCGGCTCGGCCCCCAGGACCTCGTCGATCTGCCGGGCGTAGTCCTCCCAGTCGGTGGCCGCGTGCAGGATGCCGCCCGGGGCGAGCTTGCGCGCGGCGAGCGCGGCAAAGGCGGGCTGCACGAGGCGCCGCTTGTAGTGGCGCTTCTTCGGCCAGGGATCGGGAAAGAAGAGGTGGATGCCGGCGAGCGCGCCGTCGGGGATCATGTTCGCGAGCACCTCGAGCGCATCGTGACGGATGACGCGCAGGTTACCGAGGCCTTGCTCGTCGATGCGTTTCAACAGGCTCCCCACCCCGGGCCCGTGCACCTCTATGGCGATGAAGTCGGTGCCGGGGTTGGCAGTGGCGATCGCCGCGGTGGTTTCGCCCATGCCGGAGCCGATCTCCAGCACGAGCGGGGCTGTGCGGCCGAACAACGCGCGCGTGTCGAGGAGCGCGGGCTGGTACTCGATGCCGTAAGCCGGCATCAGCTGCTCGAGCGCGCGCTGCTGCGACGGCGTCGTCCTGCTCTGGCGCAGGACGTAGCTGCGGATGCCGCGCTTCAAGCCGCCTTGCTGCGGGAAGACGAAATCGTCCCTTCGGTGGGCGAGGAGGGGGCGGCCGAGTAGAGCTTCTTCGGCATGCGCCCCGCGAGCCAGGCCTCGCGCCCCGCTTCAACTGCCTTCTTCATGGCGCGCGCCATGCCGATCGGGTCGCGCGCCGTGGCGACCGCGGTGTTCATCAGCACGCCGTCGCAGCCGAGCTCCATGGCGATGGCGGCGTCGGAAGCCGTGCCAACGCCCGCGTCGACAATCACCGGCAGCTTCACCGCGTCGCGCACGAGCTGCACCTGCCACGGATTGAGGATGCCCATGCCGGAGCCGATCAGCGAGGCGAGCGGCATGATGGCGACGCAGCCTGCGTCTTCGAGCATCTTCGCCTGGATCGGATCGTCGGAGCAGTACACCATCACCTTGAAGCCTTCCTGGACGAGTTGCTGCGCGGCCTTCAGCGTCTCCGGCATGTTCGGATAGAGCGTGTGCGGATCGCCCAGCACCTCGAGTTTGACGAGGTCGTGGCCGTCCAGCAGCTCGCGCGCGAGGCGCAGCGTGCGCACCGCGTCCTCCGCGCTGTAGCAGCCGGCGGTGTTGGGCAGATACGTGAACTTCGACGGCGGCAAGGCCTCGAGCAGGCTCGGCTCGTTCGCGTTCTGTCCGATGTTGGTGCGGCGGATCGCGACCGTGACGATCTGCGCGCCGGAGGCTTCCACCGTAGCGCGCGTCTGCGCGAAGTCCTTGTACTTGCCCGTGCCGATCAGCAGGCGCGAGCCGTAGGACTTGCCGGCGACGAGGAACGGGTCGTTCATCCGCCCCCCACCGCTGCGACGATCTCCAGCCGGTCGCCGTCGGCGACCAGCGTGGAAGCATGCGCGCTCTTCGGCACGATCTCGCCGTTGCGCTCCACGGCGACCTTCTTGCCGGCGAGGGACAGTTTCTGCACCAGTTCCGCGACCGCAAGCGGCGCGTCGTAGCGCTGCGCCGCGCCATTCACAGTGACTTGAATCATAGGGGAAATGATACACTTCGACGCCACCCGCGGGTGTCGTCTAATGGCAAGACAACAGCTTCCCAAGCTGTGAACGTGGGTTCGATTCCCATCACCCGCTCCACGCCCGCCGTTCACTGCGGCGCGGGATTGCCCTCGAGCGGCGCGACCAGCTTCGCAGGCAGCTTCAGCGTGCGCTCGAAGATGCCGAGCAGCTCGTTGGTCACGGCGCGCGGGCCGAGCGGCACGACCAGCGGATCGCGGATGTCGCCGCTCACGCCGACCGGGACGCTCGTGAAGGCGCCGCCGATCACGTAGCCGATGATCGGGATGCCGCGCACGGTCCGGTCGACCCGGCTGAAGGGCGCGACCAGTACCGACAGCGACGACTGGTAGTCGAGGCCGATGGTTCCCGTCGCCGCGAGCCCGAGCGCGTCGCTGTCGAGAAAGCCCTGGTCCAGCGTGAACCGGCCGCCGCCGAAGCGACCCTTCGCTTCGATGTTGCGGTAGTCGAAGCCGTCGCGGTCGAGCCGGACTTCCTTGTCGAGCACGCCTTTCACGTTGGTGACCGACAGGATATTGCCGATGAGCGCGAACTTGCGGATCTCGCCGTTGCGGGCGCTAAACTGCACCGGGCCCTGCAAAGCGCGCGCGAAATCGCCCGGCCTACCGCGTGCGCGCAGGTCCGCTTCCAGGTCGAAGCGTCCGGAGATCAGGATTCCGCGATCGGTCAGGCAGTGCGCGACGCGCTCCAGCTCCTGGTCCTTGGCCGAAAGGCGCACGTTGGCGTCCAGAGCTTCGGGCGTGGCGCTGACCGAGAATGGGAACGCGATGCCGCACAACGCTGCCTCGGTGACCTTGAGGTCCGCGCGCTGCTGCTGGAGCGCGAGCGAGGCACGCAGCGACTCGACCCGCAGGCCCTGACGCTTCACGTAGCCGGCGCGCACGTCCACGGTGCCCGTCAGGGGCAAAGGCCAGAGCGCGCGGGGCGCTGCGGCCTTCTCGGTGGCTTGCGCCGGCAGCAGCGCGTCGAGGTCGACGCCGGGTGACTCCACTTCGGCCTGCACCACCAGGCCCGATGGGCGTCGAGCGATCTCGCCACGCACGGTGGCCTTCTGGCCTGCCCAGTGCGCAGTCAACTCGCGCACCTGCAGCGACTGGCCGTCGACGTCAAGGTCGGCGCGTTCCACCCTGACCGGCACTGGCAGCACGGCACCAAGGTTGAGGTCGTCCACGTCGAGATTGCCCCTGGCCGTCGTCTCTTCGGGACGGCTCCGATCGAAGTGGACCTGCAGATCGCCGCGCACGTTGCCGGAGAGCGCCGCCGGAGGCTCCGCCAGCATGGATACCACGCTACGGTCGGTCAGCTTGCCCGAGAAGCTCGCCTCGAAGATCGGGCCGCGCCTGGACAGGCCAAGCACCGCGTCGCTTTCGGCGTCCTCGAGCGCGAGCCGCCGCACGTGCAAGGCATCCTTGCGGATCTCGAGCGCGGCATCGGCGCGCAGGCCGGCAGGGAACCGGACGCGCGCCGCAAGATCCAGCACCTCCGCGCTCCACCGGATGCGCTGCGCCTGCGCGCGGAGCGGCGTGGCCGGGCGCAACCGCTGCGGCAGGCCGGCGCGCTGCCAGACCCAGTCGACCGCGCGGGCGTCGACCACGGCTTCCTCGACGCGCACCTCGATGCGACGCGTGCTCGCCCGGTACTCGTCGACCGTCCCGGACACGCGAGCGGCCGCATCGAGAGACTTGACGCTCATGCGCTCGAGAGTGAGTGCCTCGGGCGTGACGCGTAGCGTACCGCCGTCCACAATCGCCGCTGGCAGGTCCCGCAATTGCACGCGCACTTCCCGGGGGGCTACCGAGACGTCGTAGACGATCTCGGCGGGCGCATCGAACCGCAGCCGCAGCGCGTGCAGCGTCGCATCGGCACTGCTGGAGAGCGCCTGGATGGGTTGCAGCGCCTGCGCAATCTTCTCGTTCGTGCGCAGCCACGCCAACCATTCCTCGAGCGCGAGCGTCGCCTTCCCGGTCGACGCCTCGAGTCGCATCGGCTTCCTGAGCACGATGTCCACGTTCGCCTGCGCGAGGCGGGACGCGCCGAGCTGTCCATTTGCAGCGCGCACGCGCAGCGTGCTCCCGGCGAGCTGCAGGCGCGCGCTGACGTCACGGGTGTCCATCTCGAGGAACGGGACGCGCATGGCCCCGCCCCGCAGGTCGAGGCTGCCCTCGATGCCGGGCAACCGGAACAGCGTATCCAGCGACTTCGATCTGGCCGACACGCGCAGGGCGGAGATCCGGCCGGCGCGCACGCGACCCACGTAGTCGCGCACCGCCGGCAGGTCGCCGGCGAGCGCCAGTGCCGCTTCGCGCACGCGCGCGAGCTCCAGTGCGTCCATCTCGAGGCGCGCGGTTGGCGCGCGCTCCGCGCCCGCCAGGCGCAGCGTGCCCCGCGCCGACGGAATCAGCTCGCCCAGGCGCGCCCCGGTCAGCGCGAGCTCGATGTCATCGGCGCCTGCCTTCGCGGTGCCTTCGAGCCGCACGTTCGCGATGTCGAGCGCTCGACCGGCGCGGCCCAGCCGAAGGGACGCCAGCGTGGCGGTGGCCGTCGACTGCGCGTGCCCTCCCGAGAGCCTGGCGGTGCCCGATACATTTGCACGCACCGCCTCGAGCCGCATGTCCTCGCGGCGCAGACTCAGGCTCGGAACTTCAGCGCCGAATGTCGCGTCGATCGTTGCCTGGCCGTCGAAGCGCGCTTCAACCCGCGCGGATCCAGTGGGCAGCCGAAGTGCCGGCATCGGCTGCCCGAGCACCAGCTCCAGGATCTGCTGCGCTCTGGCGCCCGTTGCCTCCGCGCTCGCGTGGGCGCGCAGGTCGGCCGACTCGACGCGCGCCTCGAGCCGGGCGCGCTCCCAATAGCGGCTCGCCACCGTGCCTTGCGCGGCGACGCCCTCCCGGTCGGTCCGCACGCGCAGCGCGACCTCCAGCGGGCCGATCGGCGGCACCTGCGGGCCGAGGACTTCCAACCGTCCCTCGTCGAGCACCAGTTCCGCGTCCGGCCTGAAGCGCTGCGCCGCGTCCAGGGCCGTTCGCAACGTTGCGCGGTAGGTCGCTGCGGCATCGACCCGCTCCGCCGACCCCTTCTGCGCGGCGGGCAGCTGAAGCCTGAGCGCGGGTCGCGCAACGCGGAACGCGCTGATCTCCACTTCGCCGCGCAGCAGCGGGCGCAGGCGCAATTCAAGCTCCGCGCGCTCGATGCTCGCCTCGAGGGCGCCGGGAATCGCAACGCGCGCGCCGTGCAGTACGCCGTGCGGAACCGGGAGCAGGCGCACTTCGAGCGCCTCCCAGGTCACTTCGCCGCGTACGGCGCTCGAGAGCCGCCGCTCGAGCCCGCGCTGTACTGCGGGGACGTCGACGAGCTGCGGCGCGACGAGCAGCACGGCCGCCAGCAGAACCAGCGCGCCGGCGGCCAGTCCAATGCTCCAGCGCAGGACGCGGTGGAATCGCGGCCTGCGGCGCGCGGGCGGCATCGCATCCATGGTGAAGGATTGCATGTTCCGCGCGCCCCTATCCTGCGTCAACGCGCGCGTCATAGAATTGGCCATGCCCGTGTCCTTCGAAGGCAAGCTCGTGGTCGCCATCTCCTCGCGGGCGCTGTTCGACTTCGAGGAGGAGAACCGGGTCTTCGAGCGCGACGGCGAGGCGGCCTACGTCACGCTGCAGCTCGGGCGCCTGGACGTGCCCGCCAAGCGCGGCGTCGCCTTCCCGCTGGTGCAGAAGCTGCTCGCGTTCAATGCGCCCGACGCGCAGCGCGTCGAGGTGGTGATCCTGTCCAAGAACGACCCGGTGAGCGGCCTGCGCGTGTTCCGCTCGGCGCAGCGCGAGGGCCTGCGCGTGGAGCGCGGCGTGTTCACGCGCGGGCGCGACCCCTACCGGTATCTCGACGCGCTGCGCGCCAACCTGTTCCTCTCCGCCAACGAGCGCGACGTGATGGCGGCGCTCGATGCGAGCGTGCCGGCGGCGCGCGTGGTGCCCGAGTCGGCGCAGGCCGCGAGCCGTCACGCGGAGGAGGTGCGCATCGCGTTCGACGGCGACGCGGTGCTGTTCTCCGACGAGGCCGAGCGCGTCTACCAGAAGGACGGCCTGGAAGCCTTCACGCGCCACGAGGCCGACCGCGTAGACACGCCGCTGCCGCCGGGACCGTTCAAGCCGCTGCTCGAAGCGCTGCACCGGCTGCAGACCGCGGGTACCGCCATGCGGCTGCGCACCGCGCTCGTCACCGCGCGCAGCGCCCCGGCGCACGAGCGCGCGATCCGGACCCTGATGCACTGGAAGATCGCGGTCGACGAGGCACTTTTCCTCGGAGGCCTGGACAAGGGGGAGTTCCTCAAGGCCTTCGAGCCCGATTTCTATTTTGACGACCAGCGCGGCCACGTCGAGTCGGCGGGCCGGCACGTGGCCACCGGCCACGTCCCGTTCGGCATCGCCGGAAGGAAGCCTGCATGAAATGGCTCAAGTATTCCCTGTACGCCCTCGGCGGGCTGCTGCTGCTTGTCGTCGCTGCGGCAGTGTTCGTGGTCGCGACCTTCGACCCCAATGCCTACAAGGGCGAGATCGAGAAGCTGGTGAAGGAGCGCACCGGCCGCACGCTCAAGTTCCACGGCGACATCGGGCTCGCCTTGTGGCCCTCGATCGGCGCCAGGGTCGGCAAGGTGTCGCTGTCGCGGCGCGCCAGCGCGCACGATTTCGCCGCGTTCGACACCGCGCACGTCTCGGTCAAGCTGCTGCCGCTGCTGCGCGGCGAAGTGCTGGTGGACGAGGTGAGCGTGACGGGGCTCAAGGCGAGCGTGATCCGCGCCAAGGGCGGCAAGTTCGACTTCGAGGACCTGGCGGGGGCGGCGGGCGGTGCGGCGCAGCCGGCGGCGGGCGCCGCGCCGGCGCGCAAGGTGAAGGTCGACGTCGCCGGCGTGCGCCTGAAGGATGCCACGCTTGCCTATCTGGACGAGGGTAGCGGGCAGCGCCTCGAGCTCGACAACCTCGAGCTCGTCACGGGGCGCATCGCCGAGGACGTGCCTGGCAAGCTCTCGCTCGCCACGCACGTCAAGGGCAAGAAGCCGATCATCGACCTGAAAGTGGCGCTGGAGGGCACCTACCTCCTCGGTCTGGCGCGCGAGGAGTACGCCTTGCGCGATCTGCGCCTCACGGTCACCGGCGTGGCCGCGGATTTCAGCCGCATCGCGCTCGCAGTCACGGGCGATGCGCGCGCCCAGGTCGCGAAGCAGGCCGTGGACGCCGAGCTGGTCGCCAAGTTCGATGACACCACGGTCAAGGCGAAGCTCGGCATGACGCAGTTCGACGCGCCGCGCTACCGCTTCGACGTGGCCGTGGACAGGATCGACCTCGACCGCTACCTCGTCGCGCAGTCGGACGCCAAGCCCAAGCCTACCTCCGCCGGACCCAAGGTCGAGGTCGACGTGCCCGTGGACCTGAGCGCGCTCGAGGGACTGCGCGCGGACGGCAAGCTTGCGGTGGGCGCGCTGAAGCTGATGGACCTGCGGATCGCGGAGCTGCAGGCCGAGCTCAAGGCGGCGAACGGCCGCGCCGACCTGGCGCCGCACTCCGCCAAGCTGTACGAGGGCACGCTGCGGGGAAGCATGTCGCTCGTGGCGAAGGGCAATCGCGTCGCGCTGAAGGAAACGCTCGACGGCGTTTCGATCGGACCACTGGTCAAGGACCTCATGGGCCGCGACGCGCTCGAAGGGCGCGGCAACGTGGCGCTCGATATCACGGCCGCCGGGCCGACGGTGAGCGCCATGAAGAAGTCGCTGGGAGGCACGGCGAGCGTGCTGCTCAAGGACGGCGCCGTGAAAGGCATCAACCTCACCGAGTCGCTGCGCAAGACCAGGGCCGCCTTCGGCTCGAAGTCGGCGCGCGAGCAGCCCTCCGACCCGTCGCAGCGCACCGACTTCTCGGAGATGTCCGCCAGCTTCACCATCCGCGATGGCGTCGCGCACAACGATGACCTGAGCGTCAAGGCGCCGGCCGTGCGCGTGAGCGGCGCGGGCGACATCGACATCGGCAACTCGCGGCTCGATTACGTGGCCAAGGCCTCGGTGGTGACGACCAGCAAGGGACAGGGCGGCGCCGATCTCGACCATCTCGCCGGCCTGACCATCCCGGTGAAGCTGACCGGCACGTTCGACGTGCCCAAGTACGAGATCGACTACCGCGCGCTCGCCTCCAGCGCCGCCAAGGTGCGCATCGAGAAGGAGGGCAGGGAAAAGCTCAAGGAGAAGCTGCGCGGCCTGCTCAAGCGCTAGAGCCGGCCTTCCTCGACGGCGTGGCAGGCGACGCCCGCGCGCCAGGCGGGCCGCTCGTTGCGGCAGCGCTGGTTGGCGTGCGGGCAGCGCGGATGGAAGGCGCAGCCGGCCGGCGGGGCGAGCGGGTTGGGCACCTCGCCGCCCACCGGCGTGCGCGGCGCGCCGCTCATGCCGAGATCGGGAATTGCGTCGAGCAGCAACCGCGTGTACGGGTGGCGCGGCGCCTTGAAGAGGGTCACGGCGTTCGCCAGCTCGACGATGCAGCCAAGGTACATGACGCCGACGCGGTCGGCGACGTGCGCGACCACCGCTAGGTTGTGCGAGATGAAGAGGTAGGTGAGGCCGAGGCGCTCCTGCAGCTCGCTCATCAGGTTGAGGATCTGCGCCTGCACGGACACATCGAGCGCGGAGGTGGGCTCGTCGCACACCAGGAACTCGGGGTGGCCGGAGAGCGCGCGCGCGATGGAGATGCGCTGCCGCTGGCCGCCGGAGAATTCGTGCGGGTACTTCTCGCCGTCCTCGGGCGCGAGCCCCACTTGCGCGAGCAGGGCGGCGATGCGCACGCGCTCCTCGTCGCCTGACTTCGCCAGGCCGAGCACGCGGATCGGCTCGGCGACGATGTCGCGCACGCGCCAGCGCGGGTTGAGGCTGGCATAGGGGTCCTGGAAGATCATCTGCATGCGCCGCCGCAGCGCGCTGGCGCCTGCGCCCGCGGCGGCGAGGTCCACGCCGTCGAACTCGATGCGGCCGCGTGTCAGCGCGTACAGCCCGACGATCAGGCGCGCAACGGTGGACTTGCCGCAGCCCGATTCTCCTACCAGCGCGAGCGTCTCGCCCCGCGCCACGTCGAACGACACCATGTCCACGGCGCGCAGTAGCTGCCGCGGCGCGCCTTCGAGCATGCGGTTCAGCCAGGGACGTGAGACGTCGAAATCCCGGCCGACGTCGGTCAGGCGAAGCAGGGGCCGGCTATCCATAGAGCCAGCAGGAAGCCCGGGCAGCGCCCGCCGGCAGCAATTCGGGCCGCTCGGCGCCGCAGCGCTCGAAGCGTCGCGGGCAGCGCGGATGGAACGCGCAGCCGGGCGGGATGGCGTTGAGGCGCGGCATCGCGCCCTCGATCTGCACTAGGCGCGCGTGGCGCTTGCCTGCGCCCGCGCCCAGCCGCGGAATGGAGCCCATCAGGCCCACGGTATAGGGGTGGCGCGGGGCCTGCAGCACCTCGCGCACCGGCCCGATCTCGGCGATGCGCCCGGCGTACATGACGGCGACGCGATGCGCGGTCTCGGCGATCACGCCCATGTCGTGCGTGATCAGCATCACCGCGGTGCCGTGCTCGCGCGCGAGCATCTTGAGCAGCGCGATGATCTGCGCCTGGATGGAGACGTCGAGCGCCGTGGTCGGCTCGTCGGCGATGATGAGGCGCGGCCCGGCGGCAACGGCGAGCGCGATGACCACGCGCTGGCGCATGCCGCCGGAAAACTGGTGCGGGTAGTGGTCGATGCGCGCCCCGGGCGCGGGGATGCCGACCTCGTCGAGCAGCTGCAGCGCCCGGCGCCGTGCCTGCCCGCGGTCCAGCTCGAGGTGCGTGCGGATGGTCTCGACCAGCTGGTCGCCGACCGTGTAGAGCGGATTCAGCGACGTGAGCGGGTCCTGGAAGATGGCGCCGATGCGCCGGCCGCGCAGGCGCCGCATCTCCTCCGCCGGCAGGCGATCGATGCGCCGCCCCTCGAGCAGGATCTCGCCGGCGCCGATGCGCCCGGGCGGCTCGAGCAGCCCGATCACGGCCATGCCGGTGAGCGACTTGCCCGCCCCCGACTCGCCCACGACGCCGAGCACCTCGCCCGGCTCGATGGCGAACGACACGCCGTCCACGGCCACCAGCGTGCCGCGGCGCGTCGGGAACTCGACGCGCAGGTCGCGCACCTCGAGCAGCGGCGCCGGGCTCACCGCAACCTGGGATTGAGCGCGTCGCGCAGCCAGTCGCCGAGCAGGTTGACCGCCAGAACCAGCAGGACCAGCGCGGCACCCGGGAACAGCGAGATCCACCATTCGCCCGAAATCAGGAAGTCGTTGCCGACGCGGATCAGCGTGCCGAGCGAGGGCTGGGTCGGCGGCACGCCGACGCCGAGAAAGGACAGCGTCGCCTCGGTGATGATGGCCGTGGCGATGTTGATGGTGGCGATGACCAGCACCGGCCCCATGGCGTTGGGCAGCACGTGGTGCACCATGATGGCGAGCGGCCGCCGGCCGATGACGCGCGCCGCCTGCACGTAGTCCTTGCCCTTCTCCACCAGGGTCGAGCCGCGTACGGTGCGCGCGTAGTCCACCCACTTGGACAGGCCGATGGCCACCACCAGTACGTAGAGGGCAAGCGCGTCGTGCGCCTCGCGCGGCAGCGCGATGCGCGCGGTGCCGTCGATGAGCAGTGCGATGAGGATCGCCGGGAAGGAAAGCTGGATGTCGGCCACGCGCATGATGAAGGCGTCCAGCCGGCCGCCGAGGTAGCCCGAGACGAGCCCGAGCGAAACACCGAGCAGCGCGGAAAAGAGCACCGAAGCGAGCCCGACGCCGAGCGAGATGCGCGCCCCGTACAGGATCGTCGACAGGACGTCGCGCCCCTGGTCATCGGTGCCGAGCAGGTACTTGCGGGTGCCCTTCTCCGTCCAGGCGGGCGGCGTGAAGCCGTCCGAGAGGCTCAGCGTCGCGCTGTCGTAGGGATTCTGCGGCGCGACCCAAGGCGCGAGCACCGCTCCGCCGATGCAGACGAGCGTGAGAAACGCGGCGAGCAGCGCGACCGGCGAATGCCGGAAGCTCCACGCCAGGTCGTGGTCCCAGGCGCGCCGCGCCCAGCCGGCGACTGCGGGCATCGCCCGGGATCCCGCGCCTTCAGTCTACCCGCGTGTAGCGCGACTCGTGCCGGTCGACCGCATTGTGCACGGCGGTCACGTTCCTCTTCATCGCCCACGGCCGCAGCTGGTGGTGCAGCGGCACGTAGTAGAAGTTGTCGCGCGTGGCCAGCAGCGCTTCGCGCAGCATCGCGTCGCGTTTCTTCACGTCGAGCTCGGTCTTGATGGCGTCCACCAGCGCGTCGATCTTCGCGTCGCTGATGCGTCCGAGGTTGAAGCTGCCGTCCGCGCCCGTCGTCTTGGTGCGCACCAGCGACTGCAGGGTGTAGTTGGCGTCGAAGTTCACCACGCCCCAGCCCAGCATGTAGGCGTCGTGGTCGAACTTCTGGATCTTCTGGATGAAGGTCGCCATCGGCTGGGCGTTCAGCTTCGCCTTCAGCCCGATCTTCGCCCACATGCCGACCAGCGCCTGGCAGATCTCCTCGTCGTTCACGTAGCGGTTGTTCGGGCAGTCCAGGCCGAACTCGAAGCCGCCGCCGTAGCCCGCCTCGGCCAGCAGCTTCCTCGCGCCCTCGACGTCGAGCGCCTGCGCCTGGTCGATGTCCTTGCTGTGGCCGTGCACGCCCGGGGCCACCATGATGGCCGCTGGGATGGACAGGCCGCGCATCGTCACGCGCCGGATGGCCTCGCGGTCCACCGCAAGGTTGAGCGCCTTCCTTACGCGGATGTCCTTGAACGGGTTCTTGCCCTTGACGCTGGAGTACTTGAGCTCGGCCGAGTGCTGGTCCAGGCCGATGAAGATGGTGCGCACCTCGTGCCCGTCGAGGATCTTGAGCTTGGGCTCGCTCCTCAACCGCGTCACGTCCTGCGTCGGCAGGTCGGTGACCATGTCCACGTCGCCCGAGAGCAGCGCGGCGATGCGCGTGGCGTCGGCCTTGATCGGCGTGTAGATGACCTCGGTGACGTTGCCCGGGCGCTTGTCCCACCAGTCCGGGTTGGCCGTGAACACGACGCGCTTGTCCGGCTCCCAGGACTTGAGGATGTACGGACCCGTGCCGTTGGCGTTGCGCGAGGCGTAGGACTCCTCCTTGGCGACGTAGTCCTGCACGTTCTCGGACTTGTGCTTCACCGACCAGCCCTTGCTCATGATGCGGAAGTCGGCGATGTTCCTCAGCAGCACCGGGTTGGGCCCCGAGAGCACGAAATCGACGGTGTAATCGTCCACCTTCCTCACTTCCTTCACGCCACCGACGTAGATCTGCATGGTGCCCTTGGGCTGCATGATCCTGCCGTAGCTGAACACGACGTCGTCCGCGCTGAACGGGCTGCCGTCGTGGAACTTGACGCCCTTGCGCAGGGTGAAGCGCAGTTGCGTGGGGGAGATCTGCGTCCACGCGGTGGCGAGCGCCGGCTCGATGCTGTAGTCCTTCGCGTAGCGCGTCAGCCCCTCGTAGCTGTGCTGCAGGATGGAGCTGGTGGTGGCGTGGTTCTGCGAATGCGGGTCGAGCGTGAGGATGTCGTTCTGCGCCGCCCACCGCAGCGTGGCGGCGTGCGCGGGCAGCGCCAGGGCGACGAGCGCCCCGGCCAGCAGGTGCTTGAGCTTCATTTGGCTTGGTCTCCCGTTAGTTGAGCGGCAATGCTTCCTCGACCAGCGCCGCCAGATAGCCGGCGCCGAGCGGAATCACCTCGTCGTTGAAATCGTAGGCCGGGTTGTGCAGGAAGCAGCCGCCCTGGCTGCCGCCCTGGCCGAGGAACACGTAGGCGCCCGGCCTCGCCTGCAGCATGTAAGAGAAGTCCTCGCCGCCCATGGTCGGCTCGCCGTCGGTGACGACGTTGCCCTTGCCGAACACGCGCTCGCCCACGCGCGCCGCGAAGCGCGCCTCCTCGTCGGTGTTGACGGTCGCGGGGTAGCCGCGCCTGTACTCGATCTCCGCCGTGCCGCCCAGGCCCAGGGCCACGGACTCGGTGATCTGCTTGATGCGCTGCTCGGCGAGGTCGCGCATGGCGGGCGTGAAGCTGCGCACCGTGCCCACCAGCTCGACGTGCGCGGGGATGATGTTGAAGGCGCCGACCTGGCTCGTCTGCAGCGAGCACAGCGACACGACGAGGGCGTCCACCGGGTTGGCGTTGCGGCTGGCGATGGTCTGCAGCGCGGTGATGACGTGCGCCGCGATCACCACCGGGTCGATGGCGAGGTGCGGCAGCGCCGCGTGGCCGCCGCGGCCCTGCAGGCGGATGCGGATCTCGTCGGTGGCGGCCATCATCGGCCCCGGGCGCACCGCGATCTTGCCGGCGGGCAGGCCGGGCCAGTTGTGGATCGCGTATACGGCGTCGCAGGGAAACTTCTCGAATAGCCCTTCCTCGACCATGACGCGTCCGCCGCCGCCGCCTTCCTCGGCCGGCTGGAAGATGAGGTGCGCCGTGCCGGCGAAGTTGCGCGTCTGCGCAAGATACCGCGCCGCGCCGAGCAGCATCGTCGTGTGGCCGTCGTGGCCGCAGGCGTGCATGCGGCCGGCGACCGTCGAGCGGTGCGGCACGTCGCTCACTTCCTGCAGCGGCAGGCAGTCCATGTCGGCGCGCAGCCCGATGGCGCCCTTGCCCTTCTTCCTGCCGTGGACGACGCCGACCACGCCCGTCCCGGCGAGGCCGCGATGCGCCTCGATGCCCCACTCGGCGAGCTTGTCGGCCACCAGCTGCGAGGTGCGCTTCTCCTCGAAGCCGAGCTCGGGATGGGCGTGGATATCGCGGCGGATGTGCACCAGCTCGGCGTGGAACAGGCGCAGCATTTCCAGGGCATCGTTCTTCATGGCGCGTTCCTCAGTGCGCCGCGGCCGCGCGGTCGATCCGCAGGCGGGGATCGACCGCGTAGTACAGCAGGTCCACGGCTAGGTTGATGACGACGAAGATCAGGGCGATCAGGCAAAGGTAGGCGGCCATGACGGGCACGTCGGCGAATCCGACCGCCTGGATGAACAGCAGGCCCATGCCCGGCCACTGGAACACCGTCTCGGTGATGATGGCGAAGGCGATGATGGCGCCGAGCTGCAGCCCGGTGATGGTGATCACCGGCACGAGCGTGTTCTTCAGCGCGTGGCCGAAGTGCACCGCGCGGTCGGTGAGGCCGCGCGCGCGTGCGAACTTGATGTAGTCGGTGCGCAGCACCTCGAGCATCTCGGCGCGCACCAGCCGCTGGATCAGGGTCATCTGGAACAGGCCGAGCGTCACGGCCGGCAGGATCAGCGACTTGATGCCGCTCCAGGTGAGCAACCCCGTGCTCCACCAGCCGAGCGCCACGGTCTCGCCACGCCCGAACGAGGGCAGCCAGCCGAGCATCACGGCGAACACGAGGATCAGCAGGATGCCGATCAGGAACGTGGGCAGCGATACGCCGACCAGCGACAGCGCGAGCAGCGCCTGCGACAGCCACGAGTCGCGCCGCAGCGCCGTGTACACGCCCATGCCGACACCGGCGACCAGCGCGAGCGCGGCGGCCGCGAAGGACAGCTCGAGCGTGGCGGGCAGCCGCTCGACGAACAGCCGCGAGACCGGCTGCACCTGGCGCAGGCTGAGCCCGAAATCGCCCTGCACCGCGCGGCCGACGAACTTCGCGTACTGGACGTAGAACGGCTGGTCGAGCCCGAGCAGGCGCGTCACGCGCTCGCGGTCCTCGGGCGTCGCGTCCTGGCCGAGCATGAACAGCACCGGGTCGCCGACGAAGCGGAACAGCGCGAAGGCGATGAACCCCACCGTCAGCATGACGAGCACGGCCTGCGCGATCCGCCGCAGCACGAAGGCGAACATGGCGCGCCAATCATACAATGCGGCATGCGCGGATTCGCTGCATCCGTCGTCGCCTGGCAGCAGCGCCACGGCCGCCACGACCTGCCGTGGCAGGCGAGCCGCGATCCCTATCGCGTCTGGCTCGCCGAAGTGATGCTGCAGCAGACGCAGGTCGCCGCGGTCATCCCCTACTACCGGCGATTCCTCGAGCGCTTTCCCGACGTCGGTACGCTGGCGGCGGCCTCGCAGGACGAGGTGCTGCGCCTGTGGAGCGGCCTGGGCTACTACGCGCGCGGCCGCAACCTGCATGCCGCCGCCAGGGCTCTGGCGGCTGCGGGAGAGTTCCCGCGCACGGCTGACGGCCTGCGCAAGCTTCCCGGAGTCGGGCGCACCACGGCGGGGGCGATTGCCGTGTTCGCCTTCGGCCGGCGCGCCGCCATCCTCGACGGCAACGTGAAGCGGGTGCTCGCGCGCTGCTTCGGCGTGCAGGGCGAGGCGCGCCAGTGGGCGCTGGCGGAGCGGCTGCTGCCGCGCCGCGACCTGCGCACCTATACGCAGGCGCTGATGGATCTGGGTGCGACGGTGTGCGCGCGCGCGCGCCCGGATTGCGACCGATGTCCGGTAGCGCGCGGCTGCGTGGCGCGGCGCGAGGGCCGGATCGGCGAGTTGCCCGCGTCACGCGCGCGCAAGGCACTGCCGACGAGGCGGGCGACGTGGTATGTGCATCTGCAGGCCGGAAAGGTGCTGCTCGAGCGCCGGCGCGAGGCGGGCCTGTGGGGCGGGCTCTGGACTTTCCCGGAGCGGCGCCTGCGGGGGGCGAAGATCACGCGGCGCCTACCCGCGCTCGAGCATGGTTTCACGCATTTCCGCCTGCGCGCGCAGCCGGTGCTCTGCGCCGCGCCGGGCAACGCGGCTCCGGGTCAGCTCTGGCTGGATCTTGCCGACGCGCCGGGCGCCGCGGTGCCGACGCCGGTGCGCCGCGTGCTGCGTGCGCTATTGCCCGGCGGGACGCACCAGCCGGCGTAGCACCTCGAGCCGGTCGGCGGCGCTGTCCATCTCCAGCAGTCGCTGGCGCGCCTCCGGCGACAGCGGCAGCAGCTCGGCGAGGCGTGCACCCACCCAGGCCGCGGAGTCGTAGCGCAGCGGCGGCTCGACCAGCGCCTCGCCGCCGGACTCGATCGCCCGGCGCAGGATGCGCACGCAGACGTCCGTCCCGTCCAGCGCGGCGTCGGCTTCCTCCTCGGGTAGCGCGACGCTCGCGCGCGCGAGGCCGTCGGCCTGCACGCGGCGCTCCTGGATGCGAAAGCGCCGCGTGCCGAGCGCGAGCACCTGCAGCACGCCGAGCTGCGGCATGTCCCAGGCGCTGATGCGCGCCAGGCAGCCGACCTCATAGGGCGAGGCCGGCGCGCCGACCTCGCCGCCCTCGCGGATCAGGCACACGCCGAACGGCGACTCGTCGCGCAGGCAGGCCTTGGCCATCGTCAGATAGCGCTGCTCGAACAGGCGCAGCGGCAGCCGCCCGCCGGGAAACAGCACCGTGCGCAACGGAAACAGCGGCAGGTCCGCGATGCCGCCGCTCACTCGCGCGCCAGGCCCCGGTGGCGCACCAGCACCCGCCAGTCCCCGGCGAACGCCGCGGCCAGCCGCTCGGCGAGGTACACGGAGCGGTGCCGCCCGCCGGTGCAGCCGATGGCCACCGTGAGGTAGCTGCGGTTCTCCTTCACGATCTCGGGCAGCCAGCGGCCGAGAAAGTCGCGCACGTCGCCGAGCAGGCGCTGCACCGACGGCTGGCCGTCGAGGAACGCGCTCACCGCGGCGTCGCGTCCGGTGAGCGGCCGCAGCGCCGGCTCGTAGTGCGGGTTGGGCAGCATGCGCGCGTCCACCACCCAGTCCGCGTCGAGCGGGATGCCGTCGCGAAAGGCGAAGGATTCGAACAGCAGGGTGAGCGAGCCCGCGCCCAGGCCGAGCAGGTCGCGGATCCACTGGCGCAGCACGCGCGGCTGCAGCTCGCTGGTGTCGATGCGGTGGCCGAGCGCGGCGACGTCGGCGAGCAGCGCGCGCTCCTTGGCGATGGCCTCGTCGAGCGCCAGCCCGACGATGGTGAGCGGGTGCCGGCGACGCGTCTCGGAGAAGCGCCGCATCAGCGTCTGCGTGTTGGCCTCGAGATACAGCACGCGGCAATCGATGCCCTTCGCCTTGAGCTGCGCCACGCTCTCGGGCAACGCGGCGAGCGCCGCGCTGCGCGCATCCACGCTCACCGCGCTGCGCTCGTGCCCGGCCGAGGCGAGGAACGCGGCCACGTCGAGCAGCAGCGTGGCGGGCAGGTTGTCGACGCAGTAATAGCCGCCATCCTCCAGCACGTCGAGCGCGATGCTCTTGCCGGCGCCCGACAGGCCGCTGACCAGGATCAGCTGCAACGCGCCCCCGTCCCTGCAGCGATCACCGCTCGTCTTCCATCGCGCGGCGCTGCCGCGCCATGAACTGCGCTCCCGAATGGATGCCGCGCAGCTGCAGGATGTAGTTGCGCACGGCCGCTTCGAGCAGCACCGCGAGATTGCGCCCGGCGGCGACCGGGATGACGACCTTGCGCACCGTGACGCCGAGGATCTCCTCGGACTGCTCGGCGAGCGGCAAGCGCTCGGTGATGTCGTGGCTGCCGGCGGCCGCCGGCTTGTCCAGGTGCGCGATCAGCTTGAGCTTCATCTTGGGACGCACCGCGGTCTCGCCGAAGATGGTGCGCACGTCCAGCAGGCCCAAGCCGCGCACCTCGATGAAGTCCTTCAGCATCGGCGGGCAGCGGCCCTCGAGCGTGTCGGGCGCGAGTCGCGAGATCTCCACCACGTCGTCGGCGACCAGGCCATGGCCGCGGCTGATCAGCTCCAGCCCCAGCTCGCTCTTGCCGACGCCCGAGTCGCCGGTGATCAGCACGCCGAGGCCCAGGACATCCATCAGCACGCCATGGCGCTGGGTGCGCTCGGCGAGCGACTTGGACAGGTAGCGCGCCAGCTTCTCGATGACGCGCGCGGCGGGCAGCGGCGTGGCGAACAGCGGCGTTCCGGTGCGCGCGGCGCGCTCGACGAGCGCTGCCGGTGCGGCGATGCCGTCGGCCAGGATGACCGCCGCCGGCCCGGCGTCGATCAGCTGCCCGGCAAGGCGTTCCAGCGCGGCCGCCTCGTCGGCGCCCGCAACCTGGATGCGGTTCGGATGCGTGAGATTGAGGTGGCCGATCAGCGCGGCCGCGCCCGCCTGGTCGCGGCGCACGACCGCGTCGCTGTCGCGCCCCTCCGCCCAGGTGAGCGCGAGCGCCGCACCGTTGTCCTCATGCAACCGCTTGACGCTGACCTGCTGCATCGGGCTGCCAGGCGACGATCCGCTGGTGCAGCGCTTCGGCGTCGGCGGCGGTGGCGAGCGCGTCGCGCAGCGCCCGGTCGCTGAACATCTGCGCAAGCTCGGAAAGGATCTGCAGGTGCTTCTCGGTGGCCTGCTCGGGCACCAGCAGCACGAACAGCAGGTTCACGGGCTTCGCGTCGGGCGCGTCGAACGGCACCGGTTGCGCGAGGCGCACGAAGGCGCCCAGCGCGTCCTTCAGCCCCTTGATGCGGCCGTGGGGAATGGCCACGCCCTGGCCGAGGCCGGTGGAGCCCAGGCGCTCGCGCGCGAACAGGCTGTCGAACACGAGGCTGCGGCCGATGCCGTGGTTGTTCTCGAACAGCAGCCCGACCTGCTCGAACAAGCGCTTCTTGCTCGACACCTGGAGGTCGAGCAGCACGTTGGCGGGCGGCAGAAGTTTCGCGACGAGACTCATCGAGCGGGGGCGCCGCGGCGGCGCAGCAGAGGGCGCGGATTATAGCCCATCGGGGGGGCGCCGGCGCCGGGCCGCGGCGCGTCAGGGCTGGTCCGCGCGGCGGGGCGACTCGTGCCCCTTGTCCTGACGTTTGTCCTTGTACTTGAGGACCTGGCGGTCGAGCTTGTCGATCAGCAGATCGATGGCCGCATACAGGTCGAGATCCTCGCTCGCGCAATGGATGTCCTTGCCGCGCACGCGCAGCGTCACCTCGGCCTTCTGCCGCAGCTTGTCCACCGACAGCACCACGTGCGCGTCGATCACGTGGTCGAAATGACGCGTCACGCGCCCCAGCTTTTCCTGCACGTAGGTGCGCAGCGCCGGGGTGATGTCGAGATGGTGGCCGCTCAGGTTCAGGTTCATCAATGCTCCTATAGGCTCTTTCTCTGGTTGACCGGCGGGATCTGCAAAGATTCCCGGTACTTGGCGATCGTGCGGCGCGCGACGACGATGCCCTGCTGGCCGAGGATCTCGGCGATGCGCGCGTCCGACAGCGGCGCGCGCGGGTCCTCCGCGGCGACCAGCTGGCGGATCAGGGCGCGGATGGCGGTCGAGGAAGCCGCGCCGCCCGTGTCGGTGGCCACGTGGCTGCCGAAGAAATACTTCAGCTCGAAGGTGCCGCGCGGCGTGGCCATGAACTTCTGCGTGGTGACGCGCGAGATCGTGCTCTCGTGCAGGCCCAGGGTCTCGGCGATCTCGCGCAGCACCATCGGCCGCATCGCCACCTCGCCGTGCTCGAAGAAGTGCCGCTGGCGGTCGACGATGGCCTGCGACACGCGCAGGATCGTGTCGAAGCGCTGCTGCACGTTCTTGATCAGCCAGCGTGCCTCCTGCAGCTGCGAGGCGAGCGCGTTGCCGCCGTTGCGGCCGCTCCCGGCGAGGTCGGCATACAGGCGGTTGATGCGCAGCCGCGGCATCGCCTCCGGGTTCAGGCTCGCGCGCCAGACGTTCTTCACCTTGCGCACGATCACGTCGGGGATCATGTAGCGCGTCTCGACGCGCGCGAACGCCGCGCCCGGGCGCGGGTTGAGGCTCTGGATCAGCTTCTGCGCGGCGCGCAGCGCCTCCTCGGTCGCCCCGGTGACGGCGCGCAGGCGCGCGTAGTCCCGGCTCGCCAGCAGCGCGAGATGCTTGCCGGCGATCTCCTGCGCCAGCGCGCACGCCGGGTGCTCGCCCAGCGCGCGCAGCTGCAGCAGCAGGCACTCGGCGGGCGCGCGCGCGCCGACGCCGGCCGGCTCGAAGTTCTGCAGGTGCTTGAGCGCGATGCCCAGCTCCCCGGCGTCGACCTCGGCCTCCGGCGGAAAGAGCGCCGCGATCTCCTCCAGCGGCTGCGTCAGGTAGCCGTCCTCGTCCAGCGCGTCGATCAGTACCGCGACCAGCGCCCGGTCGCGCTCGCCGATGCCCGTGAGCGTGAGCTGCTGATTGAGGTGATCGCGCAGCGTCGGGGTGTCCGGCGCGGAGAACGAGCGGTCGCCCTCGTCGTCGTCCTCCGCGCGCCAGGAGGGCGTGGCGATCTCGGCCAGCCAGTCCTCGCGGCGCTCGACGGATTCGTCGGCCGCGTGGGTCGCGGCCTCGCCGGCGCTCTGCGTCGTGTCGCGCGGCGGCGCGAACGCCGCCTGCGCGTCGCCCTCCGCGTCCTCGCGCTCGAGGATCGGGTTCTCCATCAGCAGGCGCTCGATCTCCTGGTTCAGCTCGACGGTGGAGAGCTGCAACAGGCGGATCGACTGCTGCAGCTGCGGCGTCAGCGTCAGGTGCTGCGAGAGCCGGAACTGCAGGGTGGGCTTCATGACGAATGGGGCCGCGGTCGGCCCGCGGTTACATGCGGAAATGCTCGCCGAGATAGACCCGGCGCACGCTGTCATTATAGACGATCTCCTCGGGGTGGCCCGAGGCGAGCACCGCGCCTTCGTTGATGATGTAGGCGCGGTCGCAGATACCGAGCGTCTCGCGAACGTTATGATCTGTGATGAGCACGCCGATCTGGCGCTCCTTGAGGAACCGGATGATGCGCTGGATGTCGAGCACGGCGATCGGGTCGACGCCGGCGAACGGCTCGTCGAGCAGGATGAACGCCGGCCGGGTGGCGAGCGCGCGCGCGATCTCCAGCCGCCGGCGCTCGCCGCCCGAGAGCGACAGCGCGGCGTGCTTGCGCAGGTGGGCGATGTTGAGGTCCTTGAGCAGCTCCTGCAGCCGCGGCTCGATCTGTTCGCGCGCCAGCCCCTGCAGCTCGAGCACTGCCTGCACGTTCTCCTCGACGGTGAGCTTGCGGAACACCGAGTTCTCCTGCGGCAGGTAGGAGATGCCCAGGCGCGCGCGCGCGTGGATCGGCAGGTGCGTCAGCTCGCGCCCGTCGAGATGGATGCGCCCCGAATCGGCGGCGATCAGGCCGACGATCATGTAGAAGCAGGTCGTCTTGCCGGCGCCGTTCGGCCCGAGCAGCCCGACCACCTCGCCGCTCGACACCTCGAGCGACACGTCCTGCACCACGGCCCGCGCCTTGTACCGCTTGCGCAGGCGCTCGCAGCGCAGCTGGCTCACTTGCGCGCCTCGGGCTTGCGCGGTGCGGGGGCGGGCGCCTCCGGCTTCTTCGGCTGGATGGTGGCCGTGACGCGCGAGCCCGGCGCGCCCTTGGCGTTCGACACCGAGAAGAACTCCGAGCGCTGGTCATAGAGGATGTAGCTGCCGCGCACTTCGTCCTTCTCGCGCACCACCTGCGCGTTCTCGAACAGCTCGACGCGCTCGTTCTTCTCGTCGATCTCGACGCGCGCGGCCTGCGCCTCGACCCACACGCCTTCCTGGGAGCCGCGCGGGTCGCTCTTCTGACGGAACTGCACCGGCGCGCCGGTGGCCGAGGCATACACGAAGCCGTCGGCGTCCTGGCGCAGCACGACGCGCTCCGCGCGCAGCTCCATGGTGCCCTTGCGCAGCACGACCTTGCCCTCGAAGATGCTGATGCGCCGCGCCTCGTCCGAGGTCATGCGGTTCGCTTCCACCTCCGTGGGTTTCCCCTGATCTGCCTTTTCGGCCCTGGCCGAAAAGGCAGACAATGCAGCGGCCGCCATGGCGACGGCGATGGCGCAGCGCCGGAGCATCAGGGTTTCACCCCGAAGCTGCCGCGCACCTGCGATTGCAGCTCCAGCTGACGGGCCTGGTTGTCGAACTGCATGCCGCGGCCGACGAGCGTGCGCCCGGGCTCGTCGATGCGTACCTCGCGATCGGTGCGCGCCAGCGCGCGCACGCGCTCCAGGTGCAGGTAGCTGGTGCGCACGCGCGCCTCGGGCAGCCCGTGGCCCGCCTCGCGCAGCAGCTGCACGTTGTCGTTGAGGGAGATCTCCGCCGCGTCGCGCGACAGCGTGCCACGGTCCGCGCTCACCACCACGCGCGGCTCGGCCGGTCGCTCGTGCACCAGGCGCGGAGCGGCAAGCTCGGTCGAGTCGTCGTCGGGGTAGTGCACCATCTTCACGGCGGAGAGCGTCGAGACCGGCGTGCCCTCGCGGCTGAAGTCGGTGATGCTGAAGCGCTCTACCGTGTAGTCGGGGTCGTGCCGGCGCTGCACGCCCTGCACGGGCTCCTCGCGCGCCGTGCGCTCGAGCCAGAAGCTGAGCAGGGCGAGCGTCACCATCAGCAGCAGGGGAAACAACCGCGTCGAGGAAAGCTTCACGTCGCATACCTCTGCAGCAGCGCGTCCAGGCGGCCCTGCGCGCGCAGCACGAACTCGCAGACCTCGCGCGCGGCGCCCGCGCCGGCCGGCGCCTCGGCGACGTAGTGCGCCCTGCGCAGCGCGAGCGCATGCGCCTCGCGCGGCGCGCAGGCAAAGCCGCAGCGCGCCAGCACCGGCAGGTCGGGCAGGTCGTCGCCCATGTACCCGGCGCTCGCCGCTTCCAGGCCGAGGCGCGCGAGCAGCGCCGCGAAGGCGGGCGCCTTGTCGTCCACTCCCTGCAGGACGTGCGCGATGCCGAGCTCCGCGGCGCGCGCCTCGACCGCCGCGGAGCGCCGTCCGCTGAGCAGCGCCGGGGCGACGCCGCACTGCGCCAGCATCTTCAGGCCCTGCCCGTCGCGCACGTCGAATGCCTTGAGGGCCTCGCCCTGCGGGCCGAACCAGAGACGCCCGTCGGTCAGCACGCCGTCGATGTCGAACACCATGAGCCGGATGCGCCGCGCACGCTCGGGCGCGTCGGCAGTGACCTGCGCCATCGGCTCACACCACCTTCGCGCGCAGCAGGTCATTCATGTTCAGCGCGCCGACCAGCTCGCCCGCCGCGTTCACCACCAGCAGCTGGCTGATGCGGTGCCGCTCCATCAGCGCCACGGCTTCCGCGGCGAGCGCGTCGGGCACGATGGTGCGCGGCCCGGGCGTCATCAGGCGCGCGATGCGCGCGCTGCCCGGGCGGGCGCCCTTCTTCAGCGCGCGGCGCAGGTCGCCGTCGGTGAAGATGCCCTTGACGCGTCGCGCGCCATCCACCACCGCGGTCATGCCGAGGCCGCCGCGCGTCATCTCGTCGAGCGCCTGCTTGAGCGTCGCGCGCTCGCGCACTACGGGCACGCCGGCCCCGCGGTGCATGACGTCGGCGACGTGCTTCAGCGCCTCGCGGTGCAGCGCGCCGCCGGGGTGCGAGCGCGCGAAGTCCGCGGCGGAAAAGCCGCGCGCATCCAGCAGCGCAATGGCCAGCGCGTCGCCGAGCGCGAGCGCGGCCGTGGTGCTGGCGGTGGGCGCGAGGTTGTGCGGGCAGGCCTCGCGCGACACCGCGGCATCGAGCAGCACGTCCGCCTCGCGCGCCAGCGACGATTCCGGCTTGCCGGTGATCACCAGCAGCTTCGCGCCTTCGCGCTTGATCGCCGGCACGATGCGCAGCAGCTCGGCGCTCTCGCCCGAGTGGGAGATGCCGATGAAGACGTCCTCGGCGCGGATCATGCCCAGGTCGCCGTGGCTCGCTTCCGCCGGGTGCACGAAGTAGGCCGGCGTGCCGGTGCTCGCCATGGTGGAGGCGATCTTGCGCGCGATGTGTCCCGACTTGCCGATGCCGCTGACGATCACGCGGCCGCGCCGGCCGTCGATGCAGGCCTGGATGACGTGCAGCGCATCGAGGAAGCGCGCGTCCAGCCGCTCGACCAGCGCATGCACCGCCTGCGCTTCGACGGCCAGCACGCGACGCGCGAGCTCGAGCGCGCTGCGGTCGGTCCGCGTCGCCGCCTGTCGCGTGCTGCGCACTGCGCTTATCATAGCCGCGAAGTATAACCCTGACTTTTCGACGGATTTCCCTGCAATCCATGGACGCCACCGGCCTCGCGCTGCAACCGGTCCTCGTGCTGCTCGCGGGCGGCGTGCTGGCCGTCGTGGCCTGCCGCAGCCTCGGCCTGCCGCCGATCATCGGCTACCTCGTGGCCGGGGTGACCCTCGGGCCGCACGCGCTCGGCCTGGTCGGGGACACGGAAGCCGTGCGCCACCTGGCGGAGTTCGGCGTGGTGTTCCTCATGTTCTCCATCGGGCTGGAGTTCAGCCTGCCGCGGCTGCGCGCCATGGGGCGCTCGGTCTTCGGCCTCGGGCTCGCGCAGGTGGCGGCGAGCATCGCGCTGTGCGTGGCCGCGGCGCTCGCGGCGGGCGGCACCTGGCAGGCAGGCATCGCGCTCGGCGGCGCGCTCGCCATGTCCTCCACCGCGATCGTATCGAAGCTGCTGGCCGAGCGCCTCGAGCTCGACACGCCCCACGGGCGCGACGTGATCGGCGTGCTGCTGTTCCAGGACCTCGCCGTCGTGCCGCTGCTCATCCTGGTGCCCGCGCTGGGCGCGCCGGTGGAGGTCATCGGCCGGGACATCGCCGTGGCGCTCGCCAAGGCGGCGGTGGTGCTCGCCATCCTCACGCTCGCCGGGCCGCGCCTCATGCGCGCCTGGCTGGGCATCATCGCGCGGCGCCGCTCCACGGAGCTGTTCGTGCTCAACGTGCTGCTCATCACGCTGCTGCTCAGCTTCGTGACGGGCATCGCCGGGCTGTCGCTCGCGCTCGGCGCCTTCCTCGCCGGCATGCTGATCGCGGAAACGCAGTACCGCTACCAGGTGGAGGAGGACATCAAGCCGTTCCGCGACGTGCTGCTCGGGCTGTTCTTCGTCAGCGTCGGCATGATGCTCGACTTGGCACAGGTGCTGGCGCACGGCTGGCTGGTGGTGTTGTTCGTCACGCTGCTGATCGCGGTGAAGGGCACGGTGATCGCGCTCCTCGCGCGCGTCTTCGGTGCCGCCGCTGGCACGGCGCTGCGCACGGCGCTGGCGCTCGCGCAGGGCGGCGAGTTCGGCTTCGTGCTGCTCGCGCAGGCGCGCTCGGCCGAGCTCGCCCCGGAGCCGGTGCTGCAGGCGCTGTTCGCGGCCGTGATCCTGTCGATGCTCGCCACCCCGTTCCTGGTCGCGGCGAGCGACCGCATCGTGCTGCGCTTTGCCGCGTCGGAATGGATGACGCGCTCGCTCGAGCTGCACCGCGTCGCGGTGCGTACGCTGGAGTCCGAGCGCCACGTGATCATCCTCGGCTACGGCCGCAACGGCCAGCGGCTCGCGCGACTGCTCGAGGCGGAAGGGCAGCGCTACGTCGCGCTCGACCTCGACCCCGAGCGGGTGCGCGAGGCGGCGCTCGCGGGCGACACGGTCGTGTACGCCGACTGCACGCGCCGCGAGTCGCTCGTGGCGGCGGGGCTGGCGCGGGCAGCAGCGGTCGTGGTCACATTCGCCGACGTCGCCGCGGCGGTGCGGGTGCTCGCCCATGTGCACGCGCTGCAGCCGGCGGTGCCGGTCATCGTGCGCGCGCGCGACGAGGCCGACATCGCGCCGCTCACGGCCGCGGGCGCCTCCGAGGTGGTGCCCGAGGCGTTCGAGTCGGGCCTGATGCTCGCCTCGCACGCGCTGGTGTGGGTCGGCGTGCCGCTCGCGCGCGTCATGCGACGCGTAAGCCAGGTGCGCGAGGAGCAATACGGCCTGCTGCGCGGGCTGTACTACGGGGCGAGCGATGCGCCGGACACCGGCGAGACAGCGCAGCCCCGGCTGCACGCGGTGACCCTGCATGCGCATGCCGCGGCGCTGGCGCGGGCCCTGGACCTGGAAGGGCTGGAGGCGCTGGGCGTGCAGGTGCGCGCCGTGCGCAGGCCGGGCCAATCGAAGAAGCTCTCGGCCGAGGAGGCGGGCGCGCTGCGCGAGGGCGACGTCATCGTGCTGCTCGGGCCACCGGCCGCGCTTGCGCTGGCCGAGCTCCGGCTGCTGCAGGGATAGGGCGAGACGCGCCGCGCGGCTACAGCGCGCGGCAGAGCACGTACTGGTTGGTGCCGTTCTCCACGTAAGCGCTCGCCGCGCTTGCGTTGTCGACAGTCTGGTTGGACGTCGATTCCAGCATCGCGCGCACGGCGCCCGTGGAGCCGACGCCGTCGTCCACCTGCACGTCGACGGCGATGGAGATCTTGTCCGGCACGTTTGCAGAGCAAAAGATGAGGCCGGCGAAGCCGCCCAGCGTCATGCCGGGCGTGACCTGCCCGTCGCCGGTCTGCACGCCGAGCATTCCGGCAAGCGAATTGCTCGGCTGCTGCGCTCCGGCGCCGGAGACAAATCTCGCGCGGCGCAAGTGGTCCCACCAGTGCCGCGACTCGTCGGTGGGGATAGCGCTGTTGTATGCCCCGCCCAGGAGGCCGTTGCCGTCGCCCGGCGTTGCCGGCGGCCAGCGGCCGGCGCCCGCGTCGTCGCCCGGCATTGCACGGTAGCGATCCTGATACCCGTAGTAGGCCGCCGAAAGACCGGCGAAGTCGGCGATGACGCTCTTGATCCTGGCCTGGACGATCATCTCCTGGGCCTTGAGGATGCTGCCGACCAACAGGCCGATGATCACCAGCACGATCGCGATCTCGGCCAGCGTGAAGCCCTCCTGCCTCATATAGGATCGACGGTCACGAACGCCGCAAATGAAAAGGGCCGGCAGCGCCGGCCCTTGGAGGTTGCGCAGCCTCCAGTCTTACATGGCGCGGCACAGCACGTAAGTGTTTGTGCCGTTTTCTGCGTATGTATCCGCGGTGGCGGCAGCACCGATGGCCATGTTGGCCGTCGTCTGCAACTTGCCGCGTACGGTACCAGTCGTGCCGACCCCGTCATCGACCTGGACGTCGGTGGCAATCGCGATCTTGTCCGGCAGGTTTGCCGAGCACACGATCAGGCCTGCGAAGCCCCCAAGCGTAGCAGCGGGCGTGATCCCGTCGCCGGTCTGCACGCCGATGATCCCGGCCACGGCATTGTACGGCTGCTGCTGCCCCGTGCCGGCGACGAAGCCGGCGCGGCGCAGGTGGTCCCACCAGAGGCGCGACTCGACGTTGGCGGTCGTGTCCGCGTACGTGCCGGCAACCACGCCGTTGCCACTGCCCGCAGTCGCTCCCGTCCAGCGCGTGGCGTTCAGATCGTCGCCCGGAATCGCGCGATAGCGGTCCTGGTAGCCATGGTAGGCAGCCGAAATCCCCGAGAAATCCGCGATCACGTTCTTGATCTTCGCCTGCGTGATCATTTCCTGGCCCTTGAGGATGCCGCCCAGAAGCAGGCCGATGATCACCAGAACGATCGCGATTTCCACCAGCGTGAAGCCTTTTTGTTGCGTTTTCATTCAATTACTCCTTCTGGAGCAGACTGGGTGATAAAAGAGGCCCGCAACTTTCATGCCCGTCGGATTCTCTCATCTACCGGGGAAAACAGCCAAAATTCACGGGAAAAGCGTCGGTAGATCGACAAGTGCGTCAGGGTTTCGACGCCATCCGCCGCTCGAGTTCTTCAAGTCGCTCTTTCACGAACCTGCGCTCGGCGGGATCCTGAAGCTGGCCGCTCTCCAGGAGGCCGCCGAGCATGACCTTGGCTGCCTCCAGCTCGTTCATGTCCTCTGCAATGAAGATCTCCATCTGCCTGGCCCAGAGCGGCATGCGCGGATCGCTCGTCAGCCGCTGCAGGTCCGCGGCGTAGCGGCGCGCGAGCGAGAGGTCGCGCAGCCGGTGCTTGGCGAGCAGCGCGGCTTGGGCCAGCCATGGCCAGCGACCGCCGGGATTCTCCAGGAACGCCTCGTGGACGAAGTCGAGCATTTCCCGGCACTTGGCGGGGTCGTCGACCTCGGCGTAGATGCGCGCAGCCGCAAAGAGCGGGTAGTCGCTGCGAGGGTCGGTATCGAGCGCCGCCCGCAGCCAACCGCGCAATCGGCCGTAGTCCAGCCGCCGGTAGGGCAGCACGTTACCGGCGCCGAGGTCGAACGCCTGCACGTATAGCATGGCGAGGCGCGACACGGCTGCTGGCTCGCCCAGGCTCGCCGCGCGCAGCGCGGCGGCGCGCGGCGCCGGCGGCAAGTCTTCCGCTGCTGTGGCGGGAAGCGGGCGCCAGGCCTGCCACGCGACCTGGGCGGCAAGTCCGAAGGCGAGCGCGGCCCACAGCCAGGAAGGCACGACGGCCAGCGGGCGTTCGCTGGCGCTCACAGGTTGCGCCGGTGGAAATCGAACATGCCCGCGGCGGCGAGCAGTGCAGCGTAGACCACGAGCCCGGCCACGCTCATGCCGTATTCGGCGGCCGACGGCGGGCCGTACAGGAGCCACTCGCTCTTCGTCGCCGCATCCAGGCGCGGCAACAGCAGCGCGACTGCATCGACGGCCCCGCGCGAAAGCCATTGCAGCCAGTTCTCCTCGACGAGCGGTCCCCGCGCGAGCAGCTGGATCGAGGCGATCGCCCGGCCGAGCAGGTACAGGCCCGCGACGGCCGCGAGCGCTGGCACCACCTGCGCGAGCGTGAGCGCGAAGAACAGGCTCGCGGCGCACACCAGCAGCAGCTCCAGGGCGAGCGAGGCGCCCCACAGCGCCACGCCTGCCGGGCCTGACCACAGCAGCAGCGGCAGCGAGAAGACGAGCGCGAGCCCGAGCCCCGCGGCGCCGTAGCCGGCCAGCTTGCCGAGGTAGTACTCGCTGCGCGACAGCGGCAGGGCGAGCGCCAGTTCGAGCACCTTGTCGTTGGCTTCCCGCACCAGGCTGGTGGCCACGTGCGTGGCGAGCAGGAACGCGGCGCCCGCGCGCAGCAGCGCAGCCGCGAACGCGGCCTGCAGCTCGCGGCTCTCGGTGACCGCCACCTGCGACAAGAAGACGGCGAGCCCGAGCGCAGCGGCGAGCAGCCCGAGCGCCAGCCAAGGCAGGCCGGAGCGGCGCGCTTCAAGCAACGTGGCGCGGGCGAGAAGGAGGGAGGCGGGCATCTATCGCATGGCGGCGATTCTGCGTATCTTTGCCTGCGCCGTGCCCATCACGCAAGCCGACGTTCTGCACGACGACGCCGCCCGGCTTCCGCGCGCGGCGCTCGCCTTCAGCCAGCGCCACTGGCGCTTCGTCGCCGTCGGCATGCTCGCGCTGCTGCACGTGGTGGCGCTGCGCGGGGTGGCCGACGACGGCGCGCGCGTGCTGCTGATCGCCCACCTGGGGCTCGTGCTGCTCTGGCAGCCGCTGCTGCGCGGCGAGCGGCGCGTCACGCTCGCGCAGACGGTGCTCATCGGCGCTTTTGCCGCCGCGCTGGTGTACTGGCTGAACGGCTGGCTGCTGGCCGCCTGGACCGTGATCCTCGCCGGCCTGGTCGGCGGCCGCGTGTTCCTGCACCAGGCGCGCTGGCAGCGGCGCTTCTACTTGTTGATGCTCGTGTACCTGCTCGCGCTGCTCGTGGTGGTCGTGCTGCCGCAGATCGCGCCGCGCAACGAGATCGATCCCGTGATCCGCGGCTATGCCGCGTGGGGTCTGCCGGTGCTGTTCGTGGCCATGGCGCTCGCGCCCACGGAGACCGACCCGCCCGAGGCGGCGCAGGTGATCGACTATTTCTACAGCGTATTCCTGATGCTGATGCTCGGCGTCGTCATCCTGGGCTGCTTCGCTTTCATGATGCTCGGGCGCACGGGCTACCTGCAGGCGCTGACCTACATCGTGTTCGTGATCGCCGCGGTCCTGCTGGCGATCGGCCTGGCGTGGAACCCGCGTACCGGCTACGCGGGCTTGAGCGTGTTCGTGTCGCGCTACCTGTTCTCCATCGGCCTGCCGATCGAGCAATGGCTGCAGACGCTCGCCCGCCTGTCGCATGCGGAGAGGGAGCCCGGGCGCTTCCTGGTCGAGGCGGCCGCGGCGCTCGCGCGCCTGCCCTCGGTGCAGGGCGCGTCCTGGCGCGCGGCCGGCGAATCGGGCGAGGCCGGATCGCGCACGCCTTACCCGGTCGAGTTCTCGAACGAAGAGCTCGCGCTCATCATCTACTCGCGCTACCGCACCAGCCCCGCGCTGCAGGGGCACCTGCGCCTGCTGGGGCAGCTGCTCGGCGAGTTCTACCTCGCCAAGCTGCGCGAGCGCGCGCTGCGGCAGGCGAGCTACATGGAAGCCGTGCACGAGACCGGGGCGCGCGTCACGCACGACGTGAAGAACCTGCTGCAGTCGCTCAACGTGCTGTGCTCGGTGGCGCTCGCCGAGGGCGGCGACTCGCCGGCGTCGCTGGCGCTGCTGCGCCGGCAGCTGCCGGCGGTCGCGCAGCGGCTGGGCGCCACGCTGGACAAGCTGCAGCGCCCGGCAGAGGCGACCGAGGCACCGGCGCCGGCCGCTGAGTGGTGGGAGAGCCTCGTGCGCCAGTATGCCGACCGCGGCGTGGAGTTCAGCGCACGCGCGCTGGAGGGCACCGAGCTGCCGCGCGGCCTGTTCGACAGCGTGGCGGACAATCTGCTGCAGAACGCGCTCGCCAAGCGCGCGGCCGAGCCGGGCGTGCGCGTGTCCGCCGCGCTGCAGGGCGGCGACGCGCCGGCGCTGCGGGTACGCGATTCCGGGCGAGCCGTTCCCGCCGCGCTTGCGGCGACGCTGCTGCGTGCGCCGATGCTCCAGTCCGCTGGGGGCCTGGGCATCGGGCTGTACCAGGCGGCGCGCCAGGCGCAGGCGGCGGGCTGGGTGCTGCGGCTGGAAACGAATCGCGACGGCGAGGTGTGCTTCGCGCTGGAGCGCGCGAGCGGCTAGGGCAGCAGGCCCGCGGCGACCAGCTTGGAGTAGAGCTCGCCGACCGTGATCCACGTCATCTGGTCGTCGAACTCGCCGTTCGTGGCGCCGGCCGGCGTCGGCGTGTGCCAGACGAAGACCCGGTCGCCGTTGACGTTGGCGGCCTCGTCGATGCCAGCGCTGCCGCTGACGCCGTTCTTGCCGGTGGAGAACAGGAGGGCGACGAGCGTCGTCTGGTTGCTGACCGGCGTTGCGGTGCCACAAGCGGTTGCCGTGATACCGGTTGCCGAGGCGCACACTACGAGGTCGTTCGGCTGGCAGGTGATGCCATTGGTCCTCAGGTTGGCCGCATTGGTGAAATGCGGAGCGGCACTGGCTGCCGGCGTACAGGTCGGGGTCGTGCTCGACACGGCGTAGCGGATGCGGTTGCCCCAGGCGTCGATGGCGAAGCCGTTGCCGTCCACGATCTGGAAGCCGATCGCTTGCGCGGGGAGGAAGCCGCCGTAGCTGGCGTCGCAGTTGGGCGGCGTGGTGATCGCCTCGGCGCCGGATGCCGTCGCCGGGCAGGGCAGGCGGCCGTTCACCAGGGCGAAGGCCAGGACCAACTCGCGCGCCAACTCCAGACGCCGGCGCGTTTCCTCGAAATTGCGCACGTCCGTCTGCGCCGAAAGCGTGTACAGGCCGGCAGCGAGCAGCAGGGCGACGATGGCGAACACCACCGCAAGCTCGGTGAGCGTGAAGCCGCGGGCGCGGCGGGCGCGAGAGGCCGACATCACTGCACGTACGCGAGCGGGAATGTCGGGTTGGGCGTGATCCAGTCGACAATCACCAGGCGGTCGTTCCAGGGCGCGTTGAGCCCGACGTTCGCAACCCGGTCGACCCTTGGGCGGCGCTGCTCGTAGAACGTGCCGCCATCCATGTTCTGGTACTCGAGGTAGTTGGAGAACGTCGCGCTGGGGCGCGTCTGCCCGGCGAGCGCGCGGCCCGCCAGCACCAGCAGCACGCGCGTGTTTCGGATGGTATCGTCGTTGAAGCGCAGGCAGTTGGTGGAATCGCAGCCGCCGGTGCCGGGCAGAACGTTCGGCGTGTTCTGCTGGGCGACTGCGTAGTAGAAGTTCCGGTGCCAAAGATTGCGCGCGAACCAGCTTGTATCCGGCCCGCCGCTCGGGCACACAGTACTTGTCGTGGCGAGCAGGCAATGATCGCTGACGACGTCGCGATCCATGCGGATGCGGAATTCCGCTATCGTGCCCCAGCCCATGGCGTCGATGTTGGGCAGGGTGACGTCGATCTGCGCGGTCACCGAACCATGCGGCTTGTTCCAGACGCTGCCGTCGTTCATTTCCAGTCGGCGCGAAACCGAGACCGATGCCGTCGACCAGGTGGGATCACCGTTGTTGCGCGCCTCCGCCGTCAGCTTCGACACGATCCTGCTGCGAAGCCCCATGGCGACGTCGGTGAAGGTTGCGGTCATGCGCAGCGATATCGGGAGCGACGGATCGACTCCATCTTCTCGGTACACGCCCTCGCAGGCATACACGGTGGAGGATTCCCAGTAGCAGCTCTGCGAATCGATGCCGCCCGCGGAGGTGGTCTTCACCGCGTCGCCCGGTGCCTCGTAGAAATCGACGAATCCGGCCACGGCGGCCATCGGCAGCAACCCCTGATAAATCCCGACGTCACCCCTGAAATTGGACGCACCAGGGCTCGTGTCGAACTGCACCGCATAGGGGTAGATCGGCGCGTTTGACGTCGACGAGACCCAGCGTCGTGGCGAGTTCGAGTCGAGGGCAAACGCGGCATTGCGCAGCGCGGGCGCGATCTCGCGCTGCGCGCGCTCCTGGATCGCGGCCTCGAGCGCAGGCATGATGTCGGCGACCGTCACGCGCAGGATCTGGTCATTGAAGCTCGCGTTCGCCGAGCTGCTGACGAAACTGTTGGTGGCGTTGCCGCACTCGAGGTAGTTGCGCTTGTCCGGCGCGCCGCTCGCGGGCCGCGCCTGCGCCCAGGCCGTACAGCCCGCCACTGCCGGTACGGCGACCACCGGCCCCGGCGCGATGATCAGCGCCACCGCGGCGTTGGCAGTGCCGTCGATGGTCAGCTGGCCGACCGAATCCGGGTTGATGACCGTCTGCGCGCCGGAGAAGGCCCAGCCGGGGGAAACGATGTACCAGAGCGGCTCGCCCGCGGCATCCACCAGCTTTTCGACGCCGATCGTGCGCCACGGCAGCCTGCCGACCGCCGGCAGGCTGCAGTTGCCGTTGGCCGTGCCCTCCGCGCCCGGGACGTTGAAGTCGGCGGGCGCCTCGGGGCAGGGCAGGCTGCCGGGATTGTTCTCACCCGCCATCGCTGCACGCTGCGCCATGTAGCCGATCAGCGCCGCCTTCGCCCGGCTCAACACCTTCGCGTTGTGCTCTCGGTCGAGCGCCACGTGGCTGTTAGCGGCGTTCAGCCGGCTCGTCAGTATCCAGGCGAACACCATGACGATCACCGCGAGCAGGCCGAGCAGCGCGAGGCCGCGCTGCGCGCCGCGCCTAGCGGGACGCGTCGCCACGACGCTCGACCCTTACATGCCCGGACCCGAGCGGATCCTTGACCTCGCCCGTGGCGCGATCCAGCGTCTGGCCGACGCGCACCGGCACGCGGCGCCCGTCGTCGCCGACGCCGATGGTGACGCGCGTCGGGTCGCTGCCGCGGTTCACGCGAATGCCCTCGGCGCGCACGCCGTCGGGAATGGCATAGCCGTCCAGCCAGATGGTCGACTTGCCCTGCGAGCGCTTGACGTACCCGTCCAGGCGCGTCGTAGGCGAGGCGGCGGCCACGGCAGCCGGCTTGTCGGGCAGGCGCGCCTTGCGCCGCGCGTCCAGCGCCTCGCGCTGCTCCGGCGTGAAGAACAGGCGTCCCAGCTGCTGCGCGCCGGCAGACGCGGGCGCCAGCAGTCCGAGCGCAAGGAGCAAGAGCGCGGCGCGCCTCACGCTTTGGCTCCATGGTCGACGATGGTGATCAGGTCGATCTCGCACTCGGCGCGCAGGCGCGGCGACAGGTTGGGCGTCGCGGCCGCGACGCCGGTGCGCGTGATCGCGCAGCGGCGCACGGCGTAGTAGGCCTTGCCCGACGAGCGCAGCGCCCACAGCAGTCCGAACAGGTCGCCCTCGTGCAGCAGCGCAAGCTCCACGCGCATGGCGCTGGCGTAGAAATCCACCGTGCCGGGCTTGCCCGGCACCGAGGCGAGGGGGCGCTGGCGCTCGACGCGGTAGCGCAGATCGGGCAGCTCGAGCTCGGAGCGGATGCGCGACATGGCATCGGCCCACTCCAGCCGCTGCTCCTCGCCGAGGATGCCGAGCGCCTTCAGCTGCTGGTAGACCTTGAGCTTTTCCTTGACCTCGCGCTCCTCCTCGGCGATGCGCATGAGGCGTTCCTTGACCTGCGTACGCTCGAGCCGCGCCTGCGCAAGCAGGCGCGCCTCGGCGGCACTCTTGTCCTGCACCCAGAACACCAGCCAGGCCCCCGCGGTGAGGAGCACCATGAACGCCGCGAGGGGCAGGGCGAGCTGGCGGACTTCGCGCGCGCTCAGGTTCATGGCAGGCCCCGCGCCAGGTAGATCGTGAAGCGCGGCGCCTCGCCGCCCTCGGAGGCGGTACCGATGTCGCCCGAAAGCGTGCCCTCGGAAGTCACGTCGAAGGGCAGTTGCGTGCGCTGCACCTGGAAACTCGGGTCGGCGCGCAGCGCGTCGGCGAAGCGCTGCACTTCCGCAGTGATGGCGCGGTATTCGGAGCGGCGCATGGCCGTCACCCGCCCTTGGATCTCGAGCACCTCGGCCTGCGCACCGGGCTTGGGCTTCGCGGTCGTGGCGCCTCCCGCTGCGGGCTTGCCGCCTTCGGCCGGCCGGTCCACGGACCATAGCAGCGAGTCGATCTCGATCTGCGGAAAATCCTCCAGCACGCGCGACACATAGCGCAGCGTCTGCTCCGGCGAGCCGCTGCGCTGCGCGATCCTGGTGAACTCCTGCACCGTGGCGCGCATGTTCTCGGTGGTGGTCTGCGTGACGGGGAAGGTGGAGAACAGGCGCTCGTACTGCTGCTGATCGGCGCGCGAGTCGGTGCGCACTCGGGCGGTCTCGCCGCGCGCGGAGAGAATGTCGAGCCAGGCGGCGCCCGCGTACAGCGTGCATGCGGCGAGGCCGAGCGCGCCGGCCGCCACCAGGCCGCGCTGCAGCTGCCACAGGAAGTACCCGCGCCGCTCCTCGCGGCGCGCGAACTGCTCGCGCGGCGGCCGGCGGACTGCCAGGTGCAGGTAGAGCTGCTCGGCGCCCATGCCCGCCGGCGCCGACTTCACGCCGAGGCGTTGCGCGGCCTCCGCCAGGTCCACGGTGACGAACGACAGCCGCGCATCGGACACCAGCGCCTGCTCGAATACCGCACGCTGGCCGGGCGGCGCGATGACGACCACGTGCACCGGGGGGGCATCGCGCGGCAGCACGCGCAACGTGGAGAGGTACTGCGCGAGCCGGCCCGTCTCCGAGCGCACGAACGCGGCGAACGCCTCCGGCGTCATGTCGGCCGCGCGCTCCAGGCGCGCGAAGCGCAGCCTGCCGTTGTCCACGTAGCACTGGCGCAGCCCGGCGCTGTTGGCGTTCACGACGAAGCAGCGCCCGCCCTTCACGCCCAGGCGCGCGGCCAGCGCCGGCGCGAGCAGCGGCACGGAGAACATGCCGGCCATCTTGGCCTCGGACTCGATGAGCGCGTCCAGCCACGGTGCCAGGCGCTGCGTGTTGGTGAACGAGGTGAGCAGCAGCCGCTCGTTGCGCCGCTCGCCGCTCACGTAGCCGAGCGACAGCGCGGCGGCGAGCCGCGTGTCGCGGTAGCGCTGGGCGAGGCGCCGCCGGATGACCTGCTCGCGGTCGTTGCCGCGCAGGTACGGGATCAGCTCCTCGTGGAAGTCCTCGCCGGCCAGATCGACCACCACGGAGAACAGCGCGCCGCGATGGCCCGCGAGGTACTCGCGGAACGCCGCCACACCCACCTCGTCGACCGGGAACTTCGCCTCCAGGTCGAGCCGCCCGCCGGACCAGGCGTAGACGCGGTGCTCGTCGGCGGTGAAGTAGGCGAGGCGCTTCATGTCAGAACTTCATCTTGCTGATCGTGTCGTACACCGGCCCGAGCACGGCGAGCATCACCCAGCCGAGGATCGCGCCGAGCACCACGGTGAGCAGCGGCTCGATCATCGCCTGCAGCCGCCCGATCGCCTCGCGCACCTCGCGGTTGTAGAAGTAGCTGACGTTGAGCAGCGCCGTGTCCAGCCCGCCGGTATTCTCGCCGATCCTCAGCATGCGGATGACGAGCGGCGGGAACAGCCCCGCGTCCTGGAAGGCCACCGTGAGGTTCTTGCCCTCGGCGATCTGCTGGCCCGCGCCGCGCAGCGCCTGCTCGACCGGGCGGTTGCCGACGATCTCCTCGCAGCTGCGGATGGCGTCGAGCACCGTGATGCCCGAGGAGTACATCATCGCGAAGCTCGAGGCGAAGCGCGACAGCACGATGCGCTTCATGATCGGGCCGATCAGCGGCATCGAGATCTTGTAGCGGTCGAGCGCATAGGCGACCGCCGGGTTGGTGCGCGCCGCGTACTTCAGCCCGAACCATGCCACGAACGGCGCGGCGAGCACCGCCCACCAGTAGTCGATGCAGAAGTTCGACACCACCATCAGGATGCGCGTCTGCAGGGGGATGTCCTGGCCCATGTTGCGGATGAACCCGGTCATCTGCGGCACGAGGTAGATCATCAGGAAGAAGGTCACCAGCAGCACGATCGAGCCGACGAAGGCCGGATACATGATCAGCTTCTTGGTCTGCGCGGCGAGCTCGTCCTCCCACTTCAGCGACTCGGTGAGGCTCTTCAGCACCTCCGCCAGGCGCCCGGTCTGCTCGCCCGAGCGCACCAGGCTGACGAACACCTTGCTGAAGACCTCCGGGTACTCGGCCAGCGCCTGCGACAGGTTCTTGCCGCCCTCGATCGCCTCCAGCAGACCGGAGATGATCTCGCGGAAACGCCGGTTCTCCGCGCTCTCGCGCAGGTCCGTCAGGCCCTCGACGACCGGCACGCCCGCGTTGGCCAGCTGCTCGAGGTGGAAGCAGAAGTTGATCAGGTCCTGGCGCGAGACGCGCGTGCCGCCGATCAGCTTGGCCGCGTCGCCGGCCGGCGCGCCATAGACCAGGTCGAGGCCCATGCGCAGCAGGCGCTGCTCGAGGTCGAACGGGTTGACCGCCTCCGTGCGGCCGAGCACGCTCTTGCCGTCCGCGTCGATCGCCTTGTAGGTGTACAGAGGCATGCTGTCGCGCTCCGGCGGCCCGGCTCCCCGGCTAGGCCATGCGATCGGTCAGGTCGACCACGCGCATCAGCTCGTCCAGGCTGCTGAGCCCCGCGCGCACCATGCGCACCCCGTCGTCGGCGAGCGTCTTGAAGCCCTTGGCGCGCGCCGCGGTGAGGATCTCCCGCGCGGTCGCGCGGCGCGCGATCAGCTCATCCAGGCCGCCGTCGATCTTCAGGATCTCGAGGATGGACTGCCGCCCTCGGTAGCCCTGGTAGTCGCACTGGTCGCAGCCCACCGCGCGGTACAGCGTCGCCGATTCCGACGCGCCCAGGCCGAGCATGCGCCGCTCGCGCGCGTCCGGGTCGTAGGACTGCCGGCAGGTGCGGCACAGGCGGCGCACCAGGCGCTGCGCGACCACGCCGATGATGTTGCCCGACATGACGTCGGGCACGATGCCGATGTCGAGCAGGCGCGGAATCGCGCCGACCGCGGAGTTGGTGTGCAGCGTCGAGTACACCTGGTGGCCGGTCATCGCGGCGCGGAACGCCATCTCGGCAGTGTCCTTATCGCGGATCTCACCGACCAGGATGGCGTCGGGGTCCTGGCGCATCAGGGCGCGCACACCGTTGCCGAAGTCGAGCTTGGCCGCTTCCGACACGGAGGTCTGCCGGATGAGCGTCATCGGGTACTCGACCGGATCCTCCAGCGTCATGATGTTGATGCCGTCGGAGTTGATGTGATTGAGGATCGAGTACAGCGTGGTCGTCTTGCCGCTGCCGGTCGGGCCGGTGACCAGGATGATGCCCTCCGGCCGCGCGATCATGCGCTTCAGCAGCTCGAGGGCGCTTTCCTCCAGCCCCAGCTTGTCCAGCGGCACGATGCCCTTCTGCCGGTCGAGA
>Ga0224500_10000015_pt1 | contig 116283 bp, 119 predicted proteins | sample SF_Oct11_sed_USG_FD_168126 | JGI IMG/M metagenome (GOLD analysis project Ga0224500, IMG submission 168126) | Sediment microbial communities from San Francisco Bay, California, United States - SF_Oct11_sed_USGS_4_1 | ecosystem: Environmental > Aquatic > Marine > Sediment | place: USA...
GTCGGACCCACGGCAGCCAGATCGGCACCGCCGCCTTGAGGCGCGCGGCACAAAGATAGCCAGACTCCTCCCAGATCCACGCCAACACGCTGATGGCCTCCGCACTGTAGGTCGGTCGCCGACGCGGTACACGTCGCCGGCGAGGCTGGGGCGGCTGCGGCCGATTCAACAGCCCCATCGCATACTTGCGGTGATACCCACACATCCGCGTCACTTCATCTAACAGCGCGGTGCGCTCGGCCCGCCCGGCACGCTGGTACCGTTGCCACATGAGTCCGAGATACTCCTGTTTCGATCGCTGTGCCATGCCGCCACCTTCCATCCTCGCCCTCCTTCGGCCCTGCTTCATGCAGGGGTAGAGGGTAAGATTTCCAAATGGCACAACGATCTGTCGCCCAGTAAGATTTTAGATGACTCAATACGCTCAATACGAGCCATTGCAAAACATTACTGGTCAATGTAAGCTCGACAGGTTACTTAACCTCGCTCGCTAGTGCACATACGATAGGCCAACCGGACGGACATCTACAAAACGGAGAGGTGCGAGAGCGGCCGAATCGGGCAGTCTCGAAAACTGCTGTCGGGGTAACTCGACCGTGGGTTCGAATCCCACCCTCTCCGCCACCCCAAGCTTGCTCGTGCCGGGAGCCATTCAATGGTTCTTGGCGACCGGATAAAACACCTCAAGTACCCATTCTGTAAAAGCGATCGCAGCTTCGGCGTTCGCGACTTCGAATGCCCACCCTCTCTGCCATGCTGAGCTTGCTCAACCCGGATCCCCTACAGATAACCAGCCTTTTCTCTGAGCACCCGTCTCAACTCCACCATCGCCAAGGTATCTCTTTCACAATAGTGTAGCAGCGCTTCACGAATGGCAGCGCGCTCCACCCAATCCGTCTCGATAAAGACCATGCGGTAGTATTCTGCCGCAGCCTGTCCCCCCTCCCTGATCGTGAGGTCATCGTATCGCAATGTAGGGACCACGGCCGGCAGCACCTCCTTGAGCGAAAACGATCCACCGAACTCTGGATGATAATAGTGATCCTTGACGATCGGATGCAGATCCCAAATCCGCTTGATCAAGCGGCGCAGCTCCACGCGAAACTCAGGTAAGGCTTCGGCCAACTGCTCGATCACCGATTTTTCGTACGGCGAATAGACGCAGATGCTTCCCTCATCGCCAAGCGACTTCAACAGCTCCTCGGCGAGAGGCCGCCGCGGATCACTCATTTCCCCATGGAGAAATTCATGGTGAAGGACCGTTCCGTCCTGTTCTTCGATGTGATTCGACCATTGAATCGGGATGGATTGGTAAGGCCTCGTTCTGGGATAGCGTGGGATTGCTGGATTGAATGTTTCAAAATCAAGATGGTGAACAGGGAATGCCACAGCCCTCAACTCTGCCGCCAGATCCTTGGAGACCCATTCAATGTTGTCTTTCACTTTTCGTTGAACGATCGAAAGGCGTGTCTGAGGAGGGATCTCGTCAATGGTCTCAATCCCTTGCGCCGCAAGATCGGTGGCGAGTTTTTTTGATCCCGGCAGGTGGAAGATCCATCGTGCCGGCTTATCCTTTGTACAGTGATTCCAGAATGGACACTCGTAGGGCACCAAGCAATGGTCGTCCGGCTCCACGACGGGTACGGATGGGCAGGCCAACATCGCTTTCATCGTAGCCAGCTTCTCTCTCACCTTGCTCTGTCGCTCCACAACGAGAGACGACACGTCATCGATCGCAAAGAGCTGTGCCAGATCAACGATTCCTCCGGCATACACATATCCTGTATTGATCCGCATGAGTGCACATGCGTCAACTTGTATTCCTGCCTGGATAAGCACATGTCGTTGCAACGAGAGATCATCGAGGTGAACATCCTTCACCTTGGTGGAGGATTTCACTTCGACAAGCCGCCACGTCGACTGATCTGATGGCCCATTGGAAAGTCGCTCCAAGATATCGACACGGATCAACACTCCATCGGCCTGAACGGCTGCTTCAAAAATTGCCGGCACCGTGAGGTCTGCCATAAGCGCCGCGGTCTGGGATAAGGCAGCTTCGGTTTGGCGATATCCGGCCTCTACTAAGCGACCGCCGTCGAATCGACGGCGAGCCCATTCACCCACATCGGTGCCCATATCCAGAATCGCCCGCGTCGTGGCATCGGGCGGCGTGGCCAGTGCCGGGTGATGAATTTCCAAGTACAGCCGCTTCTGACATTGCAATCCTGAGAGGTACTTCGATTTTGAAAGGCGTGGCGGGGTCGAGCCGAGAGATATGTCGTCCTGATGGCCACCGACCGTCATCATGATATCGATTGTCCAATCACTGATTTCTCACTGGGCACACAAGCGAAGTCTGCTAGGATACCCCCCCATGACGAACGCAGTCAGTCAGATCCGGAGGTCCGTGATGACGCTGGCATTCCCCATCACAGTCAGCAGCTTTCTCCAGCGTGCGGAAGGCATTGTAGCAGTTTTCTTAGTCGGTGGGCTGGGAGCCACATCAATTGCGGCGGTCGGCTTGGGCCAGCTGCTCATCTTTATCGCCACAACCGTGGTGTCCGGACTGTCGGTCGGCAGCAACGTCATCGTCGCTCAACTGTGGGGTGCTCGCCGAAGGCAGGATGCGGGTGAAGCTGCACGACATTTTCTATGGCTGTCCATCGGGATATCGCTTGTGCTGGCCTCGCTGGGGATTATGGGTAATCGCGTCCTGATGGAACAGCTCGGAGCTGAGCCGGACGTCATCGCATTGGCGCTCCCCTACTCCACCTTTATCTTTTATGTCATCCCTTGTACGGTGCTGATACAGGTTCTGTCCTCTGTGCTTCAAGGCACCGGTGATACTCGCACTCCGATGTATGCCATGATCGGCGTGAACCTTCTGCATGTCGCCCTTGCCTATCCACTCATCTATGGACGATGGGGCTTCCCCGCCCTCGGTCTCATGGGGGCCGCCATCGCCGTCGGCCTTGCCGAAATGACAGGCGCCTTGTATCTGCTGATGCGTTGTCGTCCCATCCTAAAACCCTCTGTACGATTTCGCATCGATCTGATCCGGTCGATGTGGCAGGTCGGGGCCTCGGTGTCTGGAGAACGGATCGTTCAGCAAGCCGGAGTCTTTGTCTACACCAAGCTTGTCCTCCTCTACGGCACCGTCGCCTATGCCGCTCACCAAGTTGGTCTGTCGATCGAATCCTTCTCGTTTCTACCTGGGTATGGGCTGGCGATCGCCGCTGCGACGATGGTGGGGCAGAGCATCGGAGCAGGAAAGTATGCCAGGGCCAAACTGGAGAACTGGGAAGCCAATAGAATCGCCATTGTTCTGATGGCCTGCATGGGCCTCATCTTTTACTTGTTCCCTAGGGTGCTATTTCGGGCTTTCACGACAGACGAAGCGGTGATTGAACTTGGGAGCATGTTTCTAAAAATTGTGGCCTTCTTGCAGATACCATTGGCCATTACCATGGTCTTGGCCGGATCCCTGCGAGGTGCGGGCGACACACGCTTCATTATGGGCGCCACTGTGATCGGAATGTGGGGTATCCGAGTACCGTTGGCCCTCGTTGCAGCGTTATGGGTCGGTCAGTCGGTATTGTTCATCTGGGCCGCAACGATCGCAGACTGGACAGCACGGATGGCGCTCTTACTCTGGCGGTATCGCTCCGAACGGTGGCGGCAGATTCAAGTGCTACGCTAACGGCCGAGAAGCTAGCCTGCAATTTTCCGCAGCGCCGTCTCACTCAATCCATCTTGTACGAGAAATTCGATGTCGCCGGTGACGACATCATACATTGCTCCGACAATTGCAATCCGCCCTTTCCGGACCAAATTGTCGAGCGTCCAACTCTGTTGACGTATCGCTTTGACCACGTGCAACACATTTTCTCTGGCGACGGCATCCACGACGGCGGCTGGATCCATGGATGTGGCCTCACCCCTTATCTGGGCGATGACTTCCCGAGCTGAGGGTTGGATCTCGCTGACGATCGAATCGAGATGCTGACAACCAGTCTCCTCAGCAACCGTCCGGTGCGAATCCAGGAGTTTCACCGAAGCGGAAACGGCACCGCATCTCGTATGTCCGATCACGATAAGAAGTTTCGCTCCCGCGACGGCACAACCGTATTCTGCACCGGCCAACACCTTTGGGCTCGTGACGTTCCCAGCAATACGAATGCTAAAAATGTCGCCCATGCCGAGATCGAACATCAATTCCACTGGCGTGCGAGAATCAATGCAACTGAGTGCCACAGCGAGGGGATGTTGTCCTCCCGCTGTCGCGCGCACTTGTCGGTTGAAGTCTCTCGTGAGGTGACGCCCCTTGCGGACCCGTTCGTGGCCGTCTTTCAGAATTTGTAAGACTTGCTGCGGGGTCATGGCTTCTTGCAGCTCGCGGGTCGAGTGATCGGTATATTGAATCTGGTCATGGAAGCCGTACTCAGCTCGAAAGCCTACCAGACTCACCGTCACACCATGAGCTGGTCCAGTCTGTTCCTTAAAGTCTCGAATAAGGTCAAGCACGTCGGGGTCGATGTAATCCGTACTCCCTGCATCGAGCAAAATGTGCCCATTGCGGGGTACATCGTTCAGGACCTGAGAAAGTGTGGCCCGGTTCAAGAAACTGACCTGGTTGGCGAGTTGGATACGCACCACATCGCCACCAAGATGCTGTTCGACTGAACGGTACACTGGACGACGCATGTTGCTGTTGAGGATAAATCCGATTGCGACGGCAAGACCGATCACGATACCGATCAACAAATCTGTGAATACGATGGCTGCCACGGTAGCCGCAAACGGGATAAACTGATAACGCCCTTCGTTCCACATTTGCTTCACGAGCGTCGGACTGGCCAACTTGATGCCGGTCATCAACAAGATCGCTGCAAGGCAGGACAACGGAATCAGGTTCAGATACATCGGGATGAGTGGAACACTGATCAGAAGTAAGGCGCCGTGCACCAGCGCCGCCAGTTTTGTTTTTCCACCGCTGTTGACATTGACAGAGCTGCGGATGATCACCGAGGTGACCGGAAGCCCACCGATCAATCCACAGGTCACGTTCCCAATGCCTTGCGCCACCAGTTCCTGGCTCGGAGGCGAAGTCCGCTGCTGGGGATCGAGTCGATCAACCGCTTGGAGATTCAACAGTGTTTCCAAGGAGGCGACGATAGCAATCGTGAGCCCAGCGATGTAGACAGCTGGATTAGTCCATTGGGTATAGTCAGGGAATTCCAGCAACCCGATGAATGCTCCGATTCCGTTGGCTATCGGTACCTGGACAAGATGGCTAACACCAATCCGCCAAGGATCTCCTAATTGCTCAAACCATAGGCCCATACCAAGGCCGACCAGCACAACAACGAGCGGAGCCGGCAGGGCGGAGACTTTCAAGGGCTTCCATGTACCCCAGAGGACGAGCAGCACGAGGGACAAGAGCCCGATCATGGAAGCTCCCAAATGAAAATCACGAAAGATACTGAGGAGTTCAGAAAACGTCGTTTCAAAGTCTGGCTGGAAGAAGGACATATCGCCTTCCGGATCAGGGTCATGTCCAACCAGATGCGGGATCTGTTTCAGGATCAAAATAATACCGATCGCTGCCAACAACCCCTTGATGACACTCGATGGGAAAAAGGCAGCAATGAACCCTCCTTTGGCCATACCTAACCCGATTTGGATGATACCTGCGAGAACAACTGCCATGAGAAAGGCTGAAAATGAGCCAAGCGAGAGGATTTCTGCCGCAACGACTGCAGATAATCCGGCTGCGGGGCCGCTCACACTGGTGTGTGAACCGCTAAAGAGGCCCACCACGATGCCGCCGACAATTCCTGCTAAGAGTCCCGACATCAGTGGCGCATCAGACGCCAGTGCAATTCCCAAGCAGAGGGGTAATGCCACAACGAAGACAACGAGACCTGCCTTGATGTCGGCGAGAAGCGAGCCTGCCGATATGCCATTGGTCACATGCATGGGAGACATGATTCTATTGTACCGATCAGACGGTTGCGAAGCCCTTATGCGACTTAGAACCGCGTAGGAGGGAGGTCGAGTAAGTTTAGGTCATTCGCTGGTCGGACCAGGCATAGGCAGCACCGAAACACATGCCAGCGACGGCCGACTGGATGAACATATTTTCCGCATGAATCGCCATCGCCCACCAGACGACGGCAGCCAGAAGGCCCGCGACAGCACCCAGCACAATCCTTCCACCTGCTAATCGAAGCCAGTCGGTGAACAGTACCCAGGCTGCCATATACACTGCGCCGGCTATAGCCGCCGCCCAGAGGTACATGAGCTCACGGTCCATGAACCAAACCTGGACTACTCCGGCAAGCGTACCCAAAATGATGCCCACCACCACTCGCTTAATCAGGATAGAGTAGTGAAACGAGAGATCACTCAATGTATCCTCCTGAGTTGAGACCTTTGGTACCTAGTTGTTACTGACGATCTGACCTTCACCAGTGGGTTCTAACCGAACGACGACCGAATGACCGGACGGTTGGCATCGGTATTGCGCGAGCAGAGGATCGTCACCTTCTAGAACCGTACAACCGGGTTCATCCTCTTTTACATCTCCCGGCTCATATTTAAATCGTACCGATACCAGTTCTCCATTGAGCCGATGGACGGTATGGATCGCATAGGAAGAGGCTGGGATGATGCGCGAGACCCACCCGCGACTCATGTGCTCAGTTTCTTTTAATTTCTGGTAGGTGTCATAATAGGACTCAACGGTCTGCGCCGAGTCCACAAGCCACACGGCGCCCATTAATATCACCATGGATCCCACAATGGAGAGGCCGATCTTCTTCATAGCTCAATGCAAGCAGTCGCCTGCATCCCTTCAGCACTGAGAGGGTCCTGGTGGACATGTCGTCTGTCTCGTATCTCGACCAGGCCCTCTGGTTACTTCGATCCGTGCAACCTGTTTCACATTGGCGCAAAGATCCCCGAGGCCCGGTGTCACCAGACGGAACGGACCACCTTTGGTGTCCGGCAACTCGGCTCCATCTACTTCGTAGACCAGCACGCCATACTCTTTCGCCTGCTGGAGCGTGAGACAGGCAGAATACTTTCCATCCAAAGAATGGACGGCGATATGGTCTGCTTCGATTGCCAATGCCGGGACATCCAGCAAGCCTTTCAACCGAATCCCTCGTCCCTGCATGCCAGGCATGACCGTTGATACATCGACCTGATGCTCCTCCGGTAAGGTTGCAATGGCTGCACGATCGAATGAAACCGGTTGCACGACCGCGCCTTCGACCCGAATTCGGCCAGGACCGACTCGCTCCTTCTCCGTGATGGTCTTGATCATCACGGTGAGAGCTTCGTTCACTGGCGTAGGAATGCCCAGCTTCCGTCCCTGCTCGACAACGAAGCCGTTTAGGTACTCGATTTCCGTCGGCAGGCCGGCCTTCCAATCGTCATACATGGAGGTATGAATGTCCCGAATCTCCTGAGACGCCTTCACAACGCGGTCCGCCATATCCGCTGGTAACGGCACCTTGAGCGTTGCCGCGACGGCAGCGACTTCACCGACAATCTGTCGGATCACACCCATCATCTCCGCATGATCGAGGGCCTTGGCGACACGATCGTCGATGAGGACCGTGATCGGATTAAAGACGCAGTTCCAGCACATTTTTTCCCATTTGGCTCGGCGAATATCCTTCGATAACTGGCACGGAATGCCGGCGGAACTAAAAATCTCGCGAATCTTGAGCACCCGCTCGCTCTCCATCCCCATTAATTCGCCGATAGCGATCGCCCCTTTTTTGTAGTGGTCGATAACTCCCGGCTCAGCAATCTTCGAATAGATGTACGCCACTCCACCAACCACACAATCGCGATGCAGTCGAGCCAGAAGCCGGTCTTCCGTATCGATGCCGTTCTGCAACGTCAGAATCACGGTGTCGTCCGTAAGAACCGGTTCAAGTTGATCCATCACATGATTGAGGTCGTAAGCTTTGACGCCAAGAATAATGAGGTCCGGTCTCGGCAACTCCCGTGGATCCGACGCAACTCGTGGTCGGACCGTGAACGATCCACCGGCACTTCGAATGGTCAGCCCGCTCTGTTTTACCGCATCACACGTTCTGGCCCGGAGAAGAAATGACACACTTGGATTATTTTTGGCCAAGTGGGCTCCGAAGAACCCGCCAACCGAGCCGGCACCCACTACCAGGATCTGCTTCATAAACTTTCCCCGTTCCGTTGCACTGAAAGAATCGGTACTATAGCATGCACCGTCAGCAAGACGCAGCCACTCCTCCATCGGACATCCGCTATGGCGCCAGGATCAGACCTATTTCGACTGAAGGAACGGGTGGCCTCTGCCAAGGACATCGTCGTCCTGACCGGAGCCGGTATTTCAGCAGACAGTGGCGTGCCAACCTTCCGTGGCAAGGATGGGTTGTGGCGCACCTACCGCGCTGAAGATCTTGCAACACCCGAAGCGTTTGAACGTGATCCCCAGCTCGTCTGGGAGTGGTACAACTGGCGACGAGAAATGATTGCCGCCAAGAGACCCAATCCAGCTCATCATGCAGTCGTTGAACTGGAGCAACGCTACCTGAACTTCTGGCTGATCACTCAAAATGTAGACGGACTACATCGTGACGCGGGCTCACAGAAGCTCTCTGAAATTCACGGCAACATTTGGATGGTGCGCTGCACCGTATGTCGCCACGTGTTTGAGAACCGCGATGTCCCCGTACAGATCCTGCCGAAGTGTCATGACTGTGATGGCCTTCTGCGGCCCCATATCGTGTGGTTTGGGGAATCGCTGGCGGATGAGGACCTTCGGCGAAGTTATGCAGCCCTTCGCTCATGCAGCCTGTGCCTGATCATTGGCACATCCGGACTCGTGTATCCGGCTGCAGGATTCGCCTCCGTCGCGAAAGAATCGGGCGCATTCGTGGCAGAGATAAATCTGGATCCGACGCCACAATCAGCACTGTTCGACGTGTCACTACAAGGCCGTGCCAAAGACATCGTCCCGTTACTCCTCGATCCGATCCAGTAAGGGGATCACCTCTTCCAAGTTCTTAAGGATAGGAATGTCGACTGGTTTCAATGTTCCATCCCGATCCAAGAGAGCTGTGTGCAAGCCTGCTTTCCGTGCACCCTCCACATCCTCTCGCAGACTATCCCCGACGTGCAACGCCTCTTCCGGATCGATGGCATGTTTTTCCAACGCGATGCGAAAAATCTGCGGAGCCGGTTTCGCCGCATGCGCCAAACTGGAGATCGTCACGGTGTCGAAGCTGTCCGCAATACCCAACCCTCGCATCACTGTGAATAAACGGGAGTCAAAATTTGAGATGATGCCAAGCTCGAGCCCCTGTGCCTTGAGCCGAGCCAACGTGGAGACCGTTTCTGGAAACAGGCGCCAGGCGCGATGATCCTCGAACGCGCGGAAGACCTGATCGAAGAAATCATCGAACCGTTCGAACATTCCCACTCGATAAAAGACGTTGTGCACGATATCGAACCACCAGAGTCGTTCGCTCTGTTTGATCTGTGCAGGCTCGGACACGGCAAACACCGGAGGTGGCGCCTCGCGGAACGCACGGCGGAAGGCTTGGGCGATCTCTATAGACGAGTCTGGCTTCTGGTGAAACCCAAATTGAACAGCATGGTGAAGATACAGCTCTGCCACTGAGCCCTGCACATGAAATAGGGTGTCGGCAGCGTCAAAAAAAACGACTCGTATAGAATTCGTCATACCCACCAACTATGGCCTCGGGAATCGGCCTGCCTTTGCATACAAATACGTCATGATTACAAGCACCTATCGATGGTTTTCTTGACAAAGAATACCCCCCTTGCTAGCTTCGAGGAAACCAAAAAATACGGAGATTTCATGCCATCACCGATCTTTGTTGTGGATAGTAGCCCCGCCGTCAGACGGATGGTGGAACAGATTTCTTCTCCGGAAGGGTTCGAGGTCGTTGGATTCCAGGATGGGCCGGCCGCTATCGAGGCCGCTCGCCAGAATGCGCCCTCGCTTATCGTTGCAGACTATCATCTCGACAATATGACGTTTTCCGGGTTCTGCAAAGAAATCAACAAGCTCGACCACCTGACTGAAACGCTCCTCATTTCGCTGATCAATCCGGCTGATCATCCCGACGAAAACCATCTGCGCACTCTCGGCGTAAAGGCCTTTTTGAAAAAGCCCTTTCAGCCAGAAGACTTGTTAGAGGTACTCAAGTCTCTTCAGAAGAGACCGGCTGGAGCTTCAAGTGGGAATGGTCTCAAGCGGCGTGCCTGGCCTCCGACATCCACCTCGACAGATAGTGATTCTGAAGAGTCGAACGATCCTATCCTAACCAGCCAGGGCCCCGAAGAGATGCACACTCAACAGAGCCCCGCAGCGATTATCCCACCGGCGTCCCCCGCAGGGCCGGACGATTCGATGAAGGGTCTGTTCGATCAGCTTCTGCAATCTATGACCAAACGGAGTGAGCAGCGTCTCGCCGACCTGCTCCCGCAAATGATTGAGGCAAAGCTGGGCACGCATGTGCGGCCGATCGTCACGAAGGAAATGCAGGAGCAACTCGGGAGTATCCTCTCGCAGGAGTATCTAACTTCAATCATTCAACCGTTGATCACTCAGGCCTTACCCTCTCTCGTCAAGCAAGAGCTCGTCAATTCCCAACCGCTCATCCAGCAGACGGTGTCTGATCTCGCCAAACCTTTGATCGGAGAGATCGTTGATCGACTTGTACGGGAACAGGTCGAATCTGGAATCCAGCAATCCTTACCGGCAGTCGTTAGAGAACAGGTGGGAACGATTGATCATTTAGTCAAAGAGGAGGTTCAGCAGGCAGTTTCAAAACAATTGCCTACACTGGCGGATGAGCTGATACGGGCAACTGCCAATGACCGTGTTGAACAGGCTGTGCTGCGGATTGTGCCCGATGTCGCGGAGCGACAGATCAAGGCTGAACTCAAACGCCTGATCGAGGCCGAAGAAGCATCACACCCCTCTGCGGCCTAACTTTTTTTTCCTCGTTTCCCTCTTCGAGCCTTGGCGAGCGCTTTCACCCTTTTCACATTCTTCCGATGTTTCTTCCTCGTTTTTCTATCCTTCTCTCGACCTCGTGCCATGATCCTCCCTGCAGTAGTGTGACTGGTGATCCGAAGTTCGGGCGTTTGTATAGCATATGCTTCTTCAGGTCACAAGCTTGGACTCCTACCATTTTCTGATCGACACAGACATGGTAAGATACCGACCGTTTTGTTGAACAGCGGAGGATGATGCCTTTTCAACTAGACAAGACCTACGACCCCACAACTGTCGAAGCGCGATGGTCACAAGAATGGATCGCTCGTGGATACTTTCAGACGTCACCGGAACGCCCGGGCCAACCCTACTGCATCGTGATTCCTCCACCCAATGTCACGGGCTCTCTCCATGTTGGGCACGCTCTTAACCATTCCCTACAAGACATCCTGATCCGGTGGCGGCGCATGCAAGGACGAAACACCCTGTGGCTGCCGGGAACTGATCACGCCGGAATCGCTACGCAAAACGTCGTCGAGAAACAAGTAATGGCCGAAGGCGCTTCGCGCGAGTCACTCGGGCGGGAGCGGTTTATTGAGCGGGTGTGGCAGTGGAAGGCAACCTCGGGCAACACGATCGTCAATCAACAGAAACAGTTGGGCGAATCCTGCGACTGGGACCGCCTCCGGTTCACCATGGATGAGGGGCTGTCTACGGCAGTTCTCGAGGTATTCGTTCGACTGTATGAAGAGGGATTGATCTACCGGGGCGAACGGCTCATCAATTGGTGCCCACGCTGTCTGACGGCCTTGTCCGATATCGAGGTAGAACATGAGGATGCCAAAGGCAAGCTCTATTCAATCCAGTACCCACTGGCAGACGATCCGTCGACGCAACTCACCGTCGCTACGACGAGACCTGAAACATTGCTGGGTGATACGGCCGTAGCCGTCCATCCTGAAGACGATCGCTTCAAGCATCTCATCGGCAAGCGTATACGTCTTCCGTTGACCAACCGCACTATCCCGATCGTGGGCGATGGGATTCTGGTGGATCGCGAGTTTGGTACCGGCGCGGTCAAGATCACTCCGGCCCACGATTTCAATGACTACGAAGCAGGTGAGCGGCATGCCCTGAATAGAGTTCGGATTCTGGACATTCATGCGAATCTGCTCAACGAATCCGAGCTGCGCTCAGCTACCAAGGTCATTCCTCAAGCTGCAGCCGCACTAGCTGGCCTTTCCAGGGAGAAAGCTCGTCTGAAGATTGAGCAATTGCTTTCTGAACAAAATGCGCTCGCCGGAGTTGAGTCGCACAAGATGGCGCTAGGCAAGTGCTACCGCTGCAAGACAGTAGTTGAGCCGTATCTCTCCATACAATGGTTTGTAAAAATTGGGCCACTTGCCAAACCGGCAATCAAGGCTGTTGAAGATGGTCGTATCCGGATCATACCGGAAGGCTGGGTCAACAACTATCTCGGCTGGATGAGGGATATTAAAGATTGGTGCATTTCACGACAAATCTGGTGGGGTCACCAAATTCCAGCGTGGTATTGCGAGCGATGCCATGGGCCTTTCCTTAGAAGCAAACACGACAATAGGCCACTCATTGATCTTGATGTACTGCCTATTGTGGCTAAGTCTAAACCTGAAAAGTGTCCCCAATGCGGCAGTAGCAATTTGGTTCAGGATGAGGACGTCCTCGATACCTGGTTTTCATCCGCGCTCTGGCCGTTCTCAACATTAGGATGGCCCGAGCAAACCCCGGAACTCAAAACCTACTATCCAACCTCGGTTCTAGTGACCGGACTCGACATCCTGTTCTTTTGGGTGGCCCGCATGATCATGATGGGCCTGAAATTTATGGGTGATGTCCCCTTCCGCGATGTCTATATTCACGCCCTAGTCCGTGACGCCGAAGGCAAGAAAATGAGTAAGTCGAAAGGGAACGTCATCGACCCGCTGCATGTCATGAATGAGTTTGGGACCGATGCGCTCCGCTTCACGCTCGCCTCAATGGCGTCACCAGGTCGAGACGTCAAGCTGGCGGAAGAACGGATCGAAGGGTATCGGAACTTTGCCAATAAGATTTGGAATGCAGCCAGATTTGCTCACATGTATCTCGACGGTCCACGATCACCTCTTCCAGTCTCTCAACGAACGATTCCCGATCGTTGGATTCTCAGCCGACTGAACCATACCATCAGGACAGTCACGGCAGAATTGGAAGCCTATCGCTTCGATCGATCCTCAAACGCCCTCTATCATTTCATCTGGCATGAGTTCTGCGATTGGTATCTTGAATTGATCAAGCCGGTTCTCCAAGCTGCTGATCACCCAGATGGGCCAGCAACAAGAGCCACGCTCGTCGAAACGATGGAAACCACTATGCGCCTGCTGCATCCCTTCATGCCATTCATCACGGAAGAGCTCTGGCAGACGCTTCCACATCAAGGCCAGAGTATCGTCACCCAAGCATATCCGACCGAAGAACCTTCATGGGACTCATCCGAAGCCGAGCAACTGTTCGCTCTCATCGAGCAAACAGTGAACTTGGCCCGGACTGGTCGTGTACTCCTAAACTACCCTCCTGGACAGCCCATCACATGCCATCTGTCTCACGAGGACACAACCAAACAGAACTTCCTCAACCAGGTCGTGCCCCATGCCGCGCATCTTGGTCGAGGCACGTTTACGAATAGCGCCCATGCAAGCTGGCCCGCAAACAAACTGCTCAGGCTAGTCGCAGAGGGTCTCTCGGTTGGAATTGCCGTGACCGGCGAGGTGGACCTTCAAAAAGCACTCGATCGTTTGGACAAGCAACTCTCCGAGGTCGAGCGGGAATCACAGCGCCTCAGCGGGAAGTTGAACAATCCCGACTTCGTTTCCAAAGCCCCTCCAGAGGTCATCGCCGACCATCAAGACCGCCTCCGATCGCTCGCACAGGATTCGAGTATGTTGATCAGTAGTGAACAGCAGCTGCGATCCATGCTGGGGCAGTGAACGACTGTGAAGCTTCCTACGGCTGAAATCCGTCGTGCCGTGCGTCAGGGGCTCGAAGAAGATGCATCGCAGGGAGATGTCACGACCGCCGCTCTCTTTCCCTCGTCGGTCCCTGCCCAGGCCACCATCGTTGCACAACAACCAATGGTTGTGGCGGGAATGGCGGCGGCGGTTCAGACCTTTCTGCTCGTTGATCCTTCTCTTCAATTGTCGGTGTGTATTAGAGACGGAGACCGGGCCAAGAATGGACAGACGCTCCTACAGATCGAGGGTGATGGCCGGTCGATTCTCCGAGCTGAACGGGTTGCGTTGAACTTTCTTCAACACCTGTCGGGGATCGCCACACTGACAGACCAATTCTGTCGAGCAGTGCGTGGCTATCCCGTCGGCATTCTCGACACTAGAAAAACCATCCCTGGTTGGCGCACGCTTCAGAAATGGGCCGTCTCACTCGGTGGAGGGACCAATCACCGCCGATCATTGAGCGACGGCATTCTCATCAAGGATAACCACCTCGCTCTTCTAAAGAAGGCGTGGTGTCCGGTTGAACAAGCTTGTCGATTAGCACACAAAAATCGACCCACTCACCTTCCGATCATTGTGGAGGTGGAGTCGCTCGCCGAGGTACATCAGGCTCTAGCAGGAAAACCAGATATTATCCTGTTAGACAACATGACGCCGAACATGGTCAAACGTGCCGTCGGCATCATCAAGAACAGGGCACAGGTCGAGGTGTCGGGCGGGATTACACTCAAGAACGTCAGAGCCATGGCTGCAGCCGGTGCCGATCGCATTTCAATCGGAGCACTCACCCATTCGGCTCCAGCGGCAACCGTCAGTCTGATTCTTTCTCGTGCTCAGCGCTCACGCAGCCGACGCTCCTAACCCATGTCTTCCTCCCTTCCTCTCAACATCGATGAGATTCGCACCACCCTCGCAACCACATCACTCGGTCACCCCCTCTACCTCCACCGAGATCTCCCCTCGACGAATAGAGAAGCCTTCAGGCTGGCGCAGAACGGAGCTGCTCACGGCACGGTGGTGCTTGCCGAACAGCAGTCCGGTGGATACGGCCGCCATGGGCGCCCTTGGTTCTCGCCGCCTGGGCTGAACCTCTATTGCTCCGTTATTATCCGCGGAATGGGACTCAAGACCTCCCTTGCACAGTGGCTATCCTGGACCCCCCTCGTCAGCGCACTGGCCACCGTTGAAGCCGTTCAACAGGTCACCTCGGTCTCGTTGGCACTCAAGTGGCCCAATGATCTCCTCTTGCTCCAGCGAAAAGTCGGCGGGATTCTCTGTGAAAGTCTGTTCCAGACACCCACTGACCCAGCGATCATCATTGGCATTGGGCTCAACGTGAATGTTGCGCGGGAGGATTTTCCGGAGGACCTGCTTCCACTTGCGGCATCATTGGCCGAAACGTCCCAGCAACCGATTGACCGCAATCGCCTGGTCGCACAATTACTACTGGAACTTGAACATTGTCTGGTCGAACTGCAGTCTCATGGATCACCTCGATTGCGACAAGCCTACATGGCTCGTTGTGCCACACTCGGCTGTCAGGTTCGGGTCCAGTTCACGAGTCATGACCAGGTCACCGGGATTGCGGAAGGCCTCTCGGCCGATGGGGCACTGCAGATACGAACTCAGCCAGTCCGATCCTCCTCACACCAGATGCCGTTGCTCGATGTTCGCGCCGCTGACGTGATTCATCTACGGGAGTAGCGAAACAGCCCTACCCCGAGTACAATGCTCCTATGTTGCTCGCGGTCGACATCGGGAACACCAATATCGTTGCTGGAATTTTCGATGGGCCCCGTCTTCTCACCCATTGGCGGCTGGCCAGCGATCCAAAGGCCACAGCCGATGAGTACGGGGTGCTCTGTCTCAGTATCATGGCCAGAGACGGCCATGTCCCCGAACGCATCACGGGAGCGATTATTTCAAGCGTTGTTCCGGCCCTCACGGAAACGTTCGAGTCGATGATCGAACGGTCCTTTCATCGTACCCCGATCATCGTCTCATCTGAGTCGGACACTGGCCTGACACTCAAATACCTGAATCCCAGGGAGATCGGGAGCGATCGCATCGTGAACGCCGCGGCGGCCTATCACAAATTTCGGCGCGATCTCATCATCGTTGATTTTGGGACCGCGACCACGTTTTGCGCAGTGACCCATGCCGGCGAGTATCTCGGAGGCGTCATCGCACCAGGCTTGGCGATTTCGGCAGACGCACTATTCGCCCGTGCTGCAAAATTAAGCAAGGTTGAACTCAGCCGACCCAAGACCGTCATCGGAATTGATACGGCCAGCAGTATTCAGGCGGGACTTGTGTTTGGCTATGCAGGTCTCGTCGATGCCCTGATCCAACGCATGGAATTGGAAATGGGACGCCGTTCCTATGTGATCGCCACAGGGGGGTTGGCTTCAGTGATCGCACCTGAGGCGAGATCGATTCAACACATCGAACCATTTTTGACCCTGGAAGGGCTCGAACTTCTCCATCGCCGCGCCCGCGGTACGGACGTCCGTCCGTTGGTGTAATTTTTTGTCCTTCGATGCATTTTATTTTCCCCTCGCAGGTTGACTTCGCTTCTGTCATGGATATCTCACCCCCTGTATAGGTATTAGGATGAACGAACCACAAGACGAAGAAAATAAAAAATCCAATACAATCGATAGCTTAGAAGACTCTTCTCTGAAAAATGAGACGGGAAACGCGGCTCACGCGTCTGCTGAGGAGGAGCCTGCCGTCAAGGCTGAGGAATATCAATCGCTCAACAGCAAGTACCTCCGGTTGGCTGCGGAGTTTGATAACTACAAGCGGCTGAGTCAACGCGACCAACGCGATCAGATTCGATTTGGAAATGAACAGCTTCTCAAAGAGCTTCTGCCCGTTGTCGATAACATGGAACGAGCGATCAAGGCGGCTCGAACAAACGGAGGCGATGCTGCGCTTGTTCAGGGGGTGGAGCTCACGCTCAAGCAACTGTCTGGCGTCCTCGCGAAGTTTGGCGTGCAGGCGATCGACAGCGCCGGTCAGGACTTTGATCCGAGCGCCCATCAAGCCGTTTCATATGGACCTTCCGACGAGGTGCCGGCCAATAAGGTCTTGGACGAATTTCAAAAAGGCTACCGCCTGCATGACAGAATTTTACGGGCTGCAATGGTCAGTGTATCGTCGGGCCCGGCTCAAGCCAACGAACATGACGCAACGACGAACTGAGCGTAGACCGTCGTCGTTCTGGAGAAGGAAGGAGTTCACCAATGGGTAAAGTCATCGGTATCGATCTTGGAACCACCAATTCTTGTGTGGCGATCATGAGCGGCGGAGACCCCGTCGTGATCGCCAATGCCGAAGGAAGCCGAACCACTCCTTCCGTCGTTGCGATTACTGATAAGAGTGAACGATTGGTCGGTCAAATCGCCAAACGGCAAGCGATCACCAACCCAGAAAACACGATTTTCTCGGTCAAGCGGTTGATGGGACGCAAATTCAAGAGCCGTGAAGTGCAAGAAGCCCTGAAACGGCTTCCCTACAAAGTGGTTGAAGCCGACAACGGCGATGCACACGTTGAGTTGCGCGGGAAACGCTATAGTCCGCCTGAGATCTCGGCCATGATCCTCCAGAAGATGCGGCAGACGGCAGAAGACTATCTCGGCGAGAAGGTCGCAGAGGCCGTTGTCACAGTCCCCGCTTATTTCGACGACAGCCAGCGTCAGGCGACAAAAGATGCCGGACAGATCGCCGGTCTGAACGTGCTCCGTATCATCAACGAACCAACCGCGGCCTCCCTCGCCTACGGCTTGGACAAGAAGAAGGATGAGCGGATCGCTGTGTACGACTTGGGCGGCGGCACGTTCGACATCTCCGTCCTGGAGATCGGCGAAGGCGTGTTTGAGGTGAAATCGACCAACGGTGACACGTACCTCGGGGGAGATGACTTCGATTTGCGTGTGATGGATTGGCTGGTCGATGAATTCAAGAAAGACCAAGGCATCGATCTACGGAAAGATCGGATGGCCCTCCAACGGCTTAAAGAATCGGCTGAGCGTGCCAAGATCGAACTCTCATCGTCTCAGGAGACGGAGATCAACCTGCCGTTCATCACCGCCGACGCCAGCGGCCCCAAACATATGGTCATTAAGCTGACCCGGGCCAAGCTTGAGCAGCTGGTAGACGACCTGATCCAGCGGACCATCGAACCATGCCGCAAGGCCCTTGCCGATGCGGATGTCTCGGCGAAAGACATTCAAGAAATTGTGTTGGTCGGTGGCATGACCCGCATGCCGAAGGTAATCCAAGTCGTCAAGGAGTTCTTCGGGAAAGAACCGCATCGTGGAGTCAACCCCGATGAAGTCGTCGCCATTGGCGCCGGCGTCCAAGGCGGAGTGCTCAAAGGCGAAGTCAAGGATGTGCTCCTCCTCGATGTCACGCCCTTGTCCTTGGGTATCGAAACATTGGGTGGTGTGTTCACCAAGCTCATCGAGCGGAACACGACGGTTCCAACCAAGAAGAGTCAGGTGTTTTCAACGGCAGCAGATAACCAAACGGCCGTCACAATCCGAGTCTTCCAGGGCGAACGGGAAATGGCCAATGACAACAAACTGCTCGGACAGTTCGATTTAGTCGGCATTCCACCGGCGCCTCGGGGCATGCCTCAAATCGAAGTCACCTTCGATATCGACGCCAATGGAATCGTACACGTGTCGGCTAAGGATCTGGCGACGCAGAAAGAGCAATCCATCAAGATCACGGCTTCCAGTGGGTTGAGCAAAGATGAGGTTGAAAAGCTTGTTCGGGATGCGCAGTCGCACACGGAAGACGATAAGAAACGCCGGAAGCTCGCGGAAGCAAAGAACCAAGCCGATAATCTCGTCTATCAAACAGAGAAAAATCTCACCGAATACGGGGATAAAGTCTCTGCTGATGAAAAGACAAAAATTCAGGATGCCGTCGCTGCGGTGAAAAAGGCCTTGGAGGGCACCGACGCCGAAGCGATCGAATCCGCAACTCAAACACTCATGACCGCCTCGCACAAATTGGCCGAAGAGATGTACAAGAAAGCCGCCACATCTGCAGGTCCGCAGCCTGGTACAACGGCTGATGCCGGAGCCGGATCCGATGAGGCAAAGACCGACGAAAAAGTCGTAGACGCAGAATTTGAAGAAGTAGACAAAGATAAAAAATAGCCTAGAATAACGACTCAGACAGACCGAGTTCCGATATGAGTCGGAACTCGGTCTTTTCACCCTTTAAAGGCTCAATGGCTTCTGTGTCAAAACGCGATTACTATGACATCCTCGGTGTCGATCGGAACGCCTCTGACGACGATCTGAAGAAGGCCTACCGTAAACTGGCACGTCAGCACCATCCTGATCTCCAGACCGGCGACCACCAGAAAAAGACCGCTGAAGAAAAGTTCAAAGAAATCAACGAAGCCTACGAAACGCTCAGCGATCAAGACAAGCGAAAACGATATGACATGTTCGGTCACGCCGGCGCGCAACAGGGAGCGGGTGGTTTTGACGGATTCGACTTCGGTCGTGGGGGCTTTGGAGACGTCTTTAACGACATCTTTGAAGACTTTTTCAGCCAAACCCGTGGCGGCGGTGGTAGTCGGGCCGAACGTGGGAACGACCTTCAGTACAACCTCGAAATCTCTTTTGAAGAAGCCGTCTATGGGAAAGAGGCCAAGCTCAAGATTCCGCGTTGGGAAGTCTGTGTGGACTGCAATGGCACCGGAGCCAAATCAGCCGCGGCTATCAAGGCCTGCGCAAGCTGCAAAGGCGCCGGACAACTTCGGTTTCAGCAAGGATTCTTCAGTGTCAGCCGACCATGCGGACAATGCGAAGGGACTGGACGTATCGTGACGGACCCCTGTACCACATGCCAGGGCCGCCAACGAGTCTACAAAGAACGCACGATCGCCGTGCATATTCCCGCCGGCATCGAAACCGGCATGCGACTTCGTCTCTCGAACGAAGGCGAGCACGGTCAAAATAATGGACCCGCCGGCGATCTCTATGTGGCCATTACCGTCAAGCCTCATTCGATCTTTCAGCGAAAAGGTCTCGATATCTCCTGCGATGTTCCAGTCAATCTCGTGACGGCTGTGCTCGGTGGGAAAGTTGAAGTCCCGACTCTCAAAGGAAATACCGTCATCAAGGTACCTCCCGGCACTCAGCATGACAAAGTCCTCCGCATCAAAGGGCTGGGAATTCCCAGCCTGAAGGGAGGCGGAACCGGCGACCAAATCTATACGATCAAGGTCCAAATTCCCACCAAATTGACGGCTAGACAAAAAGAGTTGCTGATGGAGTATGCCAAGGAAAGCGGCATGACCATGGAAACCAACGGCGACGGCTTCTTCGACAAGATGAAAACCTTTTTCGAGTAGACCCCTCCCCCATCTCCAGGGTCTGCATGCCCGTATTTTTCGTTCCTTCTGAGTGTATCAGTCAACAGACGATATCGGCCACAGGCGATGTACTGGTGCACCTCCGAGATAGCTTGCGCATCAAAGTCGGCGAAATCGTGCTATTCGGCGACGGAGCGGGCCGCCGCTATTGTACGGAAGTCACAGCAGTAACCAACCAGGCTCTGACCAGCCGAATTCTCGAGACCATCACCCAACCAGCACCGAAGGCGCCGGCCCTGATACTTGGGCAAGCCCTGCTCAAGGGCGAGAAAATGGACTGGGTGATTCAAAAGGCGACCGAACTCGGCGTGAGCAAGATCGTACCGATCAAGAGCCAGCACAGTGTGGTGCAACTGAAAGCCGACCGTGTGGATCATCAACTCGCCCGCTGGCGACGGATCGTTCTGGAAGCCGCGCAGCAATCTGAACAATGGCACGTACCGAAAATCGCCCAGCCCCGATCCCTCTCAGAACTCTTAGCCAACCATGCGACCAGCACCACACTCCTCATGCTTGCCGAACGCGATGAGGGGAAGAGTCTCCAAACGGTTGGACTACCACAAGGCACAAACGGATCCGTGCTGGCCTTGGTCGGACCCGAGGGCGGCTGGAGCAAGGAAGAAAAAGAGGTCGCCCAGCAGGCAGGAGTCGAAACCATCACCCTTGGTCAGCACATCTTGAGATCCGAAACGGCCGCCATGGCTACCATCAGCATTCTCCAATCGCGACTCGGGGAGCTCGGATAGATCCGTACGCCTCGCTCGTTTTTCCCATCGATCTGAACCGTCCCTCTGTACGCGACCCGCATGCACACATTTCAACACGAGGAACGGATTAGAGCGATGTACGATCATTTCTATAGTCCATGGTCGATGGTTCGAAGACTTCCTCTTCCTGTCACCAAAGCACACATCGCGTCGTGGGTCATGAACTTTTCCCAACGAAGAATGTCGAAGTGGGATCGCCCAGCCAAGAACCACGACTGGATCTAGCCCAGACGAAATCAAGCGCTAGCGGGTGGGTTGCAGCTGAACAATGGTCCCGTTCTCACCGCTTGCCCAGCCGGCGGTGGAATCAGGAAAACTGAGCCCAAATAAGGAATGGGGAGTGATGGATTTTCCCTCGCTCCACGTCAGGCCGGCGTCAGTCGTGTGATAGAACATGCCCCGTTCGCCGACGATCCAGCCTTCTCGTGGGCTGGTAAAGCGAATTTTCAACAGATCCGTGAGCCTTGTACACGTCTTTCCACAAGGCAAGGTATGATCAACCCACGTGGCTCCGCCGTCTATCGTCTGAAAGAGTGCTCCCGCATTACCAACCGCCCAGCCGGTTCTAGAATCCGTAAAAACAACATCGAACAAGGTCACGGCATGCTGTGTTTCTTGTGGCGTCCAGGTGATCCCGCCGTCGTGGGTCGACAGGACAGTCCCGAGTGCACCAACGACCGTCCCAGTCCGGTCGCTACGAAAATGCGCGGCATAGAGCGCGGCTGTCGTGCCGCTCGCCTGCTCCACCCAGTTGTCACCTCCATCGGTCGTATGAAAAATCGTACCGCCTCCGCCGACCGCCCATCCAACCGTTGGAGAAGTGAAATAGATGCCGTACAGCGGTTGCTGCGTATCGAGGGATTGTGAGGACCATGAATTTCCGCCATCGGTCGTGTGCTTGAGGAGGCCTGCAGCCCCAGCCACCCATCCGTTCAATGGGTCGACGAAAAACACGGAGGTTAAGAGGGAGGAAGTGCCGCTCGTCACCCGCTTCCATTTCTTTCCACCGTCGATGGTCCGCAAAATCGTCCCGCCGGATCCTACAGCCCAACCATTTTGGACCGATTGAAACTGGATGTTCAGCAACGTGGCTTTTGTGGTGCTGACTTGTGTGTAAATGGAGAGAGGGGAATCTGCGCTTCTCGCCATTTGAGGGAACCACAGCATGATGAGACAGAGTGTCACACACGCACGATGAAAGATAGGATGGCCCAAAAGAAACTGAAGCGCCATTATTGATTAGTATTCGCGTCCGGTCGGTTGTTCGTCCAGTACCCATCATCGGGAAGTCCCTTTGCTTCGATGGTGAACTGTCCGGCTTCGAGCGTCAGCCATTTCTTCGCCGAGCAGCAGGTCCCGTCCGGAAGCAGATCCCATGAACCCCGACGTACGACGAGTGGACCGGTCGCAAGGTCATCAAAGAAATCTCCCTTCTTCCCGATTCCATAGAGATTACGGTGCGGCACCTTGACCACGATCTCGTGATCGGTCCATGACTGGACTAACGCGGCAGAACCGTTAAAGAGCACTTCCGTCCGCGAGACATTCGACACGACGGTGTCGGTCACATCAGGTTCATTAATTTCAAGATCGGTTCGCCGTTTATAGGCCTTCTGATTCAATCCAAGATCGGCATGTTCGGCCGTCTTGAGAAACGTCCCGAATCCGCTTCCCTTTATGGTGACGGTGGCATCCAATCCAGCCGACTTCGGTTCATACGAGTCAATAACCGGCTTAACAACAGTGAAGTTCCCGGCTTCGACGGCGACTGTGCCCTGCTCGGCACAACAGAGTCCGGCTACGTTCGGTCTGTTGGCGCTACGGTAAATGACGACCTTCCCGCTTTTTGCGCTAAACGGGACCCAGACGTCGATACGATCGTCGTTCCATCGATACACGACGGCCGGCACTCCGCCGATCTCGACTCGATTTTCACCTGTATTAAAATCCGTAAAATTGAACGGCGTGGATCCGCTTTCCGAGTAAAACCCAAAGTGTTCCCCATTGATGCGGAGCAGCGTCCCGATAGGAGCACTGGCTGGACTCAGAGAAACGGCGCGTGGCATGTGCACCGTAAACTCGCCGACGACGCGCTCCCGTCCTTTGTATCGGAGCACAACCGGACCGGACTCGGCATCCAGTGGAACATGCACTACGATAAGATCATCCTTCCACTGGGCGATCGTGGTCGGTCGTCCTCCGATCAAGACCGCGTCATCCACCGATTCTTTGACAGAGCCAAATCCCTGACCGAACAAGACCACCTTCGTACCGACCGGGCCACTAAGGGGATCCACGCGCACAGAGGGAATCAGCTTTAGCGGAACAGGATTGCTAACCAGGTACTCGACGGGCGAGCAGCAAGACCCATTCGGAAGGGGATCAGATGACGCAAGACGAACCATCACCTCGCCGCTCGCGGCATTCGGAGGAATGACCAACTCGATCTTATCATCCTTCCAACGACGCGGACGGACCTTGACGCCACCGACCATCACATCATTCACACCGAACATCGTATTGGGATCTCTAGCTCCCGCGGACAGGCCGAAATGACGACCCGTAATCTGTAATGTTGCACCACGTTCAGCTTCGGCTGGTGAAATGGTCTCGATGTATGGAGCAACGATAGCCACATGTCCAGCGAGCAGATTCTTCTTCCCGATCAACACCTCAACGAAACCGCTCGTCGCTTTGAAAGGAACTTTAATTTCAATGGCCTCTGATTCCCATCGTTGCACCAACGCCGGGACTCCATTGACGGTCACTCGATTGAACTGAGTCGACTGAAAGCTCCCAAACCCTGTCCCGCTCAACGTCAACGTCGCCCCCGGAGTGACGGCCGGGGAAGAGAGCGCAATGGCAGCCTGCTTGGCGTATGTGAGTGCATCGCTCCATCCACAGAACATGAGCAGCGTGTATGTCAGCAACCTAGGAATGATCGACTTTCGATGCATAAATAGCCTATTGGAAAGTTTCAAAGACCTATGTAGGTTTTCAAGCGATGTCTGTTCGACTTTAACAAGCGAATTTTTGCGGAGTCAAGGCGGGCTAAGACATAATCTGGACAATCAGTTCGATCTCCACCGGAGCGTGGCGCGGTAGTTCTGCAGCACCGACGGCAACACGGGCGTGTCGCCCTGCCTCCCCGAAGAGTGCTATGAGCAGATCCGACGCACCATTAAGGATCTGAGGTTGCTCGGTAAACCCCGGACCGGATGCAACATAGCCGACCATCTTGACGATCTGTTTCACCCGATCCAGCGATCCGGTGGTGCTCCGAATAATACTCAGGCCGTTCAAGACCGCCACTCGCGCCGCTTCCACCCCTTGCTCGATGGTGAGACCATGCCCGAGTTTGCCAGTCATAATGAGCTGTCCATCACGTAACGGTAAAACCCCCGACAGAAAAAGGAGATCGCCGACTCGGACGACAGGAACGTAGTTCGCTAATGGCTTCGGAGGAGCCGGCAAGTCAAGCTGCAATTCTTTGAGACGTTGTTCAACGGACATGGTTGTTTCGTTCTCGTTCTTTATTACCCAGGCCTGAGCGCATCAAAAAAACTATCGCCGACCAGGAGTCGCTCAGCTCGAAGTGCTTCCACGATCGTCTGACCCACATCAGCGGCAGTTGGTCTGCTTCCCAAGTCGACCCCTTGCGCAAGCTTCGGCCCGCTTACAAAGACGGGAACATACTCTCGTGTAGACGTCCGGCCCGGCAAGGAGAAATCCCTCCCATGATCCCCCGTTACGATCACCATATCGCCAATGCGCAGTTTCTCGAATAGTTCTGGGAGACGACGATCAAACTCTTGCACGGCCGTGGCCGCTTGTGCAGCATCCTCAGATAGCAGATCCAGACTGGCACAGACAAGGCCCCTCGGCATCTTGCCTAGCATGACGATCACCTCATCAAACGCCGCCATTCCTGATGCAACCGGAAACGCTTTCGTGAATCCTCGGCCGCTGTACAAATCGTAGACTTTTCCCACGCCCATCGCGAGCTGTCCAGATCGGCTCAAGACGTCCAACATCGTCACACCCGGTGGTTCCACCACAAAGTCCTTTCGTCCGACCTGTGGGCGAAGTGCGTCATGCCCACCGGTGACCGGCTGAGCGACGACACGGACAAAAAGACCTGCATCTTTCGCCGCTTTTCGAATGTCCCGACAGCGCTGATGAAATTCCGATGGTGCCATGAATGATTCATGCATGGCTAAACAACAGGTATTCCCCCCATCGGTCCAAAGGATCGGCCCCCCGGTAGCCATATGTTCCGCGCCATATCGATGGAGCATCACCCCCATCGATGCGACGCTGTTGCCGATCGATTTCCGTCCTAAGATCTGTTCAACGAGGTCGACGATCTTGGCTGGAACGCCGGTGTTGCAGACCGTCGGGACATCTCGCTGGATCACTCCGCCGATTTCCCAGTACCCCACAATGGAATCTCTGCCAGGCGAGGCGAACGCGAGGCGTCCGAAGTTGCCGCTCGGTTGCCCCATCCTGCGCACGCCTTTGACCGACGCGACATGTCCAAGCCCAAGCATCTCGAAATTGGGTAAAGTCAATCCATCGACCGCCTCAGCTAAATGTTCGAGGGTGTTGGCGTCCGTATCGCCGTAGTCCCCGCCATCCGGCAAGGCACCAATTCCAAACCCGTCGATGACGAGAAGAATAATTCGATTGATCATAGATGCACTCTACCCAAATCGAGGTGGATGGAAGTAGAGACGTATGGGACCGACGGGGAGATCCGAGAGGACCTAGAGAAGAGGATTACCGCGTCATGCGATAATCCAGCTCGGGTTATGCCACACGCCATTCATGAAGGATCTTGAGGCTGGCGCTGGTGCCGATTCGGTCAGCTCCTGCTTCCAGCATCGCCAGGGTCGTCTTCCAATCACGGATACCACCCGAAGCCTTGACCTTTGCCCGCCCTGCAACACTGTCCTTCATCAACCGTACATCTTCAACTGTGGCACCCGCTTGGCCAAAACCTGTCGACGTCTTGACGTAATCTGCCCCAGCTTCAACCACCAGATGACAAGCGGTCCGCTTCTCCTCCTGCGTCAGGTAGCAGGTCTCAAGAATGACTTTGTGCTCGACCCCAGGTGTCGCCTTGACGACCTCAGCAATGTCGGATCGGACCAGGGTATGATCTCCCGATTTCAGACGGCTGACGTTGAGCACCATGTCCAAGACTCGTGCACCACGACCCACGGCTTCAACCGCCTCAGCCACCTTCGTCTTCGTCGTGTGTCCACCCAAGGGAAACCCAATCGGAATGCCGACGCGAATAGCCGTATCCGCCACCGCTTCGACGGCCTCATCGATATAGCATGGCGGAACAAACACAACGGTGAACTTGTTGTCTCTCGCCTCCTGGCACAACCGGAGCACATCGTCTTTCGTCGCATCCGGCCTCAACACCGTATGGTCAATCAGATCAGGCAGATCCCATCGAGACATCCGTTACGATACTCCTTTGACAAAGGCCAGATCGTGAGTCGTTGGCCTAACCGAGGTTTGCGACCGAGGCCCCCTTCTGAACGGACGCTTCTGGTACTTTTCGACGGCCCGATTATGTTCCATCAGGGTGGCCGAAAAGTGATGCGTGCCATCGTTTCTGGATACAAAGTAGAGGTATTTTGACATCGCAGGATACAGGGCAGCACGAATCGACTCAGCCCCAGGACTCGCAATCGGACCAGGTGGCAAGCCGGCCCATCGATAAGTGTTATAGGGGCTGGCATGGGAAAGATCTTTCTTGCGAAGGTTGCCGTCGAAATTCGGCAGACCGTAGATCACCGTTGGATCACTCTGCAGGGGAATGCGTTTCTTTAACCGATTGTGGAACACGGAGGAAATGTGAGGCCGTTCATCCCCCGATCCGGTTTCTTTTTCAATCACCGAGGCCAGCGTCAGGACTTGATGGACCGTCAAGTTCATATCTTTTGCTCTCGCCTGCCATTCCTCGGTCATGACACGTTCAAGCTGTTCTACCATCGTTCTCATGACATCCTTGGCAGGTGTGCCCTTGGCAAAGCGATAGGTATCGGGAAACAGGTACCCCTCAACGGTTTCTGCAGCTATTCCAAGAGTCGTTATGAAGGCCTTGTCTGAAGCCAGACTCAGCAACTCTGCTCGGTTCGTAATCTGCCGTTCTTCCAGGGCATCGGCGATTTGATTCACGGTATACCCTTCGGGAATAGTCACAGTGTGAAGAAGCACTCGACCGGTGAGCAGTTTGGAAAGAATGTCTGCCGGAGGCATCGCACCATTGAGTTCGTACTCCCCCGGTTGAATTTTGCGATCCGCTTCTTGTGACTTTCCCAGCCTGACAAACGCGGATCGACTTCGGATCAGCTCCTCACGTTCAAGCAAGGCCGCCACTTGGAGGAATGTCGCCCCTTCCGCGATCACTACGATTTTGTTGACCGCGTGATCAGACTCGGATAGGACGGGCCCTTCAGCCCATCGCATCATCTGATAGCCGACCGTTGCGGCGAGCGCGGCGACGGCGATGATTCCGGTCAGGAGTACGCGTAGCGTCATACGATTGGTTGCCTGCACTCTCTATCACCCACGGCTGCTCCATCCCGTCAACACCGTTGGTCGTTTGGTCGGCCGTCGAGGAAGAGGATTGTGCCTCAAGATAGCTCTGCAAAAGTATCGCCGCCGCGACTCGATCGACCACACCCTTTCGTTTTTTTCGACTGACGTCGGCCGCAATCAGAAGATCCTCCGCTGCCTTCGTCGTCATCCGTTCGTCCCACAAGACGATCGGCGCGGAGATCCCCGCCTCCAGCTTCACCGCAAACTCTCGCATGGCTAGCACGGCAGGCCCTTCGCGGCCATCCAGCTGAAGCGGAAAGCCTAGGACCACACACTCTACCTCGTGAGCCGTCACCAACCCCGCGACGTGTGCGATATCCCACGCCAATGCCCGCCGCTCGAAGGTTTCAAGAGGTTGCGCCGTCCACTTCAACTCGTCGCTGAGTGCGACGCCGATTCGCTTGGTACCATAATCGAGCGCGAGAATACGACCAGGCATGATTTTACCGCTGCAAAGCCTTTTCGACCAAGCCAAAGACTTTTTCCAACGCCGCATCAAGCTTGGCTGGATCCTTGCCTCCGGCCTGAGCCATTTCAGGTCGACCGCCGCCGCTGCCTCCGACTTCGGCGGCCATCGCTTTGATCAGATCGCCTGCCTTAACCTTCCCGATCAAGTCTTTCGTCACCACAACCAGCAATGAAACTTTCCCATCTCCCAAAGCTGCGCCCAGCGCAATCACGCCGCTCTTCAGCTTATCCCGCAACTGATCAGCCAGCGCCCGCATACCATTCACATCAAGCCCGTCCGTCCGTTGAACATGCACCGCCACTCCGGCAACAGTTTTGGCAGTCGAAGCGGCTGCCGATCCGCCGGCCATCTTGAGCTTGAGCTCTTCCAACTCCCGTTCCTTGTCCTTAAGTTGCGCCATCAGTTTGCGAGTCTTGGCCGCCAATTCAGATTGACCAACCTTCAACACGTCCGAGAGCTCACGGACGTCGGCTTCAAGCTTCTTCATCAACGTATAGGCCCCACTGCCGGTCTGAGCCTCGATGCGGCGTACACCGGCTGCGACACCTCCCTCCGACACGATGCGGAACAGCCCGATGTCCCCTGTCCGCCCGACGTGGGTGCCTCCGCACAGTTCCTTGCTGAATGATTCGACGCTGACCACCCGTACCTGCTCTCCATACTTGTCGCCAAAAAATGCCAAGGCGCCGTTAGCGACGGCATCTTGGATGTTCATGACTTCCGCACACACGGCCTCGTTCTTCCTGATCTCTTCATTCACCGTCGACTCGATGTCGTCGATATCGCGAGACGAGAGCGGCCGAAAATGGGCGAAGTCGAACCGAAGCCGGTTTGGCCCAACCAGCGAACCGTATTGCTTCACATGAGGGCCCAAGAGATCACGCAAGGCCGCATGGACCAAGTGTGTCGCCGTGTGATTCCGAGCAGCATCCTGTCTGGTGGAGGCATTGACGGCTAGACGCAGTTGCTCGCCTTCTCGGATCGTCCCCTTCTGAACGATGCCTTTGTGCAAGATCAGCATCGGGGCCGGCCTCGTCGTATCGGTAATCTCCACCAACCCTTCCGGGCCCAGTAATGTCCCACAATCTCCAACCTGTCCACCGCCTTCGGCATAAAAGGGCGTCGCATCCAGCGCGAGCTCCACTTCGTCTCCCTCCGATGCCTCCTTGACCAACTGCTCACCTTTGAGAATGGCACGCAGAACGCTGTCGCTCTCCAGCCGATCATAGCCGACAAATTGCGTGCTTCCTACGCGCTTTGCCAGTTCAGCCACCGCCGGACGGGCCGTGACTTGCTCAAACCCGCCGGTCTTGCGCGCGCGCGCGCGCTGTTCTTCAATCGCTGCATCAAATCCCGGCTCATCGACAGTCATTCCCTGCTCACGGCAGGCTTCGGTGATGAGATCCATTGGAAACCCGTACGTATCGTAGAGCTTGAAGACATCACCACCTGCCAGGACTGTGCCTCCGGCCGCTCTGGTCATTCCAATCATATCGTTGAGAATCGGCAAGCCTTGATCGAGGGTCGCGATGAACCGCTCTTCTTCGCCTCGCGTGGCTTCGGCAATCGTGCCTGCCGCACGGGTGACCTCGGAATAGGCCGCCCCCATTTGCTCAACCACCGATGTCGTCAACCCGTACAAGAATGGCTCAACAATCCCGAGCAGCCGTCCATGACGCGCAGCACGGCGCAAGATTCGCCGCAGCACATAACCTCGTCCTTCATTGGATGGCAACACCCCATCGGTCATCAGGAAGGCGATGGCCCGCAAATGGTCGGCCACGACTCGCATGGACCGATCTAACTGGTCGTTGTCGCCATACTTCACTCCGGCGCGGTTCGCAATGGCAGTCAACAGCGGCGTGAACAGGTCGCTGTCATAATTGCTCAAGACGCCCTGCGCGACTGCCACTAGTCGTTCAAGCCCCATCCCTGTATCGATACTCGGTTTCGGCAAGGGATGAAGGGTGCCGGCGGCATCCCGGTTGTACTGCATGAAGACCAGGTTCCAGATTTCGATAACTCGATCGCCCTCTCCATTTGGCCGATCGTCGCCAGGAACCACCGCCCCTTGATCAAAATGGATCTCTGAACAAGGGCCACAGGGCCCCGTGTCGGCCATCTGCCAAAAATTGTCCTTTTCGTCGCATCGCATGATCCGGGACGCCGGTACACCGATTTTCCTCCAGAGACGGTCCGCCTCTTCATCCTCCCGGAAGATCGTCACCCAGAGTCGGTCCTTCGCCAAGCCGACGGTCTCAGTCAAAAACTCCCAGCCGAATCGAATCGCGTCTTCCTTGAAATAATCGCCGAAGGAAAAATTTCCGAGCATCTCGAAAAACGTATGGTGCCGCCTCGTATATCCGACATTTTCCAGATCGTTGTGCTTGCCGCCGGCACGCAGACACTTTTGCACCGTCACCGCGCGTTTGTAGGCGCGCGATTCTTCGCCGAGAAACACCCGCTTGAACTGATTCATCCCGGCATTGGTGAACAACAGCGTCGGATCAGCCTGTGGAATCAGAGCAGAGCTGGGAACAGCCTGGTGGCCGTGCTGCTCAAAATAGCGAATAAAGGCACGCCGGAGCTCAGTCGCGCTATTCTTCATGGGCACATTCCTTGTTCATTTCTACCCTCGTCATTATATGATCGATCGTCTCTTCAGTGAAACCCCGTTGATGGAGCAGGCGCCCAATTTGGACCGGCGTTAACCGGCGTCCAGGCCTTTCCGCCTTTCTCACCACTCGTTGCGCCAAGGTCTCCTCATCAATCGATCGAAAGACTTCGGCAGCCACTTGGTCGGCCAAACGATCGGCAATTCCCTTTGCCTGCAATTCTTCCGTCAGCCGTTCCAGACCCACTGGTCGAGACACCAACCGCTTCTCAGCGTATCGCCGGGCATAGGCCGCATCATCAAGATAGCGGAGCTCAGATAGGCGGCGAATCGTCTGCTTGGCCCAGAGAGGCGAGACGCCGTGTGAGGCGAGAAACTGATCGATTTGCGCGGTTGTCCGATCTCGATAAGCTAAAAAGCGAACGGCGAGCCGGAAGACATCTTCCGGACTCGACAAGGTTGCGCGTGCACGAGCCGTCACACTCCTACTGCGATCGATGCGCCCGTTTGTCCTCGCTTCGTCCAACAGGCTTCTCTTCCTTGACTTCCTTCGCTTCCTTCGTCTCTTTCGCTTCCGATTTCTTCTCAGCACGAGCTGGAACACCGGCGGCTTCTCGAATGCGCGCTTCAATCTCGCGTGCCGTGGACGCGTTGGTCTTCAGAAACTCTCGAACCGCATCACGTCCCTGTCCGATGCGTTCTCCCTTATAGGAGTACCAGGCTCCGGATTTCTCAATGATCTTCTTGTCGACACCGAGATCCACCAACTCGCCGGTCTTGGAAATCCCCTCGGCAAACATGATGTCGAACTCTGCCTGCCGGAACGGAGGCGCCATCTTGTTCTTCACGACTTTGACGCGAACCCGGCTGCCCATCACATCCTGGCCCTCTTTAATCGACTCGATGCGGCGGATATCCAACCGGACAGACGAGTAAAACTTCAGCGCGTTGCCGCCAGTCGTCGTCTCAGGATTGCCGAACATCACGCCGAGCTTCATGCGAATTTGATTGATAAAGATCACCGTCGTCAGGGATTTCGAAATGGCCGCCGTGAGCTTTCTGAGCGCCTGCGACATGAGCCGCGCCTGCAGCCCCATATGGGCATCACCCATCTCTCCTTCGATTTCCGCGCGTGGAGTCAACGCTGCCACCGAGTCGATCACAATCAAATCGATCGCGCCGCTTCGCACTAAGGTTTCAGCTATCTCCAATGCCTGTTCACCAGTGTCCGGTTGCGACACCAGGAGATCGTCTGGTTGAACACCGAGTTTTTTGCCATAGGCGAGGTCCAGCGCATGCTCCGCATCGATAAAGGCGGCCACCCCACCCATCTTCTGCACCTCGGCAATGCAGTGCAACGTCATCGTCGTCTTGCCAGAAGCCTCTGGTCCAAAGATCTCAATAACCCGTCCGCGCGGCAAACCTCCGACCCCGAGTGCAATATCGAGCGTCAGTGAGCCAGTCGAAATCGCCGGCACATCGACCTTCTCTTCAGCTCCCAGCTTCATGATGGCGCCCTTCCCGTATTGCTTCTCGATCTGGGATAGGGCGAGGTCGAGTGCGCGCTTCTTGTCGTCTTTTTCGGACATACGAATCTCCTACGATGAAAAGAATGAATCCGAGCGATTATACCCAAGTGGGCAAGCGAAGCATAGCCTGATCTCAGGCAAGAGCGTCTCCACGTCGCCCGGAATCTTCCTTCCTGGCCCTCACCTGCATGCAGGCACGATCAGCCCTAGCCGATCCTACGGCTATGTATCTCTACCCGCACGAACAGGAGATCGATAATCTGCCGCGAAGAGTGAGATGAGTATTTTTCTTTGAAACATCGAACACGCCACGTACAGGCTCACAGGGAGATAACAGGAATGGAGCGCATACGATTTCGTTGGCATGTCTTTCGGCAGGTAACTATTGCGGTCGTTACGGTGAGCTTTACCGGATGCTCGATCTTTGCCCCATCCATGCAAAGGATTCAAGTGAGCTCCTCACCCGATGGTGCCACGGTCGTCGCCGGAGGAACACCGGTGGGGGAAACGCCCATTCAATTCGAAGCGCACAGGGGCAAGGACCTCCTCATTGAAGTCAAGAAACCAGGGTATCAGAGCCAATTCCGCACGACATCTCGCACCCTCAGCTCGATCGGGACGGTCGATGTCATTGGGGCCTATTTCATCCTCTTGCCACTCTTAGGCCTGTTGTCGTCCGGAGCATGGAAACACGATCCTGAAACTTATGGGTTTGTCCTGGAGCCGGAAAAGTAGCGTTCGGCTCTGCCTCTATGATAATGACCGGCCAAAGGAGAGGTTCTGGCTTGAGGATGAACATGGATGGTGATCGGACAACAATATCTCCTCTTGAGCTTGCCGGTCGGCGGTGGGGTTCCACTTCTGCTCCCGGACTACGCACACGAAATCTATCAGATTGACTTGAAGTTGAGTGCGGTCACTTAGCTGGCAAGCTTATGGAAAGAAATGCCGGTCATATCGAGATCTTTGCCGACACGGAATAACCGTTCGACGGCATCGCTGATCTTAAGGGCTGTCTGGCCAGGCACGCTTCTCGTCCCGCATCGTTCACACAGCATGGCTCTAACATTTTCGACGTCAGCATAGAATCCGCCGCGTTCAAAGTGCAACGAGGTCCTGCCCCGACGCATAGCCGCGCCACATTCGGGACACGTTTTTCTCTCTAACTCCTTCGTTTTTTTCGTACTTGGCTTCTTATCCATTGGTCCCTTTGAGGAATGTACGTGGTGACAATATCCACGAACTTCTTAGCACGGAAGTCTACCACAACGTGAATCGGAATCGCATCCGCATTGCATCCATAGATCAGACATCGGTGTCGCTCTGGATATCGCTCAATGATAGCCCCCGTCCGGATCACATCAAGCATGTCGGCCACGTTGATCCCATCCTTAAATCCCTCGGTTAACGCATGATCTGTGACAAAGAAACGGCCTTTCTGAATGGCAGCCCGAATGGCATCAATTTCCATGGCCGCCGCAGAATAACGAAACGCAGGAAGGTCGTCAAACTCCATAATCGGGTTGAATGCACAAAAACTCCTTAGACCTGAATCAGCGTCTTACATACAAACAACGGATGCCCCCTCTGCTCCGGGCAACACTCTCAAGCGCTCATAACCTGAAAACCAACCTACTCCATTCGCTTGCGCAGTGACGCTCAATGCGTATTGGAAAGCTGGACAGGACATCCCTCCAACATGACTGGCGAGACTAGTTCTTGGTTCATGGAATCACGAAAGGGAATACCACCGTATGAGGAACAAGTGAGAGAAGAATTAGGGTTCCCAACAGGGCGAAGTCAAGAACCGACCCCCAGCGTAGAGGAGCCTTCGAGATGGGCGCCTTCTTTTATGGGTTTCGAGGACTACCAGGAACCCATCCGCTACATCGCGCTAATAGCTAGAATTCTCATCATTCCCATAGGCATACCGCGAGGCATCTAGCTCGATAAAAAATACGTCGGTATCGGAGTGATGGCCAAACAGTGTCGTGCGAAGCCCTATGGGTGGGATATCCTTTAACAGAGCCGCCCCCCTCTTTTGTACCTTCGCCCTGTTTTCCTCAATCATCTTCACGGTGTTCACATCAAGCTTTTGGTTCTTATGTACAGCCCATGTTGCCCTTGTCCGACAAACCATCGTACCTAAGAGGTTGCCGTTCTTTTCTGGATTCACCCATGAGAATTCAGTCGGTGGTTCAGCTATAAAAACTGTAACCACCACGGCGCGTCCTTCTCCTGGGGCTGGAATCCAAGCCATCGGTTCCTTCTCTTCCGAGGCAAACTCCGCCAAGTCACTGTCCGGAACAAGGATCTGAAAACCTTTGACAACGGGACTACCTGGGAGGACCCATCGGTGCCAATGACGACTTGAAAATCCGAACTTCTTCGACTCGAACTCCTTGGTGAACCCAACGCTGCACCGTCGGTCCCGGTGCAGGCTGACCTTGAGGGTAGCTCCTATAGAGCGCATCGAAAGGTAACAGTCTCCCTTTTTGTCACCCCACATTCTCCAAGTGGAGCTGCGTCGGCCATCCTTCGTGCCAACTGCCCATCGCACCCCGTCACGAGGATGCAGGTCGTGCATGGTGTACGAATATCCCTCACCACCGATCGTTCGTGGTGTCATGACAGTTAGGTAACTCCCAGATTACCGGCACTCTTGCTTGTCCTTCAGTTATGAACGAGGGTGCGATGTCAGTACGCCATCGCCGAGCGGTTCATGAGGCCAACAGCTTTCCCTCGGCGAAAACTGTAGCAAACGGTGACGGGAACTCTGCAACAGCCACCTGATTATGCAGCTTTCCAATGAAAGCTGAGCTAGAAATTAAAGCATTTCTACTTGAGTACCGATAGTGTCACCATGACTAAGAAATCAAGTGGCAATACCAAGAGCACCCGGCAAAGTTGGGATGAGTATTTTTATGAAATGGCTAAACTTGTCGCAACTCGGTCTCGTGATGATTGCCCGGTAGGGGCGGTAGTTGTTGGAGAGGATCAGGTTGTAATTGCAACAGGTTATAATGGGTTGGCTAGGCGTGTTTCAGACTTGGAAGAGCGCATAGACACCAAGCCAGAAAAACTTCGCTGGACTGTTCATGCTGAAGCAAACGCGATATGTAATGCGGCTCGCGTTGGAACATCTACAAAGGATGGTACAATCTACGTTACAAAATTTCCTTGCTCAATGTGTTCAGGCTTGCTTGTACAAGCAGGTATACGCCGTCTCGTTACTCATGACACAGCTTTTTGGGGACATGATCCAAACGGCGACGATGGACAGCGATCATTGAGAATGCTAATGGAAGCAGGCGTAGAAATACATGCTCCAAATATAAATATTGGCGAAATTCCAACAGGCCGACGAGCTGCATAACGATGTGTAGACCTTGTTACGCATAAGTGCCGGATAGTTGAGTTTCTACCCATGTAGCACGCCACTTAGGTTCCTGACCAATACGCCCTAACAGTTAGCGCTTCAAAGAGTTGTGGTGACCTTCCCCTGAATCCGTGGACACCGGGTTATGCGACCGCCGCCTGTGCTTCATACTCAGCCGGGGACCGATAGCCGAAGGTCGAGTGGCGGCACTGCCGATTATAAAACACTTCGAGATCTTCAAAGATCTCCTGCTTGGCCTCTTCCCGTGTGTGGTACTGCCGATAATGAACGAGTTCCCGTTTCAAGGTGCCAAAGAAGCTCTCGACGCAGGCGTTGTCCCAGCAAGTCCCTTTGAGCCTCATGCTGGAGATGAGACCGTACTCCTCAAGGTCATGCTGGTAGCTCGTGGCTGCATACTGACTCCCACGGTCTGTATGGGGAGGGCAGAAAGGGGTCGCCCATCTCGAAGGCTCTGGTCAAGAGGGCACAACTCCCCATGCCCTCCGTATTCTGCGAACGGGGCGAGGTTTCACGCGACAACATTCGCCCTCGCCAGACCAATCGCGAGACAGCGTCCCATCCCGGTTGTCCACGTCAGTGGTGTTCGCTCTGTCCTGAGCCGCACCAGTCACCCATCAGGATCAAGGCCTCGGAGCGAGCTCGCGGCACGGATCAGCTCCAGCCCCTGGCACGTCGTGCCCCAGACAACCGTCGGTTCTCGGTCGCGTCCATCGTAACTACGCACAGGATGTTGGGCTACCAGCGCGCTGGTGCCAACCCCATTCTGGCTCACCACCGAGGCGTCTCAGTCCCCACGCTGCGTGGCGCGGGAGAAAACAGGGTGGAGACTGCGGCTAATCGGGAGTGCGGGGTCGCACCCCACCCCCTTTGCGAGCTCTCAGTTCCACCCCTCATCGGTTCGCAATCAGCCGAAGGCGCGTGACAGATTGAACGGCACCTGCTCGCGCAACATGTGATAACAGGCCCGTGCCAGTTTATGCGCCACGGCCTTGAGTGCCACCAACGGATGTGTCCGCGTCTGCTTCCGCTGATAATAATTCCGAATCACGGCCTCATAGCGAATCGCGAAGTGCGCCGCCTCGATGAAGGCCCAGCTCAAGTATTTATTGCCGTTCTTTGTATTCCCAGCTCCTTTGCGCTTGCCGTTGCTAAGATGTTCACTGCCCACGCAGCGGCAATAGGAGGCGAAGTGTCCAACGGTCGGAAATCGCCGGAGGTCGCCGATTTCTAACAGAATGGTGCCTGCCAAGATCGGCCCAATGCCCGGAACGCTTTGTAACAGCGCATACCCGGGCTGCTTCTGTTCGGCCTCGCGCACCATCTCCTCCATCCGCCGAATCTCCTGCTCCAAACACTGCAGGATAGTCAACGAACTCCTGACCGCGTGCACCTGCTCGGGAAACGACACGAGGGTTTGGATACTGTCCGGTGTGAGCGCCCGGAGGCGCGGCAGGGACAAGCGGGTTCCGGTCAGGCGCGTGAGCAGACTTTGCAGGCTGAGCACCACCATCGTCTTGTGTCGCACCAACTGACTGCGTTTCCGTAGGAGATCACGAACGGCGCGTGCGGCTTTGGGATAGATGTACCCGGTGGGGAGCAAGCCGAGACGGAGAAGGTGCGCGAGCCACCGCGCATCATGCTGATCGTCGGCGTGCTTTAGGCCACTGTACTGCGGTAGCGCTGGGGCATGGGCCAAGTGCACGCGATAGCCCGCATCCATGAGACCATCGACGAGCCAATACCAATTATAGGTCGATTCGACAACCACGCCCTGGATTGTAGCCCGATACGGTTCCAGCGCGGTGAGTACCAGCGTGAGGTCATTGCGCAGCCGCTTCTGATACAGCACCCGATCCGTCTCATCAATGACCACCACCACACTGCTGGTGGCATGAAGATCGATCCCAACATAACACATCATCACAACCTCCTCGGTTAAGGTGGATGAGAACGCCGCGTCGCACACGACGACTCTACACTCCACGAGAGGAGCCTTCGAGATGATCATCGGGAGTCTTTTCTTAGAAGCTCTTGGGCCGTCCCTATGGCCGCAGCGTCGATTCCATGTGAAACAGCGGCAGAATCCTGCACTGGTCCTATCGCGCTGTTAAGTAGGACACGCCTATCCCCTCGCCTCTCCTCATTTGACAGGCAATCCTTTCACTTCAGCGCGTCGACGAACCACTTGCCGTTTCCTACGCACGGTGGGCAGCACCCACAAGTCCGTTCATTTGACGGCACCTGATCCGTCGCTGTATGATACCGACCAGAATTCTGGTCTCCAATGAAAGAGGTCTTCTATGGCAAAAACCTTGTCGCTATCTGAAGTAAAAACTCGCCTCCCAGAGCTTGTGGCAGGTGTTCAAGAGCGTGAAGAGGAGGTCATCGTCACAAAGAATGGCCGTCCGGCTGCCATCTTGATCAATATCGATGAATATACCCGTCTCAAAGAGACCTTGGATGTCCTGAGCGATCCTGGACTGATGAGCCAGATTGCCGAAAGCCGAGCTTTTTACAAAACAAAACGCAAAGGGCTCTCGTTTGAAGACGTATTCAGTGAGCCTCTCACACCAAGTAAGAAGCGACGCACGGCGTGACTCCCTTCCGTGTGGACATCCCTCCCCATGTCGCAACAGTTATCCGCTCACTCCACCCCGATCTTAAGGCACTGATCAAGTCTGCCATTCGTGCGATTACCACAAATCCTGAATGTGGAGAACCGCTCAAGCGGGATCTTGCTGGATTACATAAATATCGCGTTCGCCGCTTTCGCATCGTCTATTCCGTCGACCAGAGAAAACGTATCGTTCGTCTGATGGCGGTAGGTCACCGTCGAACTATCTATGAAGAGCTGACCGAGCAGTTTCGACGAAAGACGCGATCATAGCGATTCGCCGATTGACTCCCCCACCCTCTCACTTATAAGTTCTTCCACCAACGCTTCCGTTACAATCCAAAGGACGCTCAATGCCCACATTATTTACTCCGTTGCAAGCTGGAGAAATTCTCCTACCAAACCGCATTGTCATGGCTCCCCTGACTCGTGTGAGAGCTGGCTCGACACACATACCCAACGACATGATGGTCGACTACTATTCCCAGCGCTCGTCGAGCGGGCTCATCATGACAGAATGTACGATGGTCGATGCCCACGCCTGCGCCTTCATGGGTGAAGGCGGCATTTACAGTCCTGCGCATGTCGCAGGCTGGAAACGTGTCACAGATGCCGTGCATGCCAAGGGAGGCCGGATCTTTATGCAAATCTGGCATCCCGGGAGAGCAGCCCATTCCCTCTTAAACGATGGGGAGCAACCAGTCTCTAGCAGTGCCAAGGCGATTCGCCATGAGATGACTCAGACTCCGCAGGGATCAAAACCCTATGAAGTCCCTCGCGCGCTCCGCACCGAGGAGATGCCACAGTATGTGGAGATGTTCCGGCTCGCCGCGCAGAATGCCAAACAGGCAGGGTTTGACGGGGTCCAGGTCCATGGTGCCCACGGCTATTTAATCGACAACTTCTTGCGTGATGGTGTGAACGCGCGAACAGATGTCTATGGAGGTTCTATCCCCAACCGTGCCCGGTTTCTGTTGCAGGTGACGGACGCCGTCATCGGCGTCTGGGGCGCCGGGCGTGTGGCCGTTCGGATCTCACCGCTGGTCCCATTCAATGACATGACTGACAGTCAACCAGACGCGCTGGTGACATACATCGCACAGGAAATGAGTCAGCGTAAGATCGCCTTTCTCGAAATCCGGCATGAGAATCATGCGGTGCCGGAAGAGCAAGCCATCTTGGTAACTGCCCGCCGACATTTCCAAGGTACCCTGATGACCAATGGGAGCTACACCCACGAGAACGGCGAATTCACAGTCGCCAGCGGAGCGGCCGATGCGATCGTCTACGGCCGTCCCTATATCGCCAATCCAGACCTGGTCGAACGATTCGCTAAGCAGGCACCGCTTAACGAGGTCAACTATGATCGGCTCTATGGCGGCGGACCTGACGGCTACAGCGACTATCCACCCTTGGCGCCATGATGCTTGATTCGTCCGCCATGACCACGTGCCCAACGTAACCTTCCGTCGAGAAAGGATGGAATTGATGGTACCGGCCCGCAAAGGAGAAATGAACGTGACGCATAGTGTTTGGAGCAGTTGGTGGACGATCATCTTCCTCGCACTTATCCTCATCACTGGCTGCGCCACGTCGCCTGAGGAACAACTGCGCAAGGCTGCGGCGGAAGGGAATGTCCTTCGCGTGCAGACCTTCCTTGAACAAGGAGTCAGTACTCAGGCAGCCGATGAGCAAGGGAACACGCCGATCTTCATGGCGGCCAAGAACGGGCACCGGGACGTGGTCGCCCTTCTCTTAGAACGAGGGGCTACGGTGACTCCTGTAAGGCAGGACAGCGTCTCACCGCTCTTCGTCGCGGGACAAGAACGACGGCTTGATGTACTCGCACTCCTTCTTGAAAAAGGAGCCGACGTCAACGTTCAGGCGCCGATGGGTGGTGTCACGCTGTTGCACATTGGTGCATTTCGAGGCGATCGGGAGATCGTCACACTGTTGCTCCGGCATGGAGCGGACAAGAACGCCAGAATGACGGCAGGCGAGCGCCCCGTGGATTTAGCCCGTACACAAGGACACACCGCACTCATTCCCCTCCTCGAGCCATGAGGTGCTGGCGTCTAGATACACCTTGCATCGCGAAACGCACAGGCTAACTGCGGCCACCCACCTTCACGTCCCATAGCTTGGTATAACGTGGACCGGTCGGCCTGAGATCACTTTTTATCAGCGCGAGTGACCCCACCGTGATTTTTCCCAACGTCAGAGGTTGATCACAGACGCCGCTCTGGGCCAGCAGTGGCCCCACCTGTCGCTCACCCATCTTGATCCGTGCCAAGGTCAGATGAGGGGTGAACGATTTGTCATCCGGCGCGACCCCCAACGAGCAGCAACAGGATTCAATATGTTGCTGCCAAGCCGAGAGCTGCTTGGCAGCGTCACTCCGCAACCACTCCTCAGACGGTCCGACCCACAGCACCCGTGGCTTTTGGAGCGTTGGAAATGCTTCGAGCCGTTCGATAGGAATCTCCATGGCTGGGCGAGGCTGATTGATGGTGGTTAGGGCCTCCTGCATCACCGGCAACAGTTTCTCGTCCGTGAGTCCCAGAAACCGGACGGTCAGATGAAACGAATTGGGCTGACCCCAGGTGATGCGAACGTCTTTGGTAACATGGGGCGCAAGTCGTTGTTTGATGTCGTGCTGCATTCGGACGAGGCCTGCCCGAAGGTCGTCACTGATCTCTATAGCAAGGAACGCTCGTATCATAGGTTGCCTTTGTTCATGAGCCACCGCCGGAGCATATCGAGAGCGGCCTGTGCGGCGCGCTGTCGAATCACGGATCGATCGCCATGAAACCGACACTCCTTCGTCATGGCGTCGTCACCACCATCGAGTCCGATATACACGAGGCCAACTGGTTTCGTCTCGGTCGCACCGCCAGGTCCCGCAATGCCTGTGACACTCAACGCCACCGACACGCCGGTTCGTTCACGCATCCCCTTGGCCATGGCCGCAGCCACTTCACGGCTGACGGCACCATGCTCGCGTAAGAGATGTTCCGGAACTCCAAGCAACTCCATCTTTGCCTGATTGCTGTAGCACACGACCGTGCGATCAAGATAAGAGGACGATCCCGGCACCTGCGTCAACCGGTAGGCAATGAGTCCCCCGGTGCAGGATTCCGCTACCGCAACGGTCCGTCCCTGCCCATGCAAGAGTCGGCCAACGACCTCTTCCATCGTATCCTGTCCCTCAGCATAGATCCATTCTCCCAATCGTGTGCGCACTTCCTCCGCCAATGATGTCAACGCATCTTCCTTGAGAGCCCGTCCTGCCTCCGTAGTCAGTGACACAAGGACCCCCGTTGGGGATGCGAGCAGCCCTAGGGCAACTGGCAGACTCTTCTTTATGAGTCCCTTTAACTTGGCATCCACGTCGGCTTCCGACATACCCCAGGTGTGGAACACTAGGCGTGTCAGAGGCTGCCGACCTCGGCTTCTGGAGGGCTGGAGTTGAGAAAGAAGATGGGGAATCACTGACTGCTCAACCATTGTCCGCATCTCACTCGGGACACCGGGTAAGGCAATGAGGTGTGTGCCACGCCATGCCAACGCAAAACCTGGCGCTGAGCCCACCGGGTTAGGTAGCACAGTGGCTTGAGACGGAATCAAAGCCTGTCGCAACTGTCCTTTATTCGGTATTCGTCCCCACTGCGCCAACCGCGCTTTCATTCCTTCAAGCGCTTCTTTGCGGCGTGCAAGTCGGGCCCCAGTGACGGCTGCGATCGCCTCCCTGGTACGGTCGTCGACCGTGGGGCCAAGCCCTCCCGTCAAGATGACGATTCCGGCACGGTTACAGGCTGTCTTCAAAACTCTCACGATATCCGATCGATTATCGCCGACAATGGATTTAAACCGCACTTCAACACCGATCGCACCAAGTACGTCAGTGATGAAGAGTGAATTGCTGTCTGTTCGGCCTCCCAATAGGAGCTCGGAGCCGATCGCAATGGTTTCTGCAATGAAGGACCGATCGTTTCGTGCACGCATAGACATGGCCAGGAGAACGTCTCTATTCAATCTGTGCAAAGTCGAGAGAGAAACTGATCTCTCCACCGTGCGCCGGATACACCGTAATGGTTGTCGTTGCCGATGGATCGAAGTCAGTATAAGCGAAGGACGCCACAATTTTTGCCTTGAATCGGGGATTTTCGGGCCATGCAGTGCTCCGTTCAGCTTGGCCGTCGAAACGAACCATAACAGGCTTAATGGTCTTTCCTTTTTGATCAAGCAGCATATAACTATCCGTCGCAAAGGATGGATCATCACCGAATATGACGGCATTCACCAGCATGGTCGGGGTCTCCATCACTTGGGCAATGTCCGTCGCACTTGGGTCCAGGCCACGCCTGGCCATATGTGTGGCCATCACGGACAAGCTGCCAAGTTTCGTCAGAAGGAACCCACCGGCTTCCAGCTCACCGGCGCCTCCGAAGCGGGCATACCATCTCTCGGGCGGCTGATACTGAGCACCAGCGCTTCTCCCTCGATCGAGGGCGGCCTGAATCTTCGTCTGTGATGGGTGCACTTCAATTGCTGTCACGGGATTGACGAAGTACAATGAGCATGCCGATACCCATCCTATTGCCCACCGCCTATCACAGTTCATGCGATTGCGACTAACAGAACCGAAGAGAGCCTGTCAATGAACGCTTCTCTGCCCCGTCTTCCCATTGACAAGACTGAAGCGGAAATGCTAAACGAAAGAAAAACACAATATGCGTTTTACTTCTATCTACTAAAGGAGCTTTGAATGTCGACTCCGGACACACCCCAGCCTGCCCAGACTCCTCGTCGGCAGTTCGTAAACTTCGTGTTTTACAAAGTGGATCCAGCGTGGCGCCGCCTGCCGGAGGATGTGCGCACTCAAGGCAAGCAAGAATTTCTACGAGCCGTGGAAGACTTCAATGGCAAAGTGTTGGTAGTTCCCTATTCAGCAGTCGGTATCCGTGGGGACTGTGATTTCATGCTCTGGCGTATCAGCTATGACTTGGATTTGTTTCAGGACATGAGTGCTAAAATCCTCGCATCCGGGCTCGGACAGTATTTGTCGACGCCGTACTCCTATCTCGCGATGACCAAGAGGTCGGTCTATGTGGATCACCATTCACATGCGGGACAGGAGGGAAAGCGCCTGACCGTGGTGCCTGGAAAGGGCAAATACATCTTTGTATATCCCTTCTTGAAAACGCGAGAATGGTTTCTGCTGACAAAAGCGGCTCGCCAGGGAATGATGGACGAGCATATCGAGGTCGGGCATCGATTCCCTTCCGTCAAGCTGAATACCACCTATTCCTTCGGGTTGGATGATCAAGAATGGGTTGTCGCATTTGAGAGCGACAAGCCTGAAGATTTTCTGGATCTGGTGATGGCGCTCCGCGAAACGGAAGGCTCGCGCTATACGTTGCGGGACACCCCGATCTTCACCTGCATCCGCAAAAGTCTCAAGGAAACCCTCGATACGCTGGGAGGCTAAGAGAATTCTCGAGGATTAACTTCCTCATCCTTTTTCCCACGTCATCGACATCGTGAAGGGCTTTCGGTCATAGGACCGGAGGCCCTTCTGCTTTGTAAACCATAGAGGCCGCGGAGGCCAAACAGATTTTCTAGCCTCCTCGCTTCACATCCCTACCAGAGTAGCCCGGTCTCGTATACTGTTTTGAAGCTCCCCCGGCTGAGAACCGCTTTGACAGCCTCACAAGGCCTGTGTTACCTCTAACAGGTACCTGATCGGGACCATCAACTCGTCATGGCTGATACGACTGCGCTGTATGCCCTTCGTTTTCCGGACGGCTCCGTAAGCCTGTATGTCGATGAGACTTACGCACAGGATCGCGGCATCGATCCATCACAGCTCGTACGGGTAGAAATCCCCCGAGAGATGTTCATTACCGGAACGATTCAGGATATTCGTGAATACGTGGCAGTTCAGCTTGAACGACAGCCACAGACAGGTACAGCCTAACCGTGGTATGGTTTTGCCTCCGCTTCATTTGATGAATTAACTGACGCACAATGACGAAGGCTTTGATTTCACCGACGCTGACCGCAGACTTGATCGAAGAGACCATTGCCGGCTTGCCGATTCAGGGCCGTATTATCCTTCGACTTCTGTTGCTCCAATATTTGGATGTGACGCACGACGAAATTCTCTTCATGGTCGCCGATCGTCCTGACCCTCGTTGTGTTTCTGGGAAAAAGCCCGTCACCACGATGACACAGGAATCGATCACGGCAATGATCGATCGACGGAATGAGTACAGCCGACGAGTTCGACTTCGCCGGGAGAGGACCTGGCTGCAATGTGTCGCGCTCGAACATCTCGCGTCTATGGCCGACGCCTTAGCGACTCGTGCCGCTGCGCTTCTGGTCGATCGAGGAGTTTCCTCCGATACGGTTCTCACTTTGAAGACACAGGCGCGTTCAGCCGTTCCATCAACCACACTGCGCCTGTTGGAAGAGGCTTGGGACAAGGACGAGATCACCCCCGACGAGTATCAGAACCATCGTCTCGTCGTTGAAATGCAAACCCAGCTTCGTTTTGCTGAGCGGTTTAAAAAACGCCTCGCTCTCGCGGAACGGGAACGTCAATCATCGGATCTGACCACGCTGCAGGACCATGAAATCGGTCATATCTGGGGAATTCCAGCCGGTACGCTTGCCGCCCGCAAGGTGAAGTTTTTGTCTCAGTATCTCCTAGCTATCCAGGCCAAATGTTCAGGGTCAGACCTTCGCACAGGCGGGAATCTCGTCCCCTCCCAGGATGTTTGGAAAGAAACGATGCGAGTGCTTTCCCAGCGTCCCATTGAACGCTCGATTCCCACCTACGACGGGCTTGAGCGGACTGAGTCTGCGTTACTTGAAAAGCTGACCGCTTATGCGACCCTCGCCATACCGGAAGCCAGCGAGACCAAATTTTGGAACTCGCTCGTCTATGGGGCCAGTTCAAATGCGATGCATACTGAAATTACCAGAACCTTGTTTGGACTTCAGCGGCTGGTGGCCATCCAAAAAGATGTCGACAGCTCTCACGAGGCATTAGATGACCTGTTGCTCGCGCGATCGAGACCGCCGTCGAAGGAGTCTCACACAACCTCTGGAGAACGAGAAGCTGGGCACGGAGAACTCACGGACTTACAACGCCAGATTCTGCATAACTTTATCGGAGAAGACGTCAGCGGCAGATTTTCCGACAAGTGGTAAATATACTCCGTTGCCAATCCGACGTCATTCGGTATAATTGGTTTCAATGAAGGTCATCCCTCTCCCCCATTGCCGTCGCATTTTTCAATCCAGGGTCTTCGGTCGGTTCCTCTCATATACCCTGATCGTCGCCATTGCCCTCTGTGGGGCCACACCAGCTCTGGCTGGAGGGCTCATTGAAATCGCCGAGCTCTTGGCCCATCCGGAGCAATACGATCATCTCGATGTCATGGTGACCGGGAAAGTGATGAATGTCCAACTCGCCACAAATCGTCAAGGACAACCGGCCTATGGGTTTTTGCTCCAAGACCCAGCTGGTACCCTGAAGGTCGTGAGTCTAGGGCAGGTGGCGGTCCATGAAGGGGATCAAGTGATTGTCGAAGGCATTTTTAGTCGTCTCCGCCAAGTCGGCCGTAAGATCGTCTACAACGAGATTAAGGCCATCTCTGTCAAGCCACTCACCCGCCTGAACCCGGACCTTGTCGGCTAGACAACTATAGTTTCAATCACCTTACCACGTTCTCGTGGGCAGCCCACTCCCCGATTCGACTCATTGCGGGAGTTTAAGAATCCAGCTTAACAGTCTGTCCGAGAGGCGGTCCGACAGTAGCTTTCTCATGAGCGCGCGAAGCTTGGCATCGGTTCCAACTAAATACCGGGTCCTGGGCGTCGATGCCGTCAAGGCGTCTTCCACCACCTTCGCCACAATCTCAGCGGAGATGGCCCGCTTCGACGCCTCTGCGACAACCTTCCGCACGGCGGTTATAATGGGCTGATACAGCGATCGAAGGTCCTCCTTGATTGCTACTTCACGTTCAGCAGCATCGATGGTCGATTTGTTCCAGATTGGTGTGGCAATGGCACCGGGTTCGATGATCGACACGTGAATTCCCCATTGTTGGACTTCCAACCGCAGGGCATCGGTCATTGCCTCGAGCGCAAATTTTGACGCCGAATAGGGTCCCATAAGCGGCATCGCTGTGAGGCCGGCAATGGACCCCATATTGATGATTCGACCACGAGCCTGTCTTAGTAACGGCAGAAACAATTGCGTGACCGCGACCTGCCCGATGACATTGACTTCGAGTTGCTGACGGAGGTCTGCAAGAGGGACAGCTTCCAGTGGACCGACCACCGCGATGCCAGCGTTGTTCACGAGGCCAAACAATCCACGTCCCTCTGTCTGTCTTGAGACCAGTGTCTGCGCCTTCTGAATCGTAGAGAGATCGGTGACATCCAGCTCAATAGGCACCAATCGTTCCGAGCAGGATTTTTGAAGAGCAACACCATCCTCTGCCTTACGCACTCCCGCGAAGATCCGATATCCCAATCGATCAAGATGCATCGCGCAGGCCGCGCCTATCCCTGTTGATGCTCCAGAAATGACGACTGCCCGACTCATTTCATTCGACATGCGCCCCTCATGGATATTGCCGGGAAGACCATAACAGGTTTAGACTCTCCTCCTCCAGCGTTCGAGACCTGTTTCTCGATGCGTTCGGTAGACACTGGCCCTCGTCTTCGGCTATCATCGGCACTCTTCGTTGCCTCATCGTGGCGGTGTAGCTCAGTTGGTAGAGCAGCGGACTCATAAGCCGCGGGTCCCCCGTTCAATCCGGGGCACCGCCACCAAACCAAGCTTCGGTTGACCCGTGCCCCATGCATCGTCTTATCGTGACTATTGCGCACGGACAAGATTCTCAAGCGCCTAGTTTTTAGTGCCGGCGCATGCGGTAGAGAGCCGTTCCTTCCTGGATCATGATGCATCCCCAACTACGCCAGGCCTACCAGAGAGAAATGACCGCAGCCGCCGAGGAGTACGAGATCGGTAACCTGAAATCCGCATTCACTCATCTTGAGCGTGCCCATATCCTTGGTCAATCCTTCCCGATCGCCCATGCGCGAGCCCACTGGTGGATGCTGAAAGTTGGATGGAAATGCCGAGACGTCGTCGAGATTACTGGTCAGATTCCGAGGATCCTTGGATCGCTGCTGTTCTCACAGATTTGGGTTCCGGCAGGCAATACCGGTGGCTCCCGGGTTCCCCCGTTCAAGTCGATGCCAATTCCCGATGACCTTCAGATCATTTTGGACAAGTACGGACGAGGCGCCAAGGCCGACTAACCACATCCCTTACTCCTCCCGCAATCCTTCCACGATAGGTTGCCGGGCTGCCCACCTCGCTGGAAAATACCCCGCCACCAACGTCGCCAGCGCGGCCAACAACAACGCCTGGATCAGCGAACCGGTCGGCACAATCATTTGGATGGTCCATCCAAATGATTGTCGATTGATGACCTTAATCAGGAGCAGTGAGAGTACGCCACCTCCGATCAGTCCCAAGGCGATGCCAACTGCACCAAGGTACGCCGCCTCCCACAGCACGAGCTGACGGATTTGTGTCGAGCTGCCACCAATGGCACGCAACGTGGAAAACTCCCGGCGCCGTTCGAGAACAGATGTGATCAGCGTATTCACGATCCCGAGCATGGCGATCACAACCGCAATGGCCTCCAAAACATAGGTCAACAGGAATGTCCGATCAAAGATCTTAAGAATCTCTTTCCGTAGTTCGACATTGCTGATGACTAACGGAGGAAGACCACCATTGGCTAAGGTGCTCAACAGTGCGGTCATTCGCGCCCTCACGCCATCGAGATTCGTTCCATCTCGCAGATACACTGGGAATACCGTGACGAGGTCATCGTGCCAGAGTGATTGGTACAGGGCCCGATCCATAAGCAGTTTCCCACCGTCAGTCGAATAGTCATAAAATACGGCCACGATCGGAAATCGTCGAACACCACTCGGCGTGATGACTTCGAGCATCGAGCCTTCTTCCACTCCCAGTCTGTTCGCCAACACCTCCGACACGAGCAGCCCACCGATCTCAGCGGCATGATTGAGCGATTCGGACGAATCACCGCTTCGCACAAGATACCGGCTCCATTGAGCATGTAACCGGAGATCACGTGAAACGACCGCGACGCGCTGGCCATTCACCTCTATACGCACATCACGGTAGCTATCGACGGCAGCAACATCGGGATCAGAGGCCAGGATGCCCAGCCACGATGCGGGTAAGCTCCGGCCGACAGTTCCTATTTCCGTGCCACGCAACCACATCGAGGGAGCGACGACAAGATCAGCCAGCACCGTGTCCGTGACCCACACTTCCACGGTATGGCGAAAACTCCGTACCATCACCAGCACCCCGATCATGATCGCGAGTCCCACCATGAAGGCAGAGACGGTGACTCCATTCCGTCCTGGATTGCGAGCGGCGTGCTCCACCGCAATACCTCTCATCACACCCGACACGGCACGTTCCCGTTCCATATATCGCCGTCGGCGCCGCCCGGAGACACAGATCGGAGCCAAACAGGCCAATCCCGCCAATAGACACAACGTTGCCGCATACCCCAAAAGCGGAACCCCTCCAATAGGCCCAGGCCAACTCAGGAGTCCTGCGCCCAGGAGTAACACCACACCCATAAAGGCGAGAGTTCCGACGCGTAGCTGTTGGCTGGCCTCATAGTCACCGGGGGCGAGAGCTTTCACCGGCGTGGTCCTGCTCGCATCCAAACTGGGACCGATGGCCCCGATCATGGATACGACACATCCAATCAGGATTCCTTCGATCACAATGCCACCTAAGAACCCCGTCCGGAGCAGGCCGCTCCCGCCGATTCCGACTGGAACATAGAGGTCTGAAATGGTCCGACTCAGGAGTGTGATCAGTTCGTGAGCCAACGCGATGCCTGCTGCGCTTCCGAGAACTCCCCCTATGACCCCATAGAGTGCAGCCTCCATCAGAAAGAGAACGGCAATCCGAGGCTGACTCATCCCGATCGCCCGATAAATGCCGATTTCTCGTCGACGCTGGGCGACAGCAAATGCCATCGTATTGTAAATCAGGAACATCCCCACCAACAGACCAACCCAGCTCAGAACGGTCAAGTTCATGCGGAACGCACCCAGCATTTGTTCAACTTGACTGGTCCGATTGGCAGGCCGCTCGACAGTCACATGGGGAGGGAGGACCGTTTTTATCCTCTCTCCCACGTCTTCAACGGACAGATTGGTCTCGGTAACGATATCAAGCCGATCAACCTTCCCCACTAGACCAAATGCGATCTGTGCGGCCGCAATGTCCATGAGGGCCATCCGTTCCCACGAGGAACTCCGATCTGACTCCCCGTGAAGGATCCCGACAACCCGAAACTGAAGGCGCCCGGTTCCGACTAAGAGATCGATGTCATCGCCGACGACAAGCTGCCACTCATTTGCCAATGCCTCGCCCAAGAACAGGGCTTGTGGATCGACCATGCGCATGAGTTGGTTTTCCGTCTCCGGCTGGTCTACCTGGAAGCCTCGCGCATGGAGTTCGTCCAACAAATCAAGCCCCAGGACTTGGATGGCTTGGCCGGGTTGATTTCCATGCATCCGCACGGCTGTTTGGATAATCACTGGAGATGCCGATATAACACCGGACACCATTCGCACGGACGTGACAACCTGCTCATCGAGTCCCGTGTCATCCCCAGCGACTTCCAACGTGGTCGGACCGGCCACCGTGAGGACAGCCTGTTCAAATGAGCGGAGAACATCAATATTTGCGGTTCGTACGGCGACAGACGCTGACACCCCTAACGAGACACCGACAATGGTGAGCAGCGTCCGTAACGGCCACTGTCGGAGATGGGAGAGGAGGATAAGGACGACAACCTTGATGAATGTGGGCATTACCTTGGAGAAAAACAGATTCTACGGCAATGGACGCATTTGGCACAGCCTGCAGGGGATCGAATTGACCGGGTCTCTGCGTATATCGGTCATTTCGTTTACACAATTTCCATCATTTGCTACACTTGCAACGAACATTGAGAAGGAGCCCCGATGACTAAGCACAAAGGTGTCGCTACCGCTCGATTGAAACGGACCGTTCGCCGCTCTAAGACCGCACCACACATTACCCCTCGGCAACGTGAGATCCTACGCCTCGTCGCTCTCGGCCATACCAATCGAGAAATTGCCGGGTCCCTTAAGATCAGTGTCCGCACCGTTGAGGTTCATCGGTTCAATTTGATGCATAGGCTCGATGTTCGGAATGTCGCACAACTTCTGCGTCAAGCACTCCAGCAGAACCTGTTGCCTCGCAATTTTAGCGGCAAGTAACATCAGAGTTCGTTGAGCCGTCCTCGGCATTCCTGAATCGACTGGTATCCTTTCCTCATCAGGACCGCACTCAGTTCTGCTTCAAGTCGACCGAAAACATCCAACCCTTCCTCAACTAACACCGTGCCGATTTGAACGGCCGATGCGCCGCACAAAACATGTTCGAATGCGTCGATTCCCTCAACAATTCCTCCGGTGCCGATGATGGGCATCTTCCCCTCAAAGAACTTATAGAAGGCTCGGACATTGGCCAATGCCACCGGCTTAATAATTCGCCCACCCAGCCCACCAAATCCGCCTTTCGGCTTAATGACCACCGTTTCTCGCTCCGGGTCCACCACCAATCCATTCCCTACTGAATTGATCAAACTTAGAAAGTCGACGCCGCATCGACCGAGCACCGCCCCCATCACCTGATGATGCGCCGGGTCAAAGTACGGGGGCAGCTTGACTCCCATCGGCACCGTCACTTTTGGTCGGACTCTCTTGAGGAGGCGCTCAGAAGCTTCTGGATCGTAACCAATCTGAGGTTTGCCGGGAATATTTGGGCAAGAAAGATTCACCTCAATGAGGTCCGGACCAGCTGCATTAATGAATTCAGCAATCGTGGGAAAATCGTCCTCCACAAGTCCCGCCACACTCGCGATGACGGGCTTCCCGAAGCGTTTCAGGTGAGGAATTAATTCCGCATAGGCTTTATATCCAAGATTAGGCAATCCCATGGAATTAATGGATCCACCAAGAAACCCGTAATAGCGTGGCTCAGGATTGCCTTGGCGCGCTTCGATCGTCATAGACTTGGTGACGATCGCCCCGGCACCGGACCGGCCCAGCGACTCAAGTTCATCCTGCGTCACGCACAGTGCCCCCGCTGCATTCATGAAGCAGCTGGGAAACGTAACGCCGGCGATCGTCGTAGACAGGTTCATCATAAATCGACCACACCGGCTTGTCGTGGTGTGCGGGAGATCAATTGTCCATCCCGCATGGTCCACGTATAGTCCCCAGCTTGCGCTGCTTGTGGACTATGAGTCACCAAGAGCACCGTTTGTCCTCCAGAGGTCGCCAGATCCCGAATGAGTGCCATGATCTCTGCTCCATGATGGGAATCGAGATTGCCCGTGGGTTCATCGGCCAGGAGGAGACGAGGCCGATGGGCCAACGCTCTCGCAATCGCAACACGTTGCTGCTCCCCGCCGGAAAGTTCCGCCGGCCGGTGGAGACGCCTATGGGACATCCCCACACGTTCCAATAGTTCGTCGACTCGCTTCCTGACCTCCCGTCCTTCATCTCCCCGTAACATCAGGGGCAATGCGATATTTTCTTCCGCCGTTAATCCATGAACAAGGTGAAAGGCTTGAAAGACAATGCCGAGTGTTTCACGTCGGATCCTGGTCCATTCATAACTGGTCAGCGTTGTCGTAGACCGTCCATCGAGTACGATTTCTCCTGAGGTCGGCATATCCAAACCAGCCACGAGGTTGAGCAGCGTACTTTTCCCACATCCACTCGGCCCCACAAATGCACAAAACTCTCCGTATTGGATTTCCAAGTTCACGTCCTGCAATGCCGAAACCATGGCTTGACCGCGTGCATGGGTTTTACACAAATGTCTCAGTGTAACCATTCGGTTGCTCACTCAGAAGCGACTACCCCCGACCAAACTACGTGTTCGCATTCCTATAGCACAACGAATCAAAGAGCGACAACCTTGACAGCCGGTAGCACTTCGCCATAAAGACATGGTCTCGACGGAAGACATAAGGTCAGGTGATGGACCGCCGTATCTCAGAATGGATGCCAGGACTCGTACGCCGCACGATTCGATTTGTGCTGCCGGTTCATTGTTCGATCTGCGGTTGCTCGCTGACCGATGATCCGACTCCTCATTTTTGTACCGATTGCTGGCGCACGATCGTACTGATGCCCTCCGCCCGATGCTCACGCTGCGACCGTCCGTTTCCGTCGGCCATCGCCACAGCCTACAGTCCTCACCACAGGTGCCAATCATGCCTCATGCGTCCACCTTCGTACACGAGAGCGTGGACTCTCTACCCCTACACCTCACCCCTCCGTGACGCCATCTGTTTATTCAAGTATCGCGGCAAGGTCTCATTGGCATCGGCTCTTGGGGCGCTGATGACCGAGCAGCTCCCTTTACTCGGTCGCGTGGATGTCATTATACCGGTTCCCTTGCACGCTGAACGACTTCGTCAACGGGAATTTAATCAATCGTTGCTCCTCGCTGATCAGATCGGACGCGCACTGGGTATTTCTGTCTCGTACACCAACCTCATACGCACAACCCCTTCTCCCCCACAAACTTCCCTCACCAAACAGAATCGCTTAAAGAACCTTCGTGGAGCATTCGCGTTGCAATACCCTGATGAGATCAGGAAGAAACGAGTTCTTCTCATCGACGATGTCTTCACAACCGGCACGACAGTCAACGAGTGTGCGAAGTCATTGCGTAAGGCGGGTTCATCCGATGTCCTGGTGCTGACGTTAGGTCGAACCCTGGATCATGATCTCATTCCAGATCGTGTTCCTGTTCCACACCGACACCCTTTCGAACCGTTCGGAGTCTAAACCCGTGCCAATATATGAATACCTCTGCCAACAATGCCATCGACGAAGTTCTATTCTGACCCTAACTGTTGGGTCTCCCGGTTCGGCTAGATGTCGCCACTGCGACAGCCCGCAAATGGATCGGCTCCTGTCCAGATTTGCTTCTCCAAAATCGGAAGACGCGAGGCTTGAATCACTGATGGATCCAAGCAAACTTGGTCATCTCGATGAGAATGACCCAACGAGCGTTGCTCGGTTTATGAAGAAAATGGGACAGGAAATGGGAGAAGATGTGAGTGACATAGAAGAAGCCCTCACGACCGAGCACCCCGGAGCTGAGGAATCAACCGACCATACCGACGGTCTTTGACATACACTGTCACATATTTTCGCTTGACATTTGATCGACGACCTCTAGAATGTCCATAAGTACTGGAGGGTAGCGTGGGTCTCGCCGGTCCAGTTGTGAAGCGGAATCATGCGGAGTTCCCCCAAAAGCGAACTGATGACGGCGACAGAAACATGCCGTTACCTCAAGATCACTCAGCGCACACTCTACCGGTATCTCCAAAGCCGGAAAATTCCAGCCTTCAAGCTGGGAAAAGAGTGGCGATTTGTCCGTTCAGACTTAGAGCAATGGATTCGAGACCGAACCAAGTCTTCCACCGGCTCCTAAATTAGGTTGTCAAGATGTTCGCTGGTGAGTACCTCTGCAAGTTGGATGAGAAGGGACGCTTTATCGTTCCCTCGCCTATTCGTGAACAAATTGAGGCCGATGGAGAAACGGTGATGTTTCTCAAAGGACCGGAGCAATCCCTATTGATCTATTCAACGAAGGAATGGGAGAAGGTCCTCGAACGAACCAGGACTTCGTTAGATGAGGACCAGAGTCGCCTTTTCATGCATTACGTGGTTTCAGAAGCTGGCCCATCTGACATCGATAAGACAGGGCGGATCTTGATCCCAAGCCGCTTGCGGAAGCTCGTCCCGGTCGATGAAGATCAGGAAATCATCCTCGTCGGCCTCTATCACAGAATGGAAATTTGGAACCCAAGCGATTGGCGTCGGTATATTGCCCGTACGGAAGATCGTTACGAGCAAAACATGGCAAAGATCCAAAACCTCCTGTAGCCCGAGCACATGTCATCGAGCCAACTCCCCCGTCACGATCGCACAACGATGTATCCATCTCGGACCATCGCTCATCGAACCGGGAGAGGGCTTTCCGCTACTTCACCCACTCGACCGTCTATGCAGCACCCGACAGTAGCGGTCGAATCCGACCGGTTGACCTCAAGAGCCGCCACGGGGAAGATATGGCACCCTTCGGTTGTCTCATCAAACGGACTCACCGTCACGCTACCGATCCCTCCCAGCATCAACCATCAGTATGCGACCGTCAACGGACGCCGTGTGCTCTCCTCTGCGGGGCGGGCCTACAAAACACAGGTCGGGCACCATGTATGGTTAGCCTTAGTACGATCCCCGTTCAAGGTCACCTTACTGGATCAACTCCTTTCTGGACCATTGGTGATCTCCATTAAATTTTTCTTTGCCTCCTCGCTGCGCCGTGACCTCGATGGAGGTCTTAAAATCACTCAAGATGCCGTCTGCGAGGGGCTTGGTATCAACGATAATCGCATTGTCGAAACCCATCTATACAAACATGTGGATAAGGCGAGCCCTCGTATTGAGCTCTCGCTTTCCACCCTTCCTCCCTCGCCCACGTTGCCCTAGCAACAGGTATCCTCATTCTCCACCTACAGTTTTCTTTCCTTCTGACCGATATACAAGTGTCTTACTTTCATGTCATGGAGATCACATATCCTACTCTAGATATGATGTCCCAGCGCATCTCAATCGCCGATCTGCAAATTGGCATGTATGTCTCCGCGTTAGATCTTCCTTGGTATCGCAGTCCGTTTCTTCGCCATTCTTTTCTTGTGGAACGCGACACTCAAATCAACAAATTGGTTCGAGCAGGAGTCCGAACCGTCACGATCGATCTCGCCCGTGGACTTGCCCCACACTCACGGCATGACGAAGCTGCACCATCGTCTCCCGCAGCCCACTTTTCGCCAGCTCCGATTGTCAAACAACCCAAACCTTTAGCTCAATTGACTGAAGAGTATAGACAAGCAAAACTGGCCAAGCAGCAACTGACCCAGGCTGTCCAGTCCGTATTCACGGCAATCTCCAAGACCGGCACAGTTAATACTCAGCAAGCCGCCGAAGCAGTCCAGGAAATCACCATCGTCACGAGAACCCTCACACACTCTTCTCTTTTTATGGCGCTGAGTCAGAATCAACCGGGAGAATCGATGCTGAGCCAACATGCCCTGACGACGTGCACGCTTTCTCTTGTTCTTGGCCAAGCACTTCAATTCAATCCCCTGGAACTGCAGGAACTCGCCACCGCCGCGTTGTTACACGACGTCGGACTCATGCAGATCAAATCCACTATCCGGCATCGTATCCATTCCCTGTCCGGTCTTTCTCAGACGGAGAAGTCTGAATTTGAGAGTCACCCCAATCGAGGGGTGCGTACGCTACAAGGACAAGGTGGGTTTGACGCTTCCATCCTTCATCTCATTGCCAATCATCACGCGTACCTTGACGACAGCGGGTACCCTCAAGAGGCCCGTGGGGAGTTTACCTCCGATCGCACTCGGATTCTCATGGTTGTCGACCGATACGATGAGATACTTACAGGATTTGGAGGGGCCACTCCACTGACATCACATCAAACCTTTCAGCGTCTTTATCAGGAAGTGCAGAAGGGAAAACTCGACGAACGCATTGTGTCGACGTTCATCACTCTGATCGGAATCTATCCGATTCATAGCCACGTCCGACTCAATACCCAGGAGGTGGCGGTCGTCACAGAACTCAACCAGACACAATTACATCAACCGATCATCACCATCACGCATCGACCCGGCGGAACAGAGTATCCCAACCCCCTTATCATTAACCTCGCTGAACAAGTCGATGCGCCTGAGCCGAGGTCGATCGAAACCATCATCCAACTGAACAATTGAAGAACGCTCCGGCAGCAGTTCCCTATTCGTAGCGCAATGCTTCGATGGGGTTCAGTCGAGCAGCTTTGTTGGCTGGATAGAGACCGAAAAACAGGCCGACGACGACGGAAAAGATAAAGGCAACCACCACAGCATCGGTCGAGATGATGGTTGGCCACCCGGCAATAATCGTGGTTAAGCGAGCAGCTAGAATCCCACACGCAATTCCTATCAATCCTCCCACGACACCAAGCGTCATCGCTTCGATAAGGAATTGCATCATGATGTGCGCCCGTTTCGCTCCAACCGCCATCCGGATGCCGATTTCCCTGGTCCGTTCGGTGACAGAGACCAGCAGAATATTCATGATTCCGATGCCACCGACTAGAAGCGAGACACATGCGATGACCATCAACATGATGGTCAGTGTTTCACTTGTCTCCTCCTGGACCATTCCCATCTCCACTTGCGTGCGAATCGTGAAATCATCAGGGTCTCCACCTTTTACGCGGTGACGAGATCTCATCACTTGACGGATTTCCTCTGTCGCGTCTTGGAGATCCTCCATACGTCCGGTGGATGCGTAGATACCCCCGACCGATCCGAGAAACATGGTTCCCAGGACTTTTCGCTCGGCCGTCGAAAAAGGAATAACAACGACATCGTCCTGATCTGAACCATACAGTGACTGTCCCTTCGGCGATAAGACTCCAATCACCCGGAGTGGGACATTATTGATGCGAATCAGCGCCCCTAGCGCTTCTTCTCCTGGTTCAAAAATTTCATTCACCACGGTCTGGCCGAGAATGGCTATAAGGGCAGCACTGTCCATATCTGTCTGCGTAAATGGACCTCCACTGCTTAACCGCCAGTCTCGGATATGAAGATAATTCGCCGAGACCCCATAAACCGGGCTGTTACAGTTACGATTCCCATGGACGATCTGCGTGACGTTTTTCATCGACCACCCGGTCTCGGTCAAGAGAGGAACTTTCTTCTTGAGCTCCATCGCATCCGCAACTGTCAAAGTCACAGCACTACCCTGTGCGCCTCGTACCCCACCCACTCTCGTTGCGCTCGGCCAGATCATGATGACATTCGTACCGATTGAGGCAATTTGCTTCCGCACGGCCTGCTTCGCCCCCTCACCGATACTGACCATCGCGATGACTGCAGCCACACCAATCACGATCCCGAGTAACGTCAGACCAGCGCGTAACCGATTTCGTCGAAGAATTCGCAGCGCCGTCACGATCGTCAGCCAGATGAACACCTAAGCCCCCGTTGCTTGAACATGATGCTTGGTGACACGGTCACTCTGGATCAGACCATCTTTGATCATAATTTCTCGGGACGCGAAGGCCGCAACATCACTCTCATGAGTCACCAAGATTACCGTCATACCCTCCTGGTTCAGTTCGCTGAGAATGTCCATGATCTCTCGGCTGGATTGCGTATCCAAATTCCCGGTTGGTTCATCCGCCAAGAGTAGCGAGGGGGTTGCGACCAATGCCCGGGCAATCGCCACTCGCTGTTGCTGCCCGCCAGAAAGTTGCGTCGGGGAATGCCCTTCACGACCGCGCAACCCGACACGTTGCAACGCCGCAGACGCGAGCGCCCGCTGCTCTCTTACAGAAAGTCCTCGGTAGAACAACGGCAATTGGGTGTTTTCCAACGCGCTGGTACGAGGAATCAGATTAAAACTCTGAAAGACAAACCCAATCTGCTGATTCCGAATCTCCGCCAACTGGTCATGGCGAAGACGTCCCGTATCAATCCCGTTGAGCCAGTAATGCCCCTGACTTGGCTTATCCAGGCAACCAAGGATGTTCATCAGCGTCGACTTGCCGGAGCCACTAGATCCCATAATCGCGACGAACTCACCCTGGTCGATTGAGAGACTCAACCCTCGCAACGCTTGTACTTCAACATCACCAACTCGATAGACCTTCCACATGTCTTTACAGACAATCAAGGAATTCACGACAAGAGACCATGGTCGAATAGACACTCAGCAACTATGGAGAGTTGCCCTTGCCTCCCTCGAATCAGCCCGTACTGACACCTTCTTAAAGATCCCTCGAGCGTGTGCATACCTCATCGGGAACGTGAACGCCGCTTGCTTCCAAAACCAGGCGGCAACTCACTGCCCCTCTCCTCACCTGACGGCTGCTCAAGACCAATAACCACCATATCGCCCTCGGTCAGACCTCCAGATAGGATTTCCGTACCAACACCATCCGAAATCCCCGTTTGAACCGGAATCTTCTCAAGGATTTCATTTTCCGTTAACTTCCAGACGCCTTTCTGTGTCAGCGCTTCATCGCTCTTCAACAGTGAACCTCCTGCGACAACACTCCCCGTTGCACTATTGACCTCAGGATGCTCTCTCTCTGCCTGTGGAGGTCTGAACCGAAGCGCCGCATTAGGAACCTTCAGCGCTTTGTCATTCTGGGCTACGATGATCGACACATTGGCGGTCATGCCTGGCTTAAGCCGGAGATCTGTATTATCCACGCCGACCACGACATTATAGGTGACCACATTCTGCACGTTGATGGGGGCAAGGCGCACTTGTCGAATAGTACCGGTAAAAGACTCACCGGGGTAGGCATCCACCGTAAAGAGGGCTGCTTGCCCCTCTGTCATTCCGCCGATGTCCGACTCACTCACGTTGGTATTGACCTGCATTTTGGTGAGATCGAGAGCGATGAGAAACAGGTTCGGTGTCGCGAAACTCGCCGCGACTGTTTGCCCCACCTCAACATTACGCGCCACAACAATCCCATCGATAGGTGACCGAATGACGGTATATTTTAATTCCTGCTCGGCCGCGCTCAACGCCGCCGTTGCTTGCTTGACCTGCGCTTCGGCAACCCGCAACTGTGCTTCCGCACTCTGATAACTTGTCAGTGCGACATCTACGTCGTTCTGCGCCACGAACTGCTGTGGCAAGAGGGACTGCACTCGCTCAAGTTCACGTTTTCGCTGAGCAAGATCAGCCTTAGATCGTGCCACATTGGAGCGTGCCACTTCCAAATTGCTGGCGGCTTGTTCTCGGCGCGCTTTAAACGGTTCGGCGTCGATGACTGCAACGGTTTCCCCAGCCTTCACTCGTGAATTGAAATCAACATGGAGCGCCTTAATCATCCCCGACACTTGCGTCCCCACCTCTACTAACACCACGGGATTGATCGTGCCGGTCGCACTAACGATAGAAATTACCGGACCTCGTTCCACGGCTGCCGTTCGGTAGTGCACCGGGACCTTGCGCTCTCCGTTAAAAAACACGTAACCGCCTATGGCCAAGCCGATTGATAAGATGGCGATAATTAAAAGACTTTTTCTCATGCGCTTGATTCACCACCCTCGAGAAATAGATCCATCCTATCAGGAAGACAGGAGAGAATCACCCCTGTGCCAGCACCAAGCGACCACTCTGTTCATCTCTGTCTTGGGTTAGACTACCATGGCTTCAATGGCAGACCAAGGAATGAGAAACCTTGCGGAAGGAAAGAATATGCTGCCAGACAAATTGAAGCGAGATCGTGGATCTACTTGGCGAGAAATCGTTCCAGAAACGTCGTCGACACGTGCCCCTTCTGAAAGTCCGGATCCTCAAGAATCCGACGATGCAGTGGGATGGTCGTCTTGATGCCTTCGATGGTGAATTCACCCAGCGCACGTTTCATACGCGCCATAGACTCCTGCCGATCACGTCCATGTGTAATCAGCTTGGCGATCATCGAGTCATAATAAGGCACGACGGTCGAGCCTGATTCCATAGCAGAGTCAACACGAACTCCAAACCCTCCAGGCGGACTATACTTCGTGATCGTGCCGGGAGACGGTGTGAATTTCTCAGGGTCTTCGGCGTTAATACGACACTCGAGACTATGGCCAGTGAGCACCACATCTTGTTGTCGTATCGCAAGTGGATGACCCGCGGCAAGACGGATCTGTTCCTTGATGAGATCAATCCCCGTCACCATCTCCGTGATCGGATGCTCAACCTGAATCCGAGTATTGACTTCCATAAAGTAAAAGTTCTTGTCCTTATCGAGCAGAAATTCAACCGTTCCAATATTTCGATACTGGGCTGCCTTGACGGCTTCAATCGCAACCCGTCCAATTTCTCGACGAAGCTTCTCATCGACGACAGGTGACGGGGTTTCCTCGACCAGTTTCTGATGCCGACGCTGAATCGAACAGTCCCGTTCTCCTAGATGGACCACTCGGCCGTGCTGGTCGGCCATGATTTGCACTTCGATATGTCGCGGTTCCAAAAAATAGCGCTCGAGGTAGACGCCATCATTGCCAAACGTCGACTTCGCCTCAGCCTGAGCAGCCTGAAACGCTCGACCTAAGTCCTCGACTCGGCTGACGACACGCATCCCCCGACCGCCTCCCCCAGCGGTTGCCTTAATGATGACGGGGAATCCTATCTGCTTGGCAGCCTGCAATGCCTCTTCTTCACTGCGCAACTCTCCTGGGCTGCCTGGTGTGACAGGAAGCCCTCGTTTCGCCACGATCTCCCGTGCCTTCGCCTTATCCCCCATCAGGGCGATATTCTCGGAACTAGGACCGATAAATTTAATACCGATCGACTCACAGACCTCTGCGAAATGAGCGTTCTCAGAAAGGAATCCATACCCGGGATGGATCGCATCGACTCCCATGATCTCAGCAGCACTGAGGACGTTGGGAATATTCCGGTAGCTTAAGGACGAATCGGCAGGCCCAACACACACCTTTGCGTCAGCCGCTCGAACGTGCAAGCTCAATGCATCGGCTTCTGAATGAATGGCGACAGTCTCGATACCAAGCTCTTTGCACGCTCGGATGACTCGCAGTGCGATTTCCCCGCGATTAGCCACCAATACTCTCTTGAACACGACTCAACTCCGACACATGGGTGAGGATTGACGTGAGAACAACCTACTTACACAGCTTTGGGGTCGATGAGAAAAAGCGCCTGACCGTATTCCACGGATTTCGTATTCTCAACCAGAATCTTCACGATACGGCCATCCACTTCTGACTCAATCTCATTCATCAGCTTCATGGCTTCAACAATGCACAGCACTTGGCCCTTCTTGACCGAATCCCCCTCTTCAACATACGCGTCGGCGTCAGGAGAAGGCGACCGATAGAACGTGCCGACAATTGGAGAAGTGACCGTAAGGAAACCGATGGCCGCTTCAGGTACTGGAGTCGTAGTTGAAGCGGAATGCGTTGGTTGTTGTGGCGAGACAGGAACCGACTCTTGTAGCACGGTTGTGGTGGCCTTAACAGAAGCCTCGTGACGGACACGGATGCGGGTCCCGTGGCATTCAAACTCAAGCTCGGTCAGGTTATTCCGGCGAAGCAGATCGATCAGTTCTTGAATTTGCTTGCCGGAACCTCCCGTCAGTGAGGCCTCAGGGATTGGCTCGCTCGCGATCTCTGGCATCACAATCCGGCGAGCCTTGACTTTGGATCGACGACGTTTCACCGGACTCGCTCCACATAGGACCTTGTGCGCGTGTCGATCCGGATTGTAGTTCCAACCTCCAGGTACAAGGGCACCTTGATCGTAGCTCCCGTTTCAACGACTGCCGGCTTGGTCCCACCAGATGCGGTATCTCCCCGCACTCCAGGTTCCGCATCAACCACCTTCAGCTCAATAAAATTTGGCAACTCGACCGCGATGGGACGATGCTCATAGATAAGAATCTTCACAACCATATTTTCCTTGAGCAGATCCGCATTCTCACCCAACTGATTCTTTTCAAATGTGAGTTGCTCATAGGATTCTGTATCCATCAGTGTATAGGACTCACCGGACGCGTAGAGAAACTGCATGTCCCGCTCTTCGAGATCAGGTTCTTCAAATCGCTCGCCCGATCGAAACGTTCGGTCCAATACGTTCCCAGACAGGTAACTCTTCAATTTGGTACGGACAAATGCCCCGCCCTTACCAGGCTTGACATGTTGAAAATCGACAATATAGAAAGGTTCACCTTCAACCATCAACCGAACGCCGCTGCGAAAATCAACCGTAGAAATCACTCCTCACTCCCTTCGATTACACACTCACCATTCAGTGATTGTATGACTGAAAACAAAGTCTACTTAGGAGCCGCAGGATGACTTTTGGGCAACCCCTTCGCTCCCATAGCCGCAATGTATTCATACAATCCCCTGAGCGCCAGCCGATATCCATTGGGGCCAAAACCGGCGATCTGTCCTAACGCGACCCCTGACACGTATGAATGCTGTCTGAACTTCTCCCGTCGATAAATGTTTGATAAGTGAACTTCAACGGTTGGTAGATTCACGGCCGCAAGAGCATCCCGTATGGCGACGCTCGTATGGGTATAGGCCGCCGGATTGATGATGATGCCATGATAGCCATGGCGCGCCTCCTGAACCCAGTTGACCAATTCCCCTTCCAGATTCGATTGGTGGATAACAAGCTCGACTCCGAGCTCACCACTAAGCTTATGAAGAGAGCTGTCGATCATCTCGAGCGTCTCGGTGCCGTAGATCGACTCTTCCCGACTGCCTAGTAGATTGAGGTTGGGACCATGTAGCACCAAAATCCGCAGCATGTTTCGTATGAAACCTCACGTACACACTACCACGCTGAACGAGGCATTCTAGCAGTCCCGATTCTAGGGGTCAAACCGTCGAGTCACGTAGAGGCTTTTGTGGGTGGGTGCAAAGAGTGTTGGGAGTCACGACGACGGGCCTGAACCGAACGGAGCCACTGCTCTAATTTCAGAACCACTGAGCTACTCCCCCGTTGCGGGTTCTCCAGGCCAAGAACCTCCCGAGGACGGGAATGAGTACTAGTTTCCCCCTGAGATATGAGGTCGCTATGCAGACCATCTGCTTCGTTGGCCGTGACCAATAGTGTACCACCTTTGGCAGAAGCTCGTGGCTCCCTGCTACCAGAACCCGAAGCACCGGCGTTCGATCGTTGCTCAGGAGTCGGTCCCTCCGTCTTTGTTGCTCCTGATTCCAGCGGCACCTCGAGCCCAGCTCGTAAAGCAAGCGCCTCTTGATCCTGTGGGTGCAATGCCAGAATGACATTGCAGGATTGGATCGCTGCGTCGTTCGCCCCCTGGGCGGCATACAGCTTGGCCAAGGTCCGATGGGCCCGTAGGTTCTCAGGGCTCAGCTTTATGGCTTCTTCTAGAATCGCTTGGGCTTTCACAGGCTGATTCATGTGGTCGTAGGCACGGCCTAGGGCCACCATGGCGGTGATAAAGCCCGGATAGGTCTTCAATCCATCTTCAAGAACTGCGGCAGCCTCTTCCCACATGGCGGCTTTTCCGTATTCCTCCGCCAAAGGGATAAACGCCTTTGATCCCGGCTCCTTGGCAAATGCCAGCGCCAACCGGTCAATCTCGGCTGCATTATTCGTCTTTTTGGATCCGGAAGCCATTTCCCTGCTCATTGCACTAAAACTTTTTGACAAGGCCTGACCAGACACAGTTCGTGCACAGCGGTTAAGATTTCGTCGGCTAACCGACGCTTGGACATCAACCCCAAGTCTCGCTGTTCGCCTCTCGCCGAGAGAATTATCGCCGCATTGTCATCACTGCCGAATCCCCCTCCTCCTGTTTGGGTCACATCATTGGCCACAATGAGATCCAGTCCCTTCGCGTTCAGCTTGTCTGTCGCATGGGACAGTATGTGCTCCGTTTCTGCAGCAAATCCCACCATGATTTGCGAGGTTCGACGCGCAGAGAGCATTGCGAGGATATCAGGCGTTGCTTCAAGTTCAAGAACCATGTCGGTTTTCCCCTGCTTCTTCACCTTCTGCGCGAACGATTCTTTGGGACGAAAGTCTGCGACGGCTGCGGCCATAATCAGAACGGTACAGGTAGGAAAATGTCGGAATAAGGCATCCGCCATTTCTGCGGCAGTGTTCACGCGGACCGTGGTAATTCCCGGCTCAGGACTTAAGGATGAGGGACCTGAAACTAAGATCACCTCTGCGCCACGGGCCTTGGCAGCGGCTGCAATCGCATATCCCATCTTTCCTGACGAACGATTGGAAAGAAAACGAACAGGATCGATGGGCTCCTGTGTCGGGCCCGCAGAGACCAGGACAACTTGATTTTGCCAATCACATCGTGAAGCCATCGCGCTATCGACTGCTGCCACAATTTTTGGCTCCTCGGATAACCGCCCTTGCGCAATCTGCCCTGAGGCTAGTGGTCCGACTTCAGGATCGAGCACCACGACCCCACGAGATCGAAGCGTCTGCACGTGCTGAACGACCGGAGGGTGTGTCCACATATCCCCATCCATCGCAGGAGCGACAATGACTGGGCAGCGAGCGCTTAACAGCATTGTGGTTAACACATCGTCGGCAAGCCCAAGAGCGGCCTTTGCCAGAAAGTTTGCTGTTGCAGGTGCCACAAGCACCACATCGGCGCGCTCCGGAATTGTCAGGTGGGCCATCGGTTCATGAGCGTCGAAAAGATCGGTGACCACTCGCTCCCCTGACAGAACCTCAAATGTGCGGGGCGTGACAAACTTCGTCGCGGCCTTGGTCATCACCACAGACACGGTGGCCCCCGCACACCGCAAGGCTCGAAGCACGCTGACCGCTTTATAGGCCGCAATGCTGCCGGTTACTCCCAGAACAACCCGCTTGCCCGATAGATGGGTGACTAATCGTGCCTCGTCCAAATCTTTACTCCTCGGTCGGCGTCACCACAGGTTGGGTGGTATCATCGACGTACACGCTGAGTTCCTTCTTGATTTCGCGCGCATCTTCTCCCGTCATCATCGCTATGCGCTCGGTTTCTCCCTCCTTCCCACGCTTAGCTTCCTTCATCGCATCGCGCGCCTCCTTGCCAGTGAGGTATCGGATATGCCCCCTTAACACCTCATCAAGAGCAATGGTGGTTTCTTTCGTAAATCGAGAGGACACGGCCGACTTGGCCCCTTGGGTGAGATGTTTTGCACGTTGCGACGCGACGATGACCAAGCGATGGCGAGAATCAAATTCATCGGTCGTGTACTGCGGCAACAAGCTCAGCATATCGATCATAATTCACCTTGCTCCTGCTATGAAGTGGTTGATGGCTCCCGTTCTGCTGCTTCGACATTCGTGTCACGGATAAAACTCTGCTCAAACCAACGCATATCCAACCGCCTGGTCTTGAGACGTTCGGCTAGCACAATACTCTGTAGATCGGGAAGAGATCGAGTGAGATCATCGTTCCGCACGATGTAGTCGTACTCCCGGAAACACCATATCTCTTCTTTCACCTTCCTCAATCGGCGAACAATTTCTTCGTGAGAGTCTGACTTTCGATTCTGCAGTCGAGTCCGTAGGATGTCCAAAGACGGAGGTAAAATAAAAATGCAGACCGCATCGTCAAAACTTTTCTTAATTTGGAGGGCGCCCTGCACGTCAATTTCAAGCAACACATCAACCCCCGCTTCCATCTTCTCCATCAGAGGCTTCCGCGGGGTCCCATACCAATGGCTGTACACATGGGCATATTCTAAAAACTCGTTTCGGGCAACCATACCCTGAAATACGTTCTCATCGACGAAGAAGTAGTCACGTCCGTGTTCTTCTCCAGGACGAGGCTTTCTGGTCGTAAACGACACGGAATGCCAAATCGCAGGCACAGACGTGAGGATCTGCTTGCACAGCGTCGTCTTTCCTGCACCAGATGGTGCTGAGACGATGTACAGGATTCCCCGACGGCCTGGAACTTGACAATTTACCGTTGGAGTGGATGAGTGGCTATCTGCAGACATCACGGTACTCATTCGACATTTTGCATCTGTTCACGTAGACGTTCAAGCTCGGCTTTCATTCGGACAACTTCCGCCGTGATCGTGACGTCATTTGCTTTGGATCCAATCGTGTTGACTTCACGGCTCATTTCCTGAAGAAGAAAATCCAATGTCTTTCCGACCGGTTCCGCACATTGGATAGTACCGTCAAACTGTATCATATGCGCGTTTAATCTGACCAATTCTTCCGTAATGTCACACCGATCTGCGTATAAAGCCAATTCCTGGTTGAGTCGAGGGAGGTCTGGGATAGAGTCGCCCAATAGTTTCTCGACACGGACCTTCATACGCTCGAAGGCCTCCTGAGCAACCAGGGGTGCGCGAGCAGACACCGTCGTTTTCGCTTCGTGCAACCGTTTCAGCCGATGACGAATATCCTCAGCGAGAAGCGCTCCCTCCCTCTTTCGCATATTCGCCATCTCCAGAACAGCCTGACGTCCTAGTTTCTCGACCAATCTGGTTAGCTTTCGGTCATCGGTCGGCTGCTCAGAAACCACAACCACATCCCGTAATCCCGCCATCAATCCGATATCAATGACCCCTTTCAGCTTGAGGGTGCGTTGAAGCGTACGAAGCGCTTCATGGTACTGTTTGGCCAAACCAACGTCAACCTGGAGCGAGCGAACGTTACCTCGACTTCCCTGCAGGATGACTGTGAGGTCGACTCTCCCCCGCGCACAATGTTGCTGAATAGTCTTCTTAAAACCTTCCTCTAAGCTAGTCATGGTTTTCGGCAGTCGAATCGAGGTTTCAAGGAAGCGATGATTGACTGATCGCACCTCTATCGTAACGGTTCCATCTGACCATGCCGCCTGTTGTCGGCCGAACCCCGTCATACTCGTGATCATGTCGATACTTTTCCTTCCCACCCGCAGACGTCATGAATCGGACACACAGGGCAGCGTGGCTTTCGTGCGAGGCAGATATAGCGGCCATGCAGTAATAACCGCTGGGACACACCAGTCCACTGGACTTCAGGGAATACAGATTGAAGATCACGCTCAATTTGTTCGGGGTTGCTTGAGCGAGTCATCGACAACCGGTTAGCCACCCGCTTCACATGTGTATCCACCACGATCCCAGGCTTTCCAAAAGCCGCTCCAAGCAGAACGTTGGCCGTTTTACGACCGACACCGGGAATCGACGTGAGTTCCTCCATTGTATCGGGCACCTCGCCGCCGAATCGCGTGACAACGGCATGCGCACAGCCGATCAAGTTCTTCGCCTTGCTTTTGTAAAACCCCGTGGATCTGATGAGCTCCTCCAGATCACCTACAGTTGCGTTCGCCAGAGCACGGGGAGTGGCGTACCGTTTGAACAGTGCCGGCGTCACTTGGTTGACCCTTTGATCGGTGCACTGGGCTGACAGAATGGTTGCAACCAGGAGCTCCCATGGGGAACAATAGTTCAGTTCTACTTTCGCGATAGTGATAGCAAGGAGCAGCCGCTCAGCGATCTGCTTAGCCCGGCCCATCACCACCTGCTTCTTCTTGTTCTTTGCTCCAGTCACAGCAGGCTGATTCTGCAGTGGTCAGCGACGAGACGCAAGCGGCAGCGCATGATCCTGTTCAGTCACTTGGCACGTCCGGTCAGCCGAGGCTGATAAAGATCGCACATATGTTTCCAATCGAGCTAGAAGAGGACGCAGTGTGGTTGGCTGAAGTGCTGAAATTCCGATGGCTCCGAACCGCCGGCACAGCACTTCGACCTGTTGTGCCGGTGCCTGATCACATTTATTAAACACCAGCCATCTCGACACGGAACTAAGCCTCAACTCATCGAGGATAGCCTCGACCGCTGTAAGCTGAATCTCGATATCCCTCGCATTAATATCGACGACATGAAGCAGGAGATCCGCCTCTCGCAATTCATCGAGTGTGGTCCGGAAGGCGCCAACTAACTCTTGCGGGAGATCTCGAATAAATCCGACCGTATCTGTGATGATGACCTCTCGATCTTCAGGAAACCGCAGACGTCGGCTGGTCGTATCGAGCGTCTCAAATAATCGGTCTTGTGCGGCGACATGGCTTTTGGTCAGTACATTGAGGAGGGTGGACTTGCCGGCGTTCGTATAGCCCACAAGCGACACGACGGGAAGTCCATATCGGTCTCGACGAGCTCGTCGTTGGTCCTGGTGCCGTTCAAATTGAGCCAGATCTCGCTCCAAATGCGTGATGCGATTCCGCACCCTCCGTCGATCGGTTTCCAATTTTGTCTCACCGGGGCCTCGAGTTCCAATACCTCCTCCTAGCCGAGACAATTGAGTACCTTTTCCCGACAATCGCGGAAGTAAATAGCGTAACTGGGCCAGCTCGACTTGTACCTTCCCCTCACGACTATGGGCTCGTCGGGCAAAGATGTCGAGAATCAGTTGTGTGCGATCGATAACCTTGATATCGGTCATTTCCGAGATTGCTCGAAGTTGAGCCGGCGATAAGGTTTGATCAAAGATCACCATATCCGCACCTCGATGCAGCGTCTGGATCAACACCTCCTTCATCTTGCCGCTCCCCAGAAGATACCGCTGATGCCCATCCGACGTGCGTTGCGCGATACGATCGATCACCGTCACATCGGCTGAGGTCGCAAGCTCCGCCAACTCCAGCAAATATTCTTCCTGCTCGGCCCGGCTCTTAGCTGAAGCGCTCACCAGGATGGCCGATTCCTTGCCGTCGCCAACCGCGTGATGGGCACGGGCAACCTGCAACTGAGACTCGAGGTCCTTAATGAACACATCGAATGGGGTCGTGAGGTTGTGGAATGGAATTGATTTGAGGACCTTGAACAATTGCCCGGTAGGACCAGGAGCCATAAGATGGGCCATATAGATGTTTCCTATATGCCCGTCCTCTCTAACGGATAGAATGCCGACCAAATCCAGCCTCAAAAACGCGAGATCCGTCAGAACTTCTTGGCTTAGGGGTTGGTCATGCAGTTGAGTGCGGACGAAGCGTAATCCTCGAAGCGATCGAGGGCTCGCTCGGAACAGCGTCATCGTTGTAGAAGACAGAGTCAACTCTGTTCCCACGATCACTTCTTGAACCTGACCTCGTCTGGTCAGCAACACTCCGAGAGGACGACGAATGTCAAGGGTAAGCTGCGCCATGGCTTTCGCCAGCTCCGATGACACGATCTTGTCGATTGGGACTCGACGCCGGTACAGCCGTTCGACCGCTGCCACCTGACTCGCTCGAAGTCCTGTGATCTGCCCACGGATGTTAGAAATAGATCGTCTCCTTCTTAGGGTCGGAACTGTCACGTCCCCGAGGTTCCATTGCAATCAATGTTGGGGCACCCATCGAATCAACCTCCACACCGATCGATGGTTGTGCTCCGCTCATGAGCAGTTGACGTCCTACCGCTGCAATCATTGCAGCATTATCGGTGCAATATTCGACCGGAGGAAGCGCTAGACGAATACAAGACCGTGCTGCTCGCTCATTCAAGAGCATCCGCAGCCGTGAGTTTGCAGAGACACCGCCGACGACTGCAAGAGCATCCAGGTTCCCCCGTTCGAGCGCGACGAACGCTTTAGCAACCAAGACGTCCACAATCGCTTCCTGGTAACTCGCCGCCAAGTCGGCGATCTGACCAGGAGACGGAGCACCCACCCTGTCACGCAACTTGTAGAGCAAAGAAGTCTTGAGGCCGCTGAAACTGAAGTCTAGGCTGTGTTTTCCGCCTCGGAATCGAGGGAAGGCAATCGCTCGTGGATCCCCGGAACGGGCGACCCTATCAATAGCCGGTCCCCCCGGATAGCCGAGTCCAAGCATCTGGGCCCCCTTATCAAAGGCTTCACCAGCAGCATCATCGCGAGTGCGACCGAGTAGAACACAACCTCCGTCAATTTCGTGACGATAGAGATGCGTATGCCCCCCCGATACAACCAGAACAATACACGAGACCGGAAACGTCGGGTCTGCTAGCCACGCCGAGGCAATATGCCCCTGCAGATGATTGACCCCAACGATTGGAATTCTCAATCCATAGCTGAGGGCCTTGGCGTAACTCGTACCGACCAACAACGCACCAGCAAGACCAGGTCCTTGAGTCACAGCGATCGCGCCAAGGTCGCACTTCGAGACGTGAGCCTGCGACAACGCCTGTTCTACAACCTGATCGATCATGCCGAGATGGGCTCGAGCCGCCAATTCGGGGACGATGCCGCCAAATTTTTCATGGATGCCTACCTGAGAAGAGACAACGTTCGATAACACCGTGCCCTCGTGATCAATGATGGCAGCCGCCGTTTCGTCGCATGAGGACTCAATACCAAGCACCAGCCCAGGGCGCCACCTAACACGACCTGGAGGTTCTAATTGATTAGACAGAAGATCGATCTGCATAAGCAGCCCACACACAGACCTAGTAATGAAACGGCCTCTGCGGTGAATCGCCGCAGAGGCCGTTTCAGATTAGATAGAAACTCTGGTACTCACGAAGGCATTAGACTCCGGCCATCGCCTCCTGCTCTATGAAGGTTGGTGCTCCGTCCCGAAGCACGACTTTCACCTTCCGACTCTCCTTGAAGCGCCCTCTGATCAGTTCATCCGAAAGCGGGTCCCCAATGGCACGTTGGATGGCTCGCCGCATGGGTCTGGCTCCGTACAACGGTTCATACCCTTCCTGAATCAACCATTGTTTGACCTCGTCATCGACCTCAATCTCTATTCCCTTGTCCAATAACCTAAGATTCAATTCACGAAGGAGAATGTCCAAGATAGAGTAGAGCTGCTCTTTCTCCAGCTGATGGAAAATCACAATCTCATCGATTCGGTTCAAGAATTCCGGGCTGAATGATTTCCGAAGCTCACCGAGGACCTCATCCTTTTTCTTCCGTGCCGCTTCACCTTCTGTGCTCTGGAACCCAAGAGACACGCCTTTTTGAATCATCTTGGTCCCAATATTGGAGGTCATGATGACGACGGTATTCTTAAAATCAACCTTTCGGCCCAGACTATCGGTCAACACCCCATCATCCAACACTTGCAGTAATACGTTAAACACGTCGGGATGTGCCTTTTCAATTTCATCGAAGAGTACGACTGAGTACGGCCGACGACGAACTTTCTCGGTCAACTGTCCTCCTTCCTCGTACCCCACATAACCGGGAGGAGCTCCGAATAGACGAGAACTCGTAAACTTCTCCTGGTATTCCGACATGTCGACGCGAATCAATGCGTCTTCGCTGTTGAACAAAAACTCCGCCAACGTTCTCGCCAATTCTGTTTTCCCGACACCTGTCGGCCCGAGGAAGATGAACGAACCAATCGGCTTTTTGGCTTCCTTCAGGCCGGCTCGAGAGCGACGGATGGCACGCGCTACCGCAGAAATGGCTTCATTTTGTCCGACCACGCGTTTATGTAAGAACTCTTCCATTCGCAGCAGCTTGTTCGATTCCTCCTCTTCCAATTTGAAGAGCGGGATCCCGGTCATTTTAGAAACTACGTAGGCAACATCCTCTTTGCCGATCACAGGCTTGTTCTTTTCCTGATTCTTTTTCCACTCTCGCTTGGATTCATCAAGCAACTTACGCAGCCGTTCTTCTTCCTCACGATGTCGAACCGCCTCCTCGAAGTTCTGCATGGAGATCGAGAGTTCCTTCTCGCGCGCGACCTTCTTAAGTTCCTGCTCCATCGCTTTCAGTTCAGACGGAAGGGCGTACGTTTGGAGCTTGGCACGAGAACCAGTTTCATCGATGAGATCAATGGCCTTGTCTGGTAGGAACCGATCGGTAATATACCGATCCGACAACTTCACGGCCTCGACAATGGCATCTTCCGTGATTTCGACGCCATGATGCTCCTCATATCGATCACGAAGGCCTTGGATAATACGGATCGTTTCATCGAGATTGGGCGGTTGAACGTAAATCGGCTGGAATCGCCGTTTCAACGCCCCGTCCTTTTCAATGTGTTTACGGTATTCATCCAGGGTTGTGGCCCCAATGCATTGAATCTCACCGCGTGAGAGAGCAGGTTTCAGCATATTAGAAGCATCGATCGACCCCTCCGCAGCTCCCGCCCCTACCAGCGTATGAAGCTCATCAATAAAAATGATGATATTCCCAGCTTGCACGATCTCCTTCATGACAACCTTGAGGCGTTCTTCGAACTGCCCGCGATACTTGGTCCCTGCAACGAGCGAGCCAAGATCCAACGCAATGACCCGACGGGAGAGCAGGTTATCGGGAACTTCAGATTGAATGATCCGTTGAGCAAGTCCTTCCACAATCGCCGTCTTTCCGACACCGGACTCACCGATCAACACCGGATTATTCTTACTTCTTCGGCTCAGAATCTGGAGGACGCGTTCAATTTCATCGGCCCGTCCGATCACAGGATCCAGCTGACCCTCTTGCGCCAACTGGGTCAGATCCCGACCGAATTCGTCAAGCGCCGGCGTATTACTCTTCCGATCCCTCTCTCGTGGCGCTGACTTCCGCAAGAACGTCACGGTCAATTGCCGCGCCGTGAGAAGATTGGCACCTAAGCTCCGAAGGATTTTCCCACCGATTCCTTCCTCTTCACGGAGGAGACCAAGAAGAAGATGTTCACTGCCAATATGATTATGACCCAGCAACCTCGCTTCCTCGACTCCGTACTCGATTACTTTCTTCACTCGGGGACTAAAAGGGATTTCCCCGAATGTCATCGTCGTCCCTCCACCCGGCAGATTCCGTTCGATTTCTAGCCGGATCTGCTCTGTGGATAATCCCATCTTTTTTAAGATCATCAGCGCAATCCCATCCGACTCACGGAGGATCGCCAAGACCAGATGTTCGGTGCCGAGGTAATCGTTTTGATGACGTTCAGCTTCTTCCCGCGCAAGGATGATGATCTTTCGACCTTTGTCAGTAAATCGTTCGAACATCCTGCCTCCTCTTAGTGAGTGCACACATTGGCTGCGCTGGACCAAAACCCTTGAAAAATCTTGACCTAATTCTAACCACAGTATGATTGAGAGTCAAGGTTGAGAGGAGAACAAGACTGGTGACATAACAACATCAATTGCATGGTTCTCAGTCCTGCCAAAATCTATATCCATCAAAATAGGAAGAGACTTCTCATTGACATAAAAAGAAATATCTCTATACAATCACACCCATTTTCTCCTCTATACGCACACCGAATGACAAGCAAAAGCATTGGTATTTTAACTAAACCGAAATTTCTAGAGGTCAAGAGTACGTTATTAGGGGTAGTTGCCTGGCTCCGTGCCCGCAGCATCGACGTCCTGCTTGATACAACATCTGCAGCATTGCTGAACGAGCCAGGTGGTATGCCGAAAACCCAACTGGCTCAGAAGGCAGATGTCCTCTTGGTATTGGGTGGAGACGGGACCATCCTGAGTGCCGCACGCCTCGCAGCGGAACGTAGCATTCCCATTCTCGGCGTCAACATGGGTGGTCTTGGCTTTCTGACAGAAGTGAGGCTGGACAATCTCTATCCCTCGCTGGACCGAGTATTTGCCAACGATTGCATCCTCGATGAACGACTGATGTTGGCAACCCATATCCATCGCCATGGAGAAACCGTCGCCCGAGGGACTGTCTTGAATGATGTGGTCATCAGCAAGGGTACCCTCGCCCGCATGATCGACCTACAGATTTCGATCGACGGTCAATTCGTCACGAACCTGAGAGGGGACGGCCTCATCATCGGAACACCCACAGGATCCACCGCCTACTCACTTTCTGCAGGGGGGCCCATTATCAATCCTGGCGTGCAGGCGCTCATTTTGACACCGATTTGTCCACACACCTTGAGCCATCGGCCACTTATCGTACCGAGCAATGTGGTGATTGACGTTACCCTAACGAGTCAGGATGAAGGATCGATGGTTACGCTCGACGGCCAAGTCGGAGTCGCCATTATTCAGGGGGATAACGCAGTCATCAAAGCGTCAGACTATCGGACCCGATTGATACGTTTTCCGGAGAGCCACTACTATGAGGTGTTGCGGGGAAAGCTAAAATGGGGGCACGGATAACGGCTTCAACCCCGACTAGGACGACTTCCTCTGTTCAATACAGGCCAGCATGTCCTGATTCGCTGTAAATTTGAACTCCCCGATACAATCGGTTTTCCCAGCGAATGAGCGCTCCGCCACTTCAAGCGCCCGCAGCCCGTTCACATCAACCGGACGACTCTGTCGCGTTCTGAGCAGCGAATGTAATTGGTCCAACACCGTCTTCGCATCCCCACCCGAGTTCTTGGTCGACAGATAGCGCTCCACAACCTCTGCGCACCAATCACCGTCGCGCTTCGCCACACCGACAAGGCCTTCACTCGCTTTTCTGGCCCAACCAGCGAGGAAAACACCATCCATCACTTTCCCGCTCGTCTCATCGTAAGCCTGAAAAAGCGCGTCGTCAGGATCGTTACCCGTTTTGTTGGGGTTCGTAATAAATGTCCCGTTCTTGTAGGGAAGCCCGACAGTCTCATCGACCTTGTCGCCAACGGCGAATACGACCGCATCACAGGGAAATTCATAGTACTGCTTCAAGCCGACCGCGACGGTATCCTCGCCTTTTGGATCCAACCGATTATCCTCCATTTCAAGCGCACGAACACGATTGTGTCCGTCCACCAAAATACGCTTTGGGGAAGCCAGGAAGCGGAAGCCCATTTTTGTTTCTGACACCGGAGGCTCGCACTTCGTGAATTCGTCCGTAAAACCTTTTAACACATCATCATGGTTCTGCCCCACCGTAGCCAAACGCTCTTTGATCCGCTCGAACTCACTACGGATCCCTTCCAGATCCATATTGGCACAGATACTACGGATCTCCTTCGGGTTGTACTTTCGTTCCACTGGGCCTCGTCGGACAATGGCCGTAACCCGCTCGACCTTCTTATAGCGAACCAACCAGTGAGCAATGTCCACCATCACATCCCCGGCACCAATCACACAGACATGCTTTCCCACTTCAAAGGGCCGGTCGCCAAAACCAGGAAGGCGATTGTAGTGATACACGACATCTTTCGCGTGGAACACACCCTGCGCTGAATCTCCCTCCACTCCGATCGCTTTCGTTCCTTGCGCCCCAATGGTGAACACAACCGCGCTTGCTCCAAGTCCACGCACATCATCAACCGTGAGGTCTTTCCCGTTTCCAATCGAGACATTGCCGAAATAATGCACATTTTTCTGCTGAAGCAGCTCCCAGTACTGTTTCTTAAGACCACCCCGGAGTTTTAATTTAGATGGGAAGATTCCGTACTCGGCCAACCCGCCGAACCTGATGTCTCGATTGAGAATGATGATGTCATGTCCGGCTTTCGAAAGCGAACTGGCGACGGCCATACCGGCTGGCCCTGCTCCTGCAACAATAATCACATGTGACCGCGATCCACTCATAACAATTACCCTTCACTCTATATGATCGAAAAGCTTGGAATATTAACGATTCGCGGACTGTAACACAGCGGTTCTCGCACTGTCAAAATGAACGACTCGCACGCGCATCTACTTGCACGACTCGGTGTAGTCATCTAGAATCCGCCCACTTCTGCCCTTGAGGCAAACCTTGTCGAGCGACTATCAAATGGCATACACCTAATCATTATGCCTATTGGTCAACCACTCCCCGCCTCGTTTGAGGAGGTCCAGACTCCCCCAGTACGTTATTGCCGAGTCTCAACCGCTGACCGATCGTTCTCCTTAAAACAGTTGAATGCCGACCAAGCCTATCTCGTTCAGAACTTTGAGGATGTAGAAGACCTCGTCGCTCGTGGAGCCGATAGTGCACGCATTGCCATCAGCGACCACATACCCCCCGATGGTCCATCTCCAGAATATTCCCAGCTTGCGCTCGGCAGCCCTCTTGTCCCCAACTCACCATTTACCTTCGACCAATCGATCGTCATTGTGCTTCCAACGTACAACGAACGACCCAACCTTGAAGCGCTCATCAATGCGATTGGTCACTATCTAGTCGCTGATATTTTAGTCGTCGATGATAATTCGCCAGATGGAACCGGACAACTCGCCGATGAACTGAGTTGCAGACATGGGCACGTCCATGTCTTGCATCGGGCACAAAAACAAGGGCTTGGGCCAGCCTATTTGGCGGGGTTTAACTGGGCGCTCCAACGGAAGTATGACCGTATCATCGAAATGGATTGTGATTTCAGCCATGCACCGTGGGACTTACCCCGCTTGGTGCACGGCAGCAAAACCGCCAACCTGGTGATCGGCAGTCGCTACGTGCCTGGTGGGGGCACCGATAACTGGGACGCCAGGCGACGCCTGGTCTCTCGCTGCGGCAACACCTATGTCAGGCTCTTTTTAGGTCCTATGATCCATGACTGGACAGGCGGATTTCGATGTTATCATCGCGACCTATTGATGAGGATGCGCCTTGAAACAGTAGGCGCGAAGGGATACGTCTTTCAGGTAGAGCTGGCCTGGCGGGCGGTTCAACTCGGAGCAGACATTCGTGAACTACCCATTCGCTTCAGCGACCGCGTCCAAGGCCAGAGCAAGCTTGGCTGGCATTCCCTCATCGAAGGACTCGTTGAGGTGCCGAAAATGTGTTTTTGTAATTAACGAATCGATAAGGCCCTTCACAACCAGTTTCATGTTTCAAGCAAGGACCGAGTGAGGAAACCGACGGCCCCTGAGTTTCGAGTTTCGACAGATCAATGACAAGCTCATCCTTGGCGTTCGCAAAGATTACATCGAGTATGCTGGCTTTAGTGGGAACGACAGCCTCCGTGGACTGAAACCGCAAGTCAAAGCCTTTTGCAGCGGTCGGCCGCATGGGATATCGGCGATCATAGATCATCCCATAGGCCGGAATACCATAAATGATGCGCCAGTTGCCCAAGAGCATATGCAGTTCAGTCCCGTGAATGTAGAGTCCGCCGGTCGTGATAACCCGCCTCGCAAAGGTCAACGGTTCGCTGAGATAGAATGTGACTCGTTCGTTGTAGTTCGCCTCAGCAAGCGCCTCTGCTATACGCACCGATAACAGTGCCAATTCCTCGTCCGTGAAGGCTGGAACCAAGGGAGACTCGCCCCGCATCCATCGTTTTAGTGCGATCCAATGCTCTTGAACCATCAATCCCGACAAGATCGTACGTAATTTGTCAGGTTCGATCACAAAGGGGTGTGCATGATGAGTTGGAGGCCATTCCGCCAGGACTTCCGAGTCTTCTTCCAATCGCACGAAATTAACCGGGTCCTCATAGATGATCCTCGACGGGATGTGAGGAGCGGCACAACCAGCCAATACGAGGAGAGAGACAAGAAGTCCCACTGAGATGAGCCACGTCCATTTCGCATGCATGATCACGAAAACCTAGCGCTCACTGATCGTGATGGTCATCTCCGCACGCTCTAACGGATTGTCCCGCCCATCCCGTTTCATGTTGACGATCGTATCGGCGACGTCCATCCCGCTCTCGACCTCTCCGAAAACCGTGTACTGCCAGTCCAGGAAGTTGGCATCCGAGACACAAATGAAGAACTGTGATCCGGCACTATCGGGATCGTTGGCTCTGGCCATCGAGACGATACCACGCTTGTGGGGCGTACTATTGAATTCGGCCTTCACTTTGTAACCAGGTCCACCCATCCCATGTGAAGAGCGGTCCGCGGTCTTACTATTGGGGTCTCCCCCCTGGATCATGAAACCGGGGATGACACGGTGAAACGTCGTTCCATTATAAAACCCTTCTTTGGAAAGCTTGATGAAGTTGTTCACGTGACCTGGCGCCACGTCCGGATGGAATTTGAGTACGATCTCCCCGATCGGTTGTCCCTTGCTCGTGACCGCGATGGTGGCCCGTGTGTTCTTCGACACGTCACTCATGAGGTTTATCCTTTCTATCTCTTATCGAAAGAGAAACGGAGGTGGGGCAATTCCGACCTCCAGTCCTTGATTCACGGCTATCCAGGAAAGACCATCGTCACTGCGGAACACCCCTGAACTCGTTCCTGCATACAGCCCTCTCTCACCTACCCCCAGTAATACCTGAATGGACAGGTTTGTGAGACCTCGATTCAGAGGTATCCACTGTTTCCCTTTATCAACCGTCTTAAAGATTCCGTGCCCTGTGGCCACAACCATGGTTTGGTCGCTCAGAACGATGCCACGGATGGAGTCATTGGGAAGGGCCCTACTGATGGGACGCCAGGTCAGTCCGCCATCTGCGCTGCGAAATACTCCCCCATCGAAAGTCCCAGCCAAAATACTCTGGTCCTGATCGATCACCAGCACACGGATGAAGTTTTCAATCATGCCTTCATGATCTTTTAGACCCTGCCGGACACGAACCCACCCTGAAGAACGAGGGCTCAGTCGAAAAATCCCTTTTCCTGAGGTGCCTGCGAACAATGTTCCGTCTGCGGCCCGTGCAAGCGAATGGACCAACGTATCATCAAGCCCCGTCGTGACGGGCACCCAGCGATCATCGGCACGGCGTAGGCGATATACGCCGTCGCCCGTTCCGGCATAGAGCTCATGATCGACCGTCAGAAGCGATTTGACTTCCAGCCGTTTCAGTCCCTCATTCACAGGCTGCCACGTAGTGCCTTCATCACGGGACCGGAACACTCCCCCGCGAAACGTTCCGGCATACACGACCCCGTCCCCCGTGACCGCCAAACTCAGGATAAAGGGATCGGTGACTCCATCTCCCACAGCATTCCACGTGGCGCCTTGATCCATGGTCCGAAACACGCCATGTCCAAACGACCCTGCATAGACAACACCGTCTTCACTGATCGCGAGCGCCTGTACGCTTGTCGCAGACTGTTCTGAAGGTCCCGAGGCCACCGAAGAATCGGCCACCATCTGTGCTGTCGATGCTACCATCGCGTTTCTCGATCGAGGCTCATCCCCATGCGCCATTCCAAGAACCCCACCAGTCCATAATATGAGGACTAGCCAGGCAGCTCGTCCCGGTCTATTCGAAATGCCAAGGAGCTTCATCGCATTCTGGTTCCTGCCGTTTTGAACGGCACATCAGGGTCAGTCGGCAAATCCATCCCATCATGGTCCTGACTTCGCCCAAACACACGGGCCCCGATAATCCCAACTTCATACAGCAACATCAACGGAACTGCCATCAGTAACATCGTAAAGAGCGTGGCATCGGGCGTCACCACGGCAGAAACGATGAGGCACAGCAAAATGGCGTGTTTTCGGTACCGTGCGAATGTCTGCGCCGACGCCGCGCCGATCACGGCCGCCAGCGTCATCGCCAATGGGAGTTCGAATGCGCAACCAAAAATGAGTAGGAATTTCACGTTGAAATCAATATAGATTCCCACGCCTAGCTGCGGAGTAATATCTCGATCGAGCCCGAAACTCACAAACCAATCGATCACGAGCGGCAGGATGACCGCGTTGCAAAAAACCATCCCTAACCCAAACAAGGCTCCAGCCAACATGAACAGCGGGATCGCCCAACGCTGCTCCTTCGGCAGCAACGCAGGCTCAATCAACTTCCAACAGTGGTAGAAAATGACCGGTAGACTGAGGATAAAGGCGGCCAACAACGACACCTTGATGGAAGCGAACAAGGCTTCCGTCGGCCCATAAAAGGCCAGTTGGTTCTCAAACGGCCGATTGAGCCACGCGACCATGTCGGCGGAAAACGAGAATGTGAGGACAAGCAACCCTAACATCGTCGCGCCAACGATCAGCAATCGGCGCTTGATGTTTTGGAGGTGCGCGGCAAGCGGATGGACGATCTGTTCCATGTTGATTGCTTAGTCGTGGACGCGGCACTGGCCTCACGGCATTCTACCGCGCCGGTTCCAGTCGTTGGTCGCGGTGGAGACGAATGAACTCCGCCAGCTTGTCTTTCATGGCCAATTTTTCTTTTTGGATTCGCTTTTTCTCGATCTCTTCATTCGGCGTCAGGACATGGCGTCTTTGCAACTCGTTCAGCTCACGGTCCAGACGATGGTGAGATTCCTCCAGCTCGCGGAATTCGGTGTTGCTGCGGCGAAGCTGTTCGACGATCGCATCTTCCGTCAACATACGACACCTCCCGGTTAGAGTGAGTCTGTCGAGGTTGATTCACCTCCTGCACGACACGTTGGTACATTCTGTCGACCGCTCGGCATGACAAGCGGATTCATTTCCATCAGCACGGCATCTTCGATTGGATTGGAATAATACTGAGGGCGGGTCCCGACCTGAATAAACCCCATCGCGGTATAGAGTAAGCGCGCAGGCGTGTTTGACGCTCTGACTTCAAGAACCGCTCGAGTCGCCGCGTGATTGAGTGCCACACGAAACGCTTCCGCCGCCAGGGCCGTTCCAATCCCTTGCCTCCGCACCGACTCTCGCACCGCCAGATTCATCAGGCGCAGCTCTTCAAAGACGATCCAGAAACAGTGATACCCCACGATCGCGCACTCGCTCCCTGCCGATGACTGTCCCTGCTGCATCGCGACGAGAAAGTGTGCAAACTGATTACCCAGCAACTCTGACTCGAGCATTTTGCGCGTCCAGGGGGAGGAGAAGCAAGCCTCTTCCAAGGAGAGGATATCCGGCAACATCTCCGGCGTCGCAGGCCGGATGTGAAATGCTGATCCTGTTCGGTCGTGGTTCATCTGTTCCGTGTATTCTTCGATCGTGGACGACGAGCCAGTCGTGCCGCAACTTTCATTTCGACCCTCTTCCGACGTCGCGCCACCGGCGAAAGGCCTCCCGAACGTTCGTACTGGATTTCCGCCTCAGCACGCTGTACGTACAACGGAGCCACCACGCTCCCGGCAATCACGCCCTGCTGTATCTGCTCCATTCCCATGCGAGCTACCTGAATCGCCGAAGGTCTGAAGGCATGATCCGGCCCAACCGTGACCGTGACCGACTCCGGCAATGCACATCGGATTTCGTTCTCCATCGCTGACCATCCAAGCCCGATCATTACAGTCTGGTCGGGCAGGCTCTGCGCGAGCGCAGTGGGGGTGCCGACCTGCTCGCTCACAAGCCGTTCCCACTGCCCCTCACCCATCCAACGAAATAGGGCCCAATAGACCTCATCGCGACGACTCATCAATACGGGACAGAGGGGACGAGACTCCCCTTGAACCGTCCTCGCCATCGCTTCCAAGGTGGGAACCAGCACGAGAGGAAGCCCACTGGCTGCTCGCAGCCCCAGGCAGGTCGCAAGCCCGACACGGATCCCCGTAAATGACCCAGGCCCGGCTGAACAGCAGAGGCCATCCAGCTCGTTGAGTCGTAACTCAGACTTGCTGAGCAGTTGATCGATGGCTGGCAGCAGGAGCGACCCATGAGCGCCGCCCGCTTCCTGCTCGTGCATGCCCAACACCCGATCATCGTCCAAGAGGGCCACACTCTGCCATGCAGTAGCCGTTTCAATTGCCAGAATTTTCATCGCAACTTAAGAAGCCTGCCCCAAGTCCTTTGCGTTGATCGTTTGGTTATGATGCAACTCGTGGAAGGTCACCTGGATCGATCCCTCCCCATGACCGTCGACGAGAGAAACCTTGAACGGGCGTAACAGTGGGCCGTCTTGCTCAACCACCACCCGCTCTGGCCCCGTCTCCGAATCATCGAGTCTCCTAAAATCATCGTATTGGATCGTCGCTTCCACGTCACCGTCCGTTCCCAACCGATCTTCTTGAACCACTAAGAGTCGACGATCAAACCAGAGACGCCGAATAGCGTGACGCACTGCACCCGCCTCACCGCTGAAGGCTGTATAGACATCGAGACGATACCGGTCACGATCCTCCACGACTTCCACGGTTTCCTCGTGGGTGATCGCACTGGTCCCCAAGACCCCGCCGACCGCCCAGGCACTCAATTGCGAGAATCGAGCAAGCTTCCCGAGGTCTTTCATATCGGATTGGCGTCCACTATACACTTTCCCTTCCAGCGGCAAACGGAGCTTATACCAATCGTCTGCCTGCACAAATTCAAACAGCTCGTTTCCGATCGGTGTAAAACCTCGCAGACGCACGGCGTTGGGGCGACGGTAGTGGACGGTTCCTTCTACCCGTGTCGCGATCGGCATAAGCCCGCCACGTACCTTTGCGGTGAACAGTCCCTTCATGGAATGAACGGCGGCTTCTCGCTGCCGCAACAGCGTCGTGAGTTCTTCAGCCGTGACCCGTTTCAACGGCGGTGCTTCTTTCGGACGGATGAGTGTACATCCGGCCAACCCTATCACTATCAATAAGACGATGAAAAACGGACGAACCACCCGTGTGATGACAGTGGCCGTCCCCTGTGGTGAGCGACGTCGATGACTAGGCCAGTACAATATCAAGCGCCTCTCTCACTTCGTGAATCCCGATCAATTCCATCCCATCGATGGGATCCAGCTTCGTCAGATTGCGTTCTGGCAAAATGCAGCGTTTAAACCCCATCTTGGCTGCCTCGCGGATGCGCAATTCTGCCTGGCTCACAGCACGAACTTCACCGCCTAAACCAACCTCACCTAAGACGAGCATCCCCGGTTCTACCGGCATCTCCCGTAAACTTGAGGTGACGGCCGCAACAATACCAAGATCGATCGCCGGTTCCTCGATACGCATCCCTCCCACAATATTCACATAGACATCCTGTCCGGACAAATGAAACCCTAACCGTTTCTCCATCACGGCAAGCAACAGTGAGACGCGATTGAGTTCCACACCGTTGCCCATCCGTTTAGGCATGGCATAACTGGTCGACGAAACCAGCGCTTGGAGTTCGACGAGAATGGGCCTGGTCCCCTCGAGGCTCGACACAACAACCGAACCGGTACTTCGCTCAGGACGTTCGGCCAAGAACAGCTCGGAGGGGTTGCTCACCTCTTCCAGCCCCCCATCTTTCATTTCGAACACTCCGATTTCATTCGTCGACCCAAACCGATTCTTGACCGCACGAAGAATCCGGTAGCTGTGTCCTTTGTCTCCTTCGAAATACAACACTGTGTCGACGATGTGTTCCAGCAACCGTGGCCCGGCAATGGCCCCTTCTTTTGTCACGTGTCCGATGATGAAGACCGGAACTCCGGCCCGCTTGGCGAACCACATGAGTTGTCCGGCCACTTCCTGCACCTGACTGATACTGCCTGGAGCGGACGTGATCTGCTCTGTATACACGGTTTGGATCGAATCGACGACCACCGCCACCGGCTGAATTTCCTGGACCGCTTTGAGAATCTGTTCCAGTGAAGTTTCCGCCAGAATCAACAAATGTGGATGTTCGATACCCAGACGCTGCCCGCGCATCTTGATCTGCCGCGGTGATTCCTCCCCGGACACATACAAGACCGGCGCATCCTTTGCAGCCAAGCGGGGCAACGCTTGCAGGAGCAGTGTCGTCTTGCCGATCCCAGGATCACCGCCGATCAAGATCACCGCCCCAGGAATGACGCCGCCCCCTAAGACTCGATCAAACTCGCCGATGTTGGTCAATCGACGATCCTCACCCACCACTTCAATCTCAGCGATCGGCGTGGCCTTGGCTTGAACCGTTTTCATCGCAGCTGGACGACCCTTGCCGCTCGCGGCTTGGCGTTCTTCCTTCATCGTATTCCAGCCGGTGCAGTCGGGGCATCGGCCGAGCCACCGTGGGGATTGGTGCCCACAGGCTTGACAGGAGAAGACAACCTTGGCTTTCAACGAATTGGCCTCACAGGGAAAGGAAAACCTGGAACCTATCTTAATGGATGTCCTGAGGGAAGAAAAGGACTTGGTACAGGTGGCTATCGCAAAACAGGCATGGCCGCCTTAAGAATTCTTCAGAGTGACCCGATAGGGCTTGGAGGGGATCCATCGAAGCCTGGTGTGCCGATGAAAAAACAGATCCGAATCGATGAACTGCAGCTTGGTATGCGAGTTGACCAGCTGGATCGCTCCTGGCTGAGCACACCATTTTTTCGTCACAAGATGACGATTACCTCGACCCACCAAATCGCACAGTTGAAAGCCTCAGGGGTACAGACCTTGATCGTTCATCTGGAAGAAGAGGTCGGTGATGCGCCAGTCGTGGAAAGCAAACGGGTGGATGCAGCGGCTGAAGCTCCGGCAGAAGAGACGGCTTCGGCACCACCAGTGGTCCCCTTCGAGGAAGAGTTGCCGGCGGCTAGGCAGGTGTACCAGGCGGCCAAAACGGTCATTCAAGATGCGATGAATGACACGCGACTTGGACGGGCGATTAACGTCGATGCCGTGCGGACGGTCATCTCGGACATGACCGACAGTGTCTTTCGGAACCCCGACGCGTTGTCCAGTCTCTCGCGACTCAAGCGAGTCGACGAATACACTTTTTACCACTCCGTGAACACTTCTCTGCTGGCGATGTCCATGGGGCGAAGTCTCGGTTTCGATCGGGCCATGATTCATTTGGCCGGAGTCGGCACGCTCCTCCATGACATCGGCAAGATGAAAGTTCCACTGGAAATACTGAACAAGCCGGGCCGCTTCGAGGCCCATGAAATGGAAATCATGAAACAGCATGTGCTCCGAGGCGTCGAGGTCCTCACCAGCACGACCGGTCTCGGCAGTTCGTATATTCAGCCTGCGCTAGAGCACCACGAGCGCGTCAATGGCGATGGGTATCCGCATCGGCGCGCGCACCAAGACATCAGCCAAGTCGGCCTCATGACGGCAGTCGTTGATATCTATGATGCGATGACAAGCGACCGCTGTTATCACAGGGGGAAACCTGCCCATGAAATCCTTCAATTGCTCTATCGTCTCTCGCTTGAAGGGCACCTCGACACGACACTGGTCCAGCAATTTATCCAGGTTGTCGGCATCTATCCGGTCGGCTCGGTCGTGGAGCTGGATACGGGTGAGACCGGCATCGTCAAACGGATTAATCATGATGCTCCACTGGCGCCCGTACTATTGCTCGTGAAGAGCGCCGGGAATACCTTGCTGTCCAAACCTACCGAGCACGACCTCTCCCAGCAGGGCAAACAGCCGCATCAACAGGTCAAGACCGTTTTACACCCCCGCAAAGCAGGTATAGACCCAGCCAACTACCTTGATAAGAAGGCGGCATAAACAGCCTCATCCTGGCAACACATGCGAACCTCTCACCACTCAGCTATCGCTACCTCTCTCGATGCTGATACCACAGCCAAACCACAAAACGCCCCTCTAACTCGCGCTCTCAGGCCGACAAAACATTGACAGATCCAATTCTTTGACACTGTCAATTTTATGAAAATCTATTGATACGTGTGACTACGTAATCCTTAAGTCATTGAAATACTAAGACATGGCAATGTGGCGCAGCTCTTGCTTGAACGCACTCCCAGCTGTGTACGTAATCACCCTGGGAGGGATCGATGGATTGTCCGAAGTGCAAGGGAATGATGATGCTGGAGCGGTTCTCTGACTTCTTTCTCGTGTTTTATGCCTGGAAATGCATCAACTGCGGGGCCATCATCGACCGCACCATTTCCAATAACCGCCGGAAGAGTCTGGCTGCCCGAGATGCTCAGACCGTCGGCGTACGGTAAGGTGATCAAAACCATCTCGTACTCGCAAGGCTCGCTCGGTGGGATGACGGTTGCGTTTGCTGCCATCCCCCGTCCCTGAGTCCGCTCCGGGCCGCTCTTCTCAAGCCGCCTCCGAAGCGGTGGCTCGCACACCGTCGAGGACCTGGAACAGTTCATCGATATCGCCTGCAGGGAACAATCCATCAGGACCATATGGCGCAATATCCGTGAATGGCGATTCATAAAGCCTGGCTGGTTCCATGACACCATGCTCAGTGAGGTGGTCCACGATCAAATTCACGAATTCCAGTTGGTTCGCAGTGAAGGTTTTGCCGTTGAGAAATCCCGCCAGCGCCTCCTTGGCCGCACTCCGATCCATCCCGACCAGAGACCGTACGAAAAGACCCAGTCCCTTGGTTTCGTTGACCGCACGACGGATCTCGTCCGGCCCACAGGCACCGCTCTGCCTCAGCAATTCTTCCAGCTCTGCAAGGTCCGAGGGAGTCAGCGGCCTGTTCATGCGCAGCTTGGCAACCGCGACATGGTCAAGATGCTGCTTGAGGAATGCTCGTGCTTTGGCGACAAACTTCGCGTGATCCGTCCCAACGGATAAACCAGGCAAAGTGAAACTGGTCTCGTCCCCCATCAGATCCTCGAAGTCAGTGTAGACAGGCTTGCGTTGGCGCTTGTCGATAAACTGCACCAACCCCCGTAAGCGGCGGCGCATCACCTCCAGCATGGATACCGTCACATCCTGCCACCACTCATCGCTCTGAAGATCCTGAATGAGCGCCATCTGTTCACGCACCATTGGGATGGCACTTTTCTCTTCCAATAATCCGGCAACTCCTTTCACGCGGTCGCGCAGTCTGGCGAGGCTTGGCTCAGCACGAAGCAAGGCGAGCTGGAGGTTGAGCGCCAGCAGATCGAAGCGTTTCGCTTCTTCGTTCTCCGGATCGATTTCGGAAGGCAGACCGGCGATCTCATGGGAAAGTTCAGCCAGCGCTTCGTTTGCCAGCACCACCCAGGCCTCTGACTTGGAATATTGTTCAACCAGTCGCCGGTGCGGCCGCACGACGAAGTTGTCGAGGTTCATGGCGGCGACTTCACGTTGCAACAGCTCCGCGATGGATCGTCTCAGGTCGTCCCTCGTTGACGGTCCACCATACGTCGCCAAGGCTTCTTTCACCGCCGTCACGAGTGTTTCCTGAGAAGCACTATCCAATGCCGACAGGAGCTCCAGCCGTGCATTGAAAAGTCGCTTGCCCAGAGAGGCACCCACAGACCCCTCGGTCTCAGGAATGTCCTGGCTGAAGTATTCCAAGTTCTGACAGTAGTCGAAGAGATAGAAGAATGTCTTGTGCTGTCCTGGTCCAAATAGGTCTGGGCATAGTCTTGTCCCACGCCCGACCATCTGCCAGAACTTTGTTTTTGAGCGCACGAGTTTGAAGAAGACCAGGTTCAGCACCTCCGGCACATCGATACCAGTGTCGAGCATGTCGACCGAGATCGCAATGTGCGGGGCTTTATCCTTGTTCGAGAAGGTATCAATGAGGCTCTGTGCATATTCGGTTTTGAAGGTGATGACACGAGCAAACTCACCCCGGTAGTGCGGATAGTTCGTATTGAAGCGTTCGGCGATAAAGTCAGCATGCTGTTGATTCTTCGCAAAGATAAGCGTCTTGCCTAACCGGTCGCCTCCCGCGACCTTGAGCCCACGCGTCATCACATGCTCCAGTACCTTGTCCACCGTGTCTTTGTTGAAGAGCCACTTGTTCACTGCCTCCGAATCCACCCGGCTCGGCACGGTGCCGTCATCGTCCCACTCCAGCGCGTCCCACTGGTCCTTTTCCTCTTCCGACAGTTCGGCATAGGTGATGCCCTCGCGCTGGAACTTGAGCGGCACGGAAACAGCCTGTGGTGGTACGAGAAATCCGTCGCGCACGGCCTCTTCCAGAGAGTAGGCATCGGTCGGAACGCCGTTCTCCAGGTCGAAGAGGCTGTAGGTGTTGCGGTCGACTTCATCCTTCGGTGTGGCCGTCAACCCCACGAGCAGTGAGTCGAAGTAGTCAAAGATGGCGCGATACTTCTGAAACACCGAGCGGTGCGCCTCGTCGATGATCACCAGGTCGAAATGCCCGCCACCGAAGCGCCGCTGGCCGTCCGACGTCTCATCGATCAGCCCCATCATCGTTGGATAGGTCGAGACATAGACACGGCCCTCTTCGTCCTTTTCGGTCACCAAGTTCACTGGAGAGGCATCCGGCAAGTGTCGCTTGAAGGCATTCACCGCCTGATTCACCAGCGCGACGCGGTCAGCGAGGAAGAGCACGCGTTTGGCCCAGTTGCAACGCATCAGGAGATCGCAGAGTGCGATGACGGTACGTGTCTTTCCGGCACCGGTGGCCATCACCAGCAAGGCCTTGCGGTCGTGATCATGCTCGAATGCCTCGGCGATCCGGCGAATGGCTCGTGTCTGATAGTGGCGCTCAACAATGGTCGGATTGATCGTAGCACCTGCGAGCGAACGGTGCGTCTCGCGACGCTGGATCAGTAGCTCCAGCTCTGCTTTCTTATAGAATCCCTGCACGCGGCGCGGTGGATAGCGCTGATCGTCCCAGATCCAGTGTTCGTAGCCGTTGGAATAAAAGATGACAGGCCGTTGTCCGAAGTGCTGCTCCAGACAATCCGCATAGAGCTTCGCCTGTTGTTGCCCGACTCTTGGATCCCGGCGTGTGCGTTTGGCTTCGACGAGTCCAAGAGGTTTACCGTCGTCGGCCCACAACACATAGTCCACGAAGCCCTTGTCCTTGTGATTGGGCATGCCGCTGACTTCAAACTCCCGGTCGCGCGGTTGGTCAAGCGACCAACCTGCCTCCTTCAGCAACAGGTCGATGAAATAGTCGCGGGTCTCGGCCTCCGAGTAGTCGTGGGTGTCGGGCTGCGCATTCGCGACCTTCTTTGCGTCGGCAATCTCGGCACGGAGACGCTTCAGTTCCTCATCAAGCGCCGTCTTGTCGGCAAGTAGAGCGGCAAGATTTTCGTCCTTCTCGCGCAGACGCGTTTCGAGTGTTTGCAACTGCTCGGTCGTCTGCTGGACTATCAGCGCCGGCCGAGGCAGCATCGCCCGATCAAAAGCCAGCCCTGGATCTGGTCGTGAGACGCGTGCATAGGTGCGCGCGAACCAGTACGCGACGTGGAACAGCTCTCGCACCGCAGCAAGCGCATCTGTTTCTGAGATGGGACGATGGCTATGCACGGCGCGGTTGCCGAGCGTATTGATCACCCGCGCCTTGCTGAACACAGCCTCGCCTGCAGCGTGCTTAAAACTTGGCTCGTGGATCAGCGCCGAGAGGTTGTCCTGATACGGAAGCTTTAGATTCACGTCATGCTTGTAGGCCCAGCCCACCGCAAGCTCCAGCGCCCGGCGAGCATAGAAGCAGGCCGTTCTGGGATCGGCCTGCACCGCTGCCTCCGCCTTCGACGCCGCCTCGAAGACGGCGGCCCATTCGCGCTGAAGGAAGACGAATTGACTCATAACAAGAAGTGCTACCCTGACTGCTTCATGTCACAGCTCGGTGTCATAGCTTGTCACAGCGTTCGGACTTGCGATTCACGGCGCGATCATTGGCGCACAGCTGGCGCGATATGTGGCACGATTCTGTCGCAATACGTGTCGCGATCCTGTCGCGATTCATCGTAACCTCTTGTCAGACAACGAGTAACGGGTCGCCCGCGCGGCTCCTTCAGCCACCGCAAGCCCCGCTTCCACGAGACCGTGGAGGTCACGTTGAAGAGTGCGCCGAGTGACGCCGGGAACGAGGGCTTTGACCTCCTCCATGCCGAGCGGGCCGCCCTCCAGGAGTGCCTCGACCACCACCGCCTGCCGTTCGTTCAGCCCATGCTGGCGCACGAGCACGTCGCGACGGATCACCCGCTCCCCTCGCTGCCTGACCTCGCTCATCTGGGTCGCAAGTCCGTCCACAAAGTACTCAAGCCAGCCGGTCAGGTCCATCCCCTGCTCGCGTACGCTTTGGATGGCGCGATAGAAGGCACTCCGATCCCGATCGTAGAACTCGCTGAGCGTGAACAGCCGCTTGAAGTCGTAGCCCGAACGATACAGGCAGAGTGTGGAGAGCAGGCGCGACGTACGACCGTTTCCATCCACGAACGGATGGATGTGCACAAGCTGGAACTGCGCGATGCCGGCCACCAGCACAGGATGGATACTCGTATCGGTGCGCAACCACTCGACCAGCTCGCGCATCAGTGGCAATACATCTTGAGGTGGCGGCGGGGTATAAATGACTTCGCGCGTTTGGCTGTTGCCGACGTAATTTTGAATCAGGCGATATTGTCCGGGCTGAGCAGCACCGCCACGCACGCCCGCCACTAGCCGTTTATGAATCTCACGAATGAGCGCCTCGGTGATCGGCTCGCCGCTGCCCAGATATTCCGCCACCAGGTTGAACGCCTCGCGGTAGTTCAACAGCTCCCGCACGTCATCACGGTTCGCGCCTTCAACTTTTTCTCCCGCCCACAGACGCGCGGCTTCGTCGAGCGTGAGGTGGGTCCCTTCGATGTGCGTGGTGTGGTGCGCTTCCAGTAGCAGCGCGCGCTGGCTCATGCGCTCGATCCAATCCTCCGAGAGCGTGGCCGCCTCCAAGAACCCCCGCGCTCGTTCAATCGCCGTGAGTGCGGCCGTGATGGGATTCGTGATGGTGAAGCACGGAGCAAAAGACATCCTACAGCTCTCCCTGAAAGGCGCGGTGCTGGAGAGAGGCAAAAAGAGCGTCGAGCCCGGCATGAGACGTTCCCAGTTCAGTTAGCGCCTGCTGGGATCGCTTTACGAGTACAGCAAAACGGCTCTGTAGCCCCGTCGGCGCATGCAGCACCTGAAGCTTACCCAGCGGCGTCGGCATCCAGCCTCTTAGTCCCGTGAGCAGACTCGGACACTTGTCCGAGCGCACGACTACTCTGGGCCCTCAAGCAGTGCGCCAGGAATTGCGCGTCAATCGGCTCCCGCGGAAGCAGTGCCTTGAGGTCCTGGTTAACCGTGGCCGGTACGCGTAAGACTGATACGGGGAACGTGTGGGCGAGGATCATTCCGCGTACAACGATCGCCACAGTGTCGGCAGGAAGGAGTTTCAGGCTTGTAGTCGAGGGGATCGATTCGTTGATGTGATCTTCAGAATCGAATAAGTCGTGTTGCTTCAGGTCCTTCGGACTGAACCATGGAAGGGAGCCCGTCCAGTTTCCTGGAATTTCCTTCGCCGGGGTTCCACCGCTGTAGCAATGACACGCCGAAGTGAGAGATTCTCGCAGCCATCCCTTCGGATTCGTGGCGGGATCCCCGAACATGTCGAGGAAGATGGATTGGGTAAGGCTGTCGAGCTTTGAGAGTGCGGCGCGGCGCTTGGCCCGCAATTCGTCCGCCTTGTCCGGAATCGCCGCAATCCGCCGCTGCTCGGGGAGGGGCGGCAGGGCGATGCGCAGCTCTCCAATGTCTTCGCGATTTACCTGTTTGAAAGTGGCGCCCTTTGCCTTGGCCGCCAGACTCGGCGCGGCGTCGGTCAACCAATGCCACAGGTAGCGTTCATCGAGCCCGGACTTGGCGCGAAGACCGGCGACACCTCTGCCGAGGCAATAGGTGCCGTCGGCCAGCACCTTCTCACCGATTGTGGCTCGGATTCCGAGCATGATGTCGCCTGCCTGGCATGTTTTCCCTGGAGCCGTGGTGAATTTCTTCGGTTCTGGATGCAGCTCCCCAAAACCCCCCGCACCAGCGATGAGGGGCAGACCTTCGCCGTCGAGATTGTATGACTCACCCTCCGGCGCTTGGCCCATCATAATGTTGGAAACCGCATCCAGACGCCGGGTATTCATCATCCCAGCATCCCCTCCAGCTCCTTCATCCCCCGCTGGATCTCCTCCTCCAGCTTCCACAGCTCGGCGAGAATTTCCTTTGGCGGGCGGTGTTCGACCGCCTCGTGCACCACTTCCTTGTAGCGGTTGAGCGAGAGGTCGTAACCCTGTGCGGCGATGTCGGCTTTCGGTACACCGAAACTTTGCGCGGTGCGCGGCCGTTCCCGTTCGGCGTCAGCTCGCTGGCCCCAGCGCGCGAGCAGGTCAGGCAGACTGTTCTTCACATGCTCGTCATCAACGAGCGGCGTTTTCGGGACTGGGCCGAGTTTGTCTTCGGGCAGCAGCGGCGTCCGCTTGTCGTCGAGGCTCCAGCCGTCGGCCTCGACATCGTAGAACCACACGAAGTCAGTGCCGCCCGAATTAGTCTTCGTGAAAATTAGGATCGCGGTCGACACACCGGCATAGGGCTTGAACACCCCGCCTGGCAGCTTAATCACGGCATCGAGCTTCTGATCTTCCACCAGAAGGCGGCGCAATTCCTTGTGTGCTTTGCTCGAACCGAACAGCACGCCGTCCGGCACGATGACCGCCGCCCGTCCGCCAGGCTTTAATAGACGCAGGAAGAGCGCCAGGAAAAGCAACTCGGTCTTCTTGGTCTTCACGATCTGGAGCAGGTCCTTGGCGGTGTTCTCGTAGTCGAGGCTGCCGGCGAAGGGCGGATTGGCGAGCACCAGCGTGTATTTCTCTTCTTCGCCCGCATGATCCTGCGCGAGGGAATCGCGGTAACGAATGTCCGGACTCTCCACCCCGTGCAGCAGCATGTTCATACTGCCGATGCGGAGCATCGTGTTATCGAAGTCGAAGCCGTGAAACATCCGATGGTGGAAATGCTCGTTCAACTTCTTGTCGTGCAGGAGGTTCGGGTGTCGCTCGCGCAGGTACTCACCCGCCGCGACAAGAAAACCCGCCGTGCCGCAGGCTGGATCGCAGATTACATCATTGGGTTGCGGCGCAGTCAACTCAACCATCAGCCGGATGATGTGGCGCGGCGTGCGGAACTGGCCGTTCTGTCCGGCGCTCGCGATTTTAGCCAGCATGTACTCGTAGACATCGCCCTTCGTATCACGCTCCTCCATCGGCACGTGGTCGAGCAGGTCCACCACCTTGGCGAGCAATGCCGGCGTCGGGATGGTGAACCGCGCATCCTTCATATGGTGCGCGTAGGTGGAGTCGCCGTTGCCGAGTTGCCGAGCGAGATCAGCGCGCAGAAATGGAAACAGGTGCTCGCCGACCAGGGTAAACATCTCGGCTGGAGCAAAGTGCTTGAAGCGGGACCAACGGTAATCCTCATACGACCTGCCCTTCGCATCCTTTCCTGTTGGAAAGACCTGACGTTCCATCGGCTTCTTGAGGCGATTGGCTTTGTTCTCCTCAAGCGTATGCAGGTCGTCCAGGCGGCGGATAAAGAGTAGATAGGTGATCTGTTCGATGACCTCCAGCGGATTAGAAATGCCGCCGGACCAGAACGAGTCCCAAATCCGATCGATCTGATTCTCGATGTCACCGGTGATCATGGCGTTCCTTCCGAAAGATTCACAGGCTGATTGCGTCCCTCTCTTGGATGAACGGAAGAACTAGCCGAGAGGCATACCGCCTTTTCGAAAGAAATGCAATGATTCCGGATGGTGAGACTGACCTGAGATGAAGCGCTGAGGACTGACGAGAGGTGGCTGGAGGTTTCGCTCGCGATACAACTTCCTCCGCACCTCCTTCCAATCCTTCCTACTTTGGCCGCGCTCCTATTTTGTCCCTTGAATCGCCCACACGTTCTTACCGCCACTGTAAGTCTTACCTGCGGTGCAAGTCGGGTTCACGGGTTCGAACTCTTTGCTTTCCAGCTCACCCGACCATACCCCTGCCGCCCAGTACTGATAGACGAAGCGAATCTTGGTTAGATCCTCACCCTCGGCGTCCCGGAGATTATCCCCGGCAGTCTCGCAGATATAGCCATGAGAACATTCCAAACCATCCTTGGTAGCGAATGGGACCAGATTCAGGGTCGGGCTACCTTCCTCGCCAGTAGTGTTGTACAGATATTGATTGACAACTTCTGTCTGCCATTTTCCGTTTGCCTTATTGAAGTACTTCACTTTTTTAATGAGGATCTTCTCGCCGGAATTGTGACTGTTCTTGACCTTAAAGGTGACCTTCTTACACGCGTCACCGGCTAATCCGTCGTTTGTCGAGCCGATCAGCAACGCCATGCCAAATACCACTAGGACCCACATGCGAGCACTCATGACATAGGCTCCTTTCGTTTGGAGATCACAACTACCATCGCGAATAATCTTACAGCTACCCTTGCAAGCGACCATTACCTCGTACGAACCAGGTCAAGACCAGATTATAGAACTCTTCGTTTGGCTTTCGATTCCATGTCCTAAAGCTTTTTCCTCACATCCTTCCAATCCTTCGCCACTTGGGCTTTCCTCGGTACGTCGCCCTTTGACGGCTCCGGCACCATGATCGCATCGAGACGTCGTTGGAGGAATGCCTCCGCGAAGGCTTTTGAGCGACCGATTCCAATTTTCACGGTCTTCCAGCCCGCCTCCTGAAACTCGTCAATTTTCTCCCCCAACCCTTTCATGTCAGCGGAGAGAGGCAGCACGTAGCCCGCTGGGAACTTGTGCAGCTTGAGCCACTCCCCGACCTCGGTGCTCACCCGAAACCCATCTCCCCCTGACGGCAAGGGCGCGACATAGATGACTCCGTAATAAAACCTGGTGAGCTTCTCGAGTTCATCAGCCGCCTCGGACATCGGCTTTCCTCCCGATTCAGGCCCGAGGCCGATTGTGGGCACTCGGCTGGGCGGCGAGATCTCCATGAGCGACGCGAGTTCGATCATGAGAATCGGCTGCCGTTTCTCCCAGACCACGAGATGAGCCTGCCCTTCGGCGTGATCAACTCGTGGACTCTGACCGACACGCACCCGAACGAGTTTGATCCCTTTCGCTGTAGGGATATAGGTCAGAAACGCTCGCCCATCGCCGCCGGTCATCGCGGATGCGACGACCTTCCCATCGATCACAAGATCAAGCGGTTCGCCGCCCAGCGCGCGGCTCGCGACGAGCCCTTTCCCAATCAGCTTGGCTTCAATGGTGACTGCTTGATTCGGTGAGGTGAGCGCATCCTTCACCACGACCGTTGCAGCCGTCTTGTCGGCTGCAACGAGCAGAGTGTGATCGAGGACAAACGCAAAAAGAAGAACAAAGGCGAAAACAATTTTGATAATACGGACGCTGGCTGGTGACCACACAGCCAATCAGTCCCTTCGTTAGGCCTTCAGCGCCGTGAGCACTTCGTCGGCATGCCCATCGACCTTGACCTTCCGGAAAATGGCCTTCACCTTTCCCTCAGGATCGATGACGAACGTGCTCCGTTCGATGCCCCAATACTTCTTGCCGTAGTTGTTCTTTTCTTTATAGACGCCGTAGGCTTTGGAGATCCTAGCATCTTCATCGCTAAGCAACGGAAAGGGCAGTCCGAATTTTTTGATGAACTTCTGGTGAGACTCTTTGCCGTCCAAACTCACACCGACGATCGTGCCGCCTGCCCGTACGATTTGTGACTCGACATCACGAAAATCACACGATTCTTTGGTGCATCCCGGGGTGTCGTCCTTGGGATAGAAGTACAACACGACCTGCTTTCCCTTGAAGCTCTCCAAGGTCACGGTCTTTCCCTGTTGGTCTGGAATCGCGAGTTCCGGTGCCTGGTCCCCGACTGCGAGTGCTTTACTCATACATCCATCCTTGGTGAGGGATTAATAGCCGCCGGGCGTACCGGTCCCGAACGACGATCGCTTCGGTGAATAGGGTTTGAGCTTGGCCTTGTTCTTGTTCTCAGGGTTCCCGTACGGCGACAACGCCGGCGAGTCCCAAATGATCTTATCGCCGGGAGCCAAATCGGCCGCTTCCAAAAAATGTCGGCGCGCGACTTCCATATTACCAAGGGCGTTCAAGGCGAGCGCATAGTTGTAATGAGCTTGACCGGATTCTGGTGCCTCGGCTACGGCCTGCTCAAAATAGCGCTTTGCGTCTTCGTACTGTTGGCTCTGATACGCCTCTGTACCCTGTTCCGTCAACACCGTCGCTTGAGGCTTCACTTCGCCCTCCAGAACCAGCGGAACGAGAGGTTTGCGCTTGTGCGAACAGGCCGTCGTCGCGACCAGCATCAGCACAACCCCCAGAATCACAAACAGTCGAATTGCCTGTTCCATGCCATGCTACCCCTGCCCTAGGACTTCGCCTGCTTGCGCGTTTCTTCCTCAAAGGTCTTTCGATAGAGCACGTCCCACTCAGCACTTCCTTCGACAATGCCTCGCGAATACGACGCCAACTTCGCCGTGACTGTTCGGTCAATCTCCTGTTCCTGCGCCAACTCGACGCCGAGCACTCGTTTGATTTCTTTCAAGACGCGTTCATCCGGGCTGTTGAGCCTCGTCCCGGCATGCTTCTTCACGGCCGTGAGAATCACATGCGAGAGATGGCTGACTTTATCTTCGCTCAGCATTGTCGATCCACCTCAATGGTCACTCGTCACCGGTCAACGGCCGGAGAAATTCTCAGGAACCAATTCGTTGCGAGCCTACTGACCCGTGACCATTGACCTTCACAAAATAATTCCCCGCTCACGGACCAACTTCTGCTTCACCATCTGGAACATCTTCTGATAATCGACTTGCCCCTGCTCGATTTGCTGTTCGTAGGCCTTCAACAGTTGCCGCACTTCCGCATTGACTCGATCCTCCAGCGATAGCTCATGCGTGATCGCCCGATCGAGCGCTTCCACGAACGCCTTGCGGTCGCCCGTCAGTGCCAGGTGCCCTTCCGCTTGGAGATGCCCAGCCAGACTTTCCGCCATGTGCCGTACGCGTTCTTTTGAGAGTCGCATCGTTCTTACGCCGGCTCAAGAAGGATCGTCGAGGTATCCATCACCTGGCGGAGCTGGGTCGCATCGCCGACCACCTTCCCGATGATATTCACCCGGTCTGCAGGAACTGGATCAGCCCCGACACTCATCGGCGTTCTGCCGAAAAAAATGGCCACCACCTGTCCTGCGCCCCACAATGCGATATCGCCGACCTTGACCTGAGTGGTCGCCGTTTCTCGATGATCGCGGATACCGGGCAGCGGGAAATAGAACTCCTCGCCCCACGTGTTGATCGCTGCCTTCACCGGAAGCGCCGCGTAGACTTGATCCGCCGTTTTGGTCTTTCGAAATTCAGCCTCCAACCGCACAGTTCCCACGGTAATGCGAATTCGCTTCGCTGGCTCAGTCATGTCAGGATCGGTCTCAGGCTACACACTCTGCCATAGCTTTGGAATTGTTCTGCGAACTCTAGCTTGTCTCCTATATGAAATCAAGGCTACAATCCGCGACCATGCTCACCTCAAGTTTCATTTTTCTTCCTGGAGTGGGACCTGCCACTGAGCGCCGGTGGTGGAACGAAGGCCTTCTGGACTGGGATACGTTCCTGAACCAAGCGTCCGTCCCTGGTCTCTCCCCAGGCCGCAAGCATTGGTATGGTAGTCAACTCCGTGCTGCGCGGGACCTACTCGACCACGGACAGTTTCATTCGGTGGCAAAGCAACTCCCCCGGCGTGAACAGTGGCGGCTCTATGACACATGTCGTTCCCGCACGGTCTATCTCGACATCGAAACGACCGGCTCCACGCCAGGACCTGGCGACGTCACGGTTGTCGGACTGCATCGGAACGGAACAACCGTCACTCTCGTGCAGGACGAAAATTTGACCTCCGAGCGCATACAAATGGAACTCGATCAAAGCGATCTGCTCGTCACCTTTTTTGGATCGGTCTTCGATGTTCCCTTTCTCCAGGCGACATTCCCGACGCTCCGCTTTCCTCCTTTGCATGTTGATCTCTGTTTCTGCGCAAGACGACTTGCCATGCGCGGAGGGCTGAAGCACATCGAACGGGAACTGGGTATCGATCGAGAAGCGGCTATCAGCGGTCTGAACGGCTTCGATGCCGTCCAGCTCTGGCTTGCCTGGCGCCGAGGTGACGCCATGGCGCGCGAAACGCTCCTGACCTACAACCGGGCGGACACTGAAAACCTAGTCACTCTCGCCGACCGATTATATGGGGATATGAGCTCGCGCTTCGGTCCATCGTCCCTCTCGTCTCCCCTTCAACCGGCCTATTCCCGATGAACGGCTGGATCGGCATCGGTCGCAGCGAGGTAGGCCTGGTCCGTACTGTGAACCAGGATGCGTTCACCGTCGTCGATCAGTATGGAGTCTGGGCCGTCGCGGATGGAATGGGCGGCCACATCGGAGGGGATATCGCCGCTCAAACAGCTATCAAAACTCTCGAATCCCAGGCGGCATCATTGAGCAGATCGCTCTGCGGTGGTCATCCGCCGCCAACCGAGCTGTTGACCACACTGATCGAACGAGCTCACGAAGGCATCCTTGATCGAACCAGATCTGAACCGCGACTGAAAGGGATGGGAACCACGATCGTACTGCTCGCCATTGTTTCCAGTCCCAGTCCCGTGGCGTATCTCGCCCATGTCGGAGACAGCCGCGCCTATCGGCTTCGAGCCGGCTCGCTGACTCCGCTAACACGAGATCATAGTTTGATCGAAAAATACCTGGAGCGTGGGATCCTCACACCCATCACCGCCAAGACTCACCCTGACCGGCACGTCCTGACTCGTGCACTGGGGATCCCTGCCTCGGCCACACCAACCATTGCCGCCTTCCCGATACAGGAAGACGATCTAGTACTGCTCTGCTCCGATGGCCTGACAAAGATGCTAGAGGATGACGACATTCAACGGATCCTTTCCGTTTCAGATGTGGACCCTGCCGACCTATGTCATCGTCTTGTGAATGAAGCGCTCGATCGTGGCGGTGAGGATAATGTCACGGTCGTGGTCGTGGCTCATCGACCGTCCTAGAGCCACACTAGAGCCACATGGCTGTTGACATGTTTCATCAGGCCGTGTACGTTGCTTCGTCGTTTTCCCTTGTCACACCTAATGGAGACCCGTATGCGCCTTCGGGCATCGTTTGTCTGCGTAGCCTTACTCCTGCTTTCGAGTACCACAACATCATCCCTAGCCATCGCATCCGAACCTTCCGACCCGGAAACCGCCATTCGCCAGATGGTACGGGCGAACGCGGAAAAAGATCTCCCAACGCTGTCTCGCCTCATGGCACACGATGCCGATATCGTGAGTTATTCAGTCGGAGGCCGAAAGTACGTCGGCTGGCCGGAGTTTGAGCGTGAAATGCGTGAAGAGTTCCTGAACACCAAGAAGATCGAGATTCCAATCACCGAACTTAAGGTCTGGACCAAGGGGGACATGGCCTGGTTCACGATGGAACTCGACTATACCCGCTATGTCGGCGAGGGGTCAGACGTCAAACGAACCGTCTTGCCCTTGCGGGAAACCGGCGTGCTCGAACGCCGCGCAGGCCGGTGGCAGTTGCTGTCTTGGCACGAATCCTTTCGATCGGCTCAGCTGGGCGGTCCTCTTGCGTCTCCTTCGGCAAGCGCCGGATCACATCGTCTCGTCAGCGATTCCTCCTCGACGGCGATGCCGGATGTGAGTGGAGAGTGGGAAATCCTCGAGGTCGAAGACGAAAAACGATATAAAGCCACCTTGGACAAGAGCGGGAACGGTCCCTACACGCAACACAATGGACGGTTCGTGACCACCTCATTCGCGGAACGGCTCTGGCAGGGTACGTGGCAGCAGCCTGGCAATGATCGCGAAGGCGGGTTTGAAGTGCTTCTTTCTGAGGATGGTACTGAGGCGAAAGGCATATGGTGGTACACACGGGTGGGCAATCATAAGAATATTCCCCCTCGAGAACATGGCGGTACCTATCACTGGAAAAAGTTGACGCCGAAGTCGGCACATACCCAATGAGTCGATTCCAACCTGTTCCTACCATGCAGATCAATTCGGAACCCGGTCCCAAATCATCGTTTTCACTTCCTGTGGGAGGTCTTATGCGCGGATTTCTTGTTCCTCTGATCACCACCGTTTTCATGGTTACGTCAGCCTATGCCGATGGAGGCCATAACCATCAGGCCGTTCCCACGTTGAAAAAACAAGTCGGTTCAAAAATTACGTACGGAGAGAACTCTGCCGCGCTGACTTTTGGTCCGATCGATCTTCCTGCCGGTCACACTGAAGGGGATATGGGCGACTCCATGCCTCGATTCAACTTTCAGCTGCCTGAAGATAAGTATTTGATCGGCTTTAAGTCCGCTCTTTCCACGGTCGACGGGAAGGAATTGCCCCGAAACTATCTGCACCACATCTTGATGATCAACAACAGCCAACCCAGCGTGTCATGCCCCGGCGAACCGCTGTTCTTCGGCGGTGCAGGACTCGAAATGGCCGAAACGCAATTCCCCGACGGATACGGTGTGAAGCTTGCCAAGGATGATAAATTGATGACGGTCGTTGCGTTCTATCACGGCGCTCCGCCCACGAAGAACGTGATTGCCACCTTTACGATGTATTTCGCGCCGAAGGCGAAACCGATCCAAGCGATGAATATCTATCAGGTTGGTGTCAATATCGTCTGTTTCACCAAGTTCGGTGACCGTCCTGCCGATCAGACCGACGAAGGCATTGAAATCAGGCACGGCGTGCAAGTTCACACGGCCCCTTTGAAGTTTTCCATCGACGGCTGCGTCAAATTTGCGTATCCGCACGGACATGACGAATTACTCATGATCGCCTTGGAGAATAAGACCAAGAAGCAGACCCTGCTCAGGACGGTCCCGGATGTTGAACGAGACGGAACGCTCCGCGAATTCCTCCCTCATCAGGTCTACAAAGATGGCCAGGGATTTCCCATCTCCAAGGATGATGAGTACGAAATGGTGATGGTCCACCACCACCCTCTGCAGAAAGACGAACTCCAGCATGGAATGGGTAACTATTTACTCTACATGACCCCCGACACTTGCCCCTCGCAAATCGCATCAGCTGCCAATTAGTAATCGTGTTACCGCGCCCACCGGTTCGAACTGAGCCGGTGGGCCCACTCCACCTCCTCGACACCATCGTCCAGCCAAGCACTCTCCCGAGACGCTGAAGCCTATCGTGGCAGATGCACCAGCCATTTCTGGCTGCAATCGCCCACCCTGCCCCATCGCTGTGTGAATTCCTAAATCCTTTGGGTGAAACGGCGTTTGACATGTATACTCATCACATTGGTACTCATACGTATTTTTACCTTTTCAACCTGCAAACCGATGGTTGTATGAGAGCTTGCTTGTTACACCCATGACGATCGCCAAATCTCCTCACGCAACCACGCCACAATTGGATCTGTGGTCAATCCAAAAATTGACGCACTTTCTCCAAGATATGGGGCACCCCACTAAACTCCCCGTGATCGCGGAGCGCATTCTTACGGGTCTTTTGGAAGTCTCCCAGAGCTCTCATGGAGCCCTGTATTTACTTGACCACGACCATGAACGATATCGCCATGTGGGTTCCCATGGAACCCTCGATTGGAGCACCGCCCCTCCTGCCGTCCCCTTCTCGCATCCACTTGTCCAGAACCTCGTACGATGTCACCAGATCCATGATGCTTCCAATTCCGATGTAATTCGTCCGACTGTCTCCCTCGAGACGACCACGGATAACCTGCTCGGCACAGCTCCCCTGAAGCAGGCCGTTCCGCTGTTGAGTCGAGGACGTCTGATCGCATTCGCGGCCTTCCACCCGCGAGCGGAAGCCCCCGCTCTTACCCCCTTGAGAACAGAACTCTTAATGGCCATGTCTCAGAGTGCCGCCAACGCGCTCGATTCTTTCCTCCTCTATGAGGACCTCCGACAATCTCAGTCCCTGATGCGCCGCACCGATCGATTACGCTCGTTGGAAACTATCGCCGGCGGGTTTGCGCACGAGATCAGAAATCCGCTCACTTCGATCAAAACCTTCATTCAACTGGCTCCAGAACGTAAAGATGACAGCCAGTTCATCGAAGAATTCAGCCGCATCGTGCTCGATGACGTCAATCGAATCGAGCGGTTGATTCAAGAGATTCTCGACTATGCGCGCTATATGGAACCGAAATTGACCGATGAGGACCTGAATGAGATCGTCTCGTCATGCATCTACTTCGTACAAATACAGGCTGACCGGCGTGGGATCAAGATTGAAAAAGAGTTGGCGTCCAAGCTGCCTCGTGGCATGGTAGATCGGCAGCAGATTAAACAGGTCATGCTCAACCTCCTTTTGAACGCCATGGATGCCATCGGAGAGAATCCCGGTACGGTCCGCGTGCGAACCCATCGGCTCCAGAAACCGAACGGGCAAGAGTGGGCACACATCGAAATTGAAGATACCGGGCAGGGAATTTCGGCGGAGCACCTCGACCACATCTTCGACCCATTCTTTACCACCAAACACTCGAGCACCTTCAACGAGGGAACTGGTCTCGGCCTGACGATCGTACACCAGATCATTCAGGAACATCGAGGCGACATTCGTGTCGACAGTACGGAAGGGCTTGGCACAACGTTCCACATCCAGCTTCCATGTCATCGCTCATAGAACATCAGGAGTCCATGGTGGAGACCGCGATCGCGAAGAAACGAGTCTTACTGATCGACGATGAAGCCCGAGTCCGAACCTCACTCAAAATGGTGCTGGACCCTCTCTACGAGATCCTCCAAGCTGGGGATGGGCACGAAGGCCTCGAGGTCTTTCGGAAGGAAGAGCCGGATTTGGTCCTGCTCGATGTCGTGCTTCCAGGAACCGACGGACTCGCCGTCCTTCAAACGCTGCGTACGGAACGGAAAGTCACCCCGGTCATCATGCTGACAGGTACTAAATCGGTGAAGACGGCCGTCGACGCCATGAAGTTGGGGGCTGCCGACTATCTTTCAAAACCTTTTGATGTCGACGAGCTTCGAATCGTCATTGATCGGACCTTGAATTCCTCCGACCTTGAGCAAGAAGTCAAACATCTCCGGGCCCAGGTCGTCCAGCGATATGCCTTCCATAATCTAATTGGGAAAAGCGAAGGTATGCAGGATATCTACTCGAAAATTGAGCAGGTCGCCGACAGCCGCACAACGGTGCTTATTACGGGAGAAAGCGGCACCGGAAAAGAATTGGTTGCCAAGGCCTTGCATTACAACAGTTCACGGCGTGATCGTCCGTTTGTCGCACTCAACTGTGCGGCACTTCCGGAAACGCTGATCGAAAGCGAATTATTCGGCCATGAAAAGGGCTCGTTTACAGACGCGACTGCTCGACGCACCGGACAGTTCGAGTTGGCCCATACCGGAACATTGTTCCTTGACGAGATCGGCGATTTGAGCGCCATCACACAGGCCAAGCTTCTCCGTGTCATTCAAGAGCGAGAATTCACAAGAATCGGTGGGATTCAGCCGATCAAGGTGGACGTGCGTATTGTGGCAGCAACCAACAAGAATCTGGATGAATTAGTTCGCAAGGGGCAATTCCGTGAAGATCTCTACTATCGCATCAACGTCATCTCGCTCTATCTTCCTCCCCTTCGAGAGCGAAGCGAAGACATTCCCCTCCTCGCCAAACACTTCTTGGAAAAGAGGGTGGAAGAGGAAAAACGTTCGAGGATCGAGTTTGGTAAGGAGGCATTGGACCTCTTGACTCGATACTCCTGGCCGGGCAATGTTCGAGAATTGGAAAACTTTGTCGAACAAGCGTTCATCTGGTCTCAACATGCAGCCGAGATCACCCCGGAACACTTACCAACGTCCATTAAGAGCGACGCCCGATCAACCTCACTCCGAGATGATACCCTCGCAGGGCGCATGTCTCTTGAAAAAGCCGTCATGGAATTTGAACGCGAGATCATACTTGATGCCCTCAAGCGAACCAACTACGTACAAACTCACGCGGCCAACCTTCTGGGGATCAGCCGGAGGATGCTGAAATATAGAATGGATACGCTAGGTATCGGACGACCTGATAATTCCGCACCCTCAGAGCAGGACCAACCGATGCAGGAATGACACACTTGCATAAAAGTATGTCACATTTATACACATATTGTCCTCATGCACTTGTGGATAATATATATGCGTAAACATTAAACTTATCAATATGAAGTACCTATTACAATGAAGCGCACCATATATTGATATTACTTGTAACTTACTGAAAAGGAACGAGAATTGCTACATATTATGTTTGTCCGCGTACTAAAAATGTCGTATATATGACCACTGTGGCATCAGTCACGCAACCTACTGTACTCATCATCGACGATGAAGCAGGTCCTCGCGATGCGCTGAAAGTGATTCTCCGGCCATTTTTCACCATTCGCTCTGCCGAAAACGCCAAGTCTGCATTGGATGTCCTCAACAACGAACCTATCGACCTCATTACACTCGATCAGCGACTTCCTGATCGCCACGGGCTAGATCTTCTCACCGATATCAAGCATAACCATCCGGATGTGGAAGTCGTCATTGTCACGGGATACGGCAGCTTAAAATCTGCAATGGAAGGCATTCGACAGGGGGCTGCCGGTTATTTGTTGAAACCTTTTAACGTGACCGAGCTCATCACCCTCACACAGCAGACGATGGACAAGAAACGCCGGCTCGATTTTCTTCGCCGGAATCTGCGATCTTCACCGGAACTCTGGGGAATAGGCGAAGAATCTATCCGCGCATGGGACGGCATCAAGTCAGAATATCTTACTCTCTACCAACCTGCCGGACCGAATACTGTTTTTCAAGAGGAAGAAATGTCTCTCGTCCCGCTGCTATCGGATATCTTGGAAGCCACGGACCGTCACTTGCTGAATCATTCGAGCCGAGTCAGTTTCTACGCCACACTGATGGCCGCTCGCTTGAATCTCACTCTCAACGAGCAAAAATTTCTTGCCATGGGAGCTTTCCTCCACGACATAGGGAAAACGAGCCTTTCCGCTTACAGATTTTCAGTGGATCAGATCCTGCCGTCGGGTGAACCCATCGTCTGTAAGGAACATTGCGAACGAGGTGCGCGCTTGGCGACTACCTTGGGGTTACCGAAGGAAGTACATGACATTATCGCCTACCACCACGAGCGGTGGGATGGGTATGGGTATCCTTATGGTCTCTCCGGCACAGACATTCCAATTCTCGCTCGGATTGTCGGCATTGCTCAGGCTTTTGATCATCTCACGGCGGATGCCCCTGGCCGAACTTGTCTGTCTGCCGAAGCCGCCATTCAACGGATTTCTCTCAGCTCTGGTTCCCATTTCGACCCACAACTCCTCGATACGTTTCTCGAGGTCGCGAAACAATCGACTGTATCGCTCCCCACGATGGCTGCCTCTCCTGCCGCCTAATCTAGTCCTGAGCTCCGGCAATCAATTCCGCTGCTGTCGCCCTGGTCTTTGTCGTCACTCGCTCCCCCCCGAGCATCCGCGCGATCTCCACCTCACGATGGACACCGCTTAAAGCACGCACCGTCGTCACGGTCCGTCCCTTGACTTCAGACTTTTCGACACACACATGATGCTGTGCTTGAGATGCCACCTGCGGGAGATGGGTGATACACAACACTTGGTGGTACTGTCCTAATGCCCGTAGCCGCTTCCCGATCGTCGCGGCAACGGCTCCTCCAACGCCCGTATCGATCTCATCAAAAATGAGGACGGGAACATGATCAACATTGGCCAGAACCGATTTGAGTGCAAGCATCAACCGAGAAAGCTCTCCACCGGATGCCGTGCGAGACATCGCCTTCAACGGTTCGCCGGCATTCGCAGCCAAAAGAAACTCGACACGATCACTCCCGTCTGGGCCATACACGTCATCCCCCTCGTTCTGCATGACTTGCACGACGAATCGCACCGAGCCCATTTTCAGCGCTTCCAGTTCCTTACCAACCATCTTCGTGAATCGCTTGGCGGCATCTTTCCGCTGCCGAGAAAGCTTCTCTGCCAACTCAGCAACCTGCTCATACTGTTGGTGAATAAGACGATCATAATCGGCCAGTTGGTCATCACCGCGTGAAAGCCTTTCTAACTCATCCTTTACGTGATCGTAAGTCCTCAAGACGGCCTCGATGGTTCCTCCGTATTTCTTCTTCATTCTTTGAAGGAAAGCCAGACGATCCTCGACGGTACTCAACCGTCCAGGATTGCTATCCACACGCTCCTCATAACTGCGAAGCGAGTCGGCAACTTCTTTCAAAAGAACTTTTGCCTCAGATGCGAGTCGTGCTGTTGATGCCATTTCCGAATCGATCTTCGCCATCTCACCCAATAGACGCTCCGCCAGTGCCAGATTTGGCAATACCCCGTGGCCATCACCCTGAATGCGCTCCTGAGCTTCGGACGTCAGTTCCGCGAGACGGCCACAGGATCCCAGGCGTTGTCGCTCCGCTTGCAACGCTTCCTCTTCCCCGATACGACAAGCTGCCTCCTCCAGCTCCTGATGTTGAAATTTTAGGAGATCTTCCTGCTGTGCACGCTGCTGAATGGTCGTCGCGAGTTCCGCGCGCCCTTGACGGGAACGGATCCATCCTTGATAAATGGCTCGATACTGCTCGCGCAACTCACGTACCTGCCCGAACGCGTCCAGCACCTCAAGCTGAGCCGAACTGGACAAAAGAGACTGTTGGTCATGCTGACCATGAATATCAATCAGAGTTCCGGCAAACTCCTCCAACACATGGACCGGCGTCAACATGCCATTCAAATAGACCCTGTTCCTTCCGGATCGGGCAATGACGCGCCGGATCACCAGGGTGGAGTCGTGTGGACCAAGAATATCCTGCTTTCTCAGTTGCTCAAGGAGGGGATGAGAGGAGGGTATGTCAAACGACGCTTCGAGCTGCGCTTCATCTTCTCCAAATCGGATTTGATCACTGGAGGCCCGACCTCCGACCAGGAGCATGACGGCATCGATTAACAGAGACTTACCGGCCCCGGTCTCTCCGGTCAGCACCGTAAACCCTGTGTCGATAGTCAGACTCAGGGTTTCGATGACGGCAAAGTTGGCAATTCGCAGCTCAGTGAGCATGGCTGCGGTAAGTGGTACTAGGCAGTCCCCGCATGTTGGGCCAGCAGTGCATCGATCATTTCTTTGAATTGTCGTTTCGGTCTGGCCCCCACCAGCTTCTCAACTGCTTGACCATTCTTAAAAAACAAGATGGTGGGTATGCTCATCACCTGATACCGACCAGCGACTTCCGGGTTTTCGTCCGTATTCAGCTTGCGAACTTTGAGTTTGCCCGCATACTCCTTTGCCAATTCATCGACGATGGGTGCAACCATTTGACACGGACCACACCATACGGCCCAAAAATCAACCATGACAAGCTCGGAAGCCTTCATGACTTCCGAATCCCATGTAGAATCTTCAACCTTCAAGGCATCACCAGCCACGTCGTACCCTCCTTCAGGATTGATATCGCACCTACTTTATAGCAACGCCATCGTACCTTACCGTTGTTTTTAGTGTCAATTACGGATCATCGACCAGTTGGATTTCCGACTGAGTCCTCTTCAGTCTCCGAGGCTTGGGGAGGAAGGCCATAGGGTCCTCCTGGGACAGCCCAGGGGAGACCACGCTCGCCCCAGAGCAGCGGGCTCAACAACGTTCGCATAAGGGCTGTTCCAGCGCTGTCCGTCCAGCCAATTCCCGTGAGACTCAGCATCGCGCTATACTGCTCCCGATCTGGAAATTTCAAGTAATAGAACCCGACCGACCAACATTTGCATGGATTCTGATAAAGTGCAACTGCGTCCACCTCGGGACTTCGACCGTTCTTGACGTCATAGTAGGCTTTGGCTCCGAAGGTCCAACCCCATGGAGTCCGGAAGGCACCTCCCATCGTCACAAACTGAATCTCACTGGTCGGGGCGAATACCTCGTTGAATGAAATCGGATTCCAAATATCGCCTCGACGGACTCGATTGCCGTCTCTCGTATACCGTTGGCCAATTTCTAAATACCAATTCGTTCCCTCCTGGAATCGAAGATCGGTGTTGATCTGACTCATTCCGGGCTGATAGGGATCAAAGAAGGCGTCGATGGTCAAATATCGATTGATAGGTGGGCGCAGTGCCCAGGCCTGCGCGGCCCTACCAAAGATTGGGGCATCCAATTGCGAAATTCCAAGGAGTGGCGGAAGGTTATTCCCGATCACGGCTCTCATCCAGATATCGGAAAACTTTCTTCCTTGGATGGGTACAGTGGCGGGCTGGATCGGTTGGGTCACTGAGCCCAAAAAAGGGAGCACCCCTGGCGTAAAATCTCTTGCCCTCGTTTGCACCTCCCCCACGTGATAACTTTGCGCCACCGTCAGATCAAGCCAGTTAAAGGCTGTGTGTTTGCCTTGCTCCAAGACCCGACTGCGGAGCATATACGTCACAAGATTCTTCTTCGGCAGATCATCAACCTGATCAATCTGGGTCAACTTCGATTGATTCGTCGATGGCACATACTCATACATCACCGAGGGTTCGAGACTGTGAAGAACATTTCCTCCGTCAGCGAGCGAAAATCGGCGGGTCAATTTTGACATAGCCTCCACGCCCATCCAAAACGTCTCTCGATGTTGCCCCTCTTCAGACTGTGCTCCCCTTGTGTAGTAGACTTCTCGAAACTTTGCTTGAGGCCGAATCCCGATGAGGTGTCCGAGGTGAATCACCTCTGTCTCAATACCAGGAACCACATTAATCCTATTAAGAGTAAACCCTTCTTCCCGGTAAAAATTGACGTGATTCCCCTCAACTCCAAACAAGACTGGAGAATGAAACAGCGATGTGTATGGAAGTTGATAGCCGGTTTCCGGCAGACGCTGGAACGTATCTGTCCCTCCGGCTTGAAGCGGTTGCAGATAGAGACCTAAGAGATAGAGATTGCCATATGGCAACCGCTGGGTCGCCAGTAAATTTGACTCACTACTCGGCAAGGCTCGTAGCACTCCTGAATTGCTGAGTTGCTGAAAAAAGTTGGGGTCCGTGACCAGATTTGCATTGGCCCGGAGCAAGAGCGTATCTGTGATGTATTGCGTATGGCTTCCCGTGAGCGTCGCTCGTGCCCGCTCGACGTCTCCATCTGTTTGGGTTACCCCAGAGACATTAGGCAATTGTGTCTGTTGAAGAAAGCTCAGGAACCATTTCCCGCGAGATCGCCGGTCTAAGACATACCGATACTCGAAATCAGACCCATACCCCAGGTTGCTGTAATACTTCGGTGAGATCGTCAAGTCCTGACTCGGATTGATGGCCCAGAAAAAGCTTCCTTGCATGTGAAATCCGAACCGATTGTCATAGGTGACGGTCGGAATAAGAAATCCGGTCTGTCTTCTGGCAAGGGGATAGGAAAACGTAGGTAGCGGAACCGTCGGGACATCGAACAGGCAGAACCAGCCACCTTTAAACGCCAGTGTGTCCCCAACTCCCATGTCAAGGTCTTTAAAACGAAATCGCCATGCAGGAACTTCTCCATCCTGCGCGTCGCAGTTCGTAAAACTGCCGTCCTTGGCCCGGTAATGGTATTCTGAAAACCGCTGCATCAGCCGTCCTGAGACGAACGTGTTGGTAGACGGAATGTAGAGCTCCCCGTGCGTCGCCACGCCGGCCTCGGTATTGACATTGATCTCCATCCGCTCAGCGGTCACATCGGCCTGTGGATCCATCAAATGCACATGGCCAATGGCCGTCAGAATCCCTGGGAGCGTCTGGATAGTGACGTGGTCCGCCGTCAACTTCATCTTTCCCTGTCGGATTACGACAGATCCAGTGGCATCGTAAACTTCCTGGTCCTGACGATAGTCGATGCGCTCTGCCGTTACATCGAGAGAGTCGGATCCGGAAGGCGAACCACCCACTCCGGTCTGGGCATGCACAACCGATCCAAGGAGCGGAAGAAATAGGAAAGGAACGCCGAGAAACCACCACCGGAAGATCCACGCGAAGGGATCCGCCATACTACCCATGAATCGGTGATAGGCCGCAGCCACGGACTGCTGCTTTGACCTCCCCTACAAGCATGAGCGAGCCAGCAATGCAGATAAGATCGTGCGAGGCGGCTCTCCCTTTGGCAATGGCAAGCGCATTTATCGGATGGACGGCTTCCCACACAGGTCCGAGCCAGGTATCTAAGGCGGAACGGAGTTCATCAACCGAGGCTGATCGGGCAAGACCTGTCTGGGTCAGTACGATCTCCGAGACGACCGGCTGCAGAGTAGCAATGAACCCTCGATGATCTTTATCCCGCATCATGGCCCACACCAGAATGATACGAGATGTAGGATGACATGAAGCATAATCAGCAAGGTACTGTGCCAGCACTTTTGCGGCAGGGAGATTATGGGCGCCATCAAGGATGACCTTGGGATAATCCTCGATCGGTTCCAGACGACCTTCCCAGGAAACGGTCCTCAACCCCTCACGCGCAGCTGCTTCGCCTGTCTGGATTCCCGCATCATCTGCAGCCTCAATGAGCGCCAGTGCACAAGCCGCGTTGTCCCACTGGTGTCGTCCAGCAAGCCCACAGCACAGATCATCTATCGTGAGCGTCGTTCCTCGATAGACAAGTTGCTCTGCCTCATTGGGCTCGATGTGAAAATGCTGCCCCAGCTGCAATACCGGAGCCGACAGGTCCTTCGCGATTCGACTCAACACGTCTTCCGCCGCATGACCAATTCTTCCGAGGATAAGGGGCACCCCTGATTTAATAATTCCACCTTTTTCGAACGCGATCGCCTCTTCAGTACTCCCGAGATACTCTTGATGATCTAACCCAATTGTCGTAATTGCACAAGCAAGTGGCTGAGACACGACATTGGTCGCGTCGAATCGTCCACCCATCCCAACCTCGAGCACCGCAACATCGACTTTCGACTCCACAAAATGGAGGAAGGCCATAGCCGTCGTCATCTCAAAAAATGTCGGATTGAGATCAGGGCCGAGGATGGCCCGCAGGCGGTTCACCAATGCCGAAACTTGTTCCTCTGTGATCATGCATCCGTTAACACGAATTCGTTCTCGAAACTCGACGAGGTGCGGTGAGGTATACAGTCCGACACGTTTACCTGAATGGTGTAAGATCGCTGCGGCCATCGCTGCAGTTGATCCCTTGCCGTTGGTTCCACCGATATGCAACACACGAAGTGAGCGCTCGGGATTGCCAACCCGTTCCAACAGGAGGCGCATGGTATCTAACCCAAGCTTGATGCCGTGTTTTTGGAGCCCGTAGAGATACTCGATAACCGGGGAATAGCTCATCCAGAAGCCGGAGGGCGCAGGGGATTAAAAGTGACTCACGAGTGTGCCGATCGTCTCTTTGAGGCGCTTCCGCTCAACGATCATGTCGATCATACCGTGCTCGAGCAGAAATTCGGCTCGTTGAAACTGGTCCGGCAATTGCTGCTTGATCGTTTGTTCGATCACGCGTGGCCCGGCAAAACCGATCAATGCCTTTGGTTCGGCAATGATGACATCTCCGAGCATTGCCACACTCGCCGTGACACCGCCAAACGTGGGATCGGAGAGGATCGAGATGAACGGCAGTTTGGCCTCACCTAATTTGGCCACCGCTGAAGAAGTCTTGGCCATTTGCATCAGAGAAAGAATACCTTCCTGCATACGAGCTCCCCCCGACGCGGTGACTAATATAACGGGTATCTTGTGTTCCAGCGCACGATCGATCGCCCGACAGAGCTTTTCACCGACGACCGACCCCATACTTCCACCCATAAAACTGAAATCGAAGACACACAGCACCACGCGACTCCCATTCACCGAACCTTCGCCAATGACGAGCGCATCTTTACGGCCTGTTTTTTCTTGATGGGCCTTGACCCGCTCTCGATAGGACTTCGTGTCATGAAAATTCAAGGGGTCTTGAGCCTCTAACCCAACATCCCATTCTTTGAACGTGCCAAGGTCGATGAGTAATCCAATCCGCTCGGTCACCGAGATAGGGAAGTGATAGTCGCACTTTGGACAGACTTTGTTGTTTCGATCAACTTCCTTCCGATAGACAATTTCCCGACAATGGTTGCACTTAAGCCACATGCCTTCACTGCTTTTGGACCTCGGAGGCGGACCTGACTCACTTGATTTGTCTTTCTTAAACCATGCCATTGTCTAGTTCTCTTATGCAGATTTATGCGCCCAAACAACTACTGACTGTCGGGAGTTTCGATATAGCGACACCCCTCGCCTCTTCCCACCTTTCGCAACCTAGATACCAGCGGAATCTGCGATCAATTCGAACTCGTCAGGAATACGAATTCCCAAGGGCAGTATGGTCGAGGCGGCGGCAAGGTGATCACCATCCGGTGCACGCCAAAGTCCAAGGACAAACCCAACTCCGGGAAGAGTCAGCGATTCCGTCTCCGATACCATACTCTAGGAAACCCACATAGATAGATAGCCTTGCGCCCAAGTAACCGTCAGCGATGCAATTACTGAGGAATAGGGAGGCATTGTAGCAGATATGAAAAACAGAATCTCATCCTCCACGGGCATGCATTTCTAAGTGAGGGTCTTCTCGCAGACGATCGATGTGAACAAGGCCTCCGGACCGAAGCCCGACCCGCTCAAGAGCCTTCCGATCCTCAGCCCCACGATCGCGACGAGCAGCCCACACTGATCGAATCAGCTTCTGCATCTCCATTGAGCTCGCGCCGAGACGAAGCGGCTTGCGCAAATCCACACCAGACGACGCGTACAGGCACAAATACCACAGACCATCGGCAGTCACACGGCTACGGTCGCAGTGGGCACAGAAGGGCATCGTCGTTGACGGAATGATCCCAAAGATAGTGCCATCCGGCAAGCGAAATCGCTGTGCCGGAGCCGTTCCTCGTTCTGGAATAGGAATCACGTGGCCATAGCGACGGCCGAACATATCGAGGATCATATCCTGGGACAGCACCTTATCGAGACTCCACTCGTTCGCTCCACCCACATCCATGTATTCGATAAAGCGGACCTCGGCTCGATACTGTTTGGCAAACTCGACGAGCGCATAGAGCTCATCCTCGTTGAACCCTCGAATCGCAACCGTGTCGAGTTTCAGATGACTGAAACCTGTTTTCCCCACAGACTCAATGCCCTCAAGGGCTCGTGAAAACTCATCCCGCCCGGTCAATTGACGAAACCGCTCAGGTCTCAGCGTATCGAGACTGACCGTCACACGATCAAGTCCCGCCTCGTACAGTTCTTGTGCATAATCAGCGAGGAGGATTCCGTTCGTGGTTAGCGCCACTTCGGTAATTCGCCGATCCTGCCGAAGTAATCGCACCAACCGAGCAAGATCTCGCCGCAAGAGCGGCTCACCACCGGTCAGTCTGACTTTCTCCACGCCCAGATCGGCGAAATACCGGGCGAGTGTCGCCATTTCCTCAAAACTGAGGATGTCCTCGCGTGGTAGCCAGACATATTCGGGTTCCGGCATACAGTAGTTGCAGCGGAGATTACAGCGATCCGTGACCGACAGACGTAAGCTGCCGAGCGGGCGACCAAATGTATCGGACACCTCAGAACGCCCGGCCATTGGATCATTGATCAGGTTTGCCATCGAGGTTGAGTCCGAGGGATTAGGGGTGTTCTTCTACCCAGACCTCCCCATCCGGCGTATGCTCTAACTTCCAGATCGGGGTAATCTGCTTGAGTTCATCGATCGCCCATTTGCATGCACGGAATGCATCGGCCCGATGTTCCGCCCCGGCGATGATCAGCACAATATTCTCACCGATCGTGATGTCTCCGTACCGATGAATAATCAGCAACTCAAGAATATCGAAGTCTTTCAGCGCCCGTTCTCGAATGTCGCGCAGTATTTTCTGGGCCATTCCTTCATAGTGTTCGAACGTCATACTCTCCACATCGCGGCCTCGTGAACGATCACGGGCGATGCCTAAGAATGTGGCAATCCCTCCTATGCGTTTGGATCGGCTGCGTACTCGTTCAAGTTCCTGATCTATGGAAAAATTCTCTCGCTGGACCCGGACGAATTGGCTTTCATCCACCACGTCACTGACCGAACTACCTCCCGCAAAGGGAGGCAACAACGCGATCTCGTCGGTGTCCTGAACAGTGGTTTCTGCGTGAGCGATTTCTTGGTTTACCGAGACGAGAATTTTTTTCTTATGAATGAGCTCGGCGATTTGAGGATGGGTGACATTGATCTGGTCCGTCAAGTCTTTCACCTGGCGTCCGTTCTCAAGCACTAGAGAGAGAGAACCCTGATTCCCCGCGAGCGATTTCGTCAGTCCGAATAATTTAACCGTGATCACCGTTTCCTACTTTCTACCTCAACTGAACCCTCTCGGGTGTAGGTCCCAGATTTTCCGCCTGACTTCGACAGTAAACACACATCGCTGAAACTCATGCCACGGTCTACCGACTTACACATGTCATAAATAGTGAGCGCCGCAACAGCGGCTGCGGTCATGGCTTCCATTTCAACTCCAGTCGGCCCAGTCGTCTTGGCCGTGGCCAAAATGGTGATTGAACAACGACCGTGACGGTCCGGCTGAGGCTCTTCTTTAAATGCGATATCGACACTCGTAAGAAGGATGGGATGGCACATCGGGACAAGATCGGGCGTCTTTTTAGCACCCATCACTCCTGCTACCTGAGCGACCGCCAGCACATCACCCTTCGCAATCCTCCCACGTTGAATCTTTTCAAGTGTTTCCGGAAGCAAAAAGACCTTGGCTTGGGCTGTAGCCAATCGTTCGGTCGATTCTTTGGCACCGATATCGACCATCCGAGCCCGACCCCAGTCGTTAAAATGGGTAAAGTCAGCCATTTCCCTATTGAATCAGCATGTTGTAGGCCATCAACGGTAGATTAATACGGGATTATAGGTGCCGCTGGAGAGGAAGGTCAAGAAAGGAACTGGGCAGTCATGAGCTGCGGTCGGTGCATGACACCTGGTAGAAAAACACCCCTCAGTTTCAGTACACTCTTCGAAGGGTAACGCTGCCTTGTCGGAGCGAGGACGTTCCCTACCTTTACACGATTCGCTATAGGGATTCTCATGGGATTTCTGAGCAGACTTCTCAAAATGCCGTCATTCAAAGGCGCCACCAACGCCCTCCTGGTGGAGTTGGCCATCCCTGAACTCACGGAAACACAACGCACTCAGTTAAAGAACCGGGTGGTTGAACTGATCCAGACCCACCGATCCCCAGATCGGACGCCAGAAACCATTCTGGTGGAACTGAACCAAACACCTCGTATCTTCCAGTTGAATGTCTTGGCCATCGCCATGAAAGAGCTTGGTCACCCACCTCCCCTGAAAAAAGAGAAACTCCAGAAAGTGGAGGACCCCTTCGACCCAAGCCATGCGGACGAACATGCCTTGAGGGCGGTCGCTCGGCGCCTGAAGTGGCACTACGGCGTCGAGGTCTGGCTTGCGGAAGAACCGATCAGTTTTGACTCATGGTAGCCGAAGAGTCGCTTGACAGACATAAGAGGCACGGTTATTCTGCCACCGCTTGTTAATTCGGTCTGGAGGCACAAGAGACAAGATGCGTAATTCTGCGTTGCGAAAGCTGTTGTTTCTCATGGTATTCGCCCCCGTTTTGCTGCTGAGCCCCCACGTTCAAGCAGCCGACTTCAAGATGGGAGTGGTGGACCCACAGTCCGTGCTGGAAAAATCCAAAGCCGGTAAACGGGCACTCGATGGGTTGAAAGAATACGTCTCGATCAGGCAGAAGCTGCTCGCCAAGGATGAAGAAGATCTCCGCAATCAAGAACGGCAATTGAAAGAGCAAGCGTCCAAATGGAGCGACGCCGAAAAGAAAGAGAAAGAAACCCAGTTCAGGACGAAGGTTCAGGACTTTCAAAAACGCGCGCAAGACTTCAACCAAGAACTCCAGAAAAAACAGAAGGAGTTGGTCGACGAGTACATGAAGAAAATCTCCGTCGCGACGCAGACCGTCGCCGAAAAAGGAGGCGTCGCGCTCGTCGTCGACAAAGGAAGTGAACAGACCGTGAAGATCGTGATCTATAACAAGGATACGATCGATTTAACGGACCAGGTTGTGAAGGAGTTTGATCGCACGAACAAGTAGGACAGGCGGCGTTCCGCCGTTACTCCAGCGGGTACCCAGCCTTCCGCCATGCACGGATTCCTCCATTCATAGACCGTACGTGCTGATACCCCATCTGCCGTAGGGCGTCGGCCGCGAGCGCTGAGCGAAATCCGCCTCCGCAATAGAGCACGATCACAGCCTCCTTGTCAGGGACCACCGTTTCGATATCTCGTTCAAGAATGCCCTTTCCGAGATGGCATGCACCTCGAGCATGATCCACAGAAAATTCGTGATCCTCTCTGATATCGAGAAAATGAAACCGCTCTCCCCGGTCCAGGCTTGCCATAACCTCCTCAACGTGGCACTCGGTAATCCGTTTTCTTGCCTGCTCGACTAGCCGTAAAAACGCCGGATTGTGCTTCACCTCACCTCCTTAAAAAAGCGACACCTGCTCACCCCCAGGGCGGCGAAATGTTCGAGGAATGTCCATCGCCTGGTCATCAGAAAACCCGGCCCTTCGTTTCGATAGAGCGAATAACCGCTGGATCATCTCCCAATAATTGCCTTGGCCGACTTGCCGACGAAAAAATCGGCGCTCCGTGATGGCTCCCGACCGCACTTCACGCAGACGGCTCGTGATTTTTCCGATCCGTTCTGGAAAG
>Ga0224500_10000016_pt1 | contig 115902 bp, 125 predicted proteins | sample SF_Oct11_sed_USG_FD_168126 | JGI IMG/M metagenome (GOLD analysis project Ga0224500, IMG submission 168126) | Sediment microbial communities from San Francisco Bay, California, United States - SF_Oct11_sed_USGS_4_1 | ecosystem: Environmental > Aquatic > Marine > Sediment | place: USA...
GCAACAACATCTACGTGCTGCTGGTGATGGGCGCGATCACCAGCTTCATCTTCGGCATGGGCATGACCATCACGGCCTGCTACATCTTCCTCGCCATCGTGCTCGCGCCGCCGCTGGTCAGCGCGGGCTTCGATCCGATCGCGGTGCACCTGTTCATGCTGTACTGGGGCATGGTGTCGTTCATCACGCCGCCCGTGGCGCTCGCCGCGTTCGTCGCCTCCGGCATCGCCAAGGCGCGCCCCATGGAAGTCGGGCTGCAGTCGATGCGCCTGGGCGCCGCCATGTACTTCGTGCCGTTCTTCTTCGTGCTCAATCCCGCGCTCATCCTGCGCGGCTCGCCGTGGGAAATCCTCGTGGTGGTCGGCACCGCGGTGATCGGCCTCGCGCTCATCGCCGCGGCGCTCGAGGGCTACCTGCTCGGCCTGGGGACGGTGGCGCGCAACGCCGGCGGATGGGCCGCGCGCCTGCTCGTGTTCGCGGGCGGGCTCACGATGGCCATGCCCGGCGGCGGCGAGCTCGGGCTGAGCCACGTGCAGCTTTCGCTCGGCGGTGTCGTGCTGGCGGCGGCAGGGCTGGCGATCGCGTGGCTGACGCGGCCGCGCTAGGAATGCTGGCGCGCCCGGCGGGATTCGAACCCACGACCCTTGGCTTCGGAGGCCAATACTCTGATCCGCTGAGCTACGGGCGCATTCAAGCTAAAATCATACCTTTATCCCAGCACGCAGGCCACGCCGCATGACGCAAGAAGACCATTCCTCGTTCATCAAGACGCCGCAGCAGCTGATCGTGGTCGTGCTGCTCGCCTTCCTGGTGCCGATCATCGGCATCCTGCTGCTCGTCACGCTGGTGCTCAACCGGCCGAGCGCCGATCCCGCGGCGCTGTCGCCCGAGGCGATCACGGCGCGCATCCGGCCGGTCGGGCGCGTCGAGTTCGGCGCCGCGGGCGGTGCGGCGGCGGGCCCGCGCTCGGGCGAGGAGATCGTGAAGAGCGCCTGCGCCGCCTGCCACCAGGCGGGCGTCGCCAACGCGCCCAGGATCGGCGACAACGCGGCGTGGGCGCCGCGCATCAAGACCGGACTGAAGGGACTGCTGGCCGACGCCATCAAGGGCCTGGGCGCCATGCCGCCGCGCGGCGGCGTGCCCGACCTGTCGGATGACGATCTGGCGCGCGCGATCGTCTACATGGCGAACCAGTCCGGCGGCAACCTGAAGGAGCCGGCCGCGCCCGCGGCCAAGAAGTAGCCCACCGGCCGCCGGCCCCGGCGGCGCGCGCGCCGTGAACCTGCTCTTCATCATCGACCCGCCGGAAGAGCTCAAGGCCTACAAGGACACGACGGTCACGATGATGCGCGCGGCCGAGCGCCGCGGGCACCAGGTGCACGTGTGCACGCAGCCGGCGCTCGCGCTGCTCGGCGGCCACGTGTCGGCGCGCGCCACGCGCCTGCACCTCACCGACAACGACGAGGACTGGTACCGCGCGGACGGCCACGCCGAGCGCCGCCTCGCCGAGTTCGACGCGGTGCTGATGCGCAAGGACCCGCCGTTCGACCTCGAGTACGTCACCAGCACGTGGCTGCTGTCGGCGGCGGAGCGCGAGGGCGCGCGCGTGTTCAATGCGCCCGGAGCGATCCGCGACCACAACGAGAAGCTGGCGATCGCCGAGTTCGGTCGCTTCATGACGCCCACGCTGGCGACGCGCGAGGCCGCGCGGCTGCATGCGTTCATCGACGCCGAGCGCGACGTGGTCATCAAGCGGCTGGACGTGATGGGCGGCGAGAACATCTTCCGCGTGCGCGCCGACGACCCCAACCGCAACGTGATCGTCGAGATCATGACGCAGGCAGGCGCGCGCACGGTGATGGCGCAACGCTTCATCCCGGAGATCCGCGACGGCGACAAGCGCATCATCCTGATCGACGGCAAGGTGGCGCCGTACAGCCTGGCGCGCATTCCCAAGGCGGGCGAGACGCGCGGCAATCTCGCCGCCGGCGCGCGCGGCGTCGCCCAGCCGCTGTCGGCGCGCGACCGCGAGATCGCCGAGGCGCTGGGTCCCGCGCTCGCCGCGCGCGGCCTGCTGTTCGTCGGCCTGGACGTGATCGGCGACTGGCTGACCGAGGTGAACGTCACCAGCCCGACCTGCTTTCGCGAGATCCTCGACCAGACCGGCTACGACGCCGGCGAGACGTTCATCGCCGCCCTGGAGCAAAAGGTCGCGCGATGATCGGCGTGCTCGTCATCTCGCACGGCGCCATCGGCGAGACGCTGCTCGCCAGCGCCGAGCAGATCCTCGGCGGCCGGCAGGCGCGGGTGGCGACGCTCGGTGTGTCGCGCGGCGAGGAGCCCGACGCGCTGCTCGACCGGGCGCGCGCGCTGGCGGCAAGCGTCGACGCCGGCGCCGGCGTGCTCGTGCTCACCGACATGTACGGCGCCACCCCCTGCAACGTGGCCGCGCGCCTGCTCGCCGACGGCCGCGTCGAGGGCGTCGCCGGCGTGTCGCTGCCGATGCTGGTGCGCGTGCTCTCGCGGCGCAACGGCTCGCTGCCGGCGGCGGTGCAGCGCGCGCTGTCCGGCGGCGCCGAGGGCGTGGTGCACATGAATACGGACAGCTGCGGTGCCCAGCGCTGAGCTCGTCATCGTCAACAAGCTCGGCCTGCACGCGCGCGCCTCGGCCAAGCTCACGCAGGTGGCGAGCGGCTTCCAGAGCGAGGTGTGGCTGTCGCGCAGCGGGCGCCGCGTGAACGCCAAGAGCATCATGGGCGTGATGATGCTCGCCGCAGGCAAGGGCGCGAGCATCACGGTCGAGGCCGTGGGCGCCGACGCCGAAGCCGCGCTGGCGGCGATCCGCGTGCTGATCGCCGACCGCTTCGGCGAAGGGGAATGAACTTCGTCCTGCACGGCTCGAGCGTCTCCTCGGGCATCACCATCGGCCGGGCGCACCTGGTGTCTTCGGCGCGGCTCGAGGTTGCGCACTACGAGATCCCGGCGTCGGCGGTGCCGGGGGAGATCTTCCGCTTCGACGCCGCCATCGTACGCGCCAAGCAGGAGCTGGCGCAGCTCGAGCACCAGATCCCGTCCGACGCGCCCGCCGAGTTCGGCGCCTTCCTGCAGCTGCACCGCATGATCCTGGACGACTCCTCGCTGTCGCACGCCCCGCGCGACATCATCCGCGCGCAGCGCTGCAACGCCGAATGGGCGCTGGTGCAGCAGATGGAGACGCTCGGCGAGCAGTTCGAGCGCATCGAGGATCCTTACCTGCGCGAGCGCAGCGCCGACATGCAGCAGGTGGTCGAGCGCGTGCTGAAGGCGCTGATCGGCGACAAGGCGCAGCCCGAGCCGCCGCGCGCCGAGGAGCACAAGCTGATCGTCGTGGCGCACGACCTGTCGCCGGCGGACATGCTGCTGTTCAAGCGGCACGAATACGGCGGCTTCGTCACCGACGTGGGCGGCGTCACCTCGCATACCGCGATCCTCGCGCGCAGCCTCAACATCCCCGCCCTGGTCGGGCTGCATCACGCCCGCCACATGATCCGCGAGGGCGAGATGCTGGTGGTGGACGGCATCCAGGGCGTGCTGGTGGTCAACCCCGATCCGCTGGTGCTCGCCGAGTACCGGCTGCGCCAGTCGCAGCACGAGCTGGAGCGCAAGAAGCTCGGCCGCCTGAAGAGCACGCCCGCGGCGACGCTCGACGGCACCGCAATCGAGCTGCTCGCCAACATCGAGCTGCCGCAGGACCTCGAGCAGGTGCACGACGCGGGCGCCGAGGGCATCGGCCTGTTCCGCACCGAGTTTCTGTTCATGAACCGGCGCGACCAGCCTGGCGAGGACGAGCAGTTCGAGGCCTACCGCGAGGTCGCGCGCCGCATGCGCGCCAAGCCGGTGGTGATCCGCACGCTCGACATCGGCGCCGACAAGGCGCTCGACGGCCACGTCGAGTCGATGCCCAACCCCGCGCTCGGCCTGCGCGCCATCCGCTACTGCCTTTCCGAGCCGCACGTGTTCCTCGTGCAGCTGCGCGCCATCCTGCGCGCCTCGCACCACGGCCAGGTGAGGATCCTGCTGCCGATGGTGGCGCACGTGCACGAGGTGGACCAGGCGCTCGCCTTCGTGCGCCAGGCGAAGGGGCAGCTCGACGCGCGCGGCGTGCCCTACGACCCGAGGGTGCAGGTCGGCGGCATGATCGAGATTCCCGCGGCGGCGCTCGCGCTGCCGATGTTCATGAAGCGGCTCGATTTCCTGTCGCTCGGCACCAACGACCTGATCCAGTACACGCTCGCCATCGACCGCACCGACGACGCGGTGGCGCACCTGTACGATCCGCTGCACCCGGCGGTGCTGCAACTCGTCGCGCATGTCATCCACGCCGCGAACCGCGGCCGCACGCCGATCGCGGTGTGCGGGGAGATGGCCGGCGAGCTCGCGCTCACGCGCCTGCTGCTCGGCTTCGGACTGCGCAGCTTCTCCATGCACCCGGCGCAGCTGCTCGCCGTCAAGGAGCGCGTGCTGCGCACGGAGCTCGCCGCCGTGCAAGGCGCCGCGCAGAAGATCCTGCGCTCGAGCGACCCGGCGAAGACGCGCGAGCTGCTCGCCCGACTGAACGCCTGAAGGAACCGACGATGCCCGGACCGCTCGACGGCGTGCGCGTGCTCGACCTCACCACCGTGGTGATGGGCCCGTACGCCACGCAGATCCTCGCCGACTTCGGCGCCGACGTGGTGAAAGTCGAGCCGCCCGAGGGCGACATCATGCGCTTCGCCTGGCCGTTCCGCTCCAAGGGCATGGGGCATATCTTCCTCAACGCCAACCGCAACAAGCGCGGCATCGTCCTCGATCTGAAGAAGCCCGAGGGGCGCGAAGCGTGCCTGGCGCTCGCGGCGCGGGCCGACGTGCTGGTCTACAACATCCGCCCGCAGGCGATGGCGCGCCTGAAGCTCGGCTACGATGACGTGCGCGCGGTGAATCCCCGCATCGTCTACGTCGGCTGCTTCGGCTACAGCCAAAACGGCCCCTACGCGGCGAAGGCCGCCTACGACGACCTGATCCAGGGCGCCGCGGGGCTGCCCTGGCTCGCGCGCGAGGCGGGGGCGGAGTCGCCGCGCTACACGCCGGTGATCATCGCCGACCGCTCGGTCGGGCTGCACACGGCGAACGCCGTCAGCGCCGCGCTGTACGCGCGCGAGCGGACCGGCAAGGGCCAGCGCGTGGACGTGCCGATGTTCGAGAGCCTGCTGCAGTCGGTGCTCGGCGAGCACCTGGGCGGCTTCACCTTCGTGCCGCAGCTGGGCGACGGCGGCTACCGGCGCATGCTCACCCCCTACCGCCGGCCCTACGAGACGAAGGACGGCTACGTCTGCGCGCTCATCTACAACGACAAGCACTGGAAGAGCTTCTTCGAGCTGGTCGGTCGCGCCGAGCTCGAAGGCGACCCGCGCTTCGCCTCGGCCGAGGGGCGCAGCCAGAACTTCGACGCCGTCTACAGCTTCGTCGCCGACGAGATGCACAAGCGCACCACCGACGAGTGGCTTGCGGCGCTGGAGCAGGCCGACATCCCGGTGCAGCGCATGAACAGCCTCGAGGACATCCTGCGCGATCCGCACCTGGCGGCAATCGGCTACTTCACGCCGGTCGAGCACCCGAGCGAGGGCCGGCTCCTGTCGATGAAGGTGCCCTCCGAGTGGTCGGAGACCGCGCCCGAGTACCGGCGCCACGCGCCGCGCTTCGGCGAGCACACGCGCGAGGTGCTCAGGGAGGCGGGCTACAGCGACGCGCAGGTCGACGCCTTGGCCGCGAGCGGCGCGGCTCGGCTATAATCTCCCGCGCAGCGCCGATTTGACGTTCAGCTTGCGGGCGCTCTACAAATACCGCTAAAGAGACCGGTTCCCGACGGCCCGTTCTCGCGCAAGCTGAACGGGCTTTTTCTTTCGTGGAGGCGGGGTGCCCGGCTCGGTCGGCATCGTCGAAGCGCAGCGCGCGGTATTCGAGCAGCCTTTCCGCTTCCGGAGCGGCGCCGAGATCCCGCGCTTCGAGCTCATGTACGAGACCTACGGCAGGCTGAACGCCGCCCGCTCGAACGCCGTGCTCGTCTGCCACGCGCTCAATGCCTCGCACCACGTCGCCGGCAGCTACGCAAGCGACCCGGACAACGTCGGCTGGTGGGACAACCTCGTGGGCCCCGGCAAGCCGCTCGACACCGACCGCTTCTTCGTCATCGGCAACAACTACATCGGCGGCTGCTTCGGCTCGACCGGCCCTGCCTCGGTCAACCCCGCCACCGGCAAGCCCTACGGCGCGGACTTTCCGGTGGTGACGGTCGAGGACTGGGTGGCGGCGCAGGCGCGCCTCGCCGATCACCTGGGCATCGAGCGTTTCGCCGCGGTGATCGGCGGGTCGCTCGGCGCGATGCAGGCGCTGCAGTGGGCGCTCGCCTGCCCCGAGCGCGTACGGCATTCGCTGGTCATCGCTTCCACGCCCAAGCTCTCGGCGCAGAACATCGCCTTCAACGAGGTGGCGCGCCAGGCGATCATGACCGATCCCGACTTCCACGGCGGGCACTACTACGAGCACGGCGTGGTGCCGCGCAGGGGCTTGCGCATCGCGCGCATGATCGGGCACATCACCTACCTGTCGGACGACGCGATGATGGAGAAGTTCGGCCGCGTGCTGCGCCGCGCGGCGCCCGGCTTCGACTTCGACGTCGACTTCGAGATCGAGAGCTACCTGCGCTACCAGGGCGACAAGTTCTCGACCTACTTCGACGCCAACACCTACCTCAGGATCACCAAGGCGCTGGACTACTACGACCCGGCGGGCGATTTCGGCGGCGACCTGTCGGCGGCCTTCGCACGCGCGCGGGCCGCGTTCCTGGTGGTGTCCTTCAAGTCCGACTGGCGCTTCGCGCCGGCGCGCTCGCGCGCCATGGTGAAGGCGCTGCTCGACAACCGGCGCATCGTGTCGTATCTGGAGCTGGACGCGCCCGGCGGGCACGACGCGTTCCTGCTCGAGGATCCGCGCTACCACGGCGCGCTCGCCGCCTACTTCGGGAACATCGAGCTGTGACGCGCCCCGACCTCGAAGCGATCGCCCGCTGGGTGGCCCCCGGCGCGCGGGTGCTCGATCTCGGCTGCGGCGACGGTTCGCTGCTCAAGCACCTCTGGGACAACCACCAGGCGCACGGCTACGGCGTGGAGATCGACGACGCCGAGGTGCTCGCCAGCATGAGGAACGACGTCAACGTCCTGCAGCTCGACCTGGAGTCGGGGCTCGCGCTCTTCCACGACGCGTCCTTCGACTACGTGATCCTCTCGGAGACGCTGCAGACCATCCATCGCATCGAGCAACTCACGCGCGAGATGCTGCGCGTGGGACGCGAGGTGATCGTGTCGTTTCCCAACTTCGGCCACTGGCGCGACCGCCTGCAGGTGCTCCTCGGCCGCATGCCGGTGTCCGAAGAGCTGCCGCACCAGTGGTACGACACGCCGAACGTGCACCTGTGCACGCTGGCGGACTTCGAGGACCTGTGCGCGCGGCTCGGGGCGCGCATCCTCGAGCGCGCGGTCCTGCACCGCGGCCGCGCCGTGCGCGTGCTGCCGAATCTCTTCGGCAGCATCGCGGTCTATCGCGTCACTGCGTAGCGGCTACTTGCCCGCGGCCGGCTTGGGCGCCGGCTCCACCGTCAGCGCCACCGCCTCGGTGAACACCGCCTCGACCTGGTCGCCCTTCTTCACTCGCGCGAGCTGTTTGGGGTCCTGCAACTGCAGGTCGACGTAGTTGCCCTTGGGGCCCTTGAGCGTCACGGTCATCGCCTTCTTGTTCACCGCGACCACGTTCGCGATCACGTGGACCTGCCGGCCCACGGCGACGCCGGGCCGCTCGCCGGGCTTCGCGCTCACCATGTCCTTCGAGTCGGTGCGCTCCATGATTCCCGTGCCGCCCTTCTTCAACTCGAGGGTCAGCGACTGCATGAAGCGCGCCACGACCTGGTCGCCGAGCTGGATCTGGTCGTAGTTCTTCACCTCGTCACTGGCGAAGACCGTCGTCACCCGGCCGTTGGCCGCCTTCAGGTCGATGCTGCGCGCCGCCTTGTCCAGGCCGACGACCACCGCCCGAATCTCGAGCACGCGCGCACCGGCGGCCTTGCCCTCGCCGACGGCCTTCACCTCCATGGCCTTGGGTGCCGGGGGTTGCTGGGCATGCGCGATGCCGAGAGTCATCGCCGCGCAGGCGGCGAGAAGGAACTTGTTCATTGCGGTCTCCACGAGAAGTACTGCTGGGGGGCGGAAGTATAGCAGCCGCAGGTACTAGTTCCGGCGCGGGGATTGACCGAAGGCGCCCCTCCGGCGCAGCATCGGCCCGGCAGTTTCCAAGAATGCGAAATCAGGAGGATCAGCAGATGAGCAGAACCACTGCGGGAGTCTGGGCGGTCACTGCGGTGATCGCCCTGGCGGGCTGCGCGGACATGCAGAAGCAGATGCCCGACTGGATGCCGGGCAGCGGCGCGATCAGTGTCAGTCTGAGCGGCGCCGAAGAAGTGCCGCCGGTCAAGACTTCGGCGACCGGCAGCGGCAGCTTCCGCGTCGCCGACGACGGCACGATCACTGGCAGCGTGACCACCAAGGACATCGCGGGCACGGCAGCGCACATCCACCTGGGTGCCAAGGGCAGGAATGGCCCGGTCATCGTGCCGCTCGCCAAGAACGGCGACACCTACAGCGTGCCGGCGGGCCGCAAGCTCACCGAGTCGCAGATGAAGGCGCTCAAGGCGGGCGAGCTCTACGTCAACGTGCACAGCGCCAAGCACAGGGGCGGAGAGGTGCGGGCGCAGCTCCAGCCCTGAGCGCGCGCTAGCGCCTCGCCGCGCAAACGTCGGCCTCGCGCCGGCAGGCCTCCTGGCAAGCCTGCGCCGACGCGCTGTCGGCCGACGTCCGCCGGCAGATCTGCAGGCATTCGTTCTGCTGGACGGCGCAGCTCGGCGTGTCGTCGCCGATCACCATTTCCTTGTACAGGTAGTACCCGGCGCCCACGGCGAGCGCCAGCACCACCAGCGATCCGAGCCAGCCCAGCCCGCGTTGCCGCCTTCTCATCCGGTTCCTCCCGCGCGAGTCCTAGCGCGCGCCGCCCTCGCCCACCCGGCCCGCCGAGCCGATCGACAGGTCGGCAAGCCCGGAGCGGATCATGAGCCAGAACAGGATCACGCCCGGCAATGCGACCAGCGTGGTCAGCAGGTAGAAGTTCACGTAGCCCATGGCCTCGATGAGGCCGCCGGCCGTGGTTCCGGTGAGAAAGCGTCCCGCGATGCTGGCCAGCGCCGAAAGCAGCGCGTATTGCGTCGCGGTGAAGCGCAGGTTGCACAGGGCCGAGAGATAGGCGACGACCGTCACGCCGCCGATGCCGCTCGCGAAGTTCTCGAAGCCGACCGCCGCCGCCATGCCGAGGTTGCTATGCCCGATGGCGGCGAGCGCCGCGAAGCTGAGGTTCGACACCGCCATCAGTATCAGGCTCACCAGCACGGAGAGCTTCATCCCCAGCCGCACGTAGAGGATGCCGCCCGCGAAAATGCCGGCCAGCAGCGCGACGAAGCCCACGCCGACGTCGTAGAACGCGATCTCGCCGTTGCTGAAGCCGAGGCTCTCGAACAGCAGCCGCAGCGTCAGGTTGGCGAGCGTGTCGCCGATCTTGTGGATCAGGACGAACAGCAGCACGACCAGCGCTCCCTGTCGCCGCAGGAACTCGGCCAGGGGGCTGAAATAGGCTTGCACCGCTTCCAGCAGACCGTGCGGCGCGACGGGCTCGCGATGGCGCCGCGGCTCGCCCATCAGCAACCCGACCATCATCGCCGGCAAGGCGAACGCGGCGCAGGCGACATACGCCGCGGCCCAGCCGAGCTGCTGGGCGAGGACGAGGGCAAGCCCCCCCGCCGCGGCGGCGCCAATGCGCCAGCCGTACTGCGACATGCCGGAGCCGGCACCGAGCTGCCGCGGCTCGAGCAGCTCGATGCGGTAGGCGTCGATGACGATGTCGAACGTGGCCCCCGCGACACCCACGGCGACCGCCGCGGCCGCGACGAGGAGCAGCGACTCCTGCGGATCGGCGAAGCCGAGCCAGGCGACCGCGGCCATCACCAGCACGCCGACCAGCCACAGCCAGCTGCGCCGCTGGCCGAAGCGGCCGATCAGTGGCAGGCGGAAGTTGTCGACGACGGGCGCCCACAGGAACTTCAGGTTGTAGGCGAGGAAGGTGAGCGCGAAAGCCGTCACCGCGCCCTTGCTGATGCCGTGCTGGGCAAGGCGCGTGGTCAGCGTCGCGCCGATCATGGCGAAGGCGAAGCCGGAGGAGATGCCAAGAAACAGCGCCGCGAGCGGCGCGCGCTCCAGGTAGGGTCGGAGGCTGTCGCGCAGCCGGCTAGAGCCGGGCGTCATAGTCGATCGTCAGCGGCGCGTGGTCGGAGAAGCGCTTCTTCTTGTAGATCGACTCGCGCCGCGCCCGGGCGGCGATGCCCGGCGTGGCGATCTGGTAGTCGATGCGCCAGCCGACGTTCTTCGCCCAGGCCTGGCCGCGGTTCGACCACCAGGTGTACTGGTCCGGCTTCCGGTTCAGGCGCCGGAACACGTCGACGAAGCCCAGCTCGTCGAACACTCGCGTCAGCCAAGCGCGCTCCTCGGGCAGGAAGCCCGAGTTCTTCTGGTTGGAGCGCCAGTTTCTCAGGTCGATCTCCTGGTGCGCGATGTTCCAGTCGCCGCACAGGATCACCTCGCGGCCGCTCCTTCTCAGCTTCTTCAGGTGCGGCAGGAACGCGTCGAGGAAGCGGTACTTGGAGGCCTGGCGATGCGGGCCGCTCGAGCCCGAGGGCAGATAGAGCGAGACGATCGACAGCTTGCCGAAGCGCGCCTCCAGATAGCGCCCCTCGTCGTCGAACTCCTTGATGCCGAACCCGTCGCGCACCGCGTCCGGGCGCACGCGGCTGTAGAGCGCGACGCCCGCATAGCCCTTCTTGTCGGCATGCGAGAAGCAGGCGTGCAGGCCGCGCGGCGCGCGCATCGTGGCGTCGAGGTCGCCGTCGTGCGCCTTGATCTCCTGCAGGCAGACGACATCGGCCTTCTGCGCGCCAAGCCAGCGGTACAGCCCCTTGCGGGCCGCGGACCTGATGCCGTTGACGTTGAGAGTTACTACCCTCAAGAGGAGGGAAAGCTCGACGCACCGCCGTGCGCCGCCGACCACTCGGCCGGCGCGTGCAGGAACTTCTCCACCTGCGCGATCTGCGCGGCAGCGAGGTAGTTGCCCTGCTTGACGACCGCGAGCACGTCCCACCACGTCGCCAGGTGGTGCAGGCGCACGCCGAGCTCGTCCATCACCTTCTTCGACTCCGGGAAGATGTCGTAGTAGAAGTTGACGAACACGTGCTCGACCACCGCCCCGGCGTCGCGCAGCGCCTTGCAGAAGTTGATCTTCGAGCGGCCGTCGGTGGTGAGGTCCTCGACCAGCAGCGTGCGTGCGCCCTCGCGGATGTCGCCCTCGATCTGCGCGTTGCGGCCGAACCCCTTGGGCTTCTTGCGGATGTACTGCATCGGCAGCCCGAGGCGATCGGCGAGCCACGCCGCATAGGGGATGCCCGCGGTCTCGCCGCCCGCGACGACGTCGAACTGCTCGAGGCCCGCGTCGCGCGCCAGCGTCGCGTCGGCGAATTCCACCAGCTGGCGCCGGATGCGCGGATAGAAGATCAGCTTGCGGCAGTCGATGTACACCGGGCTCGCCCAGCCGGAGGTGAAGGTGAAGGGCTTGCCCTCGGAGAAGAGCACCGCCTTCACCTCGAGCAGCATCTTCGCGGTGGTCTCGGCGATGAACGCGCGGTCGGCGGAATGCATGGGAAGCGGGCGGATTTTAGCAGGGTTAGAATCGCGCCGATGACCGCTCCCCGGGGGGTCGCGATGTTCCGCATGCCGCTGCTGGCCGCGTGCGCGCTGCTTGCGCTCGCGGCGGCGCCCGACGCGGCGCTGGCGCAGCCCAAGTCCGAGGCCGCGATGGAGAAGGCGCGCATGGACAAGCTGCGCGCGCAGGTGCGCTCCTACCGCTGCGTCACCAAGGCCGGGCGCAAGTACTACGGCTCGACCATCCCGCCGCAATGCAACGGCGAGCTGGTCGAGGCGCTCTCGTCGCAGGGCACGGTGCTGTTTCGCATCGACCCGCCGCTCACGCCGGAGCAGAAGGCGGCGAAGGAGGCCGAGGAGCTGAAGGCCGCCGAGGCCGAGGCCGCGAAGAAGGAGGCCGCGCGCCAGGCGCAGGTCCAGGCGCGCCGCGACCAGGCGCTGCTGCAGACCTACGCCGACGAGGGCGACATCGAGCGCGTGCGCCAGCGCGCGCTGGCCGACAACCGCGCCGCGGCCTCGCAGGTGCAGGCGACGATCGGCCGGCTCAAGCAGCGCCAGGAGCAGCTCGACAAGGAGCAGGCCAAGTACAAGAGCTCGGCCGACATGCCCGCCAGGCTGCTGCAGGACCTTCGCGCGGTGGCCTACGACCTGTCGCTGCAGGAGCGGCTGCTGGAGACGCGCAAGAAGGAAGCCGCCGAGATCAACGCGCGCTACGACGAGGAAAAGCGCAAGTACCGCGAGCTGACCGGCAAGGGCAAGTAGCCCGCTAGCGCGCGAGGCGCGCCTTGAGGATCTCGTTTACCTGCGCGGGGTTGGCCTTGCCCTGCGTCGCCTTCATCACCTGGCCGACGAGCGAGTTGAACGCCTTGTCCTTGCCAGCGCGGTAGTCCTCGACCTGCCGGGCGTTCTTCGCCAGCACGTCGTCGACGATCTTTTCCAGCGCGCCGGCGTCCGAGATCTGCCTCAGCCCGCGGCGCGCGATGATCTCGTCGGCCGCGCCCTCGCCCGCCCACATCGCGTCGAACACTTCCTTGGCCATCTTGCCCGAGAGCGTGCCGTCCGACACGCGGGCGAGCAGCGCCGCGAGTCCCGGCGCCGGGACCGGCGAGCGCGCGATGTCCAGTCCCGCCCGATTGAGCGCGCCGGCCAGCTCGCCGATGATCCAGTTGGCGCACAGTTTGGCCTGGCCCGCGCCGGCCGCGGCGACGCAGGCCTCGAAGTAGTCCGCCAGCTCGCGCGCGCCCACCAGCGCGCGCGCATCCTGCGCACCGAGCCCCATGGCCGCGAAGCGCTGGCGGCGCGCCTCCGGCAGCTCCGGCAGCGAGGCGCGGATTCCCTCCACGTCCGCCTCCGCCACGACCAGCGGCAGCAGGTCGGGATCCGGGAAGTAGCGGTAGTCGTGCGCCTCCTCCTTGGTGCGCATGGCGCGCGTCTCGCCGCGCTCGGGGTCGAACAGGCGCGTCTGCTGTACCACCGCGCCGCCGTCCTCGAGCAGGTCGATCTGCCGGCGCGCCTCGAACTCGATCGCCTGCTCCATGAAGCGGAAGGAGTTGAGGTTCTTGATCTCGCAGCGCGTGCCGAGCCGCGTGTCTCCCGTCCTGCGCACCGAGACGTTGGCGTCGCAGCGGAAGGACCCTTCCTGCATGTTGCCGTCGCAGATGCCGATCCAGCGCACCAGCGCGTGCAGCGCGCGCGCATAGGCCACCGCGTCCTTCGCGCCGCGCAACTCGGGCTCGGACACGATCTCCAGCAGCGGCGTGCCGGCGCGGTTGAGGTCGATGCCGGTCATGCCGTGGAAGTCCTCGTGCAGGGACTTGCCGGCGTCCTCCTCGAGGTGCGCGCGCGTGAGGCGAATGGTCTTCTCGCCGTCCCCGGCCTGGATGGCGAGCACGCCGCCCTGCACGATGGGCAACTCGTACTGGCTGATCTGGTAGCCCTTGGGCAGGTCGGGATAGAAGTAGTTCTTGCGCGCGAACACCGATCGCCGGTGGATGCGCGCGCCGACCGCCAGGCCGAACTTGACCGCCATCTCCACGGCTGCGCGGTTGGCCACCGGCAGCACGCCCGGCAAGGCGACGTCGACCGCGCAGGCCTGCGCGTTGGGCGGAGCGCCGAACGCCGTGGCGGCGCCCGAGAACATCTTGCTGCGCGTCGCGAGCTGCGCGTGCGTCTCGAGGCCGACGACGATCTCCCAGGTCATCGTCACCTCTGCAGCGGCCGCATCAGTTGGCAGCCGCCGCGCCGATCGAGCAGCACCGGCTCGAGGTACGCCTGCGAGCCGCAGGCCTCGGTGCAGTTCTCCGCGCTCACGCGCACGAACTCGCCCAGGTCGCGCAGGGTGACGCGGCAGCGCCCGGTGGCGAAGCGCAGGCCGCCGTCGAACGGCTGCTGCTCCTCCGTGACCACGGCGCACACGTGACCCGAGGGCGCGACGCGCGAGCGCCAGTCCAGGCGCCTGAGCCGGCCCTGCTCGACCGCGAGCTCGAGCGTCGCGGCGTAGCGCCCTTGGGCGAGCTCGCAGCGCGCCTCCACGCTGTAGCCCTGCATGTCGGGAAACTTCTCTTGGAACTCGAAGCGCTCGCGTTCCTGGCCGCCGGGGGCGAAGCGGGTACCGCGGAGCACGCCGGCGCTCCACATGCCCTGCAGCGTGGCGGTGCCCGGGCGGCCGTAGAGGATCGGCGAGTTGCCCTCCTTGAGGAACGTCACGCCGAGCTGCTTGCTGCGCTCGCCTTCCAGGAACCGCTGGTGCAGGGGCGTCAGGATCCAGTACTCGCCCGTGAGCCGCGCAGAGCCGTCCGGTCGCGAGGTCTCGTAGATCTGCAGCGTGGCCGCGCGCCCGCCCATCTGCCCGATCAGCTCGTGCATCTGCCCGCCCTCCTCCTGGGCCTGGGCGAGCGCCGCGGAGGCTGCGGCGAGCAGCGCCAGCGCCGCGAGCCCCCTCACAGCGGCGTCTCCGACGGCACGCGCCGGTGCCAGTCCGTCGCCTGCTGGTAGCGATGCGCCGCGCCGAGCAGCCGCGCCTCCGAGAAGTGCGGCCCCATGAGCTGCAGGCCGACCGGCAGGCCGCGCGCGTCGAAGCCGCAGGGTATCGACAGCGCCGGCAGCCCGGCGAGCGGCGCCGGGATGGTGAAGATGTCGTTCAGGTACATCTGCACCGGGTCGTCGGTCTTCGCGCCGATGGCGAACGCCGTGCTCGGCGTCGTCGGCCCCATGATCAGGTCGCACTGCGCGAACGCGGCGGCGAAATCGCGGGCGATCAGCCGGCGCACCTTCTGCGCCTTCAGGTAGTACGCATCGTAGTAGCCGTGCGACAGCACGTAGGTGCCGACCAGCACCCGGCGCTGCACTTCGGCGCCGAAGCCCTCAGCGCGCGTGCGGCAGTACATGTCGAGCAGATCCGCGTACTGCTGCGCGCGGTGGCCGTAGCGCACGCCGTCGTAGCGCGACAGGTTCGAGGAAGCCTCGGCCGGCGCCAGCACGTAGTAGACCGCAACCGCGAGCGCGGTGTTCGGCAGCTCGAGCGGCACCGTGCGCGCGCCCTGCGCTTCGTACCAGGCGATCGCCGCGCGCACGGCGGCGAGAACCCCGGGGTCAGTGCCCTCGCCGAAGTATTCCCTGGGCAGGCCGATGCGCAGCCCGCGCAGCGCCAGCCCGAGCTCGCGTGCGTAATCCTCCCTGGGCCGCTCGAGGCTCGTGGAATCGCGCGGGTCGTGACCGGCCATCACGTTGAGCAGCGGCGCCAGATCCGCGGCCGAGCGCGCCATCGGGCCCGCCTGGTCGAGCGAGGAGGCGAACGCGATCATGCCGTAGCGGGAGACGACGCCGTAGGTCGGCTTGAGCCCGCAGACCCCCGTGAGGGCGGCGGGCTGGCGGATCGAGCCGCCCGTATCGGTTCCCGTGGCGGCGGGCGCCATGCGCGCGGCGACGGCGACCGCCGACCCGCCCGAGGACCCGCCCGGCACCAGGTCCTTGCCCCAGGGATTGCGCACCGGGCCGAACCAGGAAGTCTCGTTGGACGAGCCCATCGCAAACTCGTCCATGTTGGTCTTGCCGACCACCACGGCGCCCGCGTGGTCGAACTGCTCCACGACGTGCGCGTCGTAGGGGCTGCGGTAGTGCTCGAGCATGCGAGAGCCGCAGGTGGTACGCAGGGCGCGGGTGCAGAAGATGTCCTTGTGGGCGATCGGAATTCCGGTCAGCGGCCCCGCCTCCCCGCGCGCCAGGCGCGCATCCGCTGCCCGGGCCTGCGCCAGGCTTATCTCCTCGTCCACCGAGATGAAGGCGTTGGTGGCCCGGTTCAGCGCCCTGATGCGCGCCAGGTAAAGCCCGGTGAGCTCCACGCTGGACACACGGCGCCCGGCCAGCGCCGCCCGCAGCTCGCCGAGGGTGGAATCGAGCACTTACTCGATCACTTTCGGCACCAGGTACAGGCCGTCCTCGACCGCCGGCGCCCCGGCCTGGAGCGCGGCACGCTGGTCTGTCTCGGTGACGGCATCGGGACGTAGCGGCTGCACCACGTCCAGCGCGTGGGACATCGGCTCGATGCCTTCGGTGTCCACGGCCTGCAGCTGGTCAATCATGCTCAGCACGCGATTCAGGCGCTCCAGCACGACGTCGGCCTCCTGCGCGGGCAGGGCGATGCGTGCGAGTTGGGCGACGCGCCGGATCTGGTCTCGGGTGAGCGACATTGCACTGCGGAAAAAAGTGGCTCGAAGCCCGCTTCCCGCCTTGCTGGGGCCTTGGTTGCGGGTATTATATGCCCTTTGGCGACACAGCCTTAGCGAACAAAGTTAAGGCCTTACGACGATACGGGCGAAGACCACGGACATGTTCGGATTCCTGCGCAGCTATTTCTCCAACGATCTCGCGATCGACCTCGGCACCGCCAACACGCTCATCTACGTGCGCGGCAAAGGCATCGTGCTCGACGAGCCCTCGGTGGTGGCCATCCGCCAGGAAGGCGGGCCCAACGCCAAGAAGACCATCCAGGCGGTCGGCAGGGAAGCCAAGATGATGCTCGGCAAGACGCCGGGCAACATCGTCGCCATCCGCCCGATGAAGGACGGCGTGATCGCCGACTTCACGATCACCGAGCAGATGCTCAAGCAGTTCATCAAGAAGGTGCACGACAACAAGCTCTTTTCGCCGTCGCCGCGCATCATCATCTGCGTGCCGTGCGGCTCGACGCAGGTCGAGCGCCGCGCGATCCGCGAGAGCGCGATCGGCGCGGGCGCGGGCCAGGTGTACCTGATCGAGGAGCCGATGGCCGCGGCGATCGGCGCCGACCTGCCGGTGGCCGACGCCACCGGCTCGATGGTGGTGGACATCGGCGGCGGCACGACCGAAGTGGGCGTGATCTCGCTCGGCGGCATGGTGTACTCGGGCTCGGTGCGCGTCGGCGGCGACAAGTTCGACGAAGCGATCATCAACTACATCCGCCGCAACTACGGCATGCTGATCGGCGAGACGACGGCGGAGATGATCAAGAAGGAGATCGGCTCCGCGTTCCCGGGCTCGGAGGTGAAGGAGCTGGAAGTCAAAGGCCGCAACCTCGCCGAGGGCATCCCGCGCAGCTTCACGATCAGCTCGAACGAGATCCTGGAGGCGCTCACCGAGCCGCTCAACCAGATCGTCGGCGCGGTGAAGTCCGCGCTCGAGCAGACGCCGCCCGAGCTCGGCGCCGACATCGCCGAAAAGGGCATGGTGCTCACCGGCGGCGGCGCGCTGCTCAGGGACCTCGACCGCCTGTTCATGGAAGAAACGGGCCTGCCGGTGATCGTCGCCGACGACCCGCTGACCTGCGTGGTGCGCGGCTCGGGCAAGGCGCTCGAGAAGATGGAGCACTTCGGCCCGATCTTCACCAACGACTGACCGAGGGGTGAAGGGCCCGCCCTCCCTTCCCTGACGTGGAGCACACTCCCCCGCCTTTCTTCGTTCGCGGTCCCGCTCCCCTCGTCCGGCTCGCGTTCTTCGCTTCACTGTCCCTCGCCCTGCTGGTGCTCGATGCGCGCTTCGGCTACGCCGAGGGCCTGCGCTCGGTGCTGGCGCTCGCCGCCTACCCGATCCAGCAGGCCGCGCGCCTGCCGGTGGTGATCGTCGAAGGCGCCGCGGGGTTCTTCGCCACCCAGTCGCGGCTGCGCGAGGAGAACGAGGCGCTGCGCGCGCGCCTGCTCGTTGCGACGCTCGACGCGCAGCGTTACGAGTCGGCGCACGCAGAGGCGAGCAGCCTGCGGCGGCTGATCGGCGCCACCGAGCGCCTGGAGCGCAAGTCCATCCCCGTGGAGGTGCTGTACGCCGGGCGCGACCCTTACGCGCGCAAGGTGATCGTCGACAGAGGGGCGCAGCACGGCCTGCGGCCGGGCAGCGCGGTGGTGGACGATGCCGGCGTCATCGGCCAGCTCACGCGCGCGCACGCGTTCGTGTCCGAGGTGACCCTGCTCACCGACAAGGGGCTGGCGATCCCGGTGCAGGTGCTGAGGAACGGGCTGCGCGCGATCGCATTCGGCGGCGGCAGCTCGGGGCTGCTCGAATTGCGCTACATGGCCGCCACCGCCGACGTGGAGAACGGCGACGTGCTGGTGACTTCGGGCATCGACGGCACGTACCCCGCCGGACTGCCGGTCGCCTCGGTGGTGCGCGTCGAGCGCGACGCCTCCTACACGTTCGCGCGCGTGCTGGCGCAGCCGCTGGCCGGCGTGGAGCGCGGCCGCTACGCGCTCGTGCTGTCGGCGGGGGCGGGCCAAGCCGAGTACCCGAAAGACCCGGAAGAGCGCAAAGGCCCCAAGAGCCGGCGCGCGAAGAAGCCGGTCGCCGATGGCCGCTGACCGTTCCCGGCACCTGCTGCTGCCAGTGCGCACCGGCACGATCGTCGCCTCGTTCGTCGGCGCCCTGCTGCTGGATTTCCTGCCCTGGCCGGATGTGGCGCTGACGCCGGATTTTGTCGCCCTGACGCTCGCCTTCTGGTGCGTGCACCAGCCGCGGCGCATAGGCCTGGGCACCGCCTGGGTGCTCGGGCTGCTGGTGGACGCCGGCAACGGCGTGCTGCTCGGGCAGCATGCGCTCGCCTACTCGGCGCTCGCGTTCGCGGGGATCGCGCTGTCGCGCCGCATCCTGTGGTTCGACCTGTGGGGACAGGCGCTGCACGTCCTGCTGCTGCTGGAAGGCGCGCAGGCCGTCGCGCTCGGCGTGCGCCTGGCGGCCGGCGCCGAGTTCCCGGGATGGTCGCTGTTCGCCGGACCGGCGCTGGCGACGCTCCTGTGGCCCGCGGTCGTCTGGCTGCTGCAACTGCCGCAGCGCCGGCCGCGATCCCTCGACGAGACGAGGCCGCTGTGAGATTCGCCGAGCTGCGCAACACCGCGCGCGAGCTGCAGGACTTCCAGCTGCGCCTGGGCGTGGCGGGGCTCGCGGTACTCATCGCCTTCGCGCTGCTGCTCGCGCGCTTCGTCTGGCTGCAGGTGCTGCAGCACGACGCCTACAGCGCGATGGCGGAGGAGAACCGCATCGCCGTGGTGCCGCTGCCGCCCAGCCGCGGGCTGATCCTCGACCGCAACGGCGAAGTCCTGGCGCGCAATTACCTCGCCTACACGCTGGAGATCTTCCCGGCGCAGGTGCGCAATCTCGAGGCCACCATCTCGCAGCTCGCGGCCTACGTCGACATCCAGCCGCGCGACCGCGCGCGCTTCAGGAAGCTCCTGCAGGAGACGAAGAACGCCGAGAGCCTGCCGATCCGCACCCGGCTCACCGACGAGGAGGTGGCGCGCATCGCCGCCAACCGCTGGCGCTTCACCGGCGCGGACATCCGCGCGCGCCTGTTCCGCCAATACCCGCACGGCGATCTCGCCTCGCACGTCGTCGGCTACATCGGGCGCATCACCACGGCCGATGTGGAGCGGCTCGAGGAGATGGAAGTTGCCGCGAACTACCGCGGCACCGACTACATCGGCAAGGCCGGCGTCGAGGCAAGCTACCAGCAGGAGCTGCACGGCGTGACCGGCTTCGAGCGGCTGGAGATCGACGCCGCCGGCCGCGGCGTGCGCAGCCTGTCGCGCACGCCCGCGCAGACCGGCAACAACGTCGCGCTGACGCTGGACATCCGGCTGCAGGAGGTGGCCGAGCGCGCCTTCGGCGAGCGGCGCGGCGCGCTCGTGGCGATCGAGCCGGCCACCGGCGGCGTGCTCGCCTTCGTCTCCCGTCCGGGCTACGACCCGAACCTGTTCGTCGACGGCATCGACCCGCAGAGCTGGGACGAGCTCATGAACTCGCCCGACCGCCCGCTCAACAACCGCGCGCTCGCCGGGCTGTACCCGCCGGGCTCCACCTTCAAGCCGTTCATGGCGCTCGCCGCGCTGGAGCTCGGCAAGCGCACGCCGGCGAGCGTCATCCAGGACCCGGGCTACTTCATCTTCGGCGACCGGCGCTTCCGCGACTCCAAGCCCGGCGGGCACGGCACCGTGGACCTGTACAAGTCGATCGTCGTGTCGTCGGACGTGTACTACTACATGCTCGCCAACGACATGGGCATCGAGGCCATCGCCGGCTTCATGGGGCGCTTCGGCTTCGGCGCGCGCACCGGCATCGACCTCGACGGAGAGGTGACGGGCGTGCTGCCTTCGCCCGAGTGGAAGCACGCGCGCTTCTCGCAGCCCGAGCAGCAGAAGTGGTATCCCGGCGAGACGATCTCCATCGGCATCGGCCAGGGCTACAACTCCTACACGCCGCTGCAGCTCGCGCAGGCGCTCGCCACGCTCGCCAACAACGGCGCCATGTATCGGCCGCGGCTGGTGTCGCACATCGACAACCCGCGCACCGGCGAGCGCCAGTACGTCGAACCACAGCTCGTGCGCCAGGTCGGGTTGCGCCCCGAGCACGTGGCGTTCGTCAAGCGGGCGATGGCGGGCGTGACCACCGAGGGCACCGGCCGGTGGGCCTTTGCCGGCGCGCAGTACACGAGCGGCGGCAAGACCGGCACCGCGCAGGTCATCGGCATGAAGCAGGGCGAGAAGTACGAGGAGGAGAAGGTCGCCGAGCGGCTGCGCGACCACTCGCTGTATATCGCCTTCGCGCCGCTGGAGAGCCCGCGCATCGCGCTCGCCGTGCTGGTGGAAAACGGCGGCTTCGGCGCGCGCGCGGCCGCGCCCATCGCGCGCACGGTGCTCGACTATTTCCTGCTCGGCAAGCTGCCCGCCGCCCCGCGCCGCCCCGCGCCGGAGCCCGAGGCGGAAAGCGACGCGCAGAGCGACTGATGGAGATCGCCGGCTATCCGCTGCGGCGCCTGCGTGCCCAGATCGTCGAAGGCATCGATCCGACGCTGTTCACGCTGGCGCTGGTGCTCAGCCTGCTCGGGCTCGCGGTGCTGTACTCCGCAAGCTACGAGAACGCCACGCGCGTCGCCAACCAGACCGCGAACCTGGCGGCGGCGCTGCTCGCCATGTGGGCGGTGGCCAAGGTCCCGCCGCAGACGCTGGCGCGCCTCGCCGTGCCCGCCTATGCCGCAGGCGTCGTGCTGCTGCTCGCCGTCGCGGGCTTCGGCGAGGTCGTGAACGGCGCGCGGCGCTGGCTGCATCTCGGCTTCATGCGCTTCCAGCCCTCGGAGATACTGAAGATCGCCATGCCGATGATGCTGGCGTGGTACTTCCACCGTCGCGAAGACGCCATCCGCCTGCGCGATTTCGCGCTCGCCGGGCTGCTGCTCGCCGTGCCGGTGGCGCTGATCGCGCGCCAGCCCGACCTGGGAACGGCGCTGCTCGTCGCCGCCGCGGGTTTCTACGTCATCTTCTTCGCCGGCATCGGCTGGAAGGTGCTCGCCGGCCTGGGCGTGCTGGTGCTCGCCAGCCTGCCTCCGCTGTGGGGCCTGCTGCACGACTACCAGCGCCGCCGCATCCTGACGCTGCTCGATCCGTCGCAGGACCCGCTCGGCGCCGGCTATCACACGATCCAGTCGACCATCGCGGTAGGCTCCGGCGGGCTGGCCGGCAAGGGGTGGCTGAACGGATCGCAGACGCACCTGGAATTCATTCCGGAGCGCCACACCGACTTCATCTTTGCCGTGTTCTCCGAGGAGTTCGGGCTGCTCGGCAACCTGGGCCTGCTCGCGCTGTACGCGCTGCTGATCGCGCGCGGCCTCACCATCGCCGCCGGCGCCGCGACGCTGTTCGGGCGCCTGCTCGCCGGCGCGATCACGCTGATCTTCTTCACCTACGCGCTCGTCAACATGGGCATGGTGGCGGGCGTGCTGCCGGTCGTGGGCGTGCCCTTGCCCTTCATCTCCTACGGCGGCACCGCGCTGCTGACGCTCTATGTGGGCATCGGCATGCTGATGAGCATCCATCGCCATCGCCGACTCATCCAGACCTGAGTTTGTGCGCAGCAACAGAACCTTGGAATCAAGGTCCGCATCATGAAACGAGGGCCGTCTAACTCGTTGTAAATCCTTGTTTTGCGGGACGGTGGCATCCCGTCTCTGCGCTATTGCTGTGCGCAATGACCTTGGCTATCGTCGGGCTCAGGTCAATCACTCTCACGGAGAACCGCACATGCAGTCGCGTGAACAGGCTTTTGCCGCACTGAAGAAGGACTGGGCCGAGAACCCGCGCTGGGCCGGGCTGAAACGGGGCTACAGCGCGGAGGACGTGGTCCGGCTGCGCGGCAGCCTGCAGATCGAGCATACGCTCGCGCGCCTCGGCGCGGAGAAGCTCTGGAAGATGTGCAAGGAGCGCCCGTTCGTGAACTCGCTCGGCGCCCTCACCGGCAACCAGGCGATGCAGCAGGTGAAGGCCGGCGTGCCGGCAATCTACCTCTCGGGCTGGCAGGTGGCCGCGGATGCGAACGACTCGCTCTCGATGTATCCGGACCAGTCGCTGTACGCGGTGTCGTCCGTTCCGACGGTGGTGAAGCGCATCAACAATGCGCTGATGCGCGCCGACCAGATCCAGACCATGGAAGCCGCGGACGGGAAGAAGGGCGGCGACGTGGACTGGTTCGCACCGATCGTCGCCGACGCGGAATCGGGCTTCGGCGGCGTACTGAACGCCTTCGAGCTGATGAAGGCGATGATCGACGCGGGCGCCGCGGGCGTGCACTTCGAGGACCAGCTCGCCTCGGTGAAGAAGTGCGGCCACATGGGCGGCAAGGTGCTGGTGCCCACGCAGGAGGCGGTGCAGAAACTGATCGCGGCGCGGCTGGCCGCCGACGTGATGGGCGTGCCCACGGTCCTGCTTGCGCGCACCGACGCGGAAGCCGCCGACATCGTCACCTCGGACGTGGACGAGAACGACAAGCCGTTCATCACGGGCGAGCGCACCTCGGAAGGCTTCTACAAGACGCGCAAGGGCTTCGACCAGGCGCTGTCGCGCGGCCTTGCCTATGCCGAATACGCCGACATGGTGTGGTGCGAGACCGGCACGCCGGACCTCGCCTTCGCCAGGAAGTTCGCCGAGGGCATCCAGAAGAAGTACCCGGGCAAGATGCTGGCCTACAACTGCTCGCCGTCCTTCAACTGGAAGCGCAACCTCGACGATGCGACGATCGCCAAGTTCCAGCGCGAGCTGGGCGCCATGGGCTACAAGTTCCAGTTCATCACGCTCGCCGGCTTCCACGCGCTCAACTACTCGATGTTCGAGCTGGCCTACGGCTACGCGCGCAACAACATGAGCGCGTTCGTCGAGCTGCAGCAGAAGGAGTTCGCCGCCGCGGAGAGGGGCTTCACCGCGGTCAAGCACCAGCGCGAGGTGGGCACCGGCTACTTCGACCAGGTCACCCAGGTGGTCACCGCCGGCAAGGCCTCGACCACCGCGCTGCACGGCTCGACCGAAGACGAGCAGTTCTTCGACGAGAAGAGGAAGGCGAAGAAGGTCGCCTGATGTGACGGCGCCGGCGAAGGTCGTCCCGATCCACGAGGCGCGCGGCGAGCGCGCCATCGAGGTCGCGCGCGCGATCCTCGCCGGCTTCGACAGGCACTACCGCCTGTTCCGCGAGGCCTCGGCGCGCGCCAAACTGCTGTTCGAGCGCGCCGACTGGCCCGCGCTGCGCGCGCTCGCGCGCGAGCGCATCCAGATGTACGACCAGCGGGTGCTCGAGGCCGTGGACGAGGTGCGCGCCCGCTTTCCCGAGGCCGAGCGCGACGAGTCGCTGTGGCGCTCGATCAAGCTCGCCTACATCCCGCTGCTGCACGAACACCGGCAGCCCGAGTGCGCCGAGACCTTCTACAACTCGGTGGCCTGCGCCGTGCTGCACCGGCGCTACTACCGCAACGAATTCATCTTCTGGCGGCCGGCGGTGGCGACCGAGCACCTGGAGGGCGACGAGCCGGCCTACCGCAGCTATTACCCGCTGAGGAAGACCCTGCGCCGCACGCTGCAGGCCATCGTCAACGGCTTCGGCCTCGCCAATCCCTGGGAGAACCTGCACCGCGACTTCAGGAGCGTGCTGCGCGCGCTGCGCAAGCGCTTTCCGCGCCCGGCGCGCGCCCGCCCGAGCCTGCAGATCCAGGTGCTGGGCTCGCTGTTCTTCCGCAACAAGGCGGCCTACGCGGTGGGCAAGATCATCAACGGCAGCGAGGAGGTGCCCTTCGCGGTGCCGATCCTGCAGAACGAGCGCGGCGAGCTTTACCTCGACGCGCTGCTGCTGGATGCGGACCTGCTGATCATCCTGTTCTCGTTCGCGCGCGCCTACTTCTTCGTCGACATGGAGGTGCCGGCGGCCTACGTCTCGTTCCTGCGCCAATTGATGCCCAAGAAGCCGCGCGCCGAAATGTACATGTGCGTCGGCCTCGCCAAGCAGGGCAAGACCATGTTCTACCGCGACCTCTTCTACCATCTGAAGCATTCCTCGGACAATTTCGTCGTCGCGCCGGGCATCAAGGGCATGGTGATGCTGGTGTTCACGCTGCCCTCCTTCCCCTATGTCTTCAAGGTAATCCGCGACCGCTTCGCGCCGCCCAAGGAGATGGACCGGCAGACAGTCAAGGACAAGTACCAGCTGGTGAAGTACCACGACCGCGTCGGGCGGCTGGCGGACACGCTCGAGTACTCGCTGGTGGCGCTGCCGCTGGAGCGCTTCGCGCCGGAGCTGCTCGAGGAGCTCAAGGCGGAAGCCGCCTCCAACATCGAGTTCGAGGACGACAAGATCGTCATCAAGCACGTGTACATCGAGCGGCGCATGCAGCCGCTCAACCTGTTCCTGGCCGAGGCCACCGCCGACAACGACGCGGCGCGCGTGCGCCAGGCGCTGCACGAATACGGCTACGCGATCAAGGAGCTGGCCGGCGCGGGCATCTTCCCCGGCGACATGCTGCTCAAGAACTTCGGCGTCACGCGCCACAACCGCGTCGTGTTCTACGACTACGACGAGATCGCCTACATGATCGACTGCAACTTCCGGCGCATCCCGCCGCCGCGTTCGATCGAGGACGAGATGTCGGCCGAGCCCTACTACTCGGTGGGCCCGCACGACGTGTTCCCCGAGCAGTTCGCGAAATTCCTGGTGAGCGACCCGCAGGCACGCGAGGTGTTCCTCGAGCGCCACGCCGACCTCATGCAGCCGGAGTACTGGGCGGGCAAGCAGGCGCGCATCCGCGCCGGCGTGCAGGAAGACGTCTACCCCTACCCCGACGAGATCCGCTTCCGGCGCTAGGCGTCGATGACGACGCGCTTCAGGCGCGACCTCAGGCCCGAAGCGATGCGCACGCTGCGCTTGGGCACGCCGTAGTGGCCGGCGAGGAATTCCACCAGCGCCTCGTTCGCGGCGCCGTCCACCGCCCGCGCCCGCAGCTTTACCTTGATCCGGTCGCCGTGCGTGCCGTCGAAGCCGGCGCGCGAGGCGCCCGGCTGCACGTACAGATCGAGGATCAAGCGATGAGGCCGCCCGCGGCGGCGCGCAGGTGCGCGAGCAGGATCAGCGCGATCTGCAGCAGCACGAGCAGCACAAGCGGCGACAGGTCGAACCGGCCGAGCAGCGGGAGCATGCGCCGCAGCGGGCGCAGGAACGGTCGCGTGATGGCGTCGAACAGCGGCGCCATGGGGGCATGCGGATTGACCCAGGAGAACACCACGACCATCACCACCGCGAACACGAGGATGTACAGGCTGAAGCGCAGCAGGTCGAAGGCGGCGCCCACCACCAGCACGGCGACGACGCGTCCGGGCTCGGCGCCCAGCCCCCCGCCGGCGATGGCGCCGAGCAGATACAGGGCCAGCGCCTGCACGAGCAGCGCGGCGAGCAGCGTCGCCAGGTCCAGCCCGGCGAGCGGCGGGACGACCCGGCGCGCCGGGCGCACGATCCAGTCGGTGGCGGCGATGACGAACTCGCCCACCGGATTGCGGAACGACACGCGCAGCCACTGGAAGTGAAAGCGCGCGAGCAGCAGAAAGACGAGGAACGTCGCGACAACGTCGATCAGCAGCTGCCCGATCTGCACGAGCATCAGTCGCGCCCCAGGATTTCGCCCATCTCCGTACCCCGGAGGCTCGCCGCCTGCACGGCGCGCCGGAAGCGCTCGGCCAGGCCCTCGGCGTCGAATACCGCCAGCGCCGCAGCCGTGGTGCCGCCGCGCGAAGTGACGCGCTCGCGCAGCACCGCGGGCGGCTCCTTGCTCTGCGCCGCGAGGCGCGCCGCGCCGAGCACCGTCTCGAGCGCCAGCCGGGCGGCGACGTCGGCCGGCAGGCCGAGCTCCGTGCCGGCGCCGGCGAGCTGCTCGATGAACCAGAAGACGTAGGCCGGGCCGCTCGCCGACACCGCGGTCACCGGGTCGAGCAGCGCCTCGTCCTTCACCCACACCACCTTGCCGACCGCGCCGAGGATGCGCTCGGCGCGGCGCCGCTCGCCGGCGGTCACGCCGGGCGGCGCGTACAGCCCGGCGATCCCCGCGCCGATCAGCGCCGGCGTGTTGGGCATGCAGCGGATGAGCTTCGCGTGCCCGCCCAGCCAGCGCTGCAGATCCCGCAGGCGGATGCCGGCGGCGACGCTGATCACCAGCTTGCCAGCCAGCTTGCCGGCGAGCGGCGCGACCGCCGCGCGCATGTCCTGGGGCTTCACCGCCAGCACCAGCGTATTCGCGCCGAGCACGCGCGCCTCGGGCGCGGGGACCGCGCGTACCTTGAAACGCGCTGCAAGCCGGCGCCGCGCCGCCGGCATGGGCTCGACCACGGTGAGCGCGCCGCGCTTCACGCCGCGCGCGATCAATCCGCCGAGGAGCGCACTTGCCATGTTGCCGCCGCCGATGAACGCGAGCCTCACGCGGCGTCCCTCACCTTCGCGCGCTCGCCGAAGATCGCGGTGCCGATGCGCACCATCGTCGAGCCGGCGGCGATGGCCGTCTCCATGTCGTCGCTCATGCCGAGGGAGAGCGTGTCGAAATCGAGCTCGGCGCGCAAGCGCTCGTACAACGCGCCGAGCTCGTGGTAGCGCTCGGCGGGCGCGCCCGGCTCCGGGATCGCCATGAGCCCGCGCAGCCGCAACCGCGGCATGCTCGACACCGCGCGCGCCAGCGCGGCAACCCCGGCGGGCGCGACCCCGCTCTTCGAGGCCTCGCCCGAGACGTTGACCTGCACCAGCACCTGCAGCGGCGCCAGGTCCGCGGGGCGCTGCTCGGAGAGCCGGCGGGCGACCTTCTCGCGGTCGATGGTGTGCACCCAGTCGAAGCGCTCGGCCGCGGCCCGCGTCTTGTTGCTCTGGAGCGGACCCACCAGGTGCCATTCGAGCGGCAGGTCGGCGAGCGCCGCCATCTTGTCGAGCGCCTCCTGGACGTAGTTCTCGCCGAACGCCCGCTGACCGGCGGCGCAGGCTTCGCGTACGCGCTCCGGCGCATGGGTCTTGGAGACCGCGAGCAGCCGCACCGTGCGCGGGTCGCGCCCGCAGGCGCGTGAAGCCGCGTCAATTCGTGACTTCACGGCTTGCATGTTCTCTGGAATTGACCCCATACTTTGCCGCCTTAGCCTGCGGGGGATTGTAATGGATCTCACTGAATTGCTTGCGTTTGTCGTCAAGAACAAGGCGTCGGACCTGCACCTGTCGGCGGGGCTGCCGCCGATGGTGCGCGTGCACGGCGACGTCAAGCGCATCAACGTGCCGCCCCTGGAGCACAAGGACGTGCACGCCATGGTGTACGACATCATGAACGACGGGCAGCGCAAGTTCTACGAGGAGAACCTGGAGTGCGACTTCTCCTTCGCCGTGCCCAACCTGGCGCGCTTCCGCGTCAATGCCTTCGTGCAGCAGCGCGGCGCGGCCGCGGTGCTGCGCACGATCCCGACCAAGGTGCTGTCGCTGGAGGAGCTCAAGTGCCCGAAGATCTTCACCGAGATCTCCGAGTACCCGCGCGGCATCGTGCTGGTGACCGGCCCCACCGGCTCGGGCAAGTCGACCACGCTCGCGGCGATGGTCAACCACATCAACGACAACGAGGAAGGCCACATCCTCACCATCGAGGACCCGATCGAGTTCGTGCACGAGTCGAAGAAGTGCCTGATCAACCAGCGCGAGGTCGGGCCGCACACGCTGTCGTTCTCCAACGCGCTGCGCAGCGCCTTGCGCGAGGATCCGGACTCGATCCTGGTGGGCGAGATGCGCGACCTGGAGACCATCCGCCTGGCGCTCACCGGCGCGGAGACCGGCCACCTGGTGTTCGGCACGCTGCACACCTCCTCGGCGGCCAAGACCGTGGACCGCATCGTCGACGTGTTCCCCGCGGCGGAGAAGGAGATGGTGCGCGCCATGCTGTCGGAATCGCTGCGCGCGGTCATCTCGCAGACGCTGTTGAAGACCAAGGACGGCGCCGGGCGCGTGGCGGCGCACGAGATCATGATCGGCACGCCCGCCATCCGCAACCTGATCCGCGAGAACAAGATCGCACAGATGTACTCGGCGATCCAGACCGGCGCGGGGCTCGGCATGCAGACGCTCGACCAGAACCTGCAGGACCTGGTGCGGCGCAACGTCGTGTCGATGAGCGAAGCGCGCGGCAAAGCGATGAACAAGGAAAATTTTGCCGGATGAAATCCGGCACAATTTCGGCGCACGGTCACGTTGCGCGGAGCGCAACGTGAACCGCAGCCACAATTTCGCGGAGTAACGAGACATGGAACGCGAACAAGCCACCAAATTCATGTATGACCTGCTGCGCGCGCTGATCGCCAAGCGCGGCTCGGACCTGTTCATCACCACCGGCTACCCGCCGGCGATGAAGATCGACGGCAAGATGACCCCGGTGTCGCAGCAGGGCCTGTCGCCGCAGCACACCTCGCAGCTCGCACGCTCGATCATGAACGATAAGCAGGCGGCCGAGTTCGAGTCGACCAAGGAGTGCAACTTCGCCATCAGCCCGGCGGGCATCGGCCGCTTCCGCGTCAACTGCTTCGTGCAGCAGGGCTACGTCGGCATGGTGCTGCGCGTCATCACCACCACCATCCCGAACTTCGAGGACCTGAAGCTGCCGCCGGTGCTGAAGGAAGTGGCGATGACCAAGCGGGGCCTGGTGATCTTCGTCGGCGGCACGGGCTCGGGCAAGTCGACCTCGCTCGCGGCGATGATCGGCTACCGCAACGAGAACTCGCACGGCCACATCATCACCATCGAGGACCCGGTCGAGTACGTGCACCCGCACAGGAACTGCATCGTCACGCAGCGCGAGGTGGGCGTGGACACCGACTCCTGGGCTTCGGCGCTGAAGAACACCCTGCGCCAGGCGCCCGACGTGATCCTGATCGGCGAGGTGCGCGATCGCGAGGTCATGGAGCACGCCATCGCCTTCGCCGAGACCGGCCACCTGGCGCTGTGTACGCTGCACGCCAACAACTCCAACCAGGCGATGGACCGGATCATCAACTTTTTCCCCGAGGAGCGGCGCCCGCAGCTGCTCATGGACCTGTCACTGAACCTCAAGGCCGTCATTTCCCAGCGCCTCATCCCGGTGAAGGAAGGCCGGGGCCGCGCGGCGGCGGTGGAGGTGCTGCTCAATTCGCCGCTGATCTCGGACCTCATCTTCAAGGGCGAGGTGCACGAGATCAAGGAGATCATGAAGAAATCGAAGGAGCTCGGCATGCAGACCTTCGACCAGGCGCTGTTCGATCTCTACGAGCAGGGCCGCATCGCCTATGAGGACGCGCTGCGCTTCGCCGACTCGACCAACGAAGTGCGCCTCGCCATCAAGCTGCACGGCAAGGAAGCGAAGGACAAGGACCTCTCCAGGGGCATCGAGCACCTGGACATCGTCTAGCGCCTGCCGGACCGGGTGTTGCGCCGCGGGCATGGATAACCGCTGCCCGCTGTGCGGCAAGGACCTGGGCCGCAGGAAGCTCGGCTACTCCATCGTCGCGCGCATGGACGTCGAGTGTCCCCACTGCTCGGGCAGGCTGAGCGTCAACGTGCACCGCGCCGAGCAGGCGATCGTGCTGATCGGCGCGGGGTGCGCGCTCCTGCTCGCCGCGCTCTCCTACACCCAACAGCGCCAGGCCCTGCTGCTCGCCGCGCTGGGCGCGGGAATCGCTGCTGCCGTCGCGATGTTCGCGCTCGAGCGCGCCTGGCTGCGCCGCTGGCCGCGCTACGTGCCGCGCCGCGCGCCGCCGCGGATGGAATAATGGCGCCCATGAAGATCCTCGGCATCGCACTGATCGTCGCCGGCACGCTGGCGCTCGTCTACGGCGGCTTCAGCTACACCCGCGAGCGGCACGACGTGAAGCTCGGCCCGATCCAGTTCTCCGTGAAGGAAAAGGAGACCGTCAACGTCCCGGTGTGGGCCGGCGCCGGCGCCATCGGGCTGGGCGCGCTGCTGCTGGTGGTCGGCGGGCGCAGGAAGTAGCCCCGGCCGTGAGCGCATTGTTCGCCTTCCTGCACCACCTCGCGGCCTTCGCGCTGGTCGCCTGCCTGGCGATCGAGTTCGTGCTGATCCGCGGCGAGCTGGGCATGGTGGGCGCGCGCCGGCTGCAGCGCGTGGACATGGTGTTCGGGCTGTCCTCCGGCGTCGTGCTGCTCGTCGGCCTGCTGCGCGTCTTCTACTTCGAGAAGGGCGCGAGCTACTACTTCCACAGCTGGCCGTTCCTCGCCAAGCTGGTGCTGTTCCTCGCCGTCGGCCTGCTGTCGATCCCGCCGACCATGGAGTTCCTCTCCTGGAGCAGGCTGCTGCGCCAGGGGCAGGCGCCGAACCTGAGCGAGGCACGACGCCGGCGGTTGAAGGCCTTCATGCACCTCGAGCTCGCGGGCGTCGCGCTGATCCTGCTGTGCGCCGCGCTGATGGCGCGCGGCTTCGGCCACTTCGGCTGATGCGTTCCTTGCGCTGGCTGCTGGCCGCCCTGGGCCTCGCGGGCGCGGCGGCGGTGGCCATCGGCGTCTACCTGTTCTACAGCGCGCCCCAGCGCGCGCTGCGCGCGGCGATCGCCTACGAGCGGCACGCCGCCGGCCTCGAGCGCAGGGAACTGGTGCTGCCCGACGGCTTGCGCTACGTCTATCTCGAGGGCGGGCGCGGCGCGCCGCTCCTGCTGCTGCACGGCTTCGGCGCCAACAAGGACAATTTCGTGCGCGTCGCCAAGTACCTGACGCCGCACTACCGCGTGATCGCGCCCGACCACATCGGCTTCGGCGAGTCCTCCCACCCGGCGAAGGCCGACTACGCGCCGCGCGCGCAGGCCGAGCGCCTGCACGTCTTCGCGCGCCAGCTCGGCCTTTCGCGGCTGCACCTGGGCGGCAACTCGATGGGCGGGCATATCGCCCTCACCTACGCCGCCCGGTACCCGAAGGAGGTGGAGAGCCTGTGGCTGCTGAACGCCGCGGGCGTGTGGAGTGCGCCGCCGAGCGAATTGCGCCGGCGGGCCGCGCAGACCGGGGACAACCCGCTGACCATCGAGAACGAGGACGAGTTCGCCGCGCTGGTGTCCATGGTCACCGCCCGGCCGCTCATGATCCCGCGGCCGATCCTCGACGTGCTGGCGCAGGAGCGCATCCGCAATTTCGCGCTGGAAGAGCGCATCGCCCGGCAGCTGGCCGCAGACTCGGTGGAGGAGCGCATCCGCGGCCTGGCGGTGCCCTCGCTCATCGTCTGGGGCGCGGAGGACCGCGTGCTGCATCCCGGCAGCGCCGGCATCCTGCAGATGCTGCTCATCAGGTCGGAAGTCATCGTGATGCGGAACGTCGGGCACCTGCCGATGATCGAAGAACCGGAGGCGAGTGCGCTGGATTACCTCAGGTTCCGCGCCGGCCTGCCGCCGTCCGAGAGCGCCCGATGACCCTGCCCCGCGAGCAGTCGCTGATCATCATCCTTGCCGACATCAGCGGCTACACACGCTTCATGCTGGAGAACCAGACGGCCGCCGTGCATGGCCAGCAATGCATCACGTTTCTCATCGAGACGCTGCTGCGCGAGGTCGACATCCCGCTGCGGCTGCAGGAGATCGAGGGCGACGCGGTGTTCCTGTACGCCGCGCGCGAGGGCGACGAGGCGGCCTGGCGCCAGGCGCTCGCCGAGGTGCGCGCCAAGCTGCCGCGCTTCTTCGCCGCCTTCCTGGAGGGCATGAGCCTCGCGGCGGAGGCGACGCCCTGCTCCTGCGCCGTCTGCCGCGACTCCGGCACGCTCAAGCTGAAGCTCATCGTGCACAGCGGGCGCGCCGTGTTCCACGCGATCGGCGGCCGCGCCCTGGTCTCGGGCGCCGACGTGATCCTCGCCCACCGGCTGCTCAAGAACTCCGTGCCGGGTGACGAGTACCTGCTCATGACCGAGGCAGCGTACCGCGATCTCGGGCGCGACATGGGCGGCGAGTTCCTTGCGGGCGAGGAGCACTGCGGCGACTTCGGCACGGTGAAGACCTACGTGCGGCATATGGGTGCGCAATGGGAACACGCTCGCGAGGCGTTGTACGCGCTGCCTGCGCCGGCGCTCGGCTCGCGCGCTCGCCTGTACGTCGCGGGTGGGATCTATGGCGAGTACCGGGCGACGCTGCGGCATCTGCTGCGGCCGGCTTCGAAGGCGGGCGTCATGCGGCGCGCGGCATTCGCGCTCTGGCGGTTTCTCCTCCTGCCCGCGGAACTCGCCTACTATCTGGCAGTCATCCCGCGCCGCCTGCGGTCGCGGCGCGCGCGCCGCTAGCTTTGCCAGGAGGGAGGCCGATTTGCACGACGAGAAAATCAGGGTCCGCGTCACGGCCACCGGCCAGACGCTGGACGTGGTCGTGTTCAGCAAGCGGCCCGAGGTCAGCACCGTCGTGCTGGGCGAAGGCGTGCACAGCATGCGCTGCTCGCTCACGCCCACGCGCAACGGCCTCGCCTATGCGGGCAGTGCCCTGGGGCGCGAGATCGTCTATGAGCGCAGCCAGGCGCAGGTGCGCGCGGACATCGAGAAGCTCAATCCGGCGGTGCGCGGGCCGCGCACGCGCTAGCTGCGGTGGCTCCCCGCCACCATGCGGAACTCGTACAGCCGGCACTCGAGCGGCCCGTTGTAGAGCACCGTGCGCCGTGACGGCTGCAGGCGGATCAGCCTCTCCATCCGGCGGTCGGCGGTGAAGAAGAAGCAGTTCCAGCCGGCGAAGTTCTTCTTCAGCGCGTCGCCGAGCTTCGGATAGAAGCGCGCCAACTCCTCGGCTTCGCCGATCCGCTCGCCGTACGGCGGGTTGGCGATCATCACGCCGGAATCCGCGGGCGCCATGCGCCTGAGCAGGTCTACCGCCTCGAGCGTCACCCAGCGCTCCACGCCCGCCGCCGCCAGGTTGCGCCGGGCTGCGGTCAGCACCCCGGCGTCCGCGTCGCTGCCGAACAGCGCCAGCTTCGGCGCGTGCGCCGCCGGCTGCGCCGCCTGCTGCCGCAACTCCTTCCACAGCACGCCGTCGAAGACGTCGAGTTTCTCGAAGCCGAACGCGCGCTTCAGCCCCGGCGCCCTGCCGCGCGCCATGGCCGCCGCCTCGATGAGCAGCGTCGCGCCGCCGCACATCGGGTCGAGCAGCGGCTGCCCGAACTTCCAGCCGGTCAGCATGACGATACCCGCCGCGAGGTTCTCGCGCAGCGGCGCCTCGACCGTCTGCATGCGCCAGCCGCGCTTGAACAGCGGCTCGCCCGAGGTGTCGAGGTACAGCATGCCGCGCTTTTCCTCCAGGAAGACGTGCACGCGCACATCGGGATCCGCGCGGTCCACGTCCGGGCGCCGCCCCACGTCGTCGCGAAAGCGGTCGCACACCGCGTCCTTCACGCGCAGCGTGACGAACTCGAGGCTCTGCAGGGGGCTCTTCTGCGCGGTCACGTATACGCGCAGGGTGCGGTTCACGTCGAACAGGTCGAACCAGTTCACGCCCCGCGCCGCCGCGTACACGTCGTCCTCGCCGGCGTAGTCGAACTCCGCGACGCGCCACAGCACGCGCGAGGCGAGGCGCGACCAGAGGTTGGCGCGGTAGCAGGCGTCCCAGCCGCCGGCGAACGCCACCCCGCCCGCGGTGGCGCGCGTGTCCGCCGCGCCGAGCGCGCGCAGCTCGTCCGCGAGCAGCCCCTCCAGGCCGCGCGGACACGGCGCGAAGAACGCCTCAGCTCGGCTTGAAGACGACAAGGAAGACGGCCGCGACCAGCACGAGCGTCGGCAGCTCGTTGAACCAGCGGAACCAGGTGTGCGTGCGGCGGTTGCGCCCGGCGCGGAAATCGAGCATCAGCTTGCCGCACCAGGCGTGATAGGCGACCAGCGCGGCGACCAGCGCCACCTTGACGTACAGCCACCAGCCGGAGAAACCCCAGCCGAGCCACAGCCACAGGCCGAAGGCGACGGTCAGCACGCCGCCCGGCGTCATGATCCCCCAGAAGAGCTTGCGCTCCATCACCTGGAAGCGCCTGCGCGAGACCTCGTCCTCGGCCATGGCGTGGTACACGAACAGCCGCGGCAGGTAGAACAGCCCGGCGAACCAGGTCACCATGAAGATGATGTGCAGAGATTTCACCCACAGCATGGCGCGCTCACTTCCAGTTCGCCGTCACCGCGAGCTTCAGGGCGGGCAGCTTGCGATGGAAGAAATGGTCCGCCCCCGGAACCACCAGCACCGGCAGCTCCTGCGGGCGCGCCCAGTCCAGCACCGCGGCGAGCGGGACCGTCTCGTCGGCTTCGCCGTGGATGACGAGCGTGCCCGGTGGCACGGCCGGCACCTGCTGATTGGTTACCGCGATGCCGACCAGCGCCAGCCGCTCCGCAGGCACGCGCTGCGCGAGCTTCGCCTGAACGGCCGCGCCGAAGGAGAACCCCGCCAGCACGGGCTTCGCGGCGCCGGCGTGCGCGAGCACCGCGGCGAGGTCGTCCACTTCGCCCCGCCCCGCGTCGTGCGTGCCTTCGCTCGCGCCGACGCCGCGAAAGTTCGGGCGCCACGCCACGTAGCCGAGCTCCACCAGCGCGCGCGCGAGCGTCTGCACGACCTTGTTGTCGAGCGTGCCGCCATACAGCGGATGCGGGTGCGCGATCAGCGCCACGCCGCGCGCTTCTGCCTCGGGCTCGTCCACGGCGCACTCGATGCGCCCGGCGGGGCCGGCGACCGTCTCCTGCCGGGTGGCGGCGCGCATCAGATCCTCAGGCGTTCCACGACGCGCCCGTGCCGCAGGTGCTCCTCGATGATCTCGTCGATGTCGCCGCGGTCGACGAAGGTGTACCAGACTGCGTCGGGATAGACCACGACGCAGGGCCCCTGCTCGCAGCGGTCGAGGCAGCCCGCCTGATTGATACGCACCTTGCCGGCGCCGGCGAGTCCGAGGTCCTTGACGCGCTGCTTGGCGTAGTCGCGCATCTCGGCCGCGCCCTTGGCGGCGCAGCAGCCGCGCGGGTCGGACGGGTCGCGCGCGTTGCAGCAGAAGAACACGTGGCGCTGGTAGTAGGACATGGGGCGCGAATTTTACAGCAGCGCCTCGTCGCGCCGCCGCGCCGCGAGCATGATCAGCAGGCCCATGGCGGCGAACGGCCAGAGCGAGGACACCAGGCGCGTGAGCCCGTTGAAGTGCAGGAAATGCCCCTGGCGCCAGACGGCGAGCGTCGCCGCCAGGTAGGGATTCGGCGGCGAAAGGTTGACCAGCACGGTCGCCGCCATCAGCAGCATGGCGGCCAGCGCCAGGCGCGCCACGCGCGGCAGCGACAGCGCGATCAGCAGGATCGCGATGCCGGCGACCAGCCCCTGCAGCGCGCCCGGCGTCAGCCAGGCGAGCACCTGCTCGGCGCGCAGGATGATGGCGAAGGCGAGTGTCTTCACCGCCAGCGCGGTCGCGAGCAGCAGCATCGCCATCGCGCGCACCGGCGCGCGCGGCAGCGCGACGCAGGACGCGAGCAGGCCCACCGCGGCGAGGTTGCCGGCGGTGGTCAGCGTCTCGATGGCGACGAAGAACTCGGGGGCACGCGCCGGGCCCGGGGCGCTGGGCAGGAGCACGCGCAGGTCGCCGCTGCCGAACAGCAGCGTCGCGGGATTGAGCTGCATGAAGACCCACAGGGCGAGCAGCGCCAGCGCGAGGTCCGCCTGCACTCCGGGCAGGAAGTAGCGCGCGCGCCAGCCGTGCAGTGCCCCGGTCCACGGCGCCGCCGCGAGGCCGATGAGCGCCCCGCACAGGGCGCCGAAGCCGTTGGCGAGCACGTCGACCAGCGACGGCACGCGGCTCGGCAGGTACGTCTGCGCGGCCTCCAGGCACGTCGACAGGGCAAGCCCGGCGAGCGTCGCCGCCGCGATCACCGCGGCGGGGCGCAGCCGCGGGTGGGCGGCGAGCGCCGCGAGCACGCCGAACGCGGCGTAGCCGAGAACGTCGGCGGCGACGTCGAACGCGGCGACGTAGCGCGGCCAGGGCGCGAGCAGGAACTCGAACGGCGACAGCCCGTGGTTGCGCCAGCCCGCGAGCGGGTAGAGCGAGGCGTAGACGACCAGCAGGACGTACAGGGCGAGGGCGAGGCGCGCGAGCGGCGAGCCGCGCACGCGCTAGCCGTGGTGCGCGTGCGTGGCCGGCACGCGCCCTGCGTACACGCCCATCACCATGCCGAACAGCGAGGCGGCGAGGCCGACCAGTTGCGGCGGCAGCGTGGCCTCCGGCGCAACGACCTCCGCTACGCCCCACGCCCCCAGCCCCAGCACCACGGACAACGTCGCGCCGGCCACGTTGGCGCGCTTCCAGAATACGCCCGCCGCGAGCGGCACCAGGCACGACACCAGCGTCACCTTGTAGGCGTTCTGCACCATCTCGTACATGGTGCTGGTCGAGTTCAGGGCGAACAGCAGGGCGGCGAGCGAGAAGGTCACCAGCACCAGGCGCAGCAGGAGCAGGAACTGGCGGTCGCCCATGCGCGGAAGCAACGGCCGCACGATGTTCTCGGTGGCGAGCGCGGTCGGCGCGATGAGGGCGCCGGAAGCCGTGGACAGGATCGCCGAAAGCAGCGCGCCGAAGAACAGCACCTGCGCCCACAGCGGCGTGCGCTCGAGGATCAGATCCGGCAGGATGCGCTGGATCTCGCGCCCGTCCTCCGCGGCGAACAGCTGGGACATGGACGGGTCGATGACCAGCGCCGAGTAGGCGATGAAGATCGGCACGAAGGCAAAGCAGAAATAGATCGCGCCGCCCAGCAGGGTGGCGCGCACCGCGGTCTGCTCGTTCTTCGCCGAGGTGACGCGCTGGAACACGTCCTGCTGCGGGATCGAGCCCACGGCGAGCGTCATCCACGCCGCCACGAACCACAGCCATTCCTTCACGCCGCCCTTCGGCCAGAACTCGAAGCGGCCGGCGTCGACCGCCGCCGCGATGACCTTGCCAGTGCCACCCGCCATGTCGCTCACCAGCCAGGCGATGGCGCACAGGCCGACCAGGATGACGATCGACTGGAACAGGTCGGTCATGGCGACCGACCACATGCCGCCCCAGATCGTGTAGCCGAGCACGATCACGCCGCCGATGATGATGCCGGTGTTGAGGCTGATCGCTCCCCCGGAAAGCACGGAGAACACCAGCCCGAGCGCCGTGAGCTGCGCCGAGGTCCAGCCGAGATAGGACGCGGTGATCGCCAGGCTGGTGATGAGCTCCACGGGCCTGCTGTAGCGCTTGCGGTAGAAATCGCCGATCGTCAGCAGGTCCATGCGGTAGAAGGCGCGCGCGAAGAACAGCGCGACGAACAGCAGGCAGAAGCTCGCGCCGAAGGGGTCCGCCACGATCCCGCCCAGGCCGTCCTTGGCGAAAGTCGCCGAGACCGAGAGCACGGTTTCCGCGCCGAACCAGGTGGCGAACACGGTGGCGGTGGTCATGCCGAGCGGCAGGCTGCGTCCGGCAACGACATAGTCCTTGGCGTTGTGCACGCGCGTCGCGGCCCACAGGCCGATGCCGATCGTGACGGCAAGGTAGAGCAGAACGAAGGAAACCAGCATGGCGCGATGGGCCGGATTGTCTCAGGTCTCAGAATCGAAGCAACAACTGCACCAGCATCGCCGCAAACAGCACCACCAGCAGCGCCGCGAGCAGCCGGTTGCGGCGCGCGCCCTGCTCGGCGAGCCGGTCAAGCGCCGCGCGCACCTCGCCGAGGCGGTCCTCGGCGAGCAGGCGGTGCGCAAGCCGCGGCAGCTGCGGCAGCGTCGCCGCCCATGCGGGTGCTTCCTCGCGCACGTGCCGCAGCAGCCCGCGCCAGCCGACCCGTTCGCTCATCCAGCGCTCGAGGAACGGCTTCGCGGTCTGCCACAGGTCGAGGTCGGGATCGAGCTGGCGGCCGAGACCCTCGATGTTGAGCAGCGTCTTCTGCAGCATCACCAGCTGCGGCTGGATCTGCACGCCGAAGCGGCGCGACGTCTGGAACAGGCGCAGCAGGAACCTGCCGAACGAGATCTCCTTCAGCGGACGCGCGAAGATCGGCTCGCACACGGCGCGGATCGCGGACTCGAACTCGTCGACGCGCGTGCCTGCCGGCACCCAGCCGGCGTCCAGGTGCGCCTGCGCCACGCGGCGGTAGTCGCGGTTGAAGAAGGCGAGGAAGTTCTGCGCCAGGTAGTTCTGGTCCTCCTCGGTGAGCGTGCCCATGATGCCGAAATCGAGCGCGACGTAGCGCCCGCGCGTCTCGGCATCGGTGGACACGAAGATGTTGCCCGGGTGCATGTCGGCGTGGAAGAAGCCGTGGCGGAAGACCTGCGTGAAGAAGATCTCCACGCCGGCGCGCGCCAGGCGCGGGATGTCCACGCCGCGCTCGCGCAGCGCGGCCACCTGCGACACCGGCGTGCCGTGCATGCGCTCCATCACCATCACGCGCTGCGAGCACCAGTCCCAGTGCACCTGCGGCACGGCGAGCAGCGGCGAGCCCTCGAAGTTGCGCCGCAGCTGGCTGGCATTGGCCGCCTCGCGCATCAGATCCAGCTCGTCCTCGAGGTGGCGCGCGAACTCTGCCACCACCTCGCGCGGCCTGAGGCGCCGGCCGTCCGCCCAGAGCCGCTCCAGCAGCGCGGCCGCGGTCTCGAGCAGCGCCACGTCCTTGGCGATCGCGGCCTCCACGCCCGGGCGCAGCACCTTGACCGCCACTTCGCGCCCGTCCTGCAGCCGTGCGAGGTGCACCTGCGCGACTGAGGCGCTCGCCACCGGCTCGCGCTCGATATCCGCGAACACTTCCGCCACCGGCTTGCCGATGCCCTGCTCGATCTCGGCGATCGCCAGGGCGGAGGCGAACGGCGGCACCTCGTCCTGCAGCTTGGCCAGCTCGTCGGCGACATCGAGGGGCAGCAAGTCGCGGCGCGTCGAGAGCACCTGGCCGAACTTGACGAAGATCGGGCCGAGAGTCTCCAGCGCGCGCCGCAGCCGCTCGCCGCGATCCGGGTCCGGCGCGCGCGCAAAGCGCGGCAGCAGCCGGTAGAGGCGAAAGCGCAGCGCGACCCAGAGGATGCGCGCCAGCCGGATCATTCGAGGCGCTCGATGCGCTTTTCCAGGCGCTCGAGCGCATCGCGCAAGTGCGCCACGCCGGCGCGCAGCTCGGCGTGACCGGCGCGCGGCGCGAGCAGCTGCGCTTCCTCCTGCGCGTACTCCATGAACCCCTCGGCCAGGCGGCGCGCGGCGTCGAGCTGCCAGGCCGCGAAGTCGCGCACCATCCCCGCCAGCCGGTGCGCCGCCGCGTCGCCGACCAGGCGCGCGAGGTCCTCCTCGGCATCCCAGCGCAGGTGGCGCGCGAGATGCAGCACTTCCTGGGCGAGGCGCGCGTTGCCCTCGATGTCCACCGTGCGCATGAAATGCGCTTCGCCGCGCAGTAGCGCGGCCAGCGACTCGGGCTTGAGCGTGATGGCGAGGCGCGGCTCGCCGCCCGGCGCGACACGGCCGCCCTCGACGATGCTGAAGCGCAGCGCCGGCAGCGGCGGCGCGCGCAGCTCCACGGTCTCGCCGGCGAAAGGCGCCAGGCGCTCGCGCGCCCAGGACTCGGCGTCGAGCAGCCGGTTGAGCGCCGCCACCAGCGGGGATTCGAGCGTCACCATGCAAACAAAAAGGGCCACCCTAGGGTGGCCCTTGCGCAAGTATAGGCCGTTCAGTGCATCTGCTGGATGCCGGCGAGCAGCCAGCCGCTCGAGCCGTCGATCGGCTTGGTCAGGTTCCAGACCTCCTCGAAGCTCGAGGGCGCGGCGCCCGGCGCCTCGCGCATGAGGCCCGAGAAGCGCACGCTCGCCCAGTGGCGGCCCGCTTCGGTCGCCACCTCGAGCAGGTCGGCGTGCAGCGTCACGACGTCGGTCTGCTGTCCTGCGCCGGCGTCCGCGCGCAGCGCCTCGTACATGCCGGTGGTCGTTACCTCGCGCAGCTCTTCCAGCCGCCCGCTGTCGTTGGCCATCTGCAGGCGGATGAAGTTCTCCTTCGCCGCGCGCAGGAACGCCGCCGCGTCGAATCCCGCGGGCACGTGCGCGCGCGACGCGCCTGCCGAAGCGCGCAGGTCGAGGCCCGCCGCCTGCGATGGCGGAGGCGCGGCGACCGTCTCGCTGCCCAGGCCCGCGTATTGCAGCGCGGGCGCGCGCGCAATGCGCGGCGCGCGCAGCGCGCGCACCAGCGCGAACGCGCCATAGACCAGCATGCCGAGCAGCAACGCGCTCAGCAGCGTGCCGAGAATCGGGTTGCCGGCAAACAGCGCGCCGAGCACGCCGCCGAGCGCGAGCCCGCCGAGCAGCGGGCCCCACTTGCTCGTGCCCGCCGCCGGCGCCGCCGCCTGCTGCGCGGGTTTCGCGGGCTTGACGGGCGCGGCCGCGGGTGCAGGCGCCGTGAGATTGCGCTGCGCGCCGATCGTGCGTCCGCCGCCCAGGCGCTTGGCCTCCGCCTCGGGCATGGCCAGCGCCACACCGAGCAACACGGCCGCGATCACCGCCCACATCCTGCTCATGACACGCCCTTTCCTCGCTTGTCCGAACGTCCTCTGATGCTACCCGAGTTTGATGCCGCGATGTACGGCGGCGACGCCCGCGCTCAGGTTGAAACATTCGACCTCGGTGAGGCCCGCGCGTTCCAGCATCGCGGACAGTTCGGCCTGCGGCGGATGCATGCGGATGGATTCCGCCAGGTAGCGGTACGCTTGTCCGTCTCCGGCCACGCGCTCGCCCAGCCACGGCAGAATGCGGAAGGAGTACCAGTCGTAGGCGCGGGCGAGCGCCGGCCGGACGCGCGAGAACTCGAGCACCAGCAGGCGTCCTCCCGGACGCAGTACGCGTGTCATCTCCGCGAGCGCCGCCTCCTTGTGCGTCATGTTGCGCAGGCCGAACGCCACCGTCACGCAATCGAAGTAGCCGTCGGCGAACGGCAGGCGCTCGGCGTCGCACTGCACCGCCGGCAGACGCAGCCCCGCATCGAGCAGGCGATCGCGTCCGCGCTCGAGCATGCGCAGGTTGATGTCCGTGACCCAGACCTCCCCGCCCGGACCCGCGCCCCGGGCGAGCGCGCGCGCCAGGTCCCCGCTGCCCGAGGCGACATCCAGCACGCGCTCCCCGGGCCGCACGCGCGCCGCCGCGACCGCGAACGCCTTCCACAGCCGATGCAGCCCCAAAGACATCAGGTCGTTCATCAGGTCGTAGCGCGGCGCGACCCGGTCGAATACACCGGCCACGCGCGCGCGCTTCTCGTCCTCGGGAACGCGCTCGTAGCCGAAATCCGCATCCTTCATAGGTGAGTGCACGCTTACGTTAGCGAGACTGTCCTGCCGCCGCGAGCTGCTTCAAGTAGGACGCCCAGCGCGCCTCCTGCTCGACCCCCAGCTCGTAAAGGTAGTCCCAGGAGTAGATTCCCGTCGCATGCCCGTCGGAGAACGTCGGCTGGATGGCGTAGGAGCCCACCGGCTCGACGCTGCGAATCTCGACGTCGCGCTTGCCGGTCTGCAGCACCTCCTGCCCCGGCCCGTGCCCCCGAACCTCGGCCGAGGGCGAAAAGACGCGCAGGTACTCATAGGAAAGCCGAAACTGCCGCCCGTCGTCGAAGGTGATCTCCAGGACGCGGCTCTTCTGGTGCAGGCGGATTTCGGTCGGAGTCGGCATGCCCGGCCGATGATACTGCCTGCACATGCAACAATTCCGTCACAAGAGTTTCTTAGTATCGTCACCATGCCCGCAAATATCCTGCTGGTGGAGGACGAGCCGGCGATCCAGGAGCTGATCGCGGTGAACCTCGAGCATGCCGGCCACCACGTGATCCGCGCCAAGGACGCCGAGGGCGCGCTCGGCATCGTGCGCAATGCATTGCCCGACCTGCTGCTCATCGACTGGATGCTGCCCGGCATCTCGGGCGTGGCGCTCGCGCGCCAGATGCGCCAGGAAGACCGCACCAAGGCCATCCCGATCATCCTGCTCACCGCGCGCAGCGCGGAGAGCGACAAGGTCGCCGGGCTGGAGGCGGGGGCGGACGACTACGTGACCAAGCCGTTTTCGCCGCGCGAGCTGCTCGCGCGCATCAAGGCGGTCCTGCGCCGCCGCGCGCCGCAGATGACCGACGATCCGGTGGAGATGGGCGGACTGCGCCTGGAGCCGGAAACGCACCGCGTGTTCGGCGCCAAGCGCACGCTCGAGCTCGGGCCCACCGAGTTCCGGCTGCTGCATTTCCTCATGACCCACGCCGAGCGCGTGCATTCGCGCGCGCAGCTACTCGATCACGTCTGGGGGGATCACGTGTTCGTCGAGGAGCGCACGGTGGACGTGCATATCCGGCGCCTGCGCAAGGCGCTAGAGCCTTCCGGCCACGACCGCCTGATCGAGACGGTGCGCGGCTCCGGCTACCGGCTGACCGCCAGTCCCGCTTGAACTCCGCCTGGGCCAGCCACCTTGCCGTCCTGGCGGTGGCCGCCGCGGCGGGACTACTCGGCTGGCGGCTGAGCAACGCGGCGTGGGGTTGGGCGGCGGTCGCGGCGGTCCTCGGCGTGCGGCTCGCCTACCACGCCGCGCACCTGGCGTCGTTCTTCCGCTGGTTGCAGCGGCCCGCGCGCGACTCGCTGCCCGCGGGGCGCGGCGTGTGGGAGGAAGCGTTCGCCCTGCTGCACCGGGCACTGCGCGATCGCGACGAGGAGCGCGACCGGCTACGCCTGGCGCTGGCGCGCTTTCGCGACGCCGGCCGCGCGCTGCCCGACGGCGTGCTGCTCCTGGATCGCGAGTACCGCATCGAATGGGCCAATCCGACCGCCGCGCGCCACTTCAACCTCGACGCGCGGCGCGATGTCGGCCAGCCGGTGGCCAACTTCCTGCGCCACCCGGATTTCGTCGCCTGGCTGGAGGCCGGGGATTTCCGCGAGCCGCTCACGCTGCGCGGGGCGCGCGGCGACGCCGTGCTGCTCGTGCGGCTGATCGAGTTCGGCGACGAGCAGAAGCTGCTCAACTCGCGCGACATCACGGCGCAGGAGCGGCTGGAGACCATGCGGCGCGACTTCGTGGCCAACGTGTCGCACGAGCTGAAGACGCCCATCACGGTGCTCGCCGGCTTCGTCGAGACGCTCGGCGACCCGACGATCGAGATGAGCGCCGCGCAGCGCAAGCGCTACCTCGCGCTGATGGCCGAGCAGGCGGGCCGCATGCAGCGGCTGATCGAGGACCTGCTGGCGCTGTCGGCGCTCGAGTCGAGCGCCGCCCCCGAGGACGAGCGGCCGATCGCCATGCGCGCCTTCGTGGAAGCGCTCGCCGACGAGGCGCGGGCGCTGTCCGCGGGCCGCCACAAGGTGATCGTACGCATCGACGACGAGGGCAGCCTGCTCGGCAGCGCGCGTGAGCTGCACAGCGCGTTCTCCAACATGGTGTCGAACGCGGTGCGCTACACGCCGGCCGGCGGCAGCGTGACGCTGCTCTGGCGGACGCAGGACGGTCGCGGCGTGTTCGAGGTTCAGGACACCGGCATCGGCGTGGAGCCGCGCCATGTTCCGCGCCTCACCGAGCGCTTCTACCGCGTGGACCACGGCCGCTCGCGCGAGACCGGGGGCACGGGGCTGGGGCTGGCCATCGTCAAGCACGTGCTCACGCGCCACGAGGCGAGCCTGGAAGTGGAGAGCCAGCCCGGCCGGGGCTCGACCTTCCGCGCGGTCTTCCCGGCGGGCCGCGCCGCGCCGCAGGACCCGGCAAAGGCCGCGGCCTAGCCCTCCAGCAACTCGAAGGTCACGCGCTCGAAGTCGGCGCCGCGCTCGTGCGCTTCGAGCAGGCGCACGCGCACCGCGCGGCGCAGCAGCACTTCGATCACGCGCCGGGGCTTGAACCACCCGGCCGGCAGCACCAGGGTCGGCGGGGCCTTCAGCGCCGGCACCGCGCCGAGCGCGATCGCCTGCACGTAGGACTCGTCGGCGGCGTTCACGCCCGAGCCGCGTACCGCCACGCCCTGCGGCACGCCGGACAGATAGCGCAGCCCGCAGGTGATCTCGCCGGACTCGGTGGTCATCAGCCAGCGCACGTGCGCGAGCTGGAAACCGCGCGCATCGGCCGGACGCAGCGCGACCAGCTGCCCGTGCCCCATGCGCCGCCCGGCGGCCAGCGCGCCGCGCGCGACCCTGGCGCCGAGCGCGCTCTCGTCCTCGATGCGCCACGGTTCGCTGGCAAAGGCCGGCGCGGCGGCGCGCGCCTGCTCCTCGGCCACGCGATGGCTGACGTGGCCGAAGGTCTCGAGCTCCGCGCCCGCCTGCGCGGAGATTTCGTGCGGCGCGCCGGCGGCGCGGAACGACTTGCCGGTCACGAAGTAGTGGATCGCGGGCAGCCCGGTGCACAGCTCGGCCGACGCCGCGACCGGCCGGCGCTCCGCACCGCGCACCTGCCGCGCCTCGCACCACTGGCGAACCAGAAAGGCGAGCAGCTGCTCGCACGAGGGCTGCACGCAGTCCTCGCCCAGCGCCAGGCGCGCCGGCGACTCGCCTTTCCTGAGCAGCGCAATGCGGTTGCGCAGGCTCTTGGCGAGGCGCCGCGTGTCCAGGTAGCGCAGCTCGATGCCCGCCGCGGGCCCGCGGGCCGCGCAGCGCATGCCGGCGAGGTCGACGACGAGCGGCGGCACGTCGCCCTCCGGCACGGGATCCTCCGACAGCTCGACCTTCTCCGCCCAGCGCTCGAGCAGGTAGGCGACGAAGGTGAGCTGGCGCGGCGGGAGCTCGTGCGGGTTGCACATGCCCATCAGGATGGCGCGCAGGTAGGCGATGCGCGGCGAGCTCGCCTGCACGTCGCGGTTCAGGTAGTCCTTGACCAGCGCATCGGTCACGCCGAGGCGCTCGGCGCGCTCGTAGACCTGGTGCAGGTGTTGCCAGTCGGTGGGCGGCACCTCCCGGTAGGCGCGGAAGTGGTGGAACATGCGCAGCCCGCCGTAGGCGAGCGCGCGCTGCACGAGCAGCGCGCGCGGCGCGCGCAACGCCGGGTCGTCCGGCTCGAGGCAGCGCAGGTACGCGAGGCGCATCTGCTCCCAGAGCTCGATCGTGTTCTCGAACGCCTCGGCCTCGGGCCGCAACAGCGGCGCGGCGCGGTGTGTGAAGCGCTTGGCCTGCTCGAGCTGCACGAAATGCACCGCCTCGCGCACCGCCTCGAGCGCGGCGAGGCGCGGCGTGGCCGCGGTGCCAGAGCGGTTCAGCTCCCAGATCGCCAGCAGCAGCTGGCGCTGCGCCTCGGGAACGTTGGCGAGCGGCACGTTCTCCAGCCAAGCCCTGCAGCTGGCGCCGTCGGTGAACTCCGGCCGCGCCGACGGGTCGACGGTGGGAAGCTGCAGCGCCTGCGGATGGCTCATCGGCGGCGGCTACTTTACAGCAGCACGCGCTCGATGCCGCCGGCGTTTGCCTTGCGCACGAACTGCGGCAGCCAGTCCTCGCCGAGCAACCGCCGCGCCATCTCGACCACCAGGTAATCGGCGCGCGTGCCGGCGTCGTCGAAACGCGACAGTCCCTGCAGGCACGACGGGCACGAAGTGAGCACTTTGACCGGCCCCTCGCCGCCGAGCGCCGCGACGCCGCGCCGCAGCTCCTCTTCCTTGCGAAAGCGCACCTGCGTGGATATGTCCGGCCGCGTAAGCGCAAGCGTGCCCGACTCGCCGCAGCAACGCGCGGAGAGCTGCACCGCGCCGCCGGCGATCGCGCGCACCGTCTCGAGCGGCGCGCGCAGCTTCATCGGCGTGTGGCAGGGATCGTGATACAGGTACCGCTCGCCCGTCACCCCGTCGAGCTTCACGCCGCGCTCCAGCAGGTACTCGTGGATGTCGATCAGCCGCGAGCCGGGGAAGATGCGGCCGAACTCGTAGTGCTCGAGCTGGTCGAGGCAGGTGCCGCACGACACGATCACCGTGCGGATGTCGAGGTAGTTGAGCGTCGTCGCGAGGCGATGAAACAGCACGCGGTTCGCGGTGATGATGCGCTCGCCACGCTCCTGCTCGCCCGCCGCCTTCTGCGGATAGCCGCAGCACAGATACCCGGGCGGCAGCACGCACTGCGCGCCGACCTCGTACAGCATCGCCTGCGTCGCCAGCCCGACCTGGCTGAACAGGCGCTCCGAGCCGCAGCCCGGGAAATAGAACACGGCCTCCGAGTCCTCGCTGGCGCGCGCCGGGTCGCGCACGATGGGCACGATCCTCGCGTCCTCGATGTCGAGCAGCGCGCGCGCGGTCCTCTTCGGCAGCCCGCCCGGCATGGGCTTGTTGACGAAGTGCACCACCTGCGCCGCCAGCGCCGGCCGGCCGGTGCTCGCCGGCGGCCGGCGCGTCTGCGCCCGCGCGAAGACGCCGAGCAGGCGGTGCGCGGCGCGCTGCACGGCGTAGCCCCAGCGGATCATCGCCTGGCGCGCCAGCCGCACCGCGCGCGGATCGGTGACGTTGAGGAAGAACATCGCCGCGCGCGTGCCGGCGTTGAAGCGGCGCCTGCCGGCGCGGCGCAGCAGGTTGCGCATGGCGATCGACACGTCGCCGAAATCGATGTCCACCGGACAGGGACTCGCGCACTTGTGGCACACGGTGCAGTGGTCGGCGACGTCGGCGAACTCGTCGTAGTGCACCCGCGCCACGCCGCGCCGCGTCTGCTCCTCGTACAGGATGGCCTCGATCAGCAGCGACGCCGCGAGGATCTTGTTGCGCGGCGAGTACAGCAGGTTCGCCCGCGGCACGTGCGTGGCGCACACCGGCTTGCACTTGCCGCAACGCAGGCAGTCCTTGATGGACTGCGCCACGCCGCCCAGGTCGCTCTCCTCGAGGATCAGCGACTCGGCGCCGATCAGCGAGAAGCTCGGCGTGTAGGCGTTCGCCAGGTCCCCGCCGGCGAGCAGCTTGCCGGCGTTGAAGCGTCCGTCGGGGTCGACCGCCTGCTTGTAGGCGCGGAACGCTTCCAGCTCCGCGGGCTCGAGATACTCGAGTTTGGTGATGCCGATGCCGTGCTCGCCGGAGATCACGCCGCCCAGCGACTTCGCCAGGCGCATCAGCCGCCCCACCACCTGCGTCGCGCGCTGCAGCATGGCGTAGTCGTCGGAGTTCACCGGGATGTTGCTGTGCACGTTGCCGTCGCCGGCGTGCATGTGCAGCGCGACGAACACGCGCCCCCGCAGCACGCGCCGGTGCACGGCTTCGGCGCCCTCGAGAATCCGCGCGTAGGGCGCGCCGGCGAAGATGGCGCGCAGCGGCTCGCGCACTTCCGTCTTCCAGGACAGGCGCTCGCGGCGCGACTGCAGCGCCTCGAACTCGACGTCGATGGCGTTCCTCAGGCGCTGCCAGCGCGCGCGCACGCCGGCGAGCAGCTCGAGCGCCTGCGGCGGCCGCTCGCCGAGCAGCTCGGGGCGCGGCAGGCGCTCCTCGCCCTGCAGCAGCGGCAGCTCGTCGTGGAAGTATTCCTCGAGCGCATCGAGCAGCGCGAGCTTGTTGTCGATCGAGCACTCGATGTTGATGCGCTCCACGCCCTCGGTGTAGGCGCCGAGCTGCTCGAGCGGGATGACCACGTCCTCGTTGATCTTGAAGGCGTTGGTGTGACGCGCGATGGCCGCGGTGCGCGCGCGCTCCAGCCAGAAGCGCTTGCGCGCCTCGGGCGAGACGGCGACGAAGCCCTCGCCGCCGCGCGCGTTGGCGGTGCGCACCACGGCGGAGGCGCAACTCGCCACCTCGTCCACCTGCTCGCCCACCAGGTCGCCGATCAGCACCATGCGCGGCCGCTCGCCGCGCCGCGATTTCGTCGCGTAGTCCACGGCCTTGACGTAGCGCTCGTCGAGGTGCTCGAGGCCCGCGAGCCGCACGCCCGCCTGCCGCGCCACGTGCGCCTTGATCTCGACGATCGCCGGCACCGCCTCGGCCGCGCTGCCGAAGAACTCCAGGCACACGGTGCGCGTGTGCGCCGGCATCCGGTGCAGGATGAAGCGCGCGGCCACGATCAGGCCGTCGCAGCCTTCCTTCTGCACGCCCGGCAGGCCGCCGAGGAACTTGTCGGTCACGTCCTTGCCCAGGCCGTTCTTCCTGAACGCCCCGCCCGGGATGTCGATCGCCCGCTCCTCCAGCAGCTTCTTGCCGTCGCGCGACACCCGGCGCACGTGGAACGTCGCCATCTCGGCGTCCTGCAGCCGCCCCAGGTTGTGCCGGTAGCGCTCCACCTCCAGCCACTCGCCCTGCGGCGTCACCATCTTCCACCAGGCGAGGTTGTCCACCGCGGTGCCCCACAACACCGCCTTCTTGCCGCCCGCGTTCATGGCGACGTTGCCGCCGATGCAGGACGCGTCTGCCGAGGTCGGGTCCACGGCGAACACCAGCCCCGCGGCTTCCGCCGCTTCCATCACGCGCCGCGTCACCACGCCGGCGCCCGCGCGCACCGTGGGCACCTTGCCCTCGACGCCCGGCAGCTCGCTCCATTCGACGGCGCCCAGCGCCTCGAGCTTCTCGGTGTTCACCACCGCCGAGCGCGGCGTGAGCGGCACCGCGCCGCCCGTGTAGCCGGTGCCGCCGCCGCGCGGCACGATGGTGAGGCCGAGCGCGGCGAGCGCGCGCACCAGCGGCAGCACCTCCTCCTCGCTATCGGGCGAGACGACGACGAACGGAACCTCGACGCGCCAGTCGGTGGCGTCGGTGACGTGCGCGACGCGCGCGAAGCCGTCGAAGGCGACGTTGTCGCGGCGCGTGACGCGCCCGAGGCGCTTCAGCGTGCGCGCGCGCAGCGCGCGCGTCTCGCTGAACCAGGCCGCGAAGCGATCCAGCGCTCCGCCGGCGAGCTCGAGCAGGCGTCCCACCTTGTCGTTGCCGGCGCGCCGCGCCTCGATCTCTGCAAGGCGCGCGCGCATGCCGCCGAGCAGCCGCGCGCGCGCGCGGCGGCGCTCGAGCAGCCCGTCCTCCAGGTACGGGTTGCGGCGCACCGCCCAGATCTCGCCCAGGACCTCGTACAGCATCCGCGCCGAGCGGCCAGTGCGCCGCTCCGCGCGCAGCTCGGCGAGCAGCGCCCAGCCTTCCGCGCCGAGCAGGCGCAGCACGATCTCGCGGTCGGAGAACGAGGTGTAGTTATACGGGATCTCGCGCAGCCGCGTCTGCACGTCAGGTGCTTTCCGGGATGCCGAACACGTCGCGGTAGCTGGCGTAGTAGCTGCCGAACAGCGTCGGCAGGAGCAGCAGCGCCAGGGGCAGGATCATCGATTGCACGCCGGCCGCTGCCGCGCCCGCGGGCAGCAGCGCGACCAGCAGCGTCAGCGCGCCGATGATCACGAACAGCGCCGCCACCAACCCGAGCGCGTACACGACGAAAGCGCGCAGGTTCAGCCAGAACGCCACTGCGCTGTAGAACAGCGCCTTGGCCGGCCCCACGCCGTGCCAGGCGACGAGCACCGGCGCGAACCACAGTAGCATCATCGTGGGCAGGTAGAGCAGCACCGACAGCAGCAGGCCCGCCGCCATCGCGCCGCCGGGATCGGCGACCTCGGCTTGCGGCGCGGCGCCGAGCAGCGCCTGCGCGAGCGCCCCGCCGTCGGCGAGCGCCGAGCCGAAGATCGCGCCGAAGAAGCCGATGAGGTACACCACGCCCAGCACGAGCTGCGCCGGCAGCCGCTCGCGAAAGCCGGCGGCGAGCATCGCCAGCTCGACCGGCTGGCGCCGCCAGGCCGCGCGGCTCGCCGCCATGAAGCCGACCGAGAGCGCCGGCACGAGCAGCGCGACCGCGAGCGGTCCGACCAAACGCACGGCGGAGAGCAGCATCGTGCCCATCAGGTAGGCGAACACCAGCGCCAGCCAGCCGAAGGGCGCGGCGCGGAACATGCGCCAGCCCTCCGCCAGCCAGGCCAGGCCGCGCGCCGGCAGCACGACGCGCGCGTTCACGGCGCCCCGATCCACGGCGGCGCCTCGGCGATGCGCCGCTCGAGCACGAGGCGGAAATGCTCCGGGTCGTGCGCGTGCACCAGCTCCCCGGGGCGCGGCAGATGCAGGTCGTGCATGCGCGACAGCCAGAAGCGCAGCGCGGCCGCGCGCAGCATCGCCGGCCAGGCCGCGCGCTCCACGGCCGAGAACGGGCGCAGCGCGTCGTAGGCGGCGAGGAACGCGCGCGTCAGGCCGGGATCGAGGCCACGGTCGGCGACGGGATCGGCGAGGCACCAGTCGTTCGCGCACACCGCCACGTCGTACAGCAGGCAGTCCACGCCCGCGAAGTAGAAATCGAACACGCCCGACAGCCGCCCGTCGTCGAACAGCGCGTTGTCGCGAAACAGGTCCGCGTGCACCGGACCGCGCGGCAGATCGGGGAAGCGCTGCCCGGCCTGAAAGTCGAGCTCCGCCTCGAGCAGCTTGCTGCGCGCCGCGTCGAGGAAGGGCCGCAGGTCGCGCGCCGCGACGCGCCACCAGCGCGGGCCGCGCGGGTTGTCCAGGTAGCCGCCGTAGGAGCGCCCGGCGAGATGCATGCGCGCGAGCAGCGCGCCGAGCTCGGCGCACTCGTGCGCGCCCGGGCGCTCGATCGAGCGCCCGGGCAGGCGCGTGACCAGCGCCGCCGGCTTGCCGTTCAGCTCGCCGAGCAGCGCGTTCGCCAGGTCGGCGATCGGCGCCGGGCAGGGAATCCCGTGGCGCGCAAGGTGCGCCATCAGCTCGAGGTAGAACGGCAGCTCGGCGGCCGGCAGCCGCTCGAACAAGGTCAGCACGTAGCGCCCTTGCGACGTGGTGACGAAATAGTTGGTGTTCTCGATGCCCGACTTGATCGGCTCGAGCGCGCGCAGCGCGCCGACCGAGTAGTTGCGCAGCCAGGCGGCGAGCTCGGCCTGCGAAACGGGCGTGTAGACCGACAAGTCAGCCGCGCCGCGAGCTAGCCCGCGCGCTCGCCGGCGCGGGGGCGATGGGGCGGCGCATGCACCCGATTTTACTAGAGGTTGAGCAGCACCTCGCGCTCGGCCGGCGAGGGCTCGAAGCCGCGCTTCTCGTAGTAGGCGAAGATCGCATCCACCACCGCCGGCGGCTCGTCGATCACCTGCAGCAGCGCCGGGTCGCCGGCATCGATCATGCCCTCGCTCACCAGCCGCTCGCCGATCCATTCGCGCAGGCCGCGCCAGAACGGGGCGTGCATGAGGATGATCGGCATCTTGCGCGTCTTGCCGGTCTGCACGAGCGTCAGCGCCTCGAACAGCTCGTCGAGGGTGCCATAGCCGCCGGGCAGGATGATGAAGGCGGTGGCGAACTTGGCGAACATCACCTTGCGCGTGAAGAAGTGCTTGAAACGCAGGCTGATGTCCTGGTATTCGTTGGCGTGCTGCTCGCGCGGCAGGTCGATGTTCAGGCCGACGGCGGGACCGCGCCCGGCGAACGCGCCCTTGTTGGCCGCTTCCATCACGCCGGGGCCGCCGCCCGAGATCACGGCGAAGCCCGCGTCCGACAGCAGGCGCGAGACCTCCTCGGCGAGCCGGTAGTAGTGCGTGCCAGGCGCGGCGCGCGCGCTGCCGAACACCGACACCGCGGGCCGGATGTTGGCCAGCCGCTCGGTCGCGTCGACGAACTCTGCCATAATGCCGAACACCCGCCACGCCTCGCGCGCGCTGATTTCCGGCGCGCGCACCGCAGGCTTGGGCAGCTTGTCGTTGCTCACTGGTCGCTCACCGTGTCAGGAAAAGCTCCGCAAAAGACGCTCCTGCTCGTGGACGGCTCGTCCTACCTGTACCGGGCGTTCCACGCGCTGCCGGAGCTGAAAAGCCCGCGCGGCGAGCCGACCGGCGCGATCCGCGGGGTGCTCGCCATGCTACGGCGGCTGGCCGAGGATCACAAGGCTGAGGCGCGCGCCTGCGTGTTCGACGCGCGCGGTCCCACGTTCCGCGAAGCCGAGTACGCCGAGTACAAGGCCCATCGCCCGTCGATGCCCGAGCCGCTCGCCGCGCAGATCGAGCCGCTCAAGGAAGCGGTTGTGGCGCTAGGCTGGCCGGTGCTCGCCGTCGAGGGCGTGGAGGCCGACGACGTGATCGCCACGCTCGCCGCCGAGGCAGCGCGGCGCGGCTGGCGCACGGTGATCTCCACCGGCGACAAGGACCTCGCGCAGCTGGTCGGGGACGACGTGACGCTGGTCAACACCATGTCCAACGAAACGCTCGACCGCGCGGGCGTGCAGCAGAAGTTCGGCATCGCGCCCGAGCAGTTCGTCGACTACCTCACGCTCACCGGCGACGCCGTGGACAACGTGCCGGGCGTGGACAAGGTCGGCCCCAAGACCGCGGCGAAGTGGATCCAGCAGTACGGCTCGCTCGACGCGGTCATGGCGCACGCGGGCGAGATCGGCGGCGCCGTGGGCGAGAACCTGAGGAAGGCGCTCGACTGGCTGCCGCGCGGCCGGCGGCTGCTCACGGTGAAGCGCGACGTCGCGCTGCCGGTGTCGCTCGAGCAGCTGGACGGCGCCCCCGACCTGGAGCAGCAGCGCGCGCTCTACGAGCGCTTCGGCTTCAGGACCTGGCTCGCGGAGCTGGGCGGGGCGCCCGCCGCGCCGCAGATGGCGCCGGCCGGCGAAGCGCCCCGGCGCCGCTACCAGATGCTCGCCGACGAGGCGGCGCTCGCCGCCTGGCTCGTGGACATGCGGGGCGCGCCGCTGGTCGGCTTCGACACCGAGACCACCGGCCTCGAGCCGATGCTCGCGCGCCTGGTCGGCATGTCGTTCGCGTTCGGCGAGCGCGCCGCCTACCTGCCGCTCGAGCACCAGTACCCCGGCGCGCCCGCGCAGATCGGCAGCGCGCGCGCGCTCGAGCTGCTGCGGCCGTGGCTCGAGGATGCGGCGCGGCCGAAGGTCGGGCAGAACCTGAAGTTCGACGCGCACGTGCTCGCCAACCACGGCGTCGCGCTCGCCGGCATCGCGCACGACACGCTGCTCGAATCCTACGTTCTCGAGGTGCACGAGCGGCACGACCTCGACTCGCTCGCCCAGCGCCACCTCGGCTGGAAGACGATTTCCTACGACGAGGTCACCGGCAAGGGCGCGGCGCGCATCGCTTTCTCGTCGGTGAGCGTGGAGCGCGCCACGGACTACGCGGCCGAGGACGCCGATTGCGCGCTCGCGGTGCACGAGGCGCTCCATCCGCGCATCGCCGCCGACGCCGCGCTCGCGCGCGTCTACGAGACCATCGAGATGCCGGTGATGCCGGTGCTGCTCAGGATGGAGAGGAACGGCGTGCTGCTCGATCGCGCGAAGCTCGAGGCGCAGAGCCACGAGCTCGGCCGGGAGATGCTCGAGCTCGAGCAGAAGGCCTACGCCGCCGCCGGCCAGCCGTTCAATCTGAACTCGCCCAAGCAGATCCAGGAGATCCTGTTCGAGCGGCAGAAGCTGCCGGTGAAGAAGAAAACGCCCTCGGGCCAGCCCTCGACCGACGAGGACGTGCTCGCCGAGCTCGCCAACGACTATCCGCTGCCGAAGCTCCTGCTCGAGTACCGCGGCATCGCCAAGCTCAAGTCCACCTACACCGACAAGCTGCCGAAGATGATCCACCCGGGCACCGGCCGCGTGCACACGACGTACTCGCAGGCGGTGGCGGTCACCGGGCGCCTGGCATCCAACGACCCCAACCTGCAGAACATCCCCATCCGCACGCCGCAGGGCCGGCGCATCCGCGAGGCGTTCGTCGCGCCCCCCGGCGCGCGCTTGGTGTCGGCGGACTACTCGCAGATCGAGCTGCGCATCATGGCGCACCTCTCGGGCGACGAGGGGCTGCGCCACGCGTTCGCGCACGGCCAGGACGTGCACCGCGCCACGGCCGCCGAGGTGTTCGGGCGGGCGCTGGACGAGGTGACGCCCGACGAGCGGCGCACCGCCAAGGTGATCAACTTCGGCCTGATCTACGGCATGAGCGCCTTCGGCCTGGCGCAGAACCTGGGCATCGAGCGCGTCACCGCGCAGGCCTACATCGACTCGTACTTCTCGCGCTATCCGGGCGTGAAGCGCTACATGGACGGCACGCGCGAGAAGGCGCGCAGCGACGGCTACGTGGAGACCGTGTTCGGACGGCGCCTGTGGCTGCCCGAGATCAGGTCCGCCAATCCGCAGCGGCGCGCGGGCGCCGAGCGCGCGGCGATCAACGCGCCCATGCAGGGCACGGCCGCGGACCTGATCAAGCTCGCCATGATCGCGGTACAGCGCTGGCTGGAAGCCGAGCGCCTCGGCGCGCGGCTCATCCTGCAGGTGCACGACGAGCTGGTGCTGGAAGTGCCCGAAGTGGAGCTCGATGCCGTGCGCGAGGGATTGCGCGAGCGCATGCAGGGCGCGGCCGCGCTCGAGGTGCCGCTGATCGTCGAGCTCGGCACCGGCGCGAACTGGGACGAGGCGCACTAGCCGCGGTTGTAGGCCCGTCCGGGCCTGTGCTACCGTGCCCCCCAAGAGGGGCTCGATCCCCCGCCGTCAACTGAACCTAACCGGAGGAGGAAACATGCAACGCACCCGCACGTGCATTGCCGCCGCGCTCAGCGTCGCGCTGGCGGCTTTTTCCGGCGCCGCCGCGGCGCAGAAGGTGGAGTGGAAGTTCTCCACCTGGGGCAAGCAGCGCGCCTTCACCAAGGGCATCGAGGTGCTGGCCGACAAGGTCGCCAAGGGCAGCGGCGGCAACTTCACCATCCGCATCGGCTATGCCGAGACCTTCTCCAAGGACCGCGAGAACCTCGACGGCCTGAAGCTCAAGGCGATCGACGCCGCGCACTTCTGCAACTTCTACCACCCGGGCAAGAACCCGGCGTTCATGGTGTTCTCGCTGCCGTTCCTGCCGCTCGGCGACTGGGACGTGTCGGTGAAGGCGAGGAACCAGCTGTTCCGGCATCCGGCGCTGGTGGCGGACATGAACAACTGGGACGCGATGGCCTACGCCTCGACGCTGCTGCCGCAGTACGAGTTCCTCGGCAAGGGCAAGCCGCCGGCGACGCTCGCCGACTGGAAGGGCAAGCGCGTGCGCGCGGGCGGCGGCCTGGGCGACGCCATGGAGGTGCTCGGCGCGATCAAGACCACTACCACGGCGACCGAGGTATACACGGCGATGGAGCGCGGCACGATGGACGCGGCGTCCTTCCCGTTCACGTACGCGCAGGTGGCCTACAAGATCCACGAGGTGTCGGACTGGTACACCACCAACATGTCGCCGGGCACCGCCGAGTGCCCGATCGTGTTCAGCAAGTCCTCGTGGGCGAAGCTGCCCGCGCAGTACCAGAAGCTGGTCACCGACGCGAAGGCCGAGGTGGACCGCGCGCAGGTCGAGGCCTACGTGGAAATCGACAAGAAGAACCTGCCGATGCTCAACGCCAAGCTCAAGCCCGTCACCTACAGCGCCGCGCAGCTCGAGGAGTTCCAGCGCGTGGCCGGCAAGCCGGTGTGGGACAAGTGGGTGGAGGAGAACAAGGCGCGCTTCAACGGCCAGGAGCTGATCGACACGATCTTCCGCATTGCCAAGGCGGGAGGCAAGTAGGACGGCGGGGCCGGGGCTGCCCGGGTGCAAACCCAAATGCCCAGCGACGAGGCGGCGGCCGACGCGCCGGTACTGTCGGCCTTCGACCGCCGGCTCGGCTACGTCGAGACCGGCTTCAACCTGGTCGCCTCGTTCGCCATCTTCGCGCTGATGCTGCTCGGCGTCTGGCAGGTGGTGGGCCGCACGCTGTTCAACGCGCCGGTGCGCGGCTACATCGACTTCGTCGAGCTGTCGGTCTCCACCTTCGCCTTTCTCGGCATCGCCTACTGCCAGCGTCTGGGAGGCCACGTGCGCATGGAGATGATGCTCAAGCCGATGCGCGGGCGGCTGCTGTGGGGCGCCGAGATCTTCGGCACGCTGGTGGCGCTCGCCGTGGTGGCCGTGCTGATCTGGTACGGCTGGGGACATTTTTTGCGCGCCTACCAGCTCGGCGACAGCACCATCGACGCCGAGCTGCCCGTGTGGCCGTCCAAGCTCGCGGTGCCCGTGGCCTTCGGCCTGCTGTGGCTGCGCCTGCTGCTGCAGCTCGCTGGCTACGTGCGGCTGGCGCTCGACCCGCGGCGGCGCCCGGTGGCGGTGACCACCGTGCTGACGCCCGAGGAGCTCGCCGCGCACGAGATCGAGGAAAGCGTCGGCGCCGCCGAGCGCGGCAGGCCGAGATAGCCGGTGGACGAGTTCACCATCGGGATTCTCGGTGTGGTCGCGCTTGTGCTGCTGGTGTTCCTCGGCGTGCGCGTGTTCATCGCCGCCGCCGCGGTCGGCCTGGCGGGCCTGGTGGCGATGATCGGCTGGGACTCCGGGGCCGGCATGGTGGGCACGATCCCGCACTCGAAGTCGGTGACCTACACGCTGTCCGTTCTGCCGATGTTCATCCTGATCGGCTTTCTCGCTTTCCATGCCGGGCTGACGGAAAAGCTGTTCGACGCCGCGACCAAGTGGCTCGGCTGGGTGCCGGGAGGGCTGGCGGTCGCCACCGTGATGGCCGCGACCGGCTTCGCGGCCGTGTCGGGCGCGAGCACGGCGACCGCCGCGGTGTTCAGCCGCGTGGCGATCCCCGACATGCTCAAGGCCGGCTACGACAAGCGGCTGGCCGCAGGGGTGGTGGCGGCGGGCGGCACGCTCGCAACGCTCATTCCGCCCTCGGCGATCCTCGTCATCTACGCCATCATCGTCGAGGAGTCGGTCGGCATGCTGCTGGTGGCCGGGTTCCTGCCCGGCATCGTCTCGGCGCTCGTCTACATGGCGATGATCGTGCTCATGGCCAAGCTCAACCCGAGCCTCGGCCGGCCGATCCGCGGCTTCAGCTGGTCGCAGCGCTGGAAGTCGGTGCCCGGGACCTTCCCGATCATCGCCGTGGTGCTGATCATTTTCTCGGCGATGTATTTCGGCTGGGCGACGCCCACCGAGGCGGGCGCGCTCGGCGCGTTCGTGGTATTCGCGCTGGCGCTCGTGCACGGCATGCGCTGGCGCGGCCTGCGCGATTCGCTGCTCGAGTCCGCCAAGCTCACGGTAATGATCTTCTCGATCATCTGGGGCGTGCTGATCTTCGTGCGGTTCCTCGGCTTCGCCGGGCTGCCCGAGGCCTTCGCCAAGTGGGTAGTGTCGCTCGACGTGCCGCCGATCATGATCATCATCTGCATCCTGCTGTTCTACGTGGTGCTCGGCATGTTCATGGACGCGATCGGCATGCTGCTGCTCACGCTGCCGGTGATCTATCCCGCGGTCATCGCGCTCGGCTACGACCCGATCTGGTTCGGCATCATCGTCGTCAAGATGGCCGAGATCTGCCTGATCACGCCGCCGATCGGGCTGAACTGCTTCGTGGTGAACGGCGTGCGGCCGGACATCCCGCTCACCACCGTGTTCCGCGGCATCTTCCCGTTCTTCGCCGCTGACGTGGCGACCGTCGGCCTGTTCCTCGCCTTCCCGCAGATCATCCTCTGGGTGCCGCAGCTGATGCGCAGCTAAGCGAATTGGGGACAGACCCCATTTTTCTCATTTGTGAATGAATCGCAAATGAGAAAAATGGGGTCTGTCCCTATTTGCTTAATGCGCCGAAGACCTTCTTCAGCAGCGAGGAGGCCGTGCCGACCGGATCCTTGCGGATCTTCTTCTCTTCTTCCGCCACCATGAAGTACAGCCCGTCCAGGGCCTTCTGCGTGACGTAGTCGTCGAGGTTGGCGTCCTGCGCGCGCACCAGCCCCACGCGCACGCCGTACTTGGCGTACTCGCTATACGTCTGCGCCAGGCCCACCTGCGCGGTCGCCTGGCGCACGATCGGCAGGAACTTGGCGCGTAGCGGCTCGGCGGTCGTACGCCGGAAATAGGCCGTCGCCGCGGTCTCGCCGCCGGTGAGGATGCCTTTCGCATCCTGCACGCTCATCTGCCGGATCGCATCGACAAACAGTTGCTGCGCCTGCGGCACGGCAGCCTCGGCCGCGCGATTGAGCGCGAGCAGCAGCTCGTCGGCCTGCCGGCCCATGCCGAAGCGGCGCATGTTCTTTTCCGCACGCCGCAGCGATTCCGGCAGCGGGATGCGCACGCGGGCGTCCTCGTAGAACCCGTTCTCGCGCCCGAGCTGCTCGACCGCGGCGCGCGTACCGCGCTGCAAAGCGCCCTTGAGCGCGTTGACCGCTTCGCGGTTCGTGACGCCCTCGAGCTGCGCCCACGCGGGCGCGGCGATGACAAGCGCGGCGACTAGCGGCAGAATGCGCACCCGGATTCTCCTCATGCGTCCCCAGGCCAAGCTTATAGCCCTCGTCGCCGTGATGGCAATCGCCGCCGGGGCGGCGCTCGGCCTGTGGCAGCGCGCCGCGCAGCCGCGCGCGAGCTTCACCGCGCTCTCCGGCGGCAATTTCACCATGGAGGATCTGCGCGGCAAGGTCGTGCTGGTCAACTTCTGGGCCACGTCGTGCGTGAGCTGCGTGGCGGAGATGCCGAAGATGACCGAAACCTGGCGCAAGTACGAACCGCGCGGCTACGAGATGGTGGCGGTCGCCATGCAGTACGACCACCCCAATGCCGTGGCGGATTTCGTGCGCCGCGAGGCGCTGCCGTTCCGCGTCGCGCTGGACAGCGACGGTGCCGTGGCCGCAGCCTTCGGTAATGTTGCCGTCACACCGACCACGTATCTTCTCGACCGACGCGGCCGCATCGTCACGCGCTATGTCGGCGAACCCAACTGGACGGAATTCCACGCGCACATCGAGCGCGCGCTTGCTGATCCTGCGTAGCTGTCGCTCCGCGGCGACGCAATCTGCGCTCATCGAGTCTCCCGCGCGCCGCAAGCAGTTGATTTCTCAGCCGGCGGAAACTTGGCACGCGCCTTGCGGTCCATTGACAGCGAGCCCGGCTGGGCTCGTTTCGTTTGACGCACGAGGAAAGGAGACGACGATGAAACTCGACAGAACCGCTCGCACCATCCTGAGCATCACCGCGCTCGCGTGGGCGATCCCGTTCGCGCAGGCGCAGAGCAACGCTCAGGCCGCGCAGGTCGGCGTCATCCAGCCCCAGGCCAAGAGCGCCGAGTTCGACAGGCTCGACGCCGATGGCGACGGCTTGCTCAGTTACCAGGAAGTGGGTCACCTGGACGGCTACCAGGAGGCGTTCGCGCAGGCCGATCGCAACCGCGACGCCCGGCTGGATGCCAGCGAGGCGATCACCGCGCATCAGCTCTACGAGCGCAGCCTCGCGACGCGCTACGCGCAGGACACGTGGCTCACCACCAAGGTGAAGGTTGCGCTGTTGCGCGAGGAGGGTCTCGATTCGGGCGACGTCAGTGTGGAGACCTTCGATCAGCGCGTACTGCTCTCCGGCTTCGTGGAGGACGCGGAGCAGAAGCGCAAGGCGCTGCTGATCGCATCGCGCATCGAGGGCGTAAAGGATGTGAAGGATGCCCTCGCGCTCCGCAAGTAAGCGCGCACCGCGGGAGGGGGCCGCGCCCCTTCCCGCTTTCGCCCGCCCGCTGCTGCTGGCGGCGGGCCTGCTGCAATGGGACGGTGTGGCGATGAAGATCGTCGCGCACAAGCGCGGTCGCCAGGGCAGGCGCGGCGTGCGCTGATCCTCAACTGCCGGATCCGGTGCGTAAACGCACTTCCGGCGGGGCGGAGCTTCCCTAGAGTTCGCATCACGGCTGCGGCGAGATCCGCAGCGACTGATCAACCAACTCTGAAAGGGAACCTGAAATGAAACGCCAACTCCTCGCCATCGCCCTGGGCAGCCTCGTCGCGCTGCCTGCCCTCGCCAACAACGAGATCGACGCCGGCTACGCGGCGCGCACCACGTTCTCCGCGGACAACGCGGGCCTGGTGTTCGTGAACACCGAGCAGGGCTACGTGCCCGTCGCCGGGCACGAGGCCGGCAAGTCGCGCGCCGATGTGCTTGCCGAAGTGACGCAGGCGCGCCGCTCGGGCAACTACGTCGTCAACGCCGAGCTGGGCACCAAGGCCAACCAGCTGTAAGCAGTTCCTCCCCTCCCCTCCTCCCCGGGGGCGCGGCGCCGCAGAACATCGCGGCGCCGCTTTCATTGCTACGCGATCGCCACGAGGTCGAGCGGCGCGTCCACCCCGGCGACCGCACGCCCCGCCGGCAGCCTGCGGCAGCGGCCGTCGGCATAGCCCTGCGCGAGCGCGACCGACAGCGCGTGGTGCGTGGTCAAGGCGCGCACGCCTTCGTGCCGGGTATGCGCCTGCAGCTTCGCCGCGCGATTCACCGGCTCGCCGAGCACCGCGTACTCGAGCTTGCCTTCCTCGCCGATGGTGCCGCACACCACCGTGCCGATGTCCACGCCGATGCCCAGCTCCGGAGTGCAATCTCCGCGCCTGCAGCTTTCCTCGATCCACAGCCCCGCGGCGTCGACCAGCGCTTCGGCGCAGCGCAGCGCGTCGGCCGCATAGGTGTCCGTGGGGCGAGCGGCGCCGAACGCCACCATGATTCCGTCACCCAGGTAGGTGATGATGGCGCCGCGGTGCTGCTGGATGACCGGCACGGCGATGCGCTGGAACTCCCCCACCAGCGCGAGCAGCGCCTGGGGCGTGAGCAGCGCCGAGAGCCGCGTGAACCCGCGCAGGTCGATGAACATGGCGGCGGCCTCGCGCGCCTCGCCGTCGCCGGGCTTGAGCAGCTCGTCGGCCCAGATCAGCTGCTCGGCCACTTCGGGCGGGAAGTAGCGCACCATCTGCGTCGCCGCACCTTGCACTGCCGCCGCCTGCTCGAGCAGTTGCCGGCTGCGCGCCACAGCGAGCGCCAGCAGCAGCGCGACGACGAGCAGCGACACGATCTTGTCGATCTCGCCGCCGATCAGGATCTTCGCCGAAGTCATGTAGTCGACGTAGTCGCGCGTCACCAGCGCCATACCCGCCGGTTCCGCGAGCGCGTAGGCGAGCAGCGCGAGCCAGCCGAGCGCCGCCGCGGCGCCGGCGAGCAGCACGTAGCCGGGCGAGAACGACAGCGTGCGCAGCGCGATGAAGATGAAGAAATAGGCGAAGGTCGGCGCCTTCAGGTAGAAGGCGGCCGGCTGCCCGTACTCCAGGTGAAAGCCCCAGATGGTGACGGTGAGCAGCGCCATGTCGAGCACCACCGAGGCGGCGCGCAAGAAGGGCGTGAGCTGGCCGGCATAGGCGAGCCGCAGGCGCAGGGCCGTGAAGGCGGCATAGGCGCCGATCGCCCAGAGCGCGGGGCGCAGCAGCGGCTCCACCGGCGACGTGCTCGGCGAGGCGAAGTAAAGGGTCGCCAGCAGCGTGATGACCGCCGCCTGCACCCAGCCGGTGAGGATCTCGCCGCGTGCGCGCTGGGACTCGATGACGCGCAGCACGCGCGCCGGCAGGCGCGGGGCGGCCGGGCTCACGGCCATGGGTCGCGGCGAAGCGCTCATCCTGACGCCGCGGCGCTCAGTTCTTGAGCCGGTACCCTGTCCTGAAGATCCACCACACGATTCCCAGGCAGGCGAGAAAGAAGCCGAGCGTCGCCGACAGGCTTACGCCCACCGCCACGTCCGCGGTGCCGTAGAAGGCCCAGCGGAAGCCGCTGATCAGGTACACGACGGGGTTGAACAGGCTCACGGTGCGCCAGGCTCCGGGCAGCATGTCGATGGAATAGAACGCGCCGCCGAGGAAGGTGAGCGGCGTGATGACCAGCATCGGCACGAACTGCAGCTGCTCGAAGCCGTTCGCCCATATGCCGAGGATGAAGCCGAACAGGCAGAAGGTAGCCGCGGTGAGCACGAGGAAGGCGACCATCCAGAACGGGTGCGCGATCGACAGCGGCACGAACAGCGTGGCGGTGGCGAGGATCACCATGCCGAGGATCATGGACTTGGTGGTCGCCGCGCCGACGTAGCCAAGCACCATCTCGAAGGGCGAGACCGGCGCCGACAGGACCTCGTAAATGGTGCCCGTAAAGCGCGGCAAGTAGATACCGAAGGAGGCGTTGTTCAGGCTCTCGGTGAGCACCGAGAGCATGATGAGCCCCGGCACGATGAACGCGCCGTAATGCACGCCGTCCAGCTCGCCCATGCGCGAGCCGATGGCCGCGCCGAAGACGATGAAGTACAGCGACGTGGTGATCACCGGCGCCACCAGGCTCTGCCAGAAGGTGCGGTTGAAGCGCGACATCTCGAACAGGTAGATGGCGAGCACGCCGCGGCCGTTGAAGGCGTTCATCGCCGCTCGCTCACCAGGCTGACGAAGATCTCCTCCAGCGAGCTCTGCGCCGTGTGCAGGTCGCGGTATTCGACGCCGAGCTCCCCGAGACGCTTGAGCAGCGCCGGGATGCCGACGCGCTCGTCGCGCGCGTCGAAGGTGTACTCCAGCTCGCAGCCGCCGTTCTTCAGCACGAGCCTCCACGCCACAAGCGCTGCCGGAATCTCCGCCATCGGCTCCTGCAGATGCAGCGTCAACTGCTTCTTGCCCAGTTTCTTCATGAGCGCGGTCTTCTCCTCGACCAGGATCAGCTCGCCCTTGCTGATCACCCCGACCCGGTCGGCCATCTCCTCGGCCTCCTCGATGTAGTGCGTGGTGAGGATGATGGTGACGCCGCTCTCGCGCAGCGTGCGCACCAGCGCCCACATGTCGCGGCGCAGCTCGACGTCCACCCCGGCGGTGGGCTCGTCGAGAAACAGGATCTCGGGCTCGTGCGCAAGGGCCTTGGCGATCAGCACGCGTCGCTTCATGCCGCCCGAGAGCGTCATGATGCGATCGTCGCGCTTGTCCCACAGCGACAGTTCGCGCAGCACCTTCTCCAGGTGGGCGGGGTCCGCGGGCTTGCCGAACAGGCCCCGGCTGAAGCGCACCGTGTTCCACACCGTCACGAACATGTCGGTGTGCAGCTCCTGGGGCACCAGGCCGATGCGCGCGCGCGTCTCGCGGTAGTCCTTCAGGATGTCGAAGCCCTGCACGCGCACCTCGCCGGAGGTGGGCGTGACGATGCCGCACACGATGCTGATCAGCGTCGTCTTGCCCGCGCCGTTAGGCCCGAGCAGCGCGAAGATCTCGCCCTTGCCGATCTCCAGGTCGACGGGCTTGAGCGCCTGCAGGCCGGAGGCGTAGGTCTTGGTGAGCGCGCGGATGGAGAGGATTGGTGGCACCGCGCGCGCCGGGCTAGGCCACGCCCGCCGCATGCGCCTGCCGGTCGGCGTGATACGACGAGCGCACCAGCGCGCCGATCGCCGCATGCCGGAAGCCCATCGCCTGCGCCTCGCGCTCGAACATCGCGAATGCGTCAGGATGCACGTAGCGTTCAACGGCCAGGTGATGCGGCGAAGGCTGCAGGTACTGCCCGATGGTGAGCATGCCCACGTCATGCGCGCGCAGGTCGCGCATCACCTGCAGGATCTCCTCGTCCGTTTCGCCCAGTCCCACCATCAGGCCCGATTTCGTGGGCACGGAAGGCACCGCCCTCTTGAACTCCTGCAGCAGCGCGAGCGAGTGCCGGTAGTCGCCGCCCGGTCGGGCGGCGCGATACAGCCGCGGCACGGTCTCCAGGTTGTGGTTCATCACGTCGGGCGGCGCCGCGAGCAGGATCTCCAGCGCGCGTTCCAGCCGCCCGCGGAAGTCCGGCACCAACACTTCGATCGTCGTCGAAGGCGATGCCGCCCGCACCGCGCGGATGCACTCGACGAAGTGCTGCGCGCCGCCATCCCGCAGGTCATCGCGGTCGACGCTCGTGATCACGACGTAGCGCAACTGCAGCTTCGCGATCGTCTCGGCGAGGTGCCGCGGCTCCTCCGCATCCGGTGGCAGCGGCCGGCCGTGGCCCACGTCGCAGAACGGGCAACGGCGTGTGCAGATGTCGCCGAGGATCATGAACGTGGCCGTGCCCTTGCCGAAGCACTCGCCGATGTTCGGGCAGGAAGCTTCCTCGCACACCGTGTGCAGCTCTTGCGCGCGCAGGATCTGCTTGATCTCAGTGAAGCGCGTGCCCGGGCCGGGCGCTTTCACCCGGATCCACGCCGGCTTGGCAAGCGGCGGCTTCGGCACGATCTTCACCGGGATGCGCGCCGTCTTCGCCCGGCCTTTCTCTTTCACGCCCGCGTCACGCATGCTCGAGCCTCGCTTCGAGCAGCCGCGCGAGCTGCAATCCGAGGTCCTGCGCGCTCGACCGGATGCCGAGGTCCTTCGCCTGCGTCACCTCGAGGCCCGGGTAGCCGCAGGGATCGATCGCGCGAAAGGGCGAGAGGTCCATGTCCACGTTGAGCGCGACGCCATGCCAGGCGCGCCCGCGCGTGACGCGGATGCCGAGCGCGGCGATCTTCGCCTCGCCGACGTACACGCCCGGCGCGCCCGGCCTGCGATTCGCGGCGACGCCGAAGGCGCCGAGCAGATCGATGACGCCCTGCTCCAGCAGCCGCACGAACTCCTTCACCTTGATGCCGCGGCGCTGCAGATCCACCAGCGTGTACACCACCGCCTGCCCGGGCCCGTGATAGGTGATCTCGCCGCCGCGCTCGGATCGCACGACCGGGATGCCGTTGGCAACCCTTGGCCCGAATTTCTCATCCGCGCCCTGCCCCAGCGTGTAGACCGGCGGGTGCTCCACCACCCAGAGCTCGTCGGGCGTGTCCGCAAGGCGTTGTTCGGTGAACGCACGCATGCGAGCGGCGACTGCGGCATAGTCGGCGACTCCGAGCGCCTGCACACGCGTCGCGACTGCCGCTTCCATCAGAGCACCATCACCACCGACGGGTGGTCGCAGAGGTCGCGGTACAGCGCGTCGAGCTGCTCGCGCGAATGGGCGCGGATGGTGCAGGTGACGCTCAGGTAGGTTCCCTGACGGCTGGGGCGCAGCTCCATGGTGGTGGCATCGAAATCCGGCGCGTGCTTCCTGACGATGCCCAGCACCGTGGCGGCGAAGCGCTTCTCCTTGCGACCCATGACCTTGATCGGAAAGTCGGTGGGATAGGAGAGCAGCGTCTCCTCGTTGCGGATCGGCATCAGGCCGGAACGGATTCCTTTCGCATCACGCGACGCTTGAACTCCTGGTAGCCCTGCCAAGCGCGCCGGAACACCGGCCCGGGCCTGCCGTCGCCGACCGGCTTGCCGTCCAGCTCGACGACGGCGAGGATCTCCTTGGACGAGGACGTGACCCACAGCTCGTCGGCGGCGCGCACCTCGGCTTCGCGCACGTCGCGGAACTCGACCGCGATCTTCAGCTCGGCCGCGATCTCCACGACCACGTCATAGGTGATCCCGGGCAGGATGAGGTTGGACTTCGGCGGCGAGAGCACCAGCCCGTTCTTCACCACGAAGACGTTGGACGCCGAGGCCTCCGTGAGCATGCCATCGCGGAACAGGATCGTCTCCGCCGCGCCCACCGCCGCGGAGACCTGGCGCAGCAGCACGTTGCCGATCAGCGAGATCGACTTGATGTCGCAGCGCAGCCAGCGGTTGTCCACGGCGCTCACCGCCACCGCGCCCTTGTCCACCAGCTCCGCCGGGGGATTGACCAGCGGGTTGGACATCGCGAACACCGTGGGCTCGACGTCTTCGGGGAAGGCGTGATCGCGCCTGGCGACGCCGCGCGTCACCTGCAGGTACACCGCCTGGTCCTGCCAGGGCTGCCGCTCGACCAGGCCGAGGATGACCTCGCGCCACTTCTTGCGCGCGTAGGGGTTGCGGATGCCGACCGCGGCGAGGCTGCGCTCCAGGCGCGCCAGGTGCCCGTCCATGCGGAACGGTGCGCGCGAGTACACGGGGATCAGCTCGTAGACGCCGTCGCCGAAGATGAAGCCGCGGTCGAGCACCGATACCTTGGCCTGCTCGAGCGGCAGGAAGCTGCCGTTCAGGAAAACCATGCCTGCCTCGCTACTGGAACCAGAGTCTGAGTGTATCCCAGGCCCGGCCGAACCAGCCCGCGCGCGCCACCGGCTGCAGCGCCTCGACCGGGTACTCGCCGAGCGGCTCGCCGGCGAGCGCCACCCGCAGCACGCCGACCTTGTCGCCGCGCACCACCGGCGCGAGCACCGGCGCATGCGTGACCAGCTCCGCGGCGAGCGAACGCGCCTCGCCCTTGGGCACCGAGACCACCAGGCCGCGCGCGAAGCCGGCGCTGACCGCCGGCGCGGCGCCCTTCCACACGGCGACCGACTTCACCGCCGCCCCGGGCGCGTACAGCCGCACGCCGTCGTAAGCCTGATAGCCCCAGTTGAGAAGCTTCTGCGATTCGCGCGCGCGCGCTGCATCCGAGGCCGCGCCCAGCAGCACGGTCAGCAGGCGCCGCCCGCCGCGCTCGGAGGAAGCGACCAAGCAGTAGCCCGCGCCTTCGGTGAAACCGGTCTTCACGCCGTCCACGCTCGGGTCGAGCCACAACAGCCGGTTGCGGTTCATCTGCGCGATGCCGTTGTGGGCGAACTCCTTCTGCGCGTAGTAGCGCGCGTACTCCTGCGGGAAGTCCTCGATCAGCGCCGCCGCGAGGCGCGCGAGGTCGCGCGCGCTGGTGCGCTGCTCCGGGTGCGGCAGCCCGGTGGCGTTGGCGTAGCGCGTGCTCGCCAGCCCCAGCCGCTCGGCCGCGCGATTCATGCGCTGCACGAACAGCGCCTCGCTGCCCGCCATCGCCTCGGCCAGCGCGATGCAGGCGTCGTTGCCGGAGTGCACCACCATGCCTTGCAGCAGCGTGTCCACGCTCACGCGGCTGCCCGGCTCGAGAAAGCTGCGCGAGCCCGGCGCGCGCCAGGCCTGCGCCGAGACCTGCACCAGCTGCTCGCGCGCCAGCCGCCCATCGCGCAGGTCGCGGAAGGCGAGGTACGCGGTCATCAGCTTGGTGAGCGAAGCGGGCTCGACGCTCGCCTCGGCCTCGTGCTCGGCGAGCACTTGCCCGCTGGTCAGATCGAACAGCAGGTATGCCTTGGCCGCCACGCGCGGCGGCTGCGGCGCATCCGCCAGCGCCGGCGTGGCGCCGGTAGCCACCAGCGCCGCAATCAGCAGGGCGCGCATGCGCAGCTCAGCGCCCGGCGCGCGGCGCGCCGCCGGGAACGATCTGCTCGACCAGGACGCGCGTGCTGCCCGCGGCGATGTAGCCCAGCCTGTAGGCGGCCGCGTACGACAGGTCGATGACGCGCTCCTTGTGGAACGGCCCGCGATCGTTGACGCGCACGACCACGGTGCGGCCATTGGAGAGGTTGGTGACGCGCGCATAGCTCGGGATCGGCAGGATCGGGTGCGCGGCCGTCATCTTGTACATGTCGTACTTCTCGCCGCTGGAGGTCGGGTTGCCGTGGAAGCGCTTGCCGTACCAGGAGGCGGTGCCCTGCTGCTGGAAGGCGCCGACGCGCGTCAGCGGCACGTAGGACTTGCCCAAGGCTTCGTACGGCCGGTTCGCCCAGCGGTGCAGCGGCTCGGCGCGTGGCACCGCGTCCGGGATCGAGGCGAGCCGCGCGCTGTCGCCCGGGCCGTCGTCCTTGTAGTAGCCGCCGGGGCGCTTCTCCGGGGAGGAACTGCAGCCCGCGACGAGGATCAATGCGAGTGCGATCCGCCTCATGCCTCGTGCACGACGTGGCCGTCGACCACCGTGGCGCGCACCCGGCCTGCGAGCTCCATGCCGAGGAACGGCGTGTTCTTGCCCTGGCTCTTCAGCGCCGCGCTCGTCGCCCGCCAGGCGGCGTCGGGGTCGAACAGCACCAGGTCGCCCGGCGCGCCGGGCTCGATGCGGCCCGAGGCCACGCCGAGGATGCGCGCCGGCCCGCTGGTGATGCGCGCGAGGGTCTGCGCGAGCGTGAGCTTCATCTCCATCCCCCACTTGAGCGCCAGCGGCAGCAGAAGTTCCAGCCCGGTGGCGCCCGGCTCGGCCTCGCCAAAGGGCAGCAGCTTCTGGTCCTCGTCCACCGGCGTATGGTCGGACACCGCGCAGTCGATGGTGCCGTCGGCGAGCGCGGCCGCGAGCGCCTCGCGGTCGCGCCGGCTGCGCAGCGGCGGCTCGAGGCGGCAGTGCGAGTCGAAGTAGCCCAGGTCCATCTCCGACAGATGCAGGTGGTGGATGCCGACGTCGCAGGTGAGCGGCAGCCCGTCGTGCTTCGCGCGCCGCAGCATGGCGACGCCCGCAGCGCTGGAAATACGGCAGACGTGCACGCGCGCGCCCGTGGCGCGCACCAGCTCGAGCAGCTGCGCGAGCGCGATGGTCTCGGCGAACGCCGGGATGCCGGCAAGTCCCAGGCGAGTGGCCACCTCGCCGTCGTGCGCGACGCCGCCCCTGGCGAGCCAAGCGTCCTCGGCGCGCAGCCACACCGGAAAGCCGAAGGTGGCTGCGTACTGCAGCGCGCGCCACAGCACCTGCGTGTCGGCGAGGGCGACGTTCGCCTGCGAGAAGGCCACGCAGCCCGATTCGGTGAGCTCGGCCATTTCCGTGAGCTGCTTGCCCGCGAGCTTCACCGTGAGCGCGCCCACCGGGTAGACGCGTGCCCGCGACAAGGCCTTGGCGCGGCGCCTGAGCATGTCCACGAGTCCCGGTTCGTCGAGCGGCGGATCGGTATCCGGCGGGCAGGCGAGGCTCGTCACGCCGCCCGCCACCGCCGCTTCCATCTCGGATTCGAGCGTCGCCTTGTACTCGTAGCCGGGCTCGCGCAGGCGCGCGGCGAGGTCGATGAAGCCCGGCGCGACGACCAGGCCGCGGGCGTCGAGCGTGCGGTCGGGCGTACCCACCGGCTGCGCGATCCTGCCGTCGGCGACGAACACGTCGCCGAGCGCGTCGCGCCCGCTCGCCGGATCGACCACGCGCCCGCCCTTGATCAGCAGCCTCATCCGCCGCCCGCCACCATGGACATGACGGCCATGCGCACCGAGATGCCGAACGTCACCTGCGGCAAGATCACCGAGTGCGGGCCGTCGGCCACCGACGAGTCGATTTCCACGCCGCGGTTCATCGGCCCGGGGTGCATGACGATCGCGTCGGGCCTGGCGAGCGCGAGCTTCTCGAGCGACAGGCCGTAGTGCTTGTTGAACTCCTGCGCGCTGGGCAGCAGCGCGCCGCTCATCCTCTCGTTCTGCAGGCGCAGCATCACCACCACGTCGGCGTCCTTCAAGCCTTCGCGCATCGAGTGGAACACGCGCACGCCGAGCGCGCTGGCGCCCGCCGGGATCAGCGTCTGCGGGCCGATCACGCGCACCTCGGGCACGCCGAGCGTGGTGAGGCCGTGGATCAGGGACCGCGCCACGCGCGAGTGCAGCACGTCGCCGACGATCGCCACCACCAGCCCGCCGAACTCCTTCTTGTAGTGGCGGATCGTGTACAGGTCGAGCAGCCCCTGCGTCGGGTGCGCGTGGCGCCCGTCGCCCGCGTTGATCACGTGCTCGTGCGGCTTGACGTGGCGCGCGACGAGGAACGGCGCGCCGGAGGAGCCGTGGCGCACGACGAAGATGTCGGCCTGCATCGCCGAGAGGTTGGCCACGGTGTCGAGCAGCGACTCGCCCTTCGCAGTGGAGCTCGCGGCGACGTTCAGATTGATGACGTCGGCCGACAGGCGCTTGGCGGCGATCTCGAAGGTGGTACGCGTGCGCGTGGAGCCCTCGAAGAACAGGTTGAACACGCTCTTGCCGCGCAGCAGCGGCACCTTCTTGATGTCGCGCTCGGTGACGCCGACGAAGGACTCGGCTGCGTCGAGGATCTTGACCAGGATCTCGCGCGGCAGACCCTCGATGGACAGCAGGTGCTGCAGCTCGCCGTTGCCGTTCAGCTGGGGGTTACGCGGCACGTTCGAGCTCCAGCGACAGTCTGCCCTCGGCGTCGCGCCTCAGCCGCAGCCGCATGCCCGCGGGCACCTCGACTCTCGCGCCCGCGTGCTGCGCGCACACCGGCAGCTGCCGTCCGTCGCGCTCGGCGAGCACCACCAGCGCGATCGACGCCGGGCGGCCGTAGTCGAACAGCTCGTTCATCGCCGCGCGCACCGTGCGCCCGGTATACAGCACGTCGTCCACCAGCAGCAGGTCCTTGCCCTCGACGTCGAACGGGATCTTCGAGCGCTTGGGATCCTTGGCCAGCCCCTGCTTGGCATAGTCGTCGCGGTAGAACGCCGGGTCGAGCAGGCCGAGCGGAAACTTCAGCGCGAGCGCCGCGTGCAGCCGCTCGGCCACCCAGGCGCCGCCGGTGTGGATGCCGACCATCGCCGTGGACGGCCCGACGACGCCCTGGAGCGCGCGCACGAGCTGCGCGCAGAGCTTTTCGGCGTCAGGCAGCGCGGCCATGGAAGTACTGCTCCAGGATGAGCTGCGCGGCGATCGAGTCCACCGCCTTCCTGCGCTTGGCGCCGCGCAGCAGGCTCTCGGCCTCGACCGAGGTGTAGCGCTCGTCCACGCGCGCGACCGGCAGGCGGAAGCGGCCCTCGAGCTGGCGCGCGAAGCGCTGCACGCGCTTGGCGAGCGGGTGCTCGCCGCGCTCGGCCACCGGCAGCCCGACGACCAGCGCACCGGGCCGCCACTCCTTCACCAGCTTCTCGATCGCGGCGAACCCGGGCGCGGCAATGCCGGGCAGCGGGTGCGCGGTGCCGAGCTCTGCCTCTCCCACCGCCACGCCAATGCGCTTGATGCCGAAATCGAAGGCGAGGACCGTGCGCGCCTGGTCAGGCATGTCCCGCGGAATCCGCGAGCCGGGCGTAGTCCACGCCCAGGAGCTCCATCGCCGCGGGCAGCCGCTCTTCCGCGGGCAGGTCGAAGATGATGGCGTCCCGGGCTTCGACGGTCAGCCAGGCGTTCTGCGTCAGCTCGTGCTCGAGCTGGCCGGCAGACCAGCCAGCGTAGCCGAGCGTCACCAGGAGCTTGTGCGGCCCCTCGCCGCGCCCGACCGCCTCGAGGATGTCCTTGGAGGTCGTAAGGCCGATGGCGTCGCGCACTTTGAGCGTGGACTGCCAGTTGCCGGTCGGCTCGTGCAGCACGAAACCCCGGTCGGTCTGCACCGGCCCGCCGAAGTAGATCGGCGCGTCCGAGAGGTCGTGGTGCGTGAGCTTGAGCGAAAGGCGCTCGAACAGCGCCTGCAGGGTCATGTCGATCGGGCGGTTGACGACCACGCCGAGCGCGCCCTGCTCGTTGTGCTCGCAGACGTAGGTGAGGCTCTTGGCGAAGTACGGATCGGCCATGCTCGGCATGGCGATCAGGAAGTGGTGCGTCAGATTGATCGGAAGCACTCTAAGCCGCTATTTTAACCCATGCCTTCCGACAGCGCCGCCCTCGTCTGGTTCCGCCGCGACCTGCGCGCCCACGACCACGCGGCCCTGCACGCGGCGCTGCGGGGTCACCGTGCGGTGCACTGCGTGTTCGTCTTCGATACCGAGATTCTCGACGCTCTGCCCTCGCGCGCCGACCGGCGGGTGGACTTCATCTGGCGCAGCCTGGGCGAGCTGCGCGCAGCGTTGATCGCCCTGGGCGGTGGGCTGCATGTGCTGCACGGTCGCGCGCGCGAGGAGATTCCCCGCCTCGCCGCGCGTCTGGGCGTCGCCGCGGTCTATGCCAATCGCGACTACGAGCCACAGGCGCTCGGCCGCGACCGCGAGGTCGAGGCGTGCCTTCTGGCGCAGGGCATCGCGCTGCACAGCCGCAAGGACCAGGTGATCTTCGAGCTGCAGGAGATCCTGACCGGCGCCGGCCAGCCGTACACCGTGTTCACGCCCTACAGGAACGCCTGGCTGAAGAAGCTTGCACCGTTCTACCTGAAAGCCTATCCCGTCCGCAGGCATGCGCATCACCTGGCCCGCGCGGGCGCTGCCCTGCCCTCGCTCGCGTCGCTCGGCTTCAGGTCCGCGCCCATGCCGCTGCCGGCCGGCATGTCCGGCGGCAAGCGGCTGTTCGCCGACTTCAAGCGGCGCATCGACAATTACGCGAAAAAACGCGACTACCCCGCGCTGAACGGCTCCTCCCGCCTCTCGGTGCACCTGCGCTTCGGCACGGTATCGATCCGCGAGCTCGCCGCCTACGCGTGGCGCCGCGAGGGCGCGGGCGCGGCGGCGTGGCTGTCCGAGCTCTGCTGGCGCGACTTCTATTTCGCCGTGCTCGCCGCGCGTCCCGACGTGGTGGACCACGCCTTCCGCCGTGCGTACGACGCCCTCCGCTTCGACGACGACGAGCGGCTGTGGCGCGCCTGGTGCGAGGGGCGCACCGGCTACCCGCTGGTCGATGCCGCCATGCGCTGTCTCAATCAGACGGGCACCCTGCACAACCGGCTGCGCATGGTGGCGGCTTCGTTCCTGGTGAAGGACCTCGGCATCGACTGGCGCCGCGGCGAGCGCTATTTCGCCGGGAAGCTGAACGACTACGACCTCGCCGCCAACAACGGCGGCTGGCAGTGGGCCGCGTCCACCGGCTGCGACGCGCAGCCCTGGTTCCGCATCTTCAATCCGGTGACGCAGTCGAGGAAGTTCGATCCGCGGGGCGCGTTCATCCGTGCGTACGTGCCGGAGCTCGCGCACCTGGACGACCGGGCGATCCACGAGCCGCGCGCGCCCGTGGTCGATCACGCCGCGGCGCGCGCGCGCACGCTCGCGCGCTTCGGCGCGCTGCGTCAGTAGCGCAGCTTCTCCAGCGCGTCCTGCAGCTCGCGCAGCAGCCCGGCCACCTCCTCCACCGCGGCCGCCGCGCGCAGCGCCGCGCTCGCGGCCTGCTCCGCGCCGGAGAGCGTCTCGCGCACGCCGGTCGCGATGGCGCTCGCCGCCGCGCCCTGCGCCTGCGCCGTGCGCGACACTTCGCCGATGTTGTCCGCCAGCTCGCGCAGCCGCTCGCCGAGCGCCGACAGCGTGCGTCCCGAGGCGCTGCCGCCGAGCGCCTCGGCCTGCGTCGCGATCTGCGTCAGCAGTCCGGCGAGCTTGTCCGGGTCCGGCACGCGGCCGCGCTCGACGCCCGCGACCGCCAGGCGTACGCGCCGGCCCATGTCCGCCACCACCGAGAGCGCCGCATGCACGGCCTGGCGCCCCTGCACGGCTGCGGTGAGCGAGCCGTGCGCCAGCTCGGCCGCGCGGTTGGAGCGCGTCGAGAGCTCGGTGACCGCGCGCGCCATGCCGAGCGCGCGCGCGCTCGCGTCCTTGGTGCGCTCGGACTGCCGGCGCGCGGCCTCGAGCAGCCCGTCGGCCGCTTCTTGCGCCGTGCCGGCCGCGCCGCCCAGCCGCTCGGCGGCGTGGCCGACGCGCGCCAGCAGCCCGCGCAAGCTGTCGAGCGCGTCGTTGAATGCCGCGGCCGCCGGGTACGTGATCTCGCTGCCCACCGCGGCGCGCACGGTGAGGTCGCCGGCGGTCAGCGCCTGCAGGTCGCGGCGCAGCTCCTCCACCGCCTGCAGATCGCGCTCGTGGTGGCGGCGCATGACCGCCAGGCGCCGCGCGGCCGCCTCGCGGCTGCGCCGCTCGTCGACCAGGTAGAGCAGCGCGAGCAGCAGCAGCAGCGCGATCAGCGCCAGGCCGGCCAGCCCGAGCGCCGCCTGGTTGGCCAGGCGCGCGGGCGCGGAGCGCGCTTCCGCCACCACGCGGTCCACGGCCTCGAGCAGTCGCTCGGAATCGGCGTGCAGCGCGAACGCGGCCGCCTTCGCGCCGCTCAGCCGCTCGCGCGTGCCGAGCACGGCGACCACGGCATCCTGCGTCGGCGCGAAGCGCGCGGCGAGCGCCTCCAGCGCGCGCGTGGTCTCCTCATCGCGCGCCGTGGCGCGCAGCCGCGCCAGCGTGGCGCGAAACTCGTTCGCGTCCTTGCCCAGCAGGAACTCGACCTCGGGTTCGACGCGGTCCGCGGCCACCAGGTGCTGCGCGCCGCGCACCAGGCGCTGCGAGAGCATCACTAGGCGGCTCGCCGCGGCGACCTCCGCCGCCGCGGCGCCGCGCGCCAGCTTCAGGTTCTGCACGCGCTCGGCGTGCTCCAGCAACTGCAGGTTGTCGCGCTCCATGCGCTCGGCAGCGGCGGCGAGCGCCACGAGCAGCTTCTGGTCGCGCAGCAGCGTCGCGGCGTTCTTCTCCACGCGCACCCAGTCGGCCAGCAGCGCCTCGAGCGAGCGCGGCGCGCGCGCATCGCGCGCCAGCCGCGAGAGCGCGGCTTCGAATCCGTCGCGGCTCGCCTGGATCTGCGGGAAGGCTTCGGCGTCGCCGCGCAGGCCGCGCAGCGCCGATTTCGCCAGCCGCTGCGACAGCATGCGCAGCTCCGCGGCGGCGGCCACGTGCCCGTCGCCGAAGTGCGCCTCGCGGTACTCGGCCCAGGCGAGCCAGAGCGCGGCGACCAGCGCCGCCGTGAGCAGCGCGGCCAGCACCGCCAGCTGCCGGCGCAGCGGCAGCAGCGCCACGCCGCGCAGCCATTTCAGCTCCAAGCGCGGCGGCGCGCGCTCAGATCTCGACCATCTCGAAATCTTCCTTGCGCGCGCCGCATTCCGGGCAGGTCCAGTTGATCGGCACGTCCTCCCAGCGCGTGCCCGGCGCGATCCCGTCGTCCGGCGCGCCCGCGGCCTCGTCGTACACGTAGCCGCAGATCAGGCACATCCAGGTCCGGTATTGCACTTGGCTCTCGGTCATCGGGGCGGTGCGCGCCATGTGGGTTAGAATCGAGCGGCATCTTAGCGTAATTCGCGCCGCGGCCCGCCCGCATTCCCATGGTTTCACCGCCGCCCAACGTGCTCGCGTTCGCCGCTGCCGACCCCACCAGCGGCGCGGGGCTGCAAGCCGACGTGCTCACGCTGGCGAGCCTCGGCTGCCATCCGCTGTCGGTGCTGACCGCGTACACGGTGCAGGACACGCACGGCGTCGCAGCGCTGTGCGACATCGACGCGGCGCAGCTCGAGGCGCAGGCGCGCTGCGTGCTCGCCGACGCGCGCGTGCGCGCGGTCAAGATCGGCGTGGTCGGCGGCGCCGCGAACGCGCGCGCCATCGCCGCGCTGCTCGCCGAGCTGCCCGGGGTCCCGGTCGTGCTCGACCCGGTGCTCGCCTCGGCGCGCGGCGATACGCTGGGCGACGCCGAGTCGTTGCGCGAGCTGCTCGCGCCTCGCGCCACCGTCGTCACGCCAAACAGCGTCGAAGCGCGCGCGCTCGGCGGTCCCGAGGCGCTGATTGCGCTCGGCTGCGAGTACGTGCTGGTGACGGGCACCCACGAGCCGGGAGAGGACGTGGTCAACACGCTCTACGGCAGGGCCGGCGTGCTGCGCGCCGACCACTGGCCGCGCCTGCCGGGCAGCTATCACGGCTCGGGCTGCACGCTCGCCTCGGCGATCGCCGCGCGCCTCGCGCTCGGCGATGACGTGATCGAGGCGGCGCGCCGCGCGCAGGACTACACCTGGTGCGCGCTGGAGCGCGGCTACCGTCCCGGCGGCGGGCAGCTGGTGCCCGATCGGATGCACGCGCGATGAAGCGCCTGCGCGGGCTGTACGCCATCACGCCCGATGAGCCCACGCGCGTCGAGGCGGCGCTCGCTTCCGGCGCGCTGTGCGCGCTGCAGTACCGCGCCAAGGCGGCGGACGCGGCGACGCGCCGGCGCGAGGCCGAGCGCCTGCTCGCGCGCTGCCGGGAATGCGGCGTGCCGATGATCGTCAACGACGACCTGGAGCTCGCGCTCGCCATCGGCGCGGACGGCGTGCACCTCGGGCGCGAGGACGGCGACCTGGCGGCGGCGCGCGCGCGCCTGCGCGGGCGCCTGCTCGGCGCGAGCTGCTACGACCGTGCCGAGCTCGCCGCGCGCGCGGTCGCCGCCGGCGCCGACTACATCGCCTTCGGCTCGGTCTTCCCCTCGCCTACCAAGCCGTCGGCCGTGCGCGCGCCGCTCGCGCTGTTCGCGCGCGACTACGGCGTTTCCAGGGTCGCCATCGGCGGCATCACGCTGGACAATGCGCCGCAGGCGCTCGCCGCCGGCGCGGATTGCCTGGCGGTGATCACCGATCTGTTCGACGCGCCGGACGTCGCGGCGCGCGCACGCCAGTACAGGAGGCTGTTCGAGCATGAAGCCGCGTAACGAGGAGCTGTTCGCGCGCGCCCAGGCGCGCATTCCCGCGGGCGTGAACTCGCCGGTGCGCGCGTTCCGCGCCGTGGGCGGCACGCCGCCCTTCTTCGAGCGCGCCAGCGGCGCGCACCTGTGGGACGCGGAGGGCCGGCGCTACATCGACTACGTCTGCTCCTGGGGACCGATGGTGGCCGGGCACACGCACCCGGCGGTGGTCGAGGCGGTGCAGGCGGCGGCGGCGCGCGCGCTGTCGTTCGGCGCGCCCACCGAAGCCGAGGTGCAGATGGCCGAGACGCTCTGTCGACTCGTGCCTTCGCTCGAGCTCGTGCGCCTGCTGTCCTCCGGCACCGAGGCGGCGATGACCGCGATCCGGCTGGCGCGCGGCTTCACCGGACGCAGCGTCATCGTCAAGTTCGAAGGCTGCTACCACGGGCACGCCGACAGCCTGCTGGTGAAGGCCGGCTCGGGCGCGCTCACCTTCGGCCACCCGAGCTCGGCGGGCGTGCCGGCCGAGACGGCGGCGCACACCGTGGTGCTCGACTACAACGACGCGCGCCAAGTGGCGGCGCTGTTCGACGCGCGCGGCGCCGAGATCGCGGGCGTCATCGTCGAGCCGGTGGCCGGCAACATGAACCTCGTGCTGCCGGCGCCCGGCTTCCTCGAAGCGCTGCGCGAGCAATGCACGCGCCAAGGCGCGGTGCTCATTTTCGACGAGGTGATGACGGGGTTTCGCGTGGCGACCGGCGGCGCGCAGGCGCGCTTCGGCATCCGGCCCGACCTGACGACGCTCGGCAAGGTGATCGGCGGCGGCCTGCCGGTGGCGGCGGTCGGCGGCCGCCGCGACATCATGCAGAAGATCGCGCCGCTCGGCCCCGTGTACCAGGCAGGCACGCTGTCGGGCAACCCGGTGGCGCTCGCCGCGGGACTGGCGACCCTCGAGCTCGTCGAGGCGCCCGGATTCCAGGAGCGCGTCGCCGCGACCGCGCGCAGCCTGTGCGAGGGCCTCGCCGCTGAGGCGAAGCGCGCCGGCATCGCCTTCTCGTCACAATCGATCGGCAGCATGTTCGGCTTGTACTTCCGCGAGGTGCCGCCCACGAGCTTCGCTGAGGTGATGCAGTGCGATGCGCCGCGCTTCAACCGCTTCTTCGCCGCGATGCTCGCGCGCGGCGTATACCTTGCGCCTTCGGCCTACGAAGCGGGCTTCGTGTCGTTCGCGCACGACGCGGCGGACATCGAACAGACGCTGCGCGCGGCGCGCGAGTCGTTTGCGCTCGCCGCGTAGCATCGCGGCACGAACCTTGCTGGCATAACGCAGGTCCAATCGCCATGCAGATCGTTACCCGCGAGCTTAGACACATGGAGCGCGCCAAGGTCGCCGCCCACCTGCGCCGGCTCGACGCGGAGGACCGCCGGCTGCGGTTCGGCCTCGCCGTCGCGGACGCCGCGATCGACGACTACGTCGCGCGCATCGATTTCGACCGCGACGCCGTCTTCGGCGTGTTCGACGATGCGCTGGATCTGGCCGGCGCCGCGCACCTCGCGCGCGGCGACGACCAGGCCGAGCTGGGTGTCTCGGTGCTGCCGGCCTGCCGCGGCCGCGGCGTGGGCGCGGCGCTGCTCGCCCGCGCGCACCTGCATGCCCGCAACTGGGGCATCGGCGCGCTGTTCATGCACTGCCTGGCGGAGAACGCCGCCATGGTGCACCTGGCGCGCAAGCAGGGCATGCGCATCGTGTCGGAAAGCGGCGAGGCCGACGCGCACCTGGCGCTGCCGCCCGCCGACGCGGCCAGCTTCGCCCAGGCGGTGCTCGACGAGCGCGTGGGCCTGTTCGACTACGCCCTCAAGTCGCAGTTCGACGCGGTGCGCCGGCTGATGCTCGCCGGCGCGGGCGCCGTTGCGCCCTCAGGCCACCGACCGTAGCCCCGACGCCGGCGCGCCGACGCTGCGGTTGCGCCCCAACTCCTTCGCGCGATAGAGCGCCTCGTCGGCGCGCGCCAGCACCTGCGCCGCGCCCTCGCGGCCTTCGCTGTCGGCGAGGCCCGCGGAGAAAGTCTGCCCGCCCGGCAGCATGTTCTGCAGCCGCTCGAACAGCTGGATCGCCTGATCGAGGTCGCAGCCGTGCAGCAGCACCGCGAACTCATCGCCGCCGAAGCGCGCGATCAGGTCGTCGCCGCGCAGCCGCGTGCCGAAGGCCTGCGCCGCCGCGCGCAGCAGCGCGTCGCCGCGCTGGTGACCGTAGGTGTCGTTGTAGCGCTTGAAATGATCGAGGTCGACGAGCCCGACGCTGCAGCGCCGTCCGGTGCGGCGCGCGCGCTCCAGGCCGCGCGCCAGCTCCTCGTCCCACACGCGGCGGTTGAACACGCCGGTCACCGCGTCCACGCGCGCGAGCTCGGCGAGCTGGCCGACCAGCTGCGCGCGCCGCGCGAGTGTCCCGCTCAACGTGCGCGCCAGCGTGAGCGCAAGCAGCAGCGAGGCGCCGCCGAACAGGATGAGCAGCACGCGCGCGCGCTGCGCCGCGTCGTCCGCCGCCTCCGCGGCCGCAGCGGCGCGCGCCGCCACCAGGCGCTCGAGCGCGCGGACCTGCGCCGCAGCTTCGTCGGCGACCGGGCGCGCGGCATCGAGCAGCGCGCCCGCGGCCTGCAGCTTCGTCACTCTGGAGGGCGCGCGCAGGTGCGGCGCCGCGGCGGCGTGAATGGCGACGAACCGTTCGATGGACTGCTGCGCGGCCGCGAGCCGCTCGCGTTCGCCCGGCGCGAGCGGCGCAACCTGCAGGCGCGCGAGCCCTTCGCGCAGGGCCTGCAGCGTTTCGCGATAGTCGATCACGCGCGCATGGGACTCGTCCAGCTGCGCGCCGCGCAGCGCCTCGAGCGCGATCTCGGACTGCAGCGCCGCCGCCCGCGAAGCGAGCGCCTGAGCTTGCGCCACGTCGCGCTCGAGTTGCGCCGCCTGCGCCACCGCGCCGCGGCCGCGCGACTCCGCGTCCAGCCCGATCCACGACGACACCAGCGCGGCGAACACCAGCACCATCACGGCCAGCGCGGACGCCGCCATGCTCTTCGCGAAGCGCACTTTGCGCACCATGGCCGCGTTCAGTCTATCAGGGGATCTGCGCGTAGCTCATGTGGCGGCGGATGGTGTCGATGCGCGCCTCCAGGTACGGCGTGGTCTCGCCGCGCGCATAGCGCCGCGGGCTCGGCAGGACGGACGCCAGCCACGCCGCCTGCGCGGGATCCAGCCCCGCCGCCGGCACGCCGAAATGGTGGCGCGCCGCGGCCTCCGCGCCGAACACGCCGTCGCCCCACTCGGCGAAATTGAGGTACAGCTCCAGGATGCGCCGCTTGTCCATGGTCACCTCGAGCATCGCCGTGATCACGGCCTCCTGCCCCTTGCGCCACCACGAGCGCTCGCCCGACAGGAACAGGTTTTTCGCCAGCTGCTGACTGATGGTGGAGGCGCCCGCCACCACCCTGCCGCGACGCTCGTTCTTCTCGATCGCCTTCTGGATGGCCTCCCAGTCGAAGCCCTCGTGGTCGAGGAAGCGCGCGTCCTCGGCGGCGATCACCGCGCGCTTGAGCGGCGCGGCGATGCGCTCGTAAGGCACCCAGCGATGCTGCAGGCGCGCCCGCGGATCGCGCGCGCGCATCTGCTCGAGCCGCCGCTCCATGAAGGCCGTGCTGGCGGGGGTGTGGTGCGCCCACCACAGCAGGCGCGCGTAGTACCAGGCCTGCGCGAGGAACACCGCCACGAGCAGCGCCGCCAGCGTGAAGCCGGCGATGCGCCGGGCGCGACGCAGGGCGCGCAGCATGCGCTATGGCGCACGCAGGGCGGCGAGCACCGCGCGCGTCTCCGGCCGCACGCCGCGCCAGACGAGGAAAGACTCGGCGGCCTGCTCGACCAGCATGCCCAGGCCATCGGCCGTCGCGGCGCCGGCGGCGCGCGCCATGGCAAGGAACTCGGTGTCTCTGCCGTAGACCATGTCGTACGCGAGCGCGCCGGCGCCGAACAGGCCGGGCGGCAGCGGCGGCAGTTCGCCCTGCAGCCCTGCGGAGGTCGCGTTGATCACCAGGCGGAAGCTGCGCCCCGCGAGCGCATCGAACCCGCAGGCCTCGGCGCCCGGCACGCGCCGCGCGAGCGCCTCGGCGCGCGGCACGGTGCGGTTGGCGATGACGATGCCCGCGGCGCCCGCCTCGGCGAGCGGCGCGAGCACGCCCTGCGCGGCGCCGCCCGCCCCCAGCAGCAGCACGCGCTCGCCGGCCAGCGGTCGCCCGAGGTTGACGGTCAGGTCGCGCACCAGTCCCGCGCCGTCGGTGTTGTCGCCATACAGGTGCGCGCGATCCAGCACCAGGGTGTTCACCGCCTGCGCCGCCGCGGCGCGCGCGCTGGTCTCGGCGCACAGGCGGAAGGCCTCCAGCTTGAACGGCAGCGTGACGTTCAGGCCCTTGCCGCTCTGGCTGCGGAAGCGCTCTACTGCGTGCGCGAACTCCGCCGGCGGCACGTCGATCGCGCCGTACTCGATGTCTTCGCCAGTCGCGCGCGCGAACTGCGCGTGAATCCACGGCGATCTGGAATGGGCGACCGGGTGGCCGATGACGGCATAGCGGTCCGGCACGGTCTCATTCAGTCCAGAATTGGTCGCCGCGGCCGAAGAACCAGGTGCGCGTGATGACGAGCAGGTCCGTGTCGCGCCGGATCTCCGGAGGGAAGGCCGCGTAGGGCGAGGCCATGCGCACGATGCGAAACGCGGCGTCGTCCAGCACCGTCAGGCCGGAGGAGCGGTCGAGCTCGACCGCCGCCACGTTGCCGTCGGCGCGCAGCGTGACCGTCATGCGCAGGTTGCCGTACAGCTTGCCGCGCGCCGCGCTCGGGTAGTTGACGGTGCCGATGCGCTCGATCTTCCGGCGCCAGTCCTCCTCGTACTGCGCGAAGCGGTACTCGGTCGCGCTCGCGCCGATGAACTTCTTGCGCGGGCGCTTCTGGTAGGCCTCGAGGTTGCGCGCGATCTCGGCGCGCAGCCGCATGGCGGCGAGCGACAGCTCGGCCTGGTCGCGTCCGGCCTGCGGCGGCGCCGGCGCGTCGGCCGGCGCGTGGCGCTCACGCCCGGCGGGCAGCGCCGGCGCATCCTTGCGCGACTGCGCGAGCAGCTTCCTTTGCACAGCCTCCAGCTCGCGCACGCGGCGCTCGGCCTGCGCGAGGTCGCTGCCCGGGCGGCGCGGGTCGATGACCGGCAGCGGCGTCTTGGCGCGGCGCTCGGCTTGCGTGTCGCCGCCGCCGTCCAGATTGGCTTGCGCCAGCGCCTCGCTCTGCGCCGGCCGCTGGCGTGTGCTCGCGTTCACCAGGATCACGTCGAGCGCCTGGCTGCTGCGCCAGCGCAGCTCGCCGGGAAACTTGAAGTGCAGCGACAGCAGGATCGCGTGCAGCAGAAGGGACGCCACCACTGCGGCGCTCAGAACGCGGGACCGCTGATCGAGCCCGGACCAGAATTCGGCCGCGCCCGGAACACGCATCGCCAGGGCTTCCTGCAATGGCACCTCAAGCCGATAAACCGGCGTCATTCTAGGGCCTTAGCCCGCTTCCTGCTCGCCGCCCGGCGCGGCTTCAGCGCCGCCGGCCGCCAGGGTTTCCCGGTAGGCGAGCGCCACCGTTCGCTCCAGCAGGTCGATGCCTTCGATGCCCAGGCGCACCCGCGCGCCGGGCGCGAGTCCGGGGAGCGACGGCACGCGCACATTGAGCGGCATGCCCAGCACGTGCACGATGTTCTCGCGCACGACCTCCGCCTCCACCTCGTTCAGGCCCTCCTGCTCGAACCAGCGCAGGCACCAGTACTGCTCCATGCCGCGCTGGTACTCGTCGAGCCGTGCGTAGGTCACCTCGAACGCGCGCATGGCGGCGAGCAGCGCGTCGGAGGAGCGGGTAAACGGCGGCTTGCGGCCGCCGAGCGCGGCCACGAGCTGCCACTGGTTGACGAGGTCGACGTAGCGGCGCAGCGGCGAGCTCATCCAGGCGTAGCAGGCGAGCCCCAGCCCCTCGTGCGCTTCGGGATGCACGCTCATGCGCACCTTGCCGGAGGCTTGCACGCGGTACAGCGCCGCCACATCCCGCTCGGCGAGCAGCTCGCCCCAGCTGGCGTTGGCGAGGATCATCAGCTCGGAGACCAGCTTGTCGAGCGGCCCGCCGCGGCGGCGCGGCTCGATGCGCACGCGGCCCCGCTCGACGCGAAAGTGGTAGTCGAGCACCGTGGCGTTGACGCTCGGCCGGCCGCGGCGCCGCTCGAGGACCTCGGCGAGGCGCCACAGCGTGCGCAACTCTTCCTCGCGCCGCAGGCCGAGGGCGCGCCCGGCGGTGAACGCCTCGTCCAGAGGCGCCAGCTCGCCGAGCCGCAGGTTCTCGGCAATGCGCACCCGCTCGACGCGCGAGTGATGGCCACGCAGCGAGAAGTCGGCCGCCGCGACGTTGACATAGAGCGACACCGCAGCGTGCTCCGCGCCCGCGTTCAACGAGTAGCGCCCGACGACGTCCTCGGGAAGCATGGTGAACTTGACGCCCGGGAAATAGGCGGTCGACAGCCGCTCGCGGGCGACCGCGTCCAGCGCCGAGCCGGGCGCGAAACCCAAGGCCGGCGCGGCGATATGAATGCCCACGCGCCACTCGTCGTCCGAGACGCGCACGAGCGAGAACGCATCGTCGATCTCGGTGGTGCCGGCATCGTCCAGGCTGAAGGCTTCGACCGGCGCGAGCGCCAGGTCGGCCGCCGGCGCCGGCGCCTCGTACGGCGCAAACGCGGTGCCGCGCGGAAAGAACTCGTGCAGGAAGCGGTTCAGGTGATAGGCATGCGCGTCCGGCACGAGGCCGCAGCGCTCGAGCAGCCGCGCGGCGCCGAGCCCCGTTTCCTTGCAGGCCTGCTCGAGCGCCTTGGTCTCGGGCTTGTTGCGGTCCGGCGCGTAGAGCAGCTCGTCGCGCAGCACGGCGAGCTCGGCGGGGCAGTCGAAGCGCGCGAGTCGCTGCGCCCACCCGGCGATCTGCTCCTGCACGCGGCGCTTCTTCTCCGCCGCGGCGAGCGCCAGCTTGAGGATCTCCTCGGGCGCCGCCTGGTATCGTCCCCGCCCGCGGCGATGGAAGTACATCGGCGCCGAGTGCAGCTTGAGCAGCACGCCCGTCGCCTCGGCGGCGCTCGGCTCGCGCCCGACGTACTCGCGGGCGAGCGCCTCGAAGCCGAACTCGCCCTGGCCGCTGCATTGCCAGAGAAATTCGGTATCCAGGCCCGCGGCGAACCTGCCGGCCTCGGCCAGCAGCTCGGCGGCTGCGGGGCGCTCGAATCGCAGCAGCACCATGGAGGACTTGACCTTCGCGCGCCGGCCGTGCGGCGTCTCGACCTGGAAGGAGGCGGGCGCCTGCGCGAGCACCGTCCCGACCTTGAACTCGCCGTCCTCCTCGTAAAGCAGGTGCATGCGTCAGAGCCCCGCGAAGGCGAGGAGGCGCGGCAGGTGCTGCGGGAAGCTCTGCAGGCTGTGGTCGCCACCGGCGATCACGATCTGCTCGGCGCCGCGGTAGTACGCGACCGCCTTGCGATAGTCGAGCACTTCGTCGCCGGTCTCGACGATGAGCAGATAGCGCGCCGGCGTGATGCGCGCCGGCACGAGCGCCTCCCAGCCGCGCAGGTGCGCTTCGGTGAGCCGATACGGTTCCCCGGTATGCAGGTTCTTCTGCTCCCCCAGGTAGGCGCGCAGGCCGACATGAGGGTCGATCGCCGGGTTGATCAGTACGGCACGCGCATCGTGCTTTTCCGCGAGGTGCGTGGCGTACAAGCCGCCCAGCGAGCTGCCGACGAAGCACCAGCGCGCACCCGGGCGCCGCGCGATCAGGGCCTCGACCGCGGCGACCGCGTCCGCGGCGAGCGGCGGCAGTGCCGGGCAGACATACCGGTCGGCAAGGCCCCGGGCCGCCATGAATTCCGCGAGCACCCGTGCCTTGTGCGATTGCGGCGACGAGTTGAAGCCGTGCAGGTAGGCGATCACGCCGCCGCCCGGGCTTCGATCGCCCGCAGGAGCCTGCCGTGCACGCCGCCGAAGCTGCCGTTGGACATCACGAGCACGTGCTCGCCCGGCCGCGCCTCGGCAGCCACGGCCGCGACCAGAGCGTCGAGGTCGTCGAAGCTGCGCGCGCGCGGTCCCAGCGGGCGCAGCGCGTCCGCGGCATCCCAGCCGAGATCCGCGGCATACACGAAGACCCGGTCCGCGATGTCCAGGCTGGCCGCCAGCCGATCCTTCATCGTTCCCAGCCGCATCGTATTGGAGCGCGGTTCGAGCACCGCGAGAATGCGCGCGCCGCCGACCCTGGCTCGCAGTCCCTCCAGCGTGGTGCGGATCGCGGTCGGGTGGTGGGCGAAATCGTCGTACACCACGATGCCGCGCGCCTCGCCGCGGCGCTCCAGCCGGCGGCGCACGCCGCCGAAGCTCGCCAGCGCTTCGATCGCCTGCCTGGGCTCGACCCCCGCATGGCGGGCAGCGGCGATCGCCGCCAGCGCGTTCATGCGGTTGTGCGCCCCCGCCTGGGACCAACGCACCCGCCCAAGGGACTTCCCCTGCCACAGCACTTCGAACCCGTTCTGCGCGTCCGGTTCGCCTGCCTGCCACTCGGTGGCCACCCCAAAGCGCTCGACGGGGGTCCAGCAGCCACGCCCTAATACGCGCGCCAAGGCCTCGTCCTGACCGTTCACCACGATCTTTCCCGAGGAAGGCAGGATCCTCACAAAATGGTGAAATTGACGCTCGATCGCCGCAATATCACCGAAGATATCGGCATGATCGAACTCGAGATTATTGAGGATCGTCGTCTTTGCCGGATAGTGGACGAACTTCGAGCGCTTGTCGAAGAACGCGGTGTCGTACTCGTCCGCCTCGATCACGAAGCACGACGATTGTCCCAACCGCGCGCTGACGCCGAAATCCACCGGCAGACCGCCCACGAGGAAGCCGGGGGCGCGCCCCGCCCGCTCGAGGATCCACGCGAGCATCGAAGCGGTACCGGTCTTGCCGTGGGTGCCGGCCACCGCCAGCACATGGCGGCCGGGAAGCACCCGGTCGGCGAGCCATTGCGGTCCGGAAACATAGCGCGCGCCCGCGTCGAGGATTGCTTCCATGAGCGGATTGCCGCGCGTGACCACGTTGCCCACCACCCACAGGTCGGGGGCGAGCGTCATCTGGCCGGCGTCGTATCCTTCCGTCAGCTCGATGCCGAGCGACGCAAGCTGCTCGCTCATCGGCGGGTAGACGTTCGCGTCGCAGCCGGTGACGCGAAAGCCCGCCTGACGGGCGATCGCCGCCAGGCCGCCCATGAACGTGCCGCAGATGCCCAGGATGTGCAGGTGTGCGGCCATGGCCGTAAAAGGGCGGCGATTGTACGCGATGGGCTGCGGCAGCGTTGCGCTATGATCGCCCGCCTATGAGCCGCTGGAACTCGCGGCAGAACGGCATGCGCGCGAGGATTGCCGCCGCCGCCGCCCGCCTGATGGCCGAGGACGGGATCGACGACTTCGCGCTCGCCAAGAGAAAGGCGGCGCGCCAGCTCGGCGCGCCCGACACCGAAGCGCTGCCCGCCAACCAGGAGATCGAGGCCGAGCTGCGCGCCTATCGTGCGCTCTATCAGGCGGAGGAGCACCCGGAACGCATTGCGGCCCTGCGCGTCGTGGCGCTCGACGCGATGCGCGCACTCGAGCAGTTCAGCCCGTACCTGACCGGGCCGGTGCTGACCGGTCTTGCGGGACCGTACGCGCAGATCGAGCTGCAGCTGTTTCCCGAGAGCGCGAAGGAGGTGGAGATCTTTCTTCTGGAACGCGGCCTCGCCTTCGAGACCTCCGAAGGCCGGCGCTACAGCGGCGACCGCGCGCGCGCGATCAGCGTATTCAGCCTGGATTGGCAGGGGGCGCCCCTGCGTCTGCAGGTTTTCGACCCCCGGGATGAGCGTCTGGCGTTGAAAACGTCACAGGCCGGGCGCGTCCAGGAACGCGCTGGGATCGCGGAAGTGCGGCAAATGGTTGCGAAAGCGCCGTTATCTTCTCCTAACGCCAGTCAAGCTTAGGGTTCGCAGGGCAGTCGTTTTGTGCCAGATGGAAGTTGGTCTATACTCCGCCCCCGCCCTGCCGACCAGGCATCGATTAACTGCGGTCAAATTGCGGCGTACTCCGGGGAAAAATGGCCAAGTCCGGTAAAACAGCTTCGATTCTTCTCCTCAACGGCCCGAACCTCAATCTGCTCGGCACTCGTGAGCCGCACCTGTACGGCAGCGAGACGCTGGCGCAAATCGAACGCCGGCTCACGGCGCGTGCCAAGGCTGCAGGCGTCAAGCTGACCTGCGTGCAGACCAACCACGAGGGCGTGGCGGTCGACTGCGTGCAGCAGGCCAAGCGGGACGGCGTGGGCTTCATCCTGCTCAATCCGGCGGCGTTCACCTACTCCAGCATCGCCCTGCGCGACGCGCTGACGGCGGTGCAGATCCCGTTCCTCGAGGTGCACCTGTCGAACATCCATGCGCGCGAGCCCTGGCGCGCGCACTCGCATTTCACCGCCGTGGCGGTCGGCTCGATCCTGGGGCTGGGCAGCCGCGGCTACGACCTGGCGTTCGAGTTCGCGCTCGAGCGCGTCAAGGCAGGCGGCGGGGCCTAGCCCCGGCGCCGCTGCGGCCGCGCGCGCTACCGCCCCGGCCGATCGGAGGATTAAGCATGGATCTGCGCAAGCTGAAGAAGCTCATCGACCTGGTACAGGAGTCCGGCATTGCCGAACTCGAGATCACCGAGGGCGAGGAGAAGGTGAAGATCGTGAAGGGCGGGGAAGCCACCGTGACGCCGATCGCGCCCGCGACCCGGCCGGCCGCCGCCGCGCCGACGCCCGCGCCCGCGCCCGCAGCCAGCGCCCCCCCGGAAGAGCCGGTCACCGAAGGCCACGTCCTCAAGGCGCCCATGGTGGGCACGTTCTACCGCTCCTCCTCGCCCGAGGCGAAGGCCTTCGTCGAGGTCGGGCAGAGCATCAAGGCGGGGGAGACGGTCTGCATCATCGAGGCGATGAAGCTCATGAACGAGATCGAGGCCGACGCCACCGGCGTGGTGAAGGCGATCCTGGTCGAGAACGGCCAGCCGGTCGAGTTCGGCCAGCCGCTGTTCATCATCGCCTAGCCCGGTGTTCGAGAAGATCCTGATCGCCAACCGCGGCGAAATCGCGCTCCGCATCCAGCGCGCCTGCCGCGAGATGGGCATCCGCACGGTGGTCGTGCACTCCACCGCGGACACCGAGGCGAAGTACGTCAAGCTCGCCGACGAGTCGGTGTGCATCGGCCCGCCGGCGGCGCGCGAGAGCTACCTCAATATGGCCGCCATCATCAGCGCGGCCGAGGTCACCGACGCCGAGGCGATCCACCCGGGTTACGGGTTTCTCTCGGAGAACGCCGATTTCGCGGAGCGCGTCGAGCGCTCCGGGTTCGTCTTCATCGGCCCGCACCCCGAGAACATCCGCCTGATGGGCGACAAGGTGAGCGCCAAGCAGGCCATGGAGAAGGCGGGCGTGCCCTGCGTGCCGGGGTCGGAAGGCGCGCTGCCCGACGACCCGAAGGAGATCGTGCGCATCGCCCGCAAGGTCGGCTATCCGGTGATCATCAAGGCCGCGGGCGGCGGCGGCGGCCGCGGCATGCGCGTGGTGCACACCGAGGCAGCGCTGCTCAACGCCGTCAACATGACGCGCAGCGAGGCGCAGGCCGCGTTCTCCAACGCCACCGTCTACATGGAGCGCTACCTGGAGAACCCGCGGCACATCGAGATCCAGGTGCTCGCCGACAGCCACAAGAACGCCATCTACCTCGGCGAGCGCGACTGCTCCATGCAGCGCCGCCACCAGAAGATCATCGAGGAGGCGCCGGCGCCGGAGCTCTCGGAGAAGCAGCGCATCAAGATCGGCGAGCGCTGCGCCGAGGCCTGCCGCAAGATCGGCTACCGCGGCGCCGGCACGTTCGAGTTCCTCTACGAGGAGGGGGAGTTCTTCTTCATCGAAATGAACACGCGCATCCAGGTGGAGCACCCGGTGACCGAGATGATCACCGGCGTGGACCTGGTGCAGGAGCAGATCCGCGTCGCCGCCGGCGAGAAGCTGCGCCTGCGGCAGAAGGACGTGGTGTTGCGCGGCCACGCCATCGAGTGCCGCATCAATGCCGAGGATCCGTACCGCTTCACGCCTTCGCCCGGGCGCATCACCTCGTACCACCCGCCGGGCGGCCCCGGCATCCGCGTGGATTCGCACGTCTACGCCGGCTACAGCGTGCCGCCCAACTACGACTCGATGGTGGGCAAGGTGATCGCCTACGGCGCGACACGCGAGCAGGCGATCCGGCGCATGCGCATCGCGCTCTCGGAGATGGCGATCGAGGGCATCCTCACCAACCTCCCGCTGCACCGCGAGCTGCTGCACGACAGCCGCTTCGTGCGCGGCGGCACCTCGATCCACTACCTCGAGCAGAAGCTCGCGCAGGAGAACAAGCAGAAGGCGAAGTAGTGCCCTGGCTCGCGCTATCGCTGGCGGTGGGCGCGGAACAGGCGGAAGCGCTGTCCGAGGCGCTGCTCGAGGCGGGCGCGCAGTCCGTGTGGGTCGAGCCGGAAGGCCGCCTGCACGCGCTGCTACCGGAGCGCGCCGACGCGCACGCGGCGCTCGGTCACGCGGCCGCCGCCGCCGCGGTCCCCGTGCCGGCGTTCGAGACCCGCATCGTGGCCGACGAGGACTGGGTGCGCGCCACGCAGGCACAGTTCGCGCCGCTGTGCATCGCCCGCCGGCTATGGATCGTGCCGAGCTGGCACGAGGCGCCGCGCGACGGCGTGGTGCTGCGGCTCGATCCCGGACTTGCCTTCGGCACCGGCAGCCATCCGAGCACGCGCCTGGTGCTCGCCTGGCTCGCCGACGCCGATCTGGCCGGCGCGCGCGTGCTCGATTACGGCTGCGGTTCCGGTATATTGGCGATCGCCGCCGCCAAGCTCGGCGCCGCGCGCGTCGATGCCGTCGATGTAGACCCCGATGCGCTGGCCGTGACCGCGGACAACGCGCGCGTCAATGCAGCCTCGGTCGGCACGTTCGCGCCGGAGGGCCTGCCGCCCGGCGATTACGACATCGTGGTAGCCAACATACTCGCCCAACCGCTGCTCGTGCTCGAACCGCTGCTCGCCGCGCGCACGCACCGCGGCGGGCGCATCGCGCTCGCGGGTATCCTCGATGCGCAGGCGGACGAGATCGCCGGCGCCTACGACACGCACTTCGATACGCGGGTGGCCGCGCGCGAAGAGGGCTGGTCGCTGGTGGAAGGGCGGCGCCGATGAACGTGCTGGTCACGCGCTGCCCCACGTGCGGCACGGCGTTCCGCGCCCTGCCGGCACAACTGCAGGCGCGCAGCGGCATGGTGCGCTGCGGCAAGTGCGCAGCGGTTTTCGATGCCGTGGCCAACCTGGTGGAGGAAGCGGCCGAAGTCGCGAAAGCGGAGCCCTCGCCCCAGCTCGGGTTGTTCGACGCCGGCGGGCGCGCGAGCGCGCCGGACGCGCGCAATGCCGCGCGGCCGGCGCCGCGCCGCAGGACGCTCGCCGATGAAGGGCCGCTGCCCGAGTTCCTGGAGGACGAGCCGCCCCCGGCGCGCTTCGCGCTCGTCTGGGGCTTGGGCGCACTGCTCGCGCTCGCGGCGCTCGCCGGCCAGCTCGCCTACCAGTACCGCACCGAGCTCGCGACGCTCCTGCCGCCGGCCAAGCCCCACCTGCAGGAAGCGTGCGCCTTGCTCGGCTGCGAAGTGCGCCTGCCGCGCCGGTCTGACCTGCTGAGCATCGAATCGTCGGACCTGCAAGCCGACAAGCGCGGCGAATCGCTGATCGTGCTCAATGCGGTGATCCGCAATCGCGCCCCGTTCGCGCAGGAGCTGCCCTCGCTCGAGCTCACGCTCACCGACGCCGACGAGCGCGCCGTCGTGCGTCGCGTGCTGCGCCCCGCGGACTACCTGCCGGGCCGCGGCCGCGAAGCACTCGATGCCGGCATCGCGCCGGGCGCGGAAGCCGCGCTGCGCATGCACTTCGACACCGGCGGCGTGCGCGCCACCGGCTATCGCCTCTACCTTTTCTTTCCCGCCTGAGCCATGAAAACGCTGATCACCGGATCGATCGCCTACGACACCATCATGGTGTTCCCTGATCGCTTCAGGAACCACCTGCTGCCCGACCAGCTGCACATCCTCAACGTGTGCTTCCTGACGCCGGAGATGCGGCGCGAGTTCGGCGGCACGGCGGGCAACATCGCCTACAACTTGAAGCACCTGGGCGGCGATCCGCTGATCATGGCGAGCGTGGGCGAGGACATCGAGCCCTACCTCTATCGCCTGCATCGCCTGGGCATCGACGCGCAGCACCTGCGCAAGGTGCCGGGGCAATTCACGGCGCAGGCGTTCATCACTACCGACCTGGACGACAACCAGATCACGGCCTTCCATCCCGGCGCGATGAACCACGCGCAAGAGAATCACATCGCGGCCGGTCTGGGGGCGCAGCTGGCGATCATCGCGCCGGACGGCAAGGAAGGCATGCTGCAGCACGCACGCGAGTGCGCCGCGCACGGCATTCCGTTCCTGTTCGACCCGGGACAGGGGCTGCCCATGTTCTCGCGCGATGAGCTGCTGGAATTCGTGCGCCTCGCCGACTATGTCGCGGTGAACGACTACGAAGGCAAGCTGCTCGAGGAAAAGACCGGCCAGTCGCTGCGCGCGCTGGCGCGCAACGTGCAGGCGCTGGTGGTTACGCTCGGCGCGCAGGGCTCGCGCATCCATGCGGGCGACGCGCTGCACGAAATCCCGGTGGCGCCGGCCGAGCGCGTGGTGGACCCGACCGGATGCGGCGACGCCTACCGCGCCGGGCTGCTGTACGGCATCGGCCAGGGCTGGGACTGGCCGCGCATCGGCCGCCTGGGCGCGGTGCTGGGGGCGATCAAGATCGCCAGCCGCGGCGCGCAGAACCACCATGTCGACCGCGCCCTGGTGGAGGCGCGCGCGCGCCAGGCCTTCGGCGCGTCCCCCTGGGACTGAGCGCGGCGCGCTAGAGCCGCGCGCGGATCTGCGCGCAGTACGCCTCGAGCGTCTCGCGCGGCGGGTTCTTGACCGGCCACACCAGCTGCATGCCGTCGCCCTCGTGGCGCGGCAGGACGTGCAGGTGAAAGTGGAACACCGTCTGCCCGGCCGGCGTGCCGTTCGCCTGGTAGATCGACAGGCCCGGCGGGTCGAAGGCGGCGCGCACGCCGCGCGCCACGCGCGCCGCGGTGCGGAACACCGCCGCCGCCTGGTCCTCGTCCAGCTCGTAGATGTTTGCGGCGTGCGCCTTGCACGCCACGAGCACGTGCCCCGGATTGACCTGCCCCAGATCCATGAACGCGAGCGTCGCCGCGTCCTCGTAGACGATGCTCGCCGGGATCTGCCTGGCGACCAGCTTGCAGAACACACAGTCCGCGCGCATCACTCCGCCGGCCGCTGGTATTCGCGGCAGGGTACCTGAAAGAGCGCCCGGTCCTCCAGCCGCACCGCGGTCAGCCGGCCGCCCCAGACGCAGCCGGTATCCAGCGCGAGGAGCTTGTGCGTGACGAGCAGGCCGAGCGTCGACCAGTGACCGCAGACGATCGGCGCCTCGTCCGGCGGGCGCAGGTCGAACCAGCGGCGCGCGCCGGGGGGGGCGTCTTCGCGCTTCACGGCGAGCAGCATCTCGCCCGCGTCCGTGCAGTAGCGCAGCCGCGCCATGGCGTTGACGATGACGCGCAGCCGGTCCCAGCCGGCGAGGCCATCGCGCCAGCCGCGCGGTTCCGTCCCGTAGAGGTGCCGCAGGAACTCGCGGCACTGCGCGCCGCGCAACGCGCCTTCCACCTCGTGCGCGAGCGCCTGCGCCTGGGCAAGGCTCCACTGCGGCAGCAGTCCCGCATGGACCATCGCGTAACCGTTGGCGGCGTGCATCATGGGCCGCGCGCGCAGCCAGGCCAGCAGCTGCGGGGCATCCGGCGCGGCCAGTACCTCGTCCAGCGTGTCGTCGGCGTGCTTGCGGGCGAAGCCTTCGGCGCGGCACAGCAGGTGAAAATCGTGGTTGCCGAGAACGCACACCGCGGCCTCGCCCAGCGCGCGCACCAGGCGCAGGGTCTCGAGCGACTTCGGGCCGCGGTTCACCAGGTCGCCGACGAACCACAGCCGGTCCGCCTCGCCGTCGAAGCGGATCACGCCGAGCAGCTCGCGCAGCTCGTCGGCGCAGCCCTGCACGTCTCCGATCGCGTACGTCGCCATGCGCGACGAGTCTACCGCGCGACGGAACTTCGCTGGTCGCGTGCGACACTAACGCCCGCCATGCTGAAGGCACTGAAGGGATTGCTGGATGCGGAATCGCGCCCCTTGCCGGGATTGGAGCGCCGCAACCTGCAGGTGGCGGTGGCCGCGCTGCTGCACGAGGCGAGCCGCGCCGATTATCACCAGGGCGATGACGAGTACGCGGTGGCGAGCGCAGCGCTTGCCGCGATGTTCGGCCTGGACGCCACCGAATGCGCCGCCGTGCTCGAGGAGGGAAGGGCGCGGGCGGAGCAATTGACGAGCTTTTATGCGCCGGTGGCCGTCATCAAACGCGCCTTTGCCGTCGAAGAGCGCGTCCATCTCGTCGAATGGCTGTGGCGGGTCGCGTTCGCCAACGGCCAGCTCAACCCCTACGAGGACCACTACGTGCGCAAGATCGCGCACCTGCTCTACGTGCCGAACACGCAGAGCATGCTGGCACGCAATCGCGCGCGCCGCTAGAGCGCGACGTCCATCCTGCGGTACTGGATCGCCTCGGCGACGTGCGCCGGGGCAATGCGCTGCGCGCCGTCCAGGTCGGCGATGCTGCGCGCCACGCGCAGCACGCGGTGATAGGCGCGTGCCGAGAGCGCGAGACGCGAGATCGCCTGCCTGAGCAGCGCCTCCGCGGCCTGCTCGAGCACGCAGTGCTGCTCGATCTCCTGGGTACCGAGCAGCGCGTTGGGTTCGCCCTGGCGCGCCAGCTGCCGCTCGCGCGCCGCCGCCACGCGCCGCCGGATGTCCTGCGTCGGCTCGCCGCCCGCGGGGTCGGTCAGCTCCGCCTCGCGCGGCACCGGCGCCTCGACCTTGAGGTCGATGCGGTCGGCGAGCGGCCCCGAGATGCGCGCGCGGTAGCGCGCGATCGCATCCGGCGTGCAGCGGCACCGTCCCGAAGCGTGACCCAGGTAGCCGCACGGACACGGGTTCATCGCCGCAATGAGCTGAAAGCGCGCCGGAAAGCGCGCCTGGCGCGCGCCGCGCGCGAGCGAGATCCAGCCGGTTTCCAATGGCTCGCGCAAGGCCTCCAGCGCCTCGCGTCCGAACTCGGGCAGCTCATCCAGGAACAGCACGCCGTGATGCGCGAGCGAGATCTCGCCGGGTCGGGGCGGGCTGCCGCCGCCCACCAGCGCGACGCGCGAGGCGGTGTGGTGCGGGGCGCGGTACGGCCGCGCGGCCCAGCCCGCGGGGTCGAATCCGGCCGCCGATGCCGACTGGATCGAGGCGCTCGCCATGGCTTCGGCGGGGGTCATGGCCGGCAGGATGCCGGCGAAGCGCGCGGCGAGCATGGACTTGCCGGTGCCCGGGGGTCCGAGCAGCAGCACGCTGTGCGCGCCCGCGGCCGCCACTTCGAGTGCGCGCTTGGCCGCGTTCTGGCCCTTCACGTCGCGAAAGTCCGGAAACGCGGGCGCGGCGTCCGGCACATGGGCACGCGCGCGCTCGAGCGGCGCGCCGCCCGAGAGGTGCGCGCAAACCTCGAGCAGGCTCTTCGCCGGCAGCACGGTCGCGCGCTCGGCGAGCGCGGCCTGCGCTGCGTTTTCCGCAGGCAGCACGAACGCGCGTCCGGAGCGCCCGGAGCCGAGCGCCATCGCCAGCGCGCCGCGCACCGGGCGCAGCTCGCCGGTGAGGGACAGCTCGCCCGCGAACTCCACGCCCTCGAGCGATTCCGGCTTCACCTGCCCGCTCGCCGCCAGGATGCCGAGCGCGATGGGCAGGTCGAACCGGCTCGAGTGCTTCGGCAGGTCGGCCGGCGCGAGGTTGACCGTGATGCGGCGCGCGGGGAACGAGAACTGCGCGTGGTGCAGGGCGGCGCGCACGCGGTCCTTGGCCTCGCGCACCTCGGCATCCGGCAGGCCGACGATGTGGAACGCGGGCAGGCCTGGCCCGAGATGGACCTCGACGGTCACCTCTGGAGCGTCGATCCCCGCGAGCGCTCGGCTCGCCACAGTCGCCAGTGCCATGCGCGTGCCCCTTCCGGGACAAGCAACGCGGCGCGGCGCCCTCGGTTTACCGGCGCCGCTCCAACTCGGCGACTCGCGCTTCCAGGGCCGAGAGTTTCGCTTGGGCGCGCTCGAGGAGCTTGCGCTGCACGTCGAAATCCTCGCGCAGCACGACGTCGAACCGGTCGAAGAACGCGCCGAGCAGCGCGCGCAGGTTCTTCTCTAGGTCCTGCGCCGGGGACGCACGTGCCGCATCACTCAAGCGCTGCCCCAGATCCTCCAGAAGGCCCTTGTCGATCATGCGTCGCAGCGTAGCATGGGGGGCGCACCATAATGGGGCACTAGCCTTGCGCATCGGCACTTCGCTAGTGCGCTGCATCGCAGCATCAGCTTTTCCGGATTCTTAACTGTATGAAAAAAGGCAGATTTCTTATTGGCACAGGACATGCTAAAGCCAGTAAGCGTTTCCTCATCTTTACTCAATCGGAGACCCATATCATGCGTAAGACCATTCTCGCTACTGCCGTTGCCGCTGCCGCTGCGATGCCCGGCCTCGCTTCGGCGCAGGCAAGCTCGCCGCACAGCATCAGCGGCAACCTGACCATTGCCAGCGACTACCGGTTCCGCGGCATCTCGCAGACGTTCGTGCAACCCACGATCCAGGGCGGCATCGACTATGCGCACAAGAGCGGCTTCTACCTCGGCAACTGGAACTCCAACGTCAACGGCCTCGTCTACACCGACGGCTCGATCGAGATGGATATCTACGGCGGCTACAAGTTCGGCGCCGGACCCATCGCGATGGACGTCGGCCTCCTGCAGTACATGTACCCGGGCGCAAAGACTGCCGCCGGCGACAAATACGACACGATGGAAGCCTACTTCGCCGGCACGTGGAAGTGGTTTACGGTCAAGTACTCGTACGCGCTCACCGACTTCTTCGGCGCTCCCGACAGTGACGGCTCCGGCTACCTCGATCTGACGTTCAACTACGAGATCGCGCCGAAGTTCAATCTCGTCGCCCACTACGGGATGCAGACGGTGGAGAACGTCAGCGGAGCCGACTACGACGACTACAAGGTCGGCATCACGTACGACCTGAACGGCTGGTTGCTCGGCGCCGCCTACGTCGATACGGACACGACGTTCAACGTGACCAACGCCGCCGGCAAGACCGAAGACCTCGCCAAGGGGACGGTGGTCCTGTCCGTCAGCAAGTCCTTCTAAGGAACGGCAACCCGCGGCGGGCGCCCGCGCGCCCGCCGCCACCCGGAGACCAGGAATGAAATTGATCTCAGCCATCATCAAGCCGTTCAAGCTCGACGAGGTGCGCGAAGCGCTTTCGGGCATCGGCGTGCAGGGCATCACGGTGACCGAAGTGAAAGGCTTCGGCCGCCAGAAGGGCCACACCGAGCTGTACCGCGGCGCGGAGTACGTGGTCGACTTCCTGCCCAAAGTGAAGATCGACGTCGCGGTGAAGTCCGACCTGCTCGAGCGCGCCATCGAGGCGATCGAGAAGGCGGCGAACACCGGCAAGATCGGCGACGGCAAGATCTTCGTGTTCGACCTCGAAAAAGTCATCCGCATCCGCACCGGCGAGACCGATGCGGAGGCGCTCTAGGAGACGCACATGAAGAAGCTTCTGGCACTGATCGCGCTGCTCGGCTCGTTCGCGTTCGCGGGCGCGGCCCTGGCGCAGGACAAGCCGGCCGCCGCGGCCGAGGCCGCCGCTGCCGCGGCGCCGGCCGCTGCGGCCGTTGCAGCGCCCGCGCCCAAGGTCGACAAGGGCGACACCACCTGGATGATGACCGCCACGGCGCTCGTCATCCTCATGACCATCCCCGGGCTGGCGCTGTTCTACGGAGGCATGGTGCGCGCCAAGAACACGCTCTCGGTGCTCATGCAGGTGTTCGTCACCTTCTGCCTGATCTCGGTCGTCTGGGTGGTGTACGGCTACTCGATCGCGTTCACCGGGGGCAGCGCCTTCTTCGGCGGCCTGTCGAAGATGTTCCTTGCGGGCGTGACGGGCGACTCGCTGGGCGCGACCTTCTCCAAGGGGGTGGCGATTCCGGAGATCACGTTCGTGGCCTTCCAGCTCACGTTCGCGGCCATCACCTGCGGCCTGATCGTCGGCGCCTTCGCCGAGCGCATCAAGTTCTCGGCGGTGCTCGCGTTCTCGGTGCTGTGGTTCACCTTCGCCTACGCGCCGATGGCGCACATGGTGTGGTACTGGGACGGCCCCGATGCGATCACTGACGCCAAGAGCCTCGACGCCGTCACTGCGGCCGCCGGCTGGCTCTGGCAGAAGGGCGCGCTCGATTTCGCCGGCGGCACGGTGGTGCACATCAACGCCGGCGTCGCCGGACTGGTGGGCGCCTGGGTGATCGGCAAGCGCATCGGCTACGGCAAGGAGGCGATGCCGCCGCACAACCTGCCGCTCACCATGATCGGCGCCTGCCTGCTGTGGGTGGGCTGGTTCGGCTTCAACGCCGGCTCCAACCTGGAGGCCACCGGCGTCGCCGCCGTCGCGTTCCTCAACACGATCGTCGCCACTGCGGCGGCCGTGCTGTCCTGGCTGCTGGCGGAGAGCATCGCCCGCGGCAAGGCCTCGGCGCTCGGTGCCGCTTCGGGCGCGGTTGCCGGACTGGTGGCGATCACGCCGGCCTGCGGCTTCGTCGGCATCATGGGCGGGCTGGTGATCGGGCTGGTCGCGGGCGTGGCGGGCTTCTGGGGCGTGAACGGCCTGAAGAAGGTGCTTGGTGCCGACGACTCGCTGGACGTGTTCGGCGTGCACGGCGTGTGCGGCATCGTCGGTGCGCTGCTGACCGGCGTGTTCGCCGCCCCGTCGCTCGGCGGCTCGGGCATCTGGGACTACGTCGCCAACCAGGCCTCGGCCGACTACTCGATCTGGGGCCAGGTCGTCACGCAGGCTACAGGCGTGCTTACCACCGTCGTCGTATCCGGTGTGGTCTCGCTCATCGCCTTCAAGCTGGTGGACCTCACCATCGGCCTGCGCGTCCCCGAGGAAGCCGAGCGTGAAGGACTCGATACCACCTCGCACGGCGAGGCGGCGTACCGGATGTAAGCGTAACGAAGTCTCCTCCTAGGTCTCAAACCTAGTTCACGGGGCGCGCGAGCGCCCCGTTTTTTTCTGCACTTTCCTGCAGGTGCCAGCATACGTCGCAGGCCCGGGCGGCGCGCGCGCAGGTTCTATACTTCATGCCCACCATGAACGCTGCCGAGCACCTGCTGGGCGAGTCGGCGCTGGCGCGTCACGGCGCGCGCACCGCGCTCGTGTGCGGCGACGAAGTGCTCGGCTATCGCGAACTGGCGGAACAGGTCGCGCGCGCTGCCGGCGCGCTGCGTTCTCTGGGCGTGCGCCCGGGCGAGCGCGTGCTGCTGCTGCTGCGCGACACGCCGGGATTCGCGGCCGCGTGGCTGGGCACGGTGCGCGCCGGCACGGTGGCCATCGGGTTGAACAGCAAGCTCACCGAGGCCGACTACCGCCACATGATGACCGACAGCGAAGCGCGCCTGCTGATCGCGGATGACGCGTTGCTGCCCGTGCTCGGCTCGCTCGGCGCGGAACTCGCGCGCGAGCAGCGCCTGGTCGCCGGCGCCGCCTGGCGCGACGCGCTGCGTCGCGCGCCGCCGTTGGCGGGGTTTCACGACGCGCAGCCGCAGGACCCCGCCTTCTGGCTTTACTCTTCGGGCACCACGGGCCGGCCGAAAGGCATCGTGCACTCGCACCGGGACGTGCTGCCGGTGGGTCAGGCCCAGCGCGAGGTGTTCGGCCTGGGAGCGGGTGACCGCATCTTCGCCACCTCGAAGCTGTTCTTCGCCTATTCGCTCGAAAACGGCCTTCTGGGTCCGCTGGCTCTCGGCGCGACTGCGATCCTGCATCCGGACTGGGCCGACCTCGAGCAGATCGAGAGCGTCGTCGCGCGCCAGCGGCCCAGCGCGGTATTCAGCGTCCCGACCTTCTATCGCCGCCTGCTCGCCCTGTCGCCGGAGCGCCTCGCGCCGTTTCGCGGCGTGCGGCGCTATGTTTCCGCAGGCGAGCGGCTGCCCGAATCCGTCTATGCAGGCTGGCGCGCGGCGACCGGATGCGAAATCCTCTCCCTGTACGGCATGTCGGAGACCTTCTGCGTCATCATGGCGACCCCGCCCGGCGCGGCCGGCGGCCAGAGGAGCGGCAGGCCGCTCGCCGGGGTCGAGTTGCGCCTGCTGACGTCGGACGGGCGCGAAGCGGGCGCCGGGGAGTCGGGCGAGCTCTGGCTGCGTCATCCCGCGCTCAGCAGCGGCTACGCCAACCGGCCGGAGGCGACGCGCGCGCAGTTTCGCGATGGCTGGTTCTGCACCCGCGACCTGTTCATGCGCGACGCGCACGGCAACTACTCGCACCAGGGACGCAGCGACGAGCTGCTCAAGATCGCCGGCCAGTGGGTGCAGCCGGGCGAGCTCGAGGAGGCGGTGAACGGCCTGGAGGCGGTCGCCGAGGCGGCCTGCGTGGCCGCGCCCGATGCCGACGGCTTCGAGCGCCTGGCGCTGTTCGTCGCCGCGCGCGGCGCGGACGCCGACGTGGCGCTCGCGGCCGCCGCGCAGGCCTGCGAGCGCAAGCTCCCGCGCCACAAGCGGCCGAAGTGGATCCTGCCGATCGAGGCGCTGCCGCGCACCGCCACCGGCAAGGTGCAACGCTTCAAGCTGCGCGAACTTCTCGAGCGCGAGCGCGGCGCCAAAGACTAGAATTCGCGTTTTTGCCCCGAAAGGCGAGCATGTCATACGTCATCCCGATCTGGACTCCGCCCGCGCTGCCGGTCGTCGGCGCGAGCGACATATTTCCCGTGCGGCGCATCTTCTGCGTCGGCCGCAACTACGTCGAGCACCAGAAGGAAATGGGCGCCAGCGGCCGCGAGCAGCCCTTCTTCTTCATCAAGAGCGAGCACGCGCTGGTGCCGAACGGCGGCGAGGTGCACTATCCGGCGAAGACCTCGAACTACCACTACGAGACCGAGCTAGTGGTCGCGATCGGCAAGGGCGGGCGCCGCATCCCCGCGGCGAAAGCGACTGAGTACGTCTACGGCTACGCCGTGGGCCTGGACATGACGCGCCGCGACCTGCAGCAAGTGGGCAAGGACCATGGGCGGCCGTGGGATTTCGGCAAGAATTTCGACGAGGCGGCGCCGTGCAGCGCCCTGGTACCGGCTGCCAAGATCGGGCACCCCGCGAAAGGCGCGATCTGGCTGCAGGTGAACGGCAAGGAGCGGCAGAAGGCCGACCTCGCCGACATGATCTGGTCGGTGCCCGAGCAGATCGCCTATCTTTCGGACTACTACACGCTGGAAGCAGGCGACGTCATCTTTGCGGGCACGCCGGCGGGCGTGGGGCCCGTCAAGCCCGGCGACGAGCTGCACGCGCACATCGACGGCGTGGGCGATCTGAAGGTGAAGGTGGTCCCAGCGCTTTGAAGCTGTACACGTATTTCCGCAGCTCCGCGGCATTCCGCGTCCGCATCGCCCTCAACCTCAAGGGTCTCGGCTACGAGCCGCAGTTCGTGCATCTGGCGAAAGGCGAGCACCTCCAGCCGGCGTACCAGGCCATCAACCCCCAGGGCCTGCTGCCGGCGCTCCAGGTCGACGGCGCGCTGCTCGCGCAATCGCTCGCCATCATCGAGTACCTGGACGAGTCCCATCCGGAGCCGCCGTTGCTGCCTCCAGATCCCCTCGGGCGCGCCCGCGTACGCGGACTTTCGCTGATCGTCGCGTGCGAAATCCATCCGCTCAACAATCCGCGCGTCCTGAAGTACGTCAAGAACGTCCTCGGCCACAGCCAGGACGAGGTCGACGCCTGGTACCGGCACTGGATCGCCGACGGGCTCGCGAAGCTGCAGGCGGAGCTCGACAGCCCAGGCACGGGCCAGCACTGCCACGGGGACGCGCCTTCGATGGCGGATTGCTGCCTCGTGCCGCAGATCTTCAATGCGCGGCGCTTCCAATGCGACCTGGCGCCGTACCCGACGGTTATGCGCGTGTTCGACGCGTGCATGCAACTTGATGCATTCGACCGTGCGCAGCCAGGCAAGCAACCGGACGCGGAATAAAGGCAGAATGTCCCTACTATGAGCAAGGTCCAAGGCTATCGCCGTTTCCACCCGGGCACCCAGCCCGAGTACGACTTCCCTTTCTACGCGTCCACGGCGTTGCGGCACCCGACCCAGCCGCTGGTCATCGTGCCGCAGACGCTCTCGGAGATTACGGGCCCGGTGTTCGGCCACGGCGACGTGAAGCCGACCGACAACGACCTCACGCGCCAGCACAAGGGCGCGCCGATCGGCGAGCGCATCATCGTCAGCGGCCGCGTGCTCGACGAGAACGCCAAGCCGATGCCGCACACGCTGGTCGAGATCTGGCAGGCGAACGCGGCCGGCCGCTACCCGCACAAGGCCGACCGGCACAACGCGCCCATCGACCCGAACTTTTCCGGCGCCGGCCGCGCCATCACCGACGCCGAGGGCCGCTATCGCTTCATTACGATCCGCCCCGGCGAGTATCCCTGGCGCAATCACTACAACGCCTGGCGGCCCGCGCACATCCACTTCTCGCTCTTCGGCCAGGCGTTCCTCACGCGCATGGTCACGCAGATGTACTTCCCGGGCGACCCGCTGCTGCCCTATGACCCGATGTACATGAGCATTCCGGACGAGAAGGCGCGCGTGCGACTGGTATCGCAATTCGACTGGGAAGGCGCGATCCCCGAACAGGCGCTCGCCTACCGCTTCGACATCGTGCTGCGCGGCCGCGAGGTCACGCCGATGGAAGACCTGCTGGGAGAATGAAGTGAGCCTGTACGCGAGCGGATCGCAGACGGTAGGCCCCTACCTGCACATCGGGCTCACCTGGCTCAACACGGACCGTATCGCCGGCCCGGACGTGAAGGGCGAGCGCGTGGTCATCCAGGGCAGGGTGCTGGACGGCGAGGGTGTCGGCGTCAACGATGCCCTGGTCGAGATCTGGCAGGCGAACGCCGCCGGCAAGTATGCGCATCCCGAAGACCACCAGAAAAAGGCGCTGGAGAAGGGCTTTCGCGGCTTCGGGCGCGTGCCGACCGACGCCAAGGGGCGCTTTCGCTTCAGCACCATCAAGCCGGGCAGGGTGCCGGGTCTGGAGGGCAAGCCCCAGGCGCCGCATCTGTCGGTGACCGTGTTCATGCGCGGTATGCTCAAGCAACTGTCGACGCGCATCTACTTCCCGGGCGAGGCGGCCAACGCGCAGGATCCGCTGCTCAAGCTCGTGCCCGCGGCGCGGCGCGCCACGTTGGTTGCGCGGCGCAAGGCGAAAGGCCTGCTCGAGTGGGACGTCGTCCTGCAGGGCAGGAACGAGACGGTCTTCTTCGACTTCTAGGTCAGACGGCGCGGAAGCGCGCCTTCAGCTCCTCGGGGATCGCCTGGCCGCGCAGCCGGCTGCCGGGGCCGCTTTCGAACTTCCCCCAGACGCGGGTCTCGGAGCCCTTGGCGAGGGCCATGCCGTCCGCGCGCTGCACGTCGTGCGCGATGACGAACGACTTTCCGCCGAAATGCACGATGCGCGAATGCACCTCGCAGCGGTCGCCCTGCTCCGCTGGGTAGAGGAACTGGCAGTCGGCGGAGACGAGCGGCATGGCGAGGTGCTCGGCGCGCATGCGCTTGGCGTCGTAGCCGGCCGCGGCGAACATGGCCCAGCAGGCCGAATCCATCCAGCGGAAGTAGGTGGGGTAGAAGATGATGCCCGCCGGGTCGCAGTCGCCCCATTGCACCTGGCAGGGAAACACGGCGACGACGGACGGAAACGTCGCCTCGCTCAGCACTGTTCCCATGGCAGCCCCTCGAACCGCCAGCCGGCGAGCGAATTGCGCTGGTGCCTGTCGTTCAACTCGCCTTCGAAGCCGTGCACGACGTTGTACACGCGGGTGAATCCCGCGCGCTCCAGCTCCTCGCCCGCCTCCCGGGAGCGGTTGCCGCTCCGGCAGATGAGCACCACCGGGCGCGTGGTGTGGTTGGTGCCGGCGAGCTTCTTCACCTGGCCGACGAAGTGCCGATTGACCTCCCAGTCGGGCCCGTCGTTCCAGGCCACGTGCAGCGCGCCGACCGGATGGCCGACGAACAGGTATTCCATCTCGCTGCGGCAATCGATGAACAGCGCGTCGGGCTGCTGGTGCAGGAACTCGAAGGCGTGCTTGGGCTCGAGGTGATCCATGATGGGCGGCCATTATAGCGGTAAGGGTTTGACAGAGCAGGGAGTTGTGGGCAAACTGATCGTCCGCGCCGATTTGATGTTCAGCTTGCGGGCGCGTTACAAATGCCGCTAAAGAGACGTGCCCCGACGCCCGTTTCCGCGCAAGCCGAACGGGCGTTTTGTTTTTCCGCCAGACCATGACACAGGCCGACCGCACCGCCGAGCTGCAAGCCCTCCTCGCCGAGAGGATCCTCGTGCTCGACGGCGCTATGGGCACGATGATCCAGCGCGAGCGGCTGGACGAGTCGCAGTTCCGCGGCGAGCGCTTCCGCGAATGGAGCCACGACCTGCGCGGCAACAACGACCTGCTGGTGCTGACGCAGCCCGAGCTCATCCGCCGCATCCACGGCGAGTATCTCGAGGCGGGCGCGGACATCATCGAGACCAACACCTTCAATTCCACCGCCGTGTCAATGGCCGACTACGGCATGCAGGCGCTGGTGCCCGAGCTGAACCTCGCGGCCGCCCGGATCGCCGTGGACGCGGCGCGCGCCTGCCAGGCGCAGGATCCCGCGCGCCCGCGCTTCGTCGCCGGCGTGCTCGGCCCGACGACCAAGACCGCCTCGATATCGCCTGACGTCAACGATCCGGGCTATCGCGCCATCACCTTTGACGAGCTGGTCGCGGCCTATGCCGAGGCGGCCGCCGCGCTCGCCGAGGGCGGGGTCGACCTGTTTCTGGTCGAGACGGTGTTCGACACGTTGAACGCGAAGGCGGCGCTGTTCGCGCTGGAGGACGTGTTCGAGCGGCGCGGCACGCGCCTGCCCGTCATCGTCTCCGGAACCATCACCGACGCGTCCGGGCGCACGCTCTCGGGGCAGACGACGGAAGCGTTCTACAACTCGGTGCGCCACACGCGGCCGCTGGCCGTCGGCCTCAATTGCGCGCTCGGCGCGAAGGAACTGCGACCCTACGTCGAGGAACTGGCGACGGTGGCCGAGGCCTACGTCTCGTGCCACCCGAACGCCGGCCTGCCGAACGCATTCGGCGAATACGACGACACGCCGGAGAACATGGCGGCCATCATGGGCGAGTGGGCGAGGAGCGGCTGGCTCAACATCGCCGGCGGCTGCTGCGGCACCACGGCCGAGCACATCCGCGCGCTCGCCCGGGCAGTCAAGGGCGTAGCGCCGCGCAAGATCCCCGAGCGGCCCAAGGCGCTGCGCCTTGCGGGCCTGGAGCCGCTCAATGTCGACGCGCAGTCGCTGTTCGTCAACGTGGGCGAGCGCACCAACGTCACGGGCTCCAAGGCGTTTGCGCGCCTGATTCTCGCCGGCGACTACGCCGAGGCGTTGTCGGTGGCGCGCCAGCAGGTGGAGAACGGCGCGCAGGTCATCGACGTCAACATGGACGAGGCGATGCTCGACTCGGAGGCGGCCATGCGGCGCTTCCTCACGCTCGCGGCAGCCGAGCCCGACATCGCGCGCGTGCCGCTGATGATCGACAGCTCCAAGTGGAGCGTGATCGAGGCGGGCCTGAAGTGCATGCAGGGCAAGTGCATCGTCAACTCGATCAGCATGAAGGAGGGCGAGGAGGAGTTCCTGCGCCAGGCGCGCCTCGCGCGCCGCTACGGCGCGGCGGTCGTGGTGATGGCGTTCGACGAGCGGGGCCAAGCCGACACGCTCGAGCGGCGCATCGCCATCTGCCAGCGCGCCTACGAGCTGCTCACGCAGGAAGCTGCCTTGCCCCCCGAGGACATCATCTTCGACCCCAACATCTTTGCCGTGGCCACCGGGCTGGAGGAACACGCGCGCTACGCGCTCGACTACATCGAGGCGACGCGCTGGATCCGTGCCAACCTGCCGCACGCCCAGGTGTCCGGCGGGTTGTCGAACCTGTCGTTCTCTTTCCGTGGCAACGATACGGTGCGCGAGGCCATGCACACGGCGTTCCTGTACCACGCCATCCGCGCGGGCATGTCGATGGGCATCGTGAACGCCGGACAGCTCGGCGTGTACGAGGAGATCGCGCCGGAGCTGCGCGAGCGGGTGGAGGACGTGATCCTCGACCGTCGTCCCGACGCGACCGAACGGCTGGTCGAGTTCGCCGAGAGCGTCAAGTCCAGCGGCGGCAAGGCCGCCAAGGCCGATGACGCCTGGCGGCGGCTGCCGGTGAACGAGCGGCTCGCGCACGCGCTCGTGAACGGCATCACTTCGCACATCGTCGAGGACACCGAGGAAGCGCGCCTCGCCGCCGCGCACCCGATCGAAGTGATCGAGGGGCCGCTGATGGACGGCATGAACATCGTCGGCGACCTGTTCGGCGCGGGCAAGATGTTCCTGCCGCAGGTCGTCAAGTCGGCGCGCGTCATGAAGCAGGCGGTGGCGCACCTCGTGCCGTTCATCGAGGCGGAGAAGGCGAAAAGCGGCGAAGCGGGCCGGCCGAAGGGCAAGATCGTGATCGCCACCGTGAAGGGCGACGTGCACGACATCGGCAAGAACATCGTCGCCGTCGTGCTCCAGTGCAACAACTACGAGGTCGTCAACCTCGGCGTGATGGTGCCGGCGCAGAAGATCCTGCAGACCGCGCGCGATCAGCAGGCAGACGCCATCGGACTGTCGGGCCTCATCACCCCCTCGCTCGAGGAAATGGCGCACGTCGCGCGCGAGATGGAGCGCGAGGGCTTCACGCTGCCGCTGCTCATCGGCGGCGCCACCACGTCGCGCGCGCACACCGCGGTGAAGATCGCGCCAAACTACTCGGGTCCGGTGATCTACGTGCCGGACGCCTCGCGCTCGGTGCCGGTGACGCAGAGCCTGCTTTCGCGGGACGCGCGCGAGGCATTCGTCGCCGAGGTGCGCGCCGACTACGAAAAGATTCGCCGCCAGCACGCGGAGAAGAAGGGGCCGGGGCCGCTGCTGCCGATCGCGCGTGCGCGCGAGCTGGGCCTGGCGACCGACTGGGCGCACTACGCGCCGCCAGCGCCTGCCAGGCCGGGGGTCACCGTGCTCGCCAACTACTCGCTGGAGAAACTCGCGCCCTACATCGACTGGGCTCCTTTCTTCCAGACCTGGGAGTTCTCCGGTTCCTATCCGAAGATCCTCGACGACCCGATCGTCGGGGTCGAGGCGAGGAAGCTCCTCGCCGACGCCCAGGCGTTCCTGAAGAAGATGATCGACGGCCGCTGGGTACGCGCGAGCGGGGTGCTGGGCCTGTTCCCGGCTGCGCGCGTCGGGGCGGACGACATCGAGATCTACCGCGACGTCTCGCGGCGCGAGGTGGCCATGACCTGGCACAACCTGCGCCAGCAGAACCCCAAGCCCGCGGGCAATCCGAACCTGTGCCTTGCGGACTTCGTCGCGCCCAGGGAAGGCGGGCAGCCGGACTGGGTCGGCGCCTTCGCGGTCACGGCAGGCCTGGGTATCGAGAGGAAGCTCGCCGAGTTCGAACGGGCGCACGACGATTACTCGGCGATCATGCTGAAGTCGCTCGCCGACCGGCTTGCGGAGGCGTTCGCCGAGCATCTGCACGAGCGCGTGCGGCGCGAATACTGGGGCTACGCGCCAGAGGAAACCCTGGACAACGCCGCGCTGATCGCGGAGCAGTATCGCGGCATCCGCCCGGCGCCCGGCTATCCGGCCTGCCCCGACCACACCGAGAAGGCGGGCCTGTTTGCGTTGCTCGACGCGCGACGCAACGCGGGCATCGAGCTCACGGAGAGCTTCGCCATGCTGCCGGCGGCTGCCGTGTCGGGCTTCTACCTCTCGCATCCGCAGGCGAGCTACTTCGCGGTCGGCAGGATCGGGCGCGATCAGCTCGAGGACTACGCGCGGCGCAAGGGCATGAGCGTGGAGGATGCCGAGCGCTGGCTCGCGCCCTACCTAGCCTACGATCCGCGGCAGCCAGTAAGCGCGGCGTCGCTATAATCCGGCGCGGCATCCAACGGAGGCACGACATGGGCAAGGGCGACAAGCGCACGCGGCGCGGCAAGATCTACAAGGGTAGCTACGGCAAGACGCGCCCGCATCGGGCGAAAAAGAAGAAGGCCGCCTGAGTCCCAAGGCGCTCGTCGCGCTGGGCGCGCTGCTCGCGGCCGCGGGCGTCGCCCTGGGCGCATTCGGCGCGCATGCGCTGAAGTCCCGGCTGCCGGCCGAGATGCTGGCGGTCTGGAATACCGCCGTGCAGTACCACCTGTGGCACGCGCTGGGCGTGATTCTCGTCGGCCTGAGCGCGGCGAACATCGCGCAAAGCGCCTGGCTGCGCGCGTCCGGCGGGCTGCTGCTCGCGGGCATAGTCCTGTTTTCCGGCAGCCTCTATGCGCTGGCGCTCGGCGCTCCCAGGTGGACGGGCGCCGTCACGCCGATCGGCGGAGTGGCCTTCCTGCTTGGATGGCTAGCGTTCGCGCTCGCCGCGCTGCGCGGTTAGGTCTCGACGTAATCCGACAGCGGCCGCTCGCCGAGCGCCCGGCGCATCGCCGGCAGATGCCCAGGGTCGCGCATCTCGATCTGCACGCCGCTGGGCCTTTGCTCGCGAATCACGCGCGCCAGCTCCACCTGCAGCTGCACCCGTCCGACGCAGCACGGACACGCCGCGGGCCGCAGCAGCACCCAACCCCGAGGCAGGTCCGTGGCCGCGGCGACCAGCCTGACCGGGGTCCTGCTCACTTGCGCCAGAAGGCCGGCGTCAGCACCACCAGCAGCGTGAAAAGCTCGAGCCGCCCGAGCAGCATGGCGAAGGCGCATATCCAGGTCTGGAAATCGTTGAGCGTGGCATAGGTGCTGGCTGGTCCGACCTGGCCGAGGCCCGGGCCGGTATTGTTCATGGACACGACGGCGGCCGAGAATGCCGTTACGACGTCCGCGCCGCTCAGGGTCAGCAGCAGCGTGAAGACGATGATGCAGGAAACGTAGACGAACACGTAGGCGAGGACTGCGAATACCACGTTGTTCTCCACCGGCCGGCCACCCAGCTTCACCGGGTTGTAGACGCGGGGGTGGATGATGCGCAGCAGCTCGCGGAAGATCTGCTTGAACAGGATCTGCGCGCGGATCATCTTCATGCCGCTGCCTGTCGAGCCCGAGCAGCTGGCGAAGCTGCACAGGAACAGCATCCACAGCGGCGCGAAGATCGGCCACTGGTTGAAGTCGGTGTTGGCGTACCCGGTCGTCGTGGCGATCGAGACGACGTTGAAGGCGGCGTAGCGCAGCGCGACGCCATAGTCGGGATATGCGTCCGTCCACGCGAGATAGGCGGCGACTCCCAGCACCGACGCCACGGTCACGCCGAGGAACAGCTTCGCCTCCGGGTCGACGCGATAAGGGTGCAGGCTGCGCCGGCGCCAGACGAGGAAATGCGTGGCGAAGTTGATCGCCGCGATCAGCATGAAGACGATGGCCACTGCCTCGATGCGCGGCGAGTTCCAGTAGGCATAGCTTTCGTCGTGCGTCGAGAAGCCTCCCAGGCCGAGGGTGGTGAAGGCATGCATGAGCGAATCCAGCCAGGTCATGCCGGCCCAGTGGTACGCCAGGGCGCAGGCCACGGTCAGACCGAAGTACACCAGCCACAGCCCCTTGGCGGTCTCGGCGATGCGCGGCGTGAGCTTGGTGTCCTTCATCGGCGTCGGCGTTTCGGCCTTGAACAGCTGCGAGCCGCCCACGCCGAGCAGTGGCATGATGGCCACGGCGAGGACGATCACGCCCATCCCGCCCAGCCAGATCATGAAGCCGCGCCAGACATTGACCGAGGCCGGAAGACGGTCGAGCCCCGAAAGCACCGTTGCGCCGCTCGCGGTCAGCCCGGACGCCGCCTCGAAGTACGCGTCGGTGAACGAGAGCCCCGGCAACTGCATGAGCAGCGGCAGGGTGGCGAAACCCGGGAGCACCGTCCAGACTAGCGCGACCAGTAGGAAACCGTCGCGCACCTGCAGTTCGCGCCCGGCGCGATGCGATGCGGCCCACAGCGCCACGCCCGCCGCGGCCGTCGCTGCAAGCGCCTTGACGTGCGCCCAATGCGCGCCGTCCGCCAGGGCCAGCGAGAAACCGAGCGGCACCAGCATGCAGGCCGCGAACAGCACGAGGACCAGCGACAGCAGGTGCAGGACAGCGAGCAGGCGCACAGCGCGTGCGGGGCCTAGAGGAAGCGCGCGCCGACCTGGAACAGCTTCTCGACGCGCGGCATGGTCTTCTTGTCCGTGACGAACACGATGACATGGTCTTCGGCCTCGATGCGCGTGTCGTGATGCGCCATCAGCACTTTGCCGTTGCGCACCACGGCGCCGATGGTGGCCCCGGCCGGCAGCTCGATCTCCTCGACGCTGCGGCCGGTCACGCGGCAGGACTCGCGATCGCCGTGCACCACCGCCTCCAGCGCCTCGGCGGCGCCGCGCCGCAGGCTGTGCACGGCGACGACGTCGCCGCGGCGCACGTGCGCGAGCAGCTTGCCGATCGTCGCCTGCGCGGGGGAGATGGCGATGTCGATCTGCCCGCTCTGCAGCAGGTCGACGTAGCTGCGACGGTTGATGAGCGCCACCACGCGCCGCGCTCCCATGCGCTTGGCGAGCAGCGAGCTCATGATGTTGTTCTCGTCGTCGTTGGTCACCGCGACGAACAGGTCCATCTCGCCGATGTTCTCCTGCTCCAGCAGCTCCTCGTCGGTGGCGTCGCCGTTCAGCACCAGCGCCTGGTTGAGACGCGCCGAGAGGAACTCGCAGCGGCGCTTGTTGTGCTCGATCAGGCGCACCGAGTACTGTCCTTCGAGCGCGCGCGCCAGGCGCAGGCCGATGTTGCCGCCGCCGGCGATCATCACGCGCTTAACCGGCTGATCCATGCGACGCAGCTCGTGCATCACCTGGCGGATGTTGTCGGCAGCCGCCAGGCAGAACACCTCGTCGCCAGCCTCAATGATCGTGTCGCCGTCCGGCATCACCGCGCCGTCGCGCCGGAAGATGGCCACGATACGCGTATCGATGTTCGGGATGTGCGCGCGGATCTCCTTGACCGGCCGCCCCACCATGGGCCCGCCCTGGTAGGCGCGCACGGCAACCAGGCTCACTTTGCCGTCGGCGAAATCCAGCACCTGCAGCGCTTCCGGAAACTCGACCAGCTTGACGATGTACTCGGTGAGCACCTGCTCGGGACAGATGGAAAGGTCCACGTCAAAGCCGTCCGGGCCCAGCACGAGCTTGTTGTCGAGGAAGGCGTTGGCGCGGATGCGCGCCACGCGCCTGGGCACGTTGAACATGCGCGCGGCGAGCTTGCAGGCCACGAGGTTCGTCTCGTCCGACTGGGTGACCGCGATCAGCAGGTCGGCGTCGTCGATGCCCGCCTCCTCCAGCACCGCGGGGTGCGAGGCGCTGCCCGTCACGGTGCGCAGATCGAAGCGGTCCTGCAAGGCGCGCAGCCGTGCCGGCTCCACATCGACGACCGTGATGTCGTTCTGCTCGGAGACCAGGCTCTCGGCCACGGTGGCGCCGACTTGGCCGGCGCCTAGGATGATGACTTTCATCGATCGAGCCGCCTACTTGGGAAGCGCGGCATTGTAGACCGTTTTGCCGCGCGGCACGGCCACGCTCAGCCCTCTTCCCGGCGTCCCACGGGCAGGCCCAGCGCCTTCAGCTTGCGGTAAAGGTGCGTGCGTTCGAGCCCGCTGCGCTCCGCAACGCGCGACATGCTGCCGCTCTCGGCGGACAGCAGGTTCTCGAAGTACACGCGCTCGAAGGCTTCGCGCGCCTCGCGATAGGGACGGTCCAGGGGCAGCGCGGGCGCGCTCGCCTCGCGCGCATGCGCGGCGAGCACGCGCTCGGCATCCTGCAGGGTCACTTCCTCGTCGAGCGCGCTCAACGCGAGATTCTTCACCGCGTGCTCGAGCTCGGCGAGGTTGCCGGGCCAGCGATGGTGGCGCAAGGCGTTCAGCGCGCCCACCGAAAGGCGCCGCGCCGGGCAGGCGCGCGCCTCGACCAGCTGCGCCAGCATCTGCGCAGCGAGGTCCGGAATGTCCTCCGCGAACTCGCGCAACGCCGGAAGGCGCAGCGTCAGTTCGCCCAGCCTCGCCACGAGCGCGGCGTCCCACTGGTAGCGCTCGACGAGCGTCTTCGCGTCCACGGGCGAAAAGGAGACCACGCGTGCGCGGTGGCGGTCGGCGCGCGCCTGCAGGAACTCGAGGTTCTTCTGCTCGGCGCGCTGCAGGCCCGTGAGGTCGGCCACGAACAGAATCCCCCCGCCGGCGCGCTGCAGCACCTCGCTCGGCGCGTCCGCCAGGAACCCCGCGTCGCAAAGGAACGGCGCCCCGGGCGCCACCAGCGGGCGCGCGAAGATCTCCGCCAGCATGCCCTGCTCTCCCCGCAGCAGCAGCGGCGCCGACGCTTGCGCGAGCTGCTGCAGGCGCTTGCGCAGCTCGACCAGCGTGGGCGAGCGTCCGAGCGCCGCCAGCGACAGCCGGCGGGGTGCGGCCAGGTCATAAAGGCGCAGCGCGCGCTTCACGGTGCTCAGCAGCCGCTGCAGCGCGATCGGCTTCTCCAGGTAGTCGAGCGCCCCGATGCGCGTGGCCTCGACGGCCGTCTCGATGGTGCCGTGCCCGGACATCATCACCACCGGCATGGTCAGCTGCCCGTTGCTCGCCCACTCCTTGAGCAGCGTGATGCCGTCGGTATCCGGCATCCAGATGTCGAGCAGCACCAGATCGGGCCGCTTCGCCTCGCGCTGGCGGCGCGCGTCGCCGGCGCTGTCGGCGAGCAGAACATCGTGGCCCTCGTCGGCCAGGATCTCCGACAGCAGCTCGCGGATGCCGATTTCGTCGTCGACGACGAGGATCTGCGCCATGGTGCGCTCAGGCCGCCTGCGCGGTCCGCGGCAGCAGCACGCTCACGGACGCGCCGCGCTGCGGCAGGTTCTCGATGGCGATCGATCCGTGATGCTCGTCGACGATCTTCTTGACGATCGCCAGGCCCAGGCCCGTGCCGCGCGGCTTGGTGGTGACGTAAGGCTCGAAGATGCGCGCCATCAGCTCCTCGGGAAAGCCGTCGCCGTTGTCCGAGACCAACAGCCGCACCTTGTCGCCCACCAGCTCCGTGCACACCTCGATGGCAGGCTGGCGGCCCGATTCCTTGCGTTGATCGAGCGCGTCCTGCGCGTTCTGCACGAGGTTGTGAATCACCTGGCGGATCTGCGCGCCATCGGCCCATACCGGCGGCAGCGACGGCGCGAGGCGCCGGCCAATCGGCACGCGCGAGGTCTCGTAGAGGGTCAGCACATCGGCGATCAGCGCATTCAGGTCGAGGCCCGTCGGTACCGGCGCGGGCAGGCGCGCGTAGTCGCCGAAATCATCAACCATGGATTTCAGCGCCGTCACCTGATTGACGATGGTCTGCGTCGCGCGTCTGAGGATGGCCGCGTCTTCGGGCGCCAGCCGGTCGCCGAGCTTCATCTCCAGCCGCTCGGCCGACAGCTGGATCGGGGTGAGGGGATTCTTGATCTCATGCGCGAGACGGCGTGCGACTTCGGCCCATGCGGTGGCGCGCTGCGCCTGGATGAGCTGCGTGATGTCGTCGAACACCAGCACGTGGCCGCCGCCCGTGGCGCCGGGCAACGCGGCGCCGCGCGCCAGCAGCGTCTTGCCGGTGCCTTTGAGCGCCAGCTCCAGCTGCCAGGTGTGCTCGCCGTGCTGCAGGAACTGCTCTCGTACCGAAGCGGCGAACGACTCGAGCGGCCCGCTCCAGTCCTGCAGCGGTCGCCCGAGGAACGCGCTCAGCTCGCCGGTCAGGATCTGCGCGGCGCCGCGGTTGGAAATGGTCAGGCGCAGATCGCGATCGAACACCAGCACGCCGGCCGACAGGTTGGCGAGGATGTTCTCCAGCGAAGACTTGGCCGTCTCCAGCGCGACACGGTTCGATTCCACCACCTTGCGTGCCTCGTCCAGCTGCCGTGTCATGGAGTTGAAGGACTCGGTCAGCACGCCCAGCTCGTCGCGGCTGGTGACCGGCGGGCGCTGCGAAAAGTCGCCGCGCGCCACCGCCTGCGTGGCCTGCGCCAGGTTGGCGAGCGGCGCGGACAGGCGCGCAGACAGAATCGCCGCCAGCGATACGGCGACGAACAGCGCCATCAGCAGCGCCAGGGTCAGCGTCACGATGTAGATGCGCCTCAGCCCCTGGCGCGACAGCGCCAGCTCCCGGTAGTCGCGGTACGCCTCTTCCACCGCCTGCGCGCTGCGCGCCAGCCCCGATGGCACCGACTGGCGCAACTGCACGAAGCGCGCCTCGTCGGCAATCGCCAAACCGGTCACCGGCACGACCACGCGCAAGGCGAGCGGCCTGCCGTCCGCCGCGTCGACCGAGCTGTAGCCCTGCGCGGAACGCGCCTGACGCAGCATGTTCGCGGTCGGCAGCTCCGGGACGAAGCGCGTCACATCCTCGGTTGCGCTCGCCAGAAGCGCTCCGCCCGCGCCGAGCAGCACGATTTCCTGCACGCCGGCCTGCTCGCGCAACCGGTTGAGCATCGACACCTGCTGCGTCGGCGAGCGCTCCGCCAGCTCGAGCGCGGTGACCCGCGCCTTGGTCTGCATCTCGATCATCATGCGATCGATCACCGACTGGCCGAGGTTGATGCCGCCCTCGAGCGCCGCATCCACCTTGACGTCGAACCAGGACTCGATGCTGCGCGTGAGGAACTGCACCGAGACCGTGTAGACCAGGACGCCAGGCGCGACGGCCATCAGTGCGAACAGCAGCAGGAAGCGCAACGTCAGGCGCGAGCCGAAGGCGCGCGCTCGGTAGCGTCGCAGGATCCCCACGACCTGATAGCCGACCATGGCCGCCAGTGCGCCCGCCAGGGCGGCGTTCAGGCCGAGCAGCAGCGGAAAGTGCCGCGCCAGCAGCGTGGTATCGGCCGCGCTCGCCGTCGCCAGCAGGAAGAGCAGCACGCCCGCCAGCGCTGATCCGACGATGAGCAGCACTCTCATCGCGGCGCGCCCTCCTGGCCGTCACGGGCTCCCGCCGACAGCGCGGGGCTGGCCGGGGGCGGCGCGGAAGCGGGCGCGGGCAATGCGGTTTGCGACGGCTGGAAGATGATGGTCTTCCATGCGGATTCGAGGCGCAGCTCACGATTGGTGAGCGCGCTCACCTGCAGCGGCCGCGGCAGTTGCGCGGTATCCAGCCGCATGCGCACGGCCGCGTCGTAGGTCGATCCCGTCATGCGCACGGAGCGCTCGAGCACCTGCCAGTTGCGCAGGCGCCGCATGACGTCCAGCGCATCCTCCAGGTGGGCAAAATTCTGGTGCAGCGCGCCGGTGCTCAGCCGATACTGCCGGCTGAGCGCGTGGTAGGAAAGCCGCCACTGCGTACGTCGCGACGCGGTCACCTCGTCGAACCAGTACCAGCGCGGCCGCGTCAGTTCGAACTCGACGAGGAAGTGCAGGGGCACGCCGTTCGCCACCGCCTCCTGCAGCGGCCGGCTGAACTCGAAGGCGAAGTCCGCGCTGAGGATCAGCCCCTCTTCGGTCGACGCCAGCCTGACGTCGACGATGTCGATCTCGTCGGCGCGTGCAGCGGAAGCGCACGCAAGGACCATCACCAGCATCGTGCAGGCAAGTCGAACTCGCATCGCGCGCCGCTTCAGGCGCCCTTGGTCAACAGGGCGAAATAGAACCCGTCGTGCTCCGCGCACGGCAGCCAGCTGGACGCGGCGCCCGCCGGCAGCTCGCAGCGCCGTGCCTGCGAGGTGCGGTCGCAAAATGCCTCCGATACGGCAGCATTCTCGTCGCGAAAGACCGAGCAGGTGACATACAGCAATTTACCACCCGGCGCGAGGACCTGCCACAGGGCGTCCAGGATAGCTGCCTGGCGCAGCGCAAAGGCAGGCACGTCGGCCGCGCGGCGCAGCCATTTGATGTCGGGACGGCGGCGCACCACGCCGGATCCGGAGCAGGGCGCGTCAACTAGTATGCGATCGTACGGTTCTCTGTCCCACCAGACTTCGAGCGCGGTGCAATCGGCCACCTGCACGGTCGCGGAAAGCCCGAGCCGCTCGAGACCCGGACCGATGCGCGCCGCGCGTTGCGGGTCGATGTCAAGCGCCGTGAGCCGCACATCGGCAAGCTCCAGGATGTGCGCGCTCTTGCCTCCGGGCGCTGCGCAAGCATCCAGCACCCGTTGTCCGTCCGCCAGGTCGAGCAGCGGGGCGCACTGCTGCGCGCCGAAGTCCTGTATCGAGGCGAGTCCATCGCGGAAGCCGGGAAGCTTCGCGGCAGGTACGGGCGCATCCAGAAGAATCCCGCTGGCGCCGATGCAGCGGCCCCGCATGCCGGCCGATGCCAGCAGTTCCAGATAGGCGTCAGGCCGCGCGCGGCGGCGGTTGACGCGCAGGCACAACGGCGGGCGCTGGTTGCCCGCTGCCAGCACGTCCTCCCAGCGCAAAGGATGATCGCGACGCACGGCGTCGATCCACCAGCGCGGGTGCTGAAGTTTCGCTTGCGGGTCTGCGGCAATGCGTCGTTCCAGCGCCTGGCGTTCGCGCAGGTAATTGCGCAGGACGCCGTTTACGAATCCGCGGGCGCCGGTCTGCTCGAGCAGTCCGCAGGCGCGCACCGCCTGGTCCACGACGGTGTAGTCCGCGTACCGCCCGCTGTCGAGCGCGTAGAGCGCGCACCACACCAGCGCCTGCACGCGCGGCGCGGCGCGACCCCTGTGCGAAAGCGCATCGGTGATGGCCTGCACGCGACCGTAGCGCCGCAACGCGCCGTAGCAAAGATCGGTCTGTGCCTCGCGACCTGGACCCGCGAAGTCGGTGTCGCCCAGGCTGCGCCCTTCGGCCACTCCCGCGACCGCGCGCGCGGCCCCGGAGAGCGCCAGTGCGAGATTCCCGGAGGCTCTCACCCCAGTCGCTCGCCCGGCGCGAGCGCGCAGCCGCGCAGGAATTCTGCCGCCGGCAATCGCTTGCCGCCGGCGCGCTGCAATTCGGTGACGCGCAGCGCGCCGTCCC